>Ga0326597_10002320_pt1 | contig 28573 bp, 27 predicted proteins | sample RVTome_12_FD_203789 | JGI IMG/M metagenome (GOLD analysis project Ga0326597, IMG submission 203789) | Soil microbial communities from uranium-contaminated site in the Upper Colorado River Basin, Wyoming, United States - RVT100D185 | ecosystem: Environmental > Terrestrial > Soil > Contaminated >... | reverse complement strand
ACTTGCGGGCAACACAGAATCGCCCTGAGATTGTCCAGGCGTATTTCGAGGAACCGCATGTCAACTATGCGGCGCATTGATCGGTAACTTGTTCGACTGTTCAGATATTCGGTGTCGGAGTAGTAAGTGTCGCTACGAGGATACTGTTTCCATTGATCATTGTGTCATAACGCATCACCGAGACCTCCAGGCTCTATTGCCGCCAAGCCCAGTGTGCAACGCGCACACATTCTATGCTGACTTGACCTCTACCCGCTAGGATTGGGGATTGGGGATTGGGGATTGGGGATTGGGGATTGGGGATTGGGGATTGGGGATTGGGGATTGGGGATACCAAACCTTGCCCCCGTCCCAACCGAATCTTAGCCAATCTGTATGCTGAACGAAGTATATTCGATAATGTGCTGCCTGTCAAGGAAAAAAGTGGAAGCTGTAAGAAACATCGGTGTGATGCGGAAGAGGCGAAATGCGTGCAGTAAAGCGTTTTACTCGCGATGCGGCAGCATCGTGAATCGTGTCACAGTGACAAGAGTGACAGTTTCTGACATTCGGGGTGCAAGGCAACCCAGGGAGCTGTGTTCTGTGGACGCGGTGAAGCATTGCGGTATGGGCCCGAACCAAGATCGCCGACTTGGCCGACCGCAGCGCTTACGAAGGCATCGACGATCTGCCGGACCAGATCAAACAGGTCGCCCTAAGCTATGGTCTGATGTCGCAGTTCACCGCCTTTGTCGCGGTCGACTCACTAACCAAAACCGCCGGCACGCACGGCACCACCGTCGCCGTCCCCGTTCCGGTCCCCGACGGCGTGCGCTATGAGACCACGGTCACGGAGTAACCGCCGCCCTTCCGGTTAGCTGCGACCCGATCAGAGCCGCCACCGTGAGGGAGCGGGCCAACCGCGCTGCTTCTTGCCATGGTGCGGTGAGAAGGCCCCACCCCTTCCATTCCCTTCAACGGCATCCTACGATCTCCCCACCATGAGATCATCGTGCAATGACAAAGGAATCGCGCAACCATGAAAGCCGTCATCGCGATTGGAGGCAACGCCCTGGTGGCGCCGGGTGGATCCGGCAACATTGCGGAACAGTTTGCGCGCAGTCGCATCGTCGCCGGGCCGCTCGCCGATCTGGTCGAGCAGGGCTGGCAGGTCACCGTCACCCACGGCAACGGTCCGCAGGTCGGCTCGATCCTGATGCGCGTGGAAATCTCCTCGAAAGAAGTCTACCCGATCGACATGGGACTCGCCGTAGCCAACACCCAGGCCGGCATGGGCTACATGATCGCCCAGACATGGGGAAATGAACTTCGCCACCGAGGCACTGATCGGTCCTGCGTCGTGGTCGTGACCACGGTGTTGGTCGATCGCAATGACCCGGCCTTCGCAAACCCGTCCAAACCGATCGGGCCGTTTCTGGACGAACCGACCGCCCGGCGGCATGAGGCTGAGGACGGTTGGAGGATCATCGAGGATGCCGGGCGAGGGTATCGTCGCGTCGTGCCCTCACCCAAGCCGCTGAGCATCAGCCAGATCGCCACGATCAAAACGCTGGTTGACATGGGCGAACTCGTCATTGCGGGTGGCGGTGGTGGGATCCCGGTCATCGAAAATGACGCCGGCGATCTCCAGGGCGTTGAGGCCGTCATCGACAAGGACTACACCAGCGCCATCATCGCAGCGGAGGTGGACGCCGACGTCTTGGTCCTGGTCACCGGCGTGGAGCACCTATACGCCAACTTTCGCAAGCCGGATCAGGAAACCCTGCACACTGTGAGTCTGCGGCGCGTCGAGGAGCTGATCGCCCAGGGCCAATTCGCCGCTGGGTCGATGTTGCCCAAGGTCGAATCGGCTGTTCAATTTCTCAAGGCGCGGAACGATCCCAAAGCCAGAGCCATCATCACGGAGTTGCACCACGTTCCAGACGCATTGGCAGGCCGCACGGGGACCACGATCACCCTTTGAACAATCTCCACGGAAGAAGGCGAGCGAGCCCGGCGGTCTTCCGACCGGGTTAAGGTGCAAGGGTTTGCATCCTCGACCACAAACCCTGTGCAATGGCGGCGGCATCCTCGCGGGCGGCGGTGGCGTCCACGTTGACGGGAGATCGATCTGTGCTGATCCATTGCCCGCCGACCATGACGTCGCGAACGTGCTGCGCGCCGAGCGCAAAAATGAAGTGGGCTGCGGCATTCTCCGAGGTGAGCGGCGTGGCCGGTTGGTAGTCCGTCACGACAATGTCCGCCGCGGCCCCCGGCGTGAGCCGGCCGAGCGTGCAGCCGAGGGCCCTGCCGGCGACACGGGCCGCGCAGGCGAGCATGTCGATGATCCGGCCCGGCGTGATGACTCCGGCGAGGGAGCCGCCGGCGTCTCGAGCCTTGAACCAGGCAAACCCGGCTTCAGCGAACATATCGCCGCCGATTCCGTCGGTGCCAAGCATGATCCGGTCCATGTCGCCCACCGGCGCGTAGCCGACGCAGTTGTTCATGTTGGATCGCGGGTTGTGAGCGAGGGCGGCGGCCTGCCCTGAGATTCTCCCGGCATCGGCGGGGGAAAGATGGGTCCCGTGAGCGAAGATCGACGCCGCGGCGACGGCGTTTTCAGTCGGTGACAGCAGGCCGCAGGTCTCCAGGCGCCGGACCAACGGTGCGCCGAATTCGCTCCGGCAGATGGCATCATCGCATGGGTCCTCGGCGACGTGGATGTGAACGCCCGTGTCATATTCCTCCGCGAGTCGGACGCAGGCTTTGAGTGAATCATCGCTCATGGTGAACGCGGCGTGCGCCCCGACGAGGCCGGCGAACCGGCCGTCGGACCGTTCCCGACAATGGTCTAAATATCGGCGGTTCTCCGCCACGCCGGCCTCGGCGCCGGCCCGGCCGTGGCGATCGGTCGTCTCGTAGCAGAGCGCGGCGCGGAGTCCGACTTCGGCGATGCCGCGCTGCAATCGGTCGAGACTGCCGCCGATCGCGCCGGGTGAGGCGTGATGGTCGATCAGAGTCGTCGTCCCGCAGCGCAGCGCATCCAGCGCGCCGATCCGAGCACTGGTCTCGATCGACTCAGCATCCAGCGCCCGATCCAACCGCCACCAGACCCAACGCAGAATGTCAAGAAAGTTCCTCGGTTGCTCCGAAGGCGGCGGCATCCCCGCAGCCAGCGCCGAGTATAGATGTGTGTGCCCATTCACCAGTCCCGGCATGACGACCCCTCCTGCGCAGTCCTGGGTTTCGTCGCCGGGCAGGGGCTTAACTTCTGGCCCGACTGCCCCGATCTCTTCTGCGACGATGCGAATCGAACCGCGGCTGACCTGGATCGGGTCGAGGTCCAGCAGAATGGCATTGGTAAGCGTGATTGGCATGGTGGCCATCTTAACGGATCATCGGGACCGGCTCACCCTCAGTCGGTTCCGAAGGCCTCTGAACAGATGAGCTCGACGTACCGGCCGGCGATTTCATCGGAGATGGCGGGCCATGGGTAGGTAAACGCCAGGTTCAATTCGTCACCGAATTTGCTGAACACCGGATTCCAGCCGGGCGGTATCGGCAACGGGTCTCCGCCCCAACAATTCGTGATCGTTGCGCCGGCGATCGAGCGCCCAGTTTGCTGCATGGCGTGGTAGTAGGAGAATCCGGAGGACAGGACGTTGACGCCCATGGAGAGTTTGAAGATCAGCGGATAGAACCAGGCATGGATGAGCGACGCCGCGCGCATCATGGTCCACTGGGCCAGATCCAACTCTTGCTGGAGATAGCACTGAACCTGATCGAACACCGCCGCATTGAGGACGCGCCGGTCGGCTACCTGCGCCGGCGTGCAGCAGATCGTGGGCGTGACCAGAAAGTTGCCCTCAACGGACCGCCGAGCCAGCAGGTTAGACCCCGGCTGCGATGCGCCGACTTGCATGGGTAGAGTGATGACGTAGGCGTCGGTGCAAACACGGTGATCCTCGTGGAGGCGATGAAGCGCGCGCAGGACCGACGCGGCGAGGAATCGGGCGTAAAGGGCAGGTCCGGACGGCACGCTTTCCTTCGCCGTGGCCTGCATCCGGCGAACCTGCTCTGCATCCCAGTGTTTGTATAACAAGCGATGCTCGGTACGTCCGCGCGGTGACTGCAACACGAAAGGCCGAATCGTCAGACCTGCTGCGACGCGCTGGCTGGCCATGCCCCGGCGAAAGAGCCGCCATTGATCTCTCAGCGACCGATCGGTCAGGATGCGGGGAGCTTGATCGTCGGGGAGGGAGTGAGAGGGGCGACCAGACAACGCCTTCGCGCAGGGTCCGGGGCCGGCGGATCTCGAATCGTGCTGCGGCTCGGTTCGTTGTCCCATGTCGCGAAGAAACCACTGCGCCCCATCGGCGTCCATGAGCAGATGAGGCCAGTGAAGACACAACCGCGTGCGCTCGGCGGGCAAGGCATAGTGATCCAATCGCACCTGCGGACCGGCCCGAAGGTCCCACGCGGGCACGAATCGTTTATGGAACAAGCATGTCAGGCGAGCTTCCCACTGTGGCTCGTTTCTCAGGTCATCGTAAGTGTGAACCTGAGCCGCGGCCTTTTTGGCCGGATGGGCAGGAGATCGCGGGATCTTCCAGAACGGTTGACCAAGAGGCTGTGAGACGCGCAGTCCGGCGATCGTGACAGGATGTGCAGCCATCGCCTTGGCCAGCGCGTTGCGCATCGTGTCGCGAGCGACGTCGCCATCCAGGTCGAGCACCATAAACGCAATGTTGCCACGGCTCGCATCGCGCGCTTGCAGTTGGTAGTGGCCCAGAAACAGCCGATCGCAGGCATTGAGGTAAATGCGACGAGCCGAGTTCATAATTCACTCGCTATGACGGTGGGCGATGTTTGGGCAATGGCCCGCAGCGCGGCAGGGTGAAAGTGGAGTCGAGACGAAGTAAGAGGATCGTGAAAGCGGAATCTCAACGCGGTCACGGCGCCGGCATCGTCGGTCTTCGCAAGCTCAGCTGAGAACCCCGGCAATTCAAATGCGTCGCCCATTCGCGGCCGCCAACCGGGGGCGAGCGTATGACGGTGCAGCGAAGAACCAAACAGCGAGAACCCACTCGATTCCAGAACGAGTGTGTGGTCGTCCTCACGGGCGATTCCGGCGACGGGCGCCTCGGGGGCCACGAGGTAGACGATCTTGACATCTTTCAGGCCGGTGAGGAACTCCAAACGTTCCGCGCTGCCGATCATCTCCATGACGGATTGAGCTTCACCCATGACGAGTGTTTCGCCCGCCTGCAACGGCCTGTCCATGTTCGCGAGCACGTCGCGCAATCTCTGGCGACAAGCCAACTCGGCCTGGTTGAGGAAAAGCACTGTTCCAATCACGCAGCCGATACTGACCACGCCGTTTGCGGCATAGACGACGTGGCGCAGCAGCGCAGGAATCACCAGTTGGTCTTCGCGTGACGGAACGATCAAGCCTGCCAGCAAATAGGCCCAGCCCACCGTGGCGACGCAAATGAGACGCGTGGACGTGAACGCACCAAGGCCGGGCAGCATAAAGAGCAGGGCCCACAAGACGAAGAAAGGCGCGGCACGATCGCCTCGCATCGACTTCCATAGAAACGGGGCCACGGCCAAGGTGGCGATTGCCCCGAGTGCCGCAACGGCGTCGGCCTGAAACGGCTGGGCGACGAGGAGCACGCTGATGGGAAATCCCGTCGTCCACACGGCGAGATTCAGCAGCAGAGTACGCGGCAACCGTGTCAACATCAACAACGGCCCGGCCTCCTGCACCGACAGGCCCAAAGCCGAAGGCCGAGCGTGCATGTAGTAAGCGCCGTAGAGGCCGACGATCAGAATCAGCATCAGGGCGATGATCCCGGCGAACGGCCTCTCGCGCCGGGCCGATGCGCGGCGGCGCAGGTAGAGTTCATGACCGGCCACAACGAGAGCGAGCGCCACCGCCACCTCCTTCGCGAGTAGCGCAAAGACGAAGCCGGCACACGCAAGAGCCACAAGACGCCAGCGGCCGTGGCGCCAGGAAGCCCAGTAGGCACTCGCGGTTAACGTGACGCCGATCAGGACAAAGAGGTCCGCACGGTTCGAGATCCAGGTGACAGGCAGGGCCGTGGTTTGAGAAATACCGAAGAAAAATGTTGCCACACCCGCGCGAATCGGATCGTTGCTTACCACCATGAAGAGGCGGTGGATACAGGTCAACGCAATCACAAACAGGGCGAGGCTGACGATGCGATGTCCAAACGGGTTCCTCCCAAAGAGTCGATAATCGAGAAGGAAAGACCACTCTGCGAGGGGGCGAAAGAAATCGTACCGGCCGATATCCGAGGTCCACCACGGGTACGTTCCTCTATCCCGCAGGGCCTCCCAATCCGCATCCGTTTTGGCAAATCGAAATAGGCCGAGTTGTTCAGTTTCTCCCCTGCTATAGCGCTCGGCCTTCAAGCTAAGGATCAGGTCGTCGCAGAGTAGCGGCCCCGTCACGGTCCAGGCATAGAGCAGCAGTGGTCCGCCAAGCCAAAAGACTCGACGTACGGAAGCGGCGCGAATCCAATGTAGCGGCAGGTCGATCAGGGACACGGTCGCGGATTATCTCCCCGCTGCACCATTATTCAAGCTCAAAACGCGGCGATTCTCACGTTGCATTCGTGCGCTCTGACGGATCGGGCCGTTCGTTGTGACCTGTTGATGGGCGATTCTTGCGAAACGTGACGGCCATGTCTGAGTGGAAACTCAACCAATACCCGAACACTGCATAGTACAGAAACGTCGGCGAACCGAGCGCCGTCCGGAGCCGCAAGGGTTCAAGGACCGCGTCCATCGTGCCGCCGACCAGCCGCTGGTAGACCTTCGCCGCTCGCGTGTTCAGGCCGAACCACGGCCGGTCGCTGTAGGGCCGATCGAAGAAACCGACCGGCGCCCAACCTCTCTGCCGGCCCATGGATTCGACCGCCTCGCGCGTGAAGATGTGCAGGTGATACGGCACGTGAATCTCATTCCAAAACTCCGCGGTCCTGCGCAGGTCGATGCTGTCGGCATTGGGCGTTCCCACGAGGATGTATCCGCCGGGCCGAAGATGGCGATCCATCTCCTGCAACAGTTCATTCGGATCCTCCACGTGTTCGAGGACGTCCTGGAGCAGAATGTAGTCGAACGGGCCACAGGCGAGTCCGGCCGGATCGCCGTAGCCCCCGCGCGCGCCGTAGGGGTCGTAGCCGTGGCAATGCTTGAAACCGCGCCCGCGAAGGTATTCCACGAACAAGCCGTTGCCGCAGCCGTAGTCCAGCAGTGAGTGGTCCGGCGTGAAGCCGAACTGAGTCAATCGCCGACAAAGATTGCGGTAGAAAATCCGAAAGGGCCAGGTCAGCGACGCCTTCGCGAAGGGATACGCCGCGTAGTAACGGTTCAGGTCGACGACTTCCAAACAGTGAATCGTGCGGCAGCCGGGGCAGCGCCACACCCTGAACGTCTCACCCCAAAAGGCTCGAACGTGACAGGGCATTGTCACGAAGGCCGCTTCATCGGCTGGATCCACGGCATGTTGGCAAAGCAGACACACGGTGCGTAGATGCGCCGGATCGCCGGGGCGTTGCCGGGCGTCCGAGGCTGTCGCTGTTCGGTCGAGCGGAGCCGGCCCGTTCGAGTCAGCCGTCGAGTCGCTGCACCTTGCTGATGGGTCCGTGTGCATGGCTACTCGTACTGGGTTCCGCGCCAAGTGACGGCCTTGCCCTTTTTGAGATGATGCATCGCGCGCAGGCAGACGCCCAGTGCGATCACTGACCCCAGCGGATGGAGCAAGGCCAACCTCCGATCCCCCCTCGCCGCGCGAAAGACGAGCCACGCCAGGACCGTCGACACGACCATGTGTACGCCCGCCGCGGCCCACCATAGGGGCTCCCACGTCACGGGCCAATCATAGATTGCCGCCACGCCAAGCAGAACCAGCAGACCGACGGGAAACAGTGAAACGAAACTCAAGGCATTGATCGTCACCAACATGCGCGGCAGCGTCTTGATGCCTCCGATACACGTCCGGGTCATGCCTCGAATGGTGTCAGCCAGGGTGCCATAGTGCCTCTGTGTGAAGAGTTCCGGCGTGAGAACAAAGGACACCTTCTGCCCGGCACGCTTGGCGATGCGGAGCAGTTCGCTGTCCTCGTCATAGGTCCGGATGACCGCGCCGTGGCCGCCGATCGCCTCATAAGCGCGTCGTCGACAGACCATCAAACCGCTGCCGATGGCGTCGAGCCACTCGGGATCGTTGATCTTGCGGGGATCGTACCATGCAAACGCGATCGCGCCGAAGATGGGAATCGTGAGGCGCTCCCAAAAGAAAAACGTCTTGGGCGATCCCATGGCGGCGACCCAATCGAACCCCTTCGATTCAAGATGATAGACAAGAGTCTTGAGACAGTCCGGATGAAGTTCGAGATCACTATCGACAAAGGCCGCGTATTCGCCGCGCAAGTCGGAAGACGCTTTCGAAAGCCCGTGCGGCTTTCCGTAAAGACCCGCCGGCAATTCGGCGATGGTCACGCACCGGAGGCCGGGGTGGCGTTGCTGGATCGATTCGACAACGTCGAGCGTGCGATCGGTCGAACGGTCATTGACTACGGTCACCTTGGCATTGGAGCAATTCTGGTTCAGCACAGAGTTGAGACAAGTGGCAATGTGCCCCTCTTCGTCCTTCACCGGAACGAGGACGTCGAAGGAAGGCGACTGCCAGTCCCGCGGCGGCGTTGGAAGCGCCTCCTGCTGCTCGGTGAGCCGGACCGTGCGCCAAGTGTTCCAGATCAGAGAGACAATGCCGATCGAATAGAGAACAAAGGCAACACCCGCCGCAATCGTCATGGACTCATCCTGCACACACGTGATCAACCGAACGGGTGACGGATCGGAGGTCTGCCGCCGTTTCTCGGGGCCCCAACGGAGCAGTGCAGGCTAGCTGTTCCATCGGAAATCGTCAACGACTTGGGCGGATGGGCGATTGGTCGGAGCCGCGATTTGACAACCCGGCTCCGGCCCCGTGGTTAGATAAGGAGTCGCGTGGAAATAGCGTGAACGAATCGTGAGCAAAACACTCGACTTGGCTTGCCGTTTGGCGGGCAAATGCGTCCAGGTTATTCCTATGCGATCCCTGACCCGGCCCCGACCCTGCGATTTGACAGACTGACTCCGGCCCTGTGGAATGAACAACCGAGAAGCGGGCTCCTCAACCCGCAGCGGGGCGTAGCTCAGCCTGGTCCAGAGCGTCTGCATGGGGTGCAGAAGGTCGCTAGTTCGAATCTAGTCGCCCCGATCGCCGCGTAGCGGCAATCGAGCAGGAGAGAGGAGAGAAGGAGAACGTAGAGAAAGCGGGCGCTCTTTCCCCACGTCGCAACGCCAATACGGTGGAATCGCCCTCTCCTGCGGCTTGCCCCAGGAGCGCAGCGAAGCGGGGTCTCCTTTCTACTTTATTTTCTCATGGTCTTCGCATTCGAGAAGCTGATCGTCTAATCGTTTACCAGAGGGCAGTCGAACTCACCTCGATAAGAGCTTGGTCCGGCTTGGCATGACGCTAGTTGAACTAGGGTACCCAGCATCTAACCATCCTTGCCCGCGTCGGACGTACGAACGGCCTTGAGGAGCGGGATGGGGTCGTGGACGGTGATGGATTCGGCGCGGTCGTTCTTCATGCCAAAGCGCAAGCGAACATCCGGCGCGCCGCGAGGGGCGAAAGCGTATGGCTCCACGCGGCTAATAATGTGTGGGAATTCCTTACCCCGTCCAATCGTGAGGTGGCCGGTGCGGTGTACGCCCACGATCAGCACGTCGTCAGCTCCGGTGCCGAATAGGTAGCGGCCCATATAAGCCTGCTTTTGTGCATCGGACACGGGTTCGGCGGGCGCGGTAACGTCAGCGCCGGGCAGCGACTCCAGGTAGGCCACGGTCTTCGCGGCGTTTTCACGCTCCTCGTTTGACAGGTGATCGTGCGAGAGTCTGTTCCGCGCGTGCTGTAGCAGCGTGATGTCGTGCGGGCCGTGAATGCGTTCGAAGCCGGGATTGGCGGAGATGATGGTGCGCACGACGTCCACCTGCCCCAACATGGCAAAGGTGAAGAGGTTTGGCCGCGCGCCGTGCTGAATCAGCAGCTCGGCAATTTTGCGTTGGCCGGTGTGGGAAGCGGCGCCGATGGCGGTTTCCCAATCGCCGAATCCCCAGTCCCAGGCCGCCTTGGCAAGTGCCGGGCGTGCCGTGACGAGTTCCTTGACGCGGTCGAAGCGGGCATGCGACGCGCCGACGACTTCGCGAACGGCATCCAATTCCTGGCGAGGAAATCCCGGGGCGACGGGCGCGCCGGATGGATCGGAGGTCTTCGTAGCATTCGTTAACGGATCGGCGCCGGCATGACCCGCGGACAATCCGAAAAATGTCGCCGCGCCGCACGCGGCCGCAGTGACGCCCAGGAAGTCGCGCCGGGAGTGGTCTGCCGACATGGGGTCATCCCTTATTTATGGATCGCTCGAATCGAACAGTAACAACAACAACGACAATCGCGGCCGTGATTCACGCGAAAATGCGTGAAAGGCGGCCATCGACTATAGGAAACCTCGATTCCAACGCAGGAACGCGGAAAAAGTACAACGGGTGTCCAGTCGCCCCGATTCGCCGAAGGCGAATAGCGCAGGAGAGGGGAGAAAGGAGAAAGAAGGGAAGGCGGTCAGGCTTTCCCCACGTCGCAACGCCAATACGGTGGAATCGCCCTCTCCTGCGGTCTCCTCTCTACTTTCTCCTCTCATGCCGTTCGCCTTCGAGAAGCTCGTCGTCTATCAGAAGGAAGTCGATTTCGCCGATCAGGCCGCCGCCGTGGCACTGAGCATGTCGGAGCGAACTACCACACGCCGGGGATGAGCCGCCTGCTTCGGATCATGTATGCGACATACTCGTCGCCGAACTTTTCGCGCATCATCCGTTCTTCCGGGCCGATGCGCAGGACGGCGAGCAACGCAACCGCGATGAGGTACGCCGGGCCCGCTATCCAGTTGGGCAGCACAAGCGTTTGGCCCAGCGCATAGAGCAGCAGCGCCGAGTACATCGGGTGGCGGACTCGGCGGTAGATGCCGCGCGTGACGAGTTCGTGCGTCTCACGGAGTTCGAGCGTGATCGACCAGTTCTTGCCCAGGTCCGCGTGCGAACGGCGAAGCACCCACAACCCCACCGCGAGCCAGATAGCGCCAACGGTCAGCGGGACCGGATGAAGCGGGTAGTTCGCCGCAGCCAGCGCCGGCGTCACGACCCAGACGAGCGTGAGCAGGAACGCGATCGCGGTGAGGATCAGAAGTGCCTTTTCCAACGGCCCTTTCCGGCTCGTGGCCACGGCCGCGAAGCCGCCGCCGCGCCGATGCTGAAGGTGCGGAATCAGGATGAGGCCACAACTGCCGAGCAGGATGATCGTCTTGGCGATCCAAGGGTCCACGATTGGACAAGCATAATTGTCACCACGAACAAGGAACAGTCAGTTCCCGGTCCATCCGGAAGTAGAGAAACGCTACCCGCCCCGCAGGGAATGCACTCCAATCGTGCGGCAAGCGCGCAGGCCCCGTTTCCCCCGATTGCCGCCTTCACGCCGCGCCAGGCCCGTATCCATTTCACCCATTCGGCATCGAAGAACTCCGGATCGCCGTTTCCCGTGTGAGTGCGGATGCGGCCACGGAGAAATTCCCGCGCGGCTACGGATACCTGACGGACCAATTGAACCGGGCATCCCTCTCTATCGCCGCCAACATCGCCGAAGGCAACGGCCGTTTCACCGAACCCGACCGCCGCGATTTCTTCGGCATCGCCCGCGGCTCGGTGCAGGAGCGCGTGCCGCTGCTCGAACTCGCCGCAAGACGGTCGCTCATCACGGCGAATCACCATGCGAAGCTGAAATCCGACCTGGAAGAAATCGCCAAGATGCTGTCGGTCCTCATTAACGGATTGAACAGGCGTGGGGTTTGAGTGATAGCGGCCTCTCACACCGAACCCACTTGACGGCGTCAAGAACGCGGATTCCAACCAGGAAAAGTCCAATCCCGGCGCGCCGGTCTCCAGTCACACCGATTCACTGCCAAGTTTCTACGCGCCGTGCCCCCAGGCTCTGGACAGCCCTGCCTCTGGCCCATTACTGTGAGACGAACGCGAGCCTTCTTGCCGACGGTTTTTTCACGATGACCGAGATGAGCTTTCCAAACGACCTCCCGCGCCGACGCTCGCGGCTTCCGCTGCTCGGCCTGCTGCTCACGCTGGTCGCCCCCCTTGTGTATATGGCACTTGTCGGTTTTCCAACTCTGCGGGCGACCGGGCTTGCGGCATTTGTGACGGCCGGGCTCGGTTGCGTGGTGGGCTTCGTCGGTGTCTTGCGCGGCACGAATCGGCGAGGTCGCATCTTCGCCGGTGCGACCGCGGCTATGACCGCCCTGTATCTTGCAGCCTTCTTCGGGCTCGCCGCGCTTCCGGCAACGGCCTCAACGCTCGCCGTGGGAGAGCCCGTGCCTTCGTTTGTTCTCCCGGACCAGAACGGCCAATCCGTCGCGCTCGATGAAGCGCACGCCCATGGACCAGCGCTTTTGGTTTTCTATCGGGGGCACTGGTGAGTGTCCTGCATGTGGGAACTCCGCGGTCTCGCGGAGGTCAACGACGAACTGCAACGCCGACAGGGTCGCCTGCTGGCAATCTCGGTCGACTCACCGAAGCAATCGCTGGCGGTGGTTCGAGAGCAGCACCTCGCGTTTTCCATCCTCAGCGACGGCGACGGCAAAGTCATTCGCGACTACGGCATCCTCCATCAAGGCGGAGGGCCGCACAACACCGACGTCGCCGTTCCCGCGATGTTCCTGATCGACCAAAACAGCAGGCTCATCTGGTCCCACAAAGCCAAACGCATCACCGACCGCGCCAATCCGCGTAACGTGCTGGAAGTGATTCAGGCATTGTGACGCGCGGCTTGCTCGCAGGCCGGGGTCGATTACACTTGGAGCTCTAGTCGTCGAGCCACAGACAAGTTGCGGCTTGCTCGCAGGCCGGGGTCGATTACACTCTGGTCGTTGCAGCGATCCATCATTTCTGAGTTGCGGCTTGCTCGCAGGCCGGGGTCGATTACACTACGCCCTTGCGGGCGCGATCAGGCTGTTTAGTTGCGGCTTGCTCGCAGGCCGGGGTCGATTACACTTGCACCCCTGTCGTCACACGGCGTGTCTTGCGTTGCGGCTTGCTCGCAGGCCGGGGTCGATTACACTGCGCTCAGCCTTGGCGCGCTTTGCTTTGGTGTTGCGGCTTGCTCGCAGGCCGGGGTCGATTACACTTCGGCCTTGATGAAGTCGCCGCCGACGACCGTTGCGGCTTGCTCGCAGGCCGGGGTCGATTACACTAGGGACACAATGTTAGAAGTAATCGACGCTGTTGCGGCTTGCTCGCAGGCCGGGGTCGATTACACTTCACACAACCGGACACCCGCTATCAAGGATGTTGCGGCTTGCTCGCAGGCCGGGGTCGATTACACTTTGCGGGTCCAGATGCACCGATCGGTATCCGTTGCGGCTTGCTCGCAGGCCGGGGTCGATTACACTGGAACACGACGATTGCAACGCCGTTGACGCGTTGCGGCTTGCTCGCAGGCCGGGGTCGATTACACTCTCGCTGAGAAGTGTGCGGCTCCCATGAGGTTGCGGCTTGCTCGCAGGCCGGGGTCGATTACACTGTCGAACTGATCGGCGTAGGCGTGGGTCAGGTTGCGGCTTGCTCGCAGGCCGGGGTCGATTACACTGCCGAAGGAGTCGCAAAGGCATAGCCGCGTGTTGCGGCTTGCTCGCAGGCCGGGGTCGATTACACTTGGTCATCAGGGCGTTCGGCGGAGAGGAGAGTTGCGGCTTGCTCGCAGGCCGGGGTCGATTACACTAATCCCTCGATCTCCGAGATCACGTCTGCAGTTGCGGCTTGCTCGCAGGCCGGGGTCGATTACACTAGGTCGAGGGCGATGACCAACTAAGCGACAGTTGCGGCTTGCTCGCAGGCCGGGGTCGATTACACTACGCATCAGGTCTGGCCCTGTCGCGTATCAGTTGCGGCTTGCTCGCAGGCCGGGGTCGATTACACTCCATGCGCGATACCGGCCGGACATTGTTGTTGTTGCGGCTTGCTCGCAGGCCGGGGTCGATTACACTCCGAGTCGTCATATTGTCCATTCAACGCCAGTTGCGGCTTGCTCGCAGGCCGGGGTCGATTACACTGACGATGGTTCGCACCACGTCGCCATCGCCGTTGCGGCTTGCTCGCAGGCCGGGGTCGATTACACTAATCAAACGCTCGGATGCAATGCTCTCTACGTTGCGGCTTGCTCGCAGGCCGGGGTCGATTACACTTGGCCTTGATCGACAGTGATAGAGCATTCTGTTGCGGCTTGCTCGCAGGCCGGGGTCGATTACACTAACGGAACCAATTGGGGCAGCCTGTTTCATGTTGCGGCTTGCTCGCAGGCCGGGGTCGATTACACTTGAACTCGGCACTGATGCCGCTGGTCTCCTGTTGCGGCTTGCTCGCAGGCCGGGGTCGATTACACTCGGAATGGGTGCTGGCCGTATAGGCCGCGTGTTGCGGCTTGCTCGCAGGCCGGGGTCGATTACACTCCTGCCAAAGCAGCATCATCACGTCGACATGTTGCGGCTTGCTCGCAGGCCGGGGTCGATTACACTTTGGCAGCGGCAATGGGACGCACGCATACTGTTGCGGCTTGCTCGCAGGCCGGGGTCGATTACACTCCCGATAGAGTTTTGGTCTTTCCTCCGGCAGTTGCGGCTTGCTCGCAGGCCGGGGTCGATTACACTGCGCGCCGCCGGCGTCAACTATCACCCAGGGTTGCGGCTTGCTCGCAGGCCGGGGTCGATTACACTTCATGTGGATTTCCACAGCAGGCTGTGACAGTTGCGGCTTGCTCGCAGGCCGGGGTCGATTACACTGCCGCCGCCGAAGTCCACTCCTGCAATACCGTTGCGGCTTGCTCGCAGGCCGGGGTCGATTACACTAGGACCTGAATTGGTTGAAGGTGGCGACATGTTGCGGCTTGCTCGCAGGCCGGGGTCGATTACACTCTTCGACGGCGTGTCTCGCGAACGATGGGTGTTGCGGCTTGCTCGCAGGCCGGGGTCGATTACACTGCGACATGGAGATCGTCGGCCTCAAGGCCAGTTGCGGCTTGCTCGCAGGCCGGGGTCGATTACACTCCCATTGGTTACGAGCGTTGACAACACCAGTTGCGGCTTGCTCGCAGGCCGGGGTCGATTACACTTCCCTGCCGGAGACTGGCGTTACAGAAGAAGTTGCGGCTTGCTCGCAGGCCGGGGTCGATTACACTGGTGCATAAGGAAGGCCCACGCCTTACGCTGTTGCGGCTTGCTCGCAGGCCGGGGTCGATTACACTAACCTCCGCAATCTCGTCGAAGCCGTGGCGGTTGCGGCTTGCTCGCAGGCCGGGGTCGATTACACTAGTCTTGAATTGCCCGAAACACCCCCCTCAGTTGCGGCTTGCTCGCAGGCCGGGGTCGATTACACTAAGTGGCACTTCTTACACCCATCCCCTGCGGTTGCGGCTTGCTCGCAGGCCGGGGTCGATTACACTTTCGCTCGTCTCGCAACCGAATGGATCGAAGTTGCGGCTTGCTCGCAGGCCGGGGTCGATTACACTCGAAGGACTCAACTGGTCATTCCTGTGCTTGTTGCGGCTTGCTCGCAGGCCGGGGTCGATTACACTCAGAACAATTATCACCACAGTCCAGACACAGTTGCGGCTTGCTCGCAGGCCGGGGTCGATTACACTTGATCCTCGACCACCTTGGCGAGTTGGACCGTTGCGGCTTGCTCGCAGGCCGGGGTCGATTACACTTGATGGGGGCAGGTGGAGTCCGAAAGCTGAGTTGCGGCTTGCTCGCAGGCCGGGGTCGATTACACTAGGCGCAGGGCGGCGATCGAGGTCCGCAGGGTTGCGGCTTGCTCGCAGGCCGGGGTCGATTACACTCGAAACCCCGTATCTCTTGGCCCACCGCCGTTGCGGCTTGCTCGCAGGCCGGGGTCGATTACACTCGTGTTCGCGCGACTATCCGGCCAGGCCGCGTTGCGGCTTGCTCGCAGGCCGGGGTCGATTACACTCGGATGCCGTGGCCGCCGGTTTAATTGACAGTTGCGGCTTGCTCGCAGGCCGGGGTCGATTACACTCTTTGTTTGCGCTTGACTTGTATCAGAGATGTTGCGGCTTGCTCGCAGGCCGGGGTCGATTACACTAATCAAACGCTCGGATGCAATGCTCTCTGCGTTGCGGCTTGCTCGCAGGCCGGGGTCGATTACACTTCGCATCACCGAGGGCCGCAAGGCGCTGGTGTTGCGGCTTGCTCGCAGGCCGGGGTCGATTACACTCGGCAGTTGTGTTCGTCAACACGATTCTCAGTTGCGGCTTGCTCGCAGGCCGGGGTCGATTACACTCTGGCCCGCGCCCGCCCCTATTATTGCCCGTTGCGGCTTGCTCGCAGGCCGGGGTCGATTACACTTCAGCGATTCGACGGCATTGCGGAACCGTAGTTGCGGCTTGCTCGCAGGCCGGGGTCGATTACACTGGCTGGCCCGCCGACTCGAAGAGGAGGAGCGTTGCGGCTTGCTCGCAGGCCGGGGTCGATTACACTGTTCCGTGAGATCAAAAAGGTAGTGCGCGGGTTGCGGCTTGCTCGCAGGCCGGGGTCGATTACACTTTCGGCACCGCTGACCGTGCTAACAACGCCGTTGCGGCTTGCTCGCAGGCCGGGGTCGATTACACTCGATGGTGTCGAATCCCCCGCCGATGCCGAGTTGCGGCTTGCTCGCAGGCCGGGGTCGATTACACTTGTAGCAGAGATCATCAAGAACACCGCAGAGTTGCGGCTTGCTCGCAGGCCGGGGTCGATTACACTCGATTGCAGACGCAGAGCAATGAAGAGCACGTTGCGGCTTGCTCGCAGGCCGGGGTCGATTACACTTGCCGCTGTGCTCGGCCTGGGCTATGACGGTTGCGGCTTGCTCGCAGGCCGGGGTCGATTACACTATCTTTTTCCGTTGGGGCGACCGCCCGGCCGTTGCGGCTTGCTCGCAGGCCGGGGTCGATTACACTACTCGGGCAGTATCATGGCCACTTCCTCTCGTTGCGGCTTGCTCGCAGGCCGGGGTCGATTACACTTAGCGACAAGGAAATGGCCGACCTGGCTAAGTTGCGGCTTGCTCGCAGGCCGGGGTCGATTACACTCTCAGCGACGGCCATATCGGTGGCGTACCAGTTGCGGCTTGCTCGCAGGCCGGGGTCGATTACACTGAATCGGTGGGCAAGCATGTATGCCATAAAGTTGCGGCTTGCTCGCAGGCCGGGGTCGATTACACTACTCACGTCGCGGGCTGCCGCTAATTGAGTGTTGCGGCTTGCTCGCAGGCCGGGGTCGATTACACTAAAATCGCAAAACTCGAAGTTACACTTGCCGTTGCGGCTTGCTCGCAGGCCGGGGTCGATTACACTACCTCGTCCCTAACTCGCGAGCAGCGAACAGATTGGAGGTGAAGCAGTTCAGAAAAGTTCCAACTGGGCGGGGGGTGGCTCGGGCGGTTTGCGCCGTTTTCCCCAGAAAACATCCATCCGCTCGAACTGCTTGTCGGTGATGGCGAGGATGCGGACTTCTCCATCATCCGGTAACGCTGCTTGTACGCGCTGCATGTGAACATCGGTGTTCTCCCGACTGGCACAATGTCTTATATACACCGAGTACTGCATCATTGTAAAGCCGTCCTTGAGTAAGGTTTTTCGGAACTGCGCGTAGGCCCGTCGCGATCGCTTCGTATCCACCGGCAGATCGAACATCGCCAAGAGCCACATGAAACGATAACCGCTCAGTTCCATCCTTCTTGTTCCAGCTTCCGTAAATCGGATACTTTCATCGCCATCCCCCCTCGCTACCTGCTTTAGCGTTTTTCACGATTCACAAAGCACAGGGATATCCAAACGCTTCGCGCTGCCCTCCATGCAGTGGACCAGCGAGGCGACCATGCCGTGCAATGCCACCATGAGCGGGCCGGTTTGCTCGGCGATTCTCACCGTGACGGTCAGAAGCTCCAACAGGTGACGTTTCACCTCGGGTTCGAGCTCTTTTTCGCCTGCTCGCGTCAATTCCAATACGCGAACATCCACCATCGGCCGCAACGGCTCTACCAGGTCGTCGGCAAGGCAGAAGGCATCCGATCGGTTGCAGTGATGAATGCCCAGCGCCGGCAGCAGGCCGGCAGCCACGACCGCTCGGGCCACGGCCGCACGCATCACGGCATACCCGTAGTTGAGCATGTGGTTTGGCGCGGGGCCGTCAGGATCGCGGCGAAAATCCGGGTCGTCGAGTAGGCCGCGAAAGGCGGACCAGTACGCGCGGGCCGCCTGGGCCTCGACGTTGGTGGGGTCGCCGGAGCGGACGACGCGGGCCAGGGCCAGGAGCTTCGAGCGGGTGTCGGCGCCGTCGGGCAGATTGTGGGCCTGGGCGCGAACTTTGGCCTGGACGATCTGTTGCCACAGTCGTTTGCAAAGAGGTTTCCCGACCGCGATTTGCATGTGAAGTCGCGGAACCACTTGGGTATGCCCACTGAGAGGCAAGAGCAGTCCGGCGGGCAGGTGGTCGCGACCGCAGAGGACGACGGCGGCGTCGTGGGCGATAAGTTCAACCAGCGCGGCGTGAGAGTAAGTGACCGCGGGTTGGTCGACGATGAGGACGCCGACGTCCTCGCAGGGGATGGCGGCGGCGGACCGTGATTCCTCGGCAAGCCGGGCACGGACGCCGCGCCTGGAGGGGACACCATCGGCTGGCGCATCAGGAGCGCCGCGATCCTGTATTTCAGAGCCGCGATCTTGTATTTCAGAGCCGCGATCTTGTATTTCAGAGCCGCGACCGTCAGGGAGCGGGTTTGCGGAGCGGATGAGCAACTGTCCGTTTCGGACCGACAGGTGCGCCGGCTGCTGGGAGATTTCGATGGTTCGCTTGATCATGGCCCGATGCCCTGACGGGACGGATATCGGGCCGCGGGCGGTGCGACTTTCAGTCTTTTTCCAGCGGAAGCACGTCGCCGAGGGGTCCGACGCGGACCTTGACGGGCGGCTTGCCGGGTTCGGGGCCGCAGTCCTTCAGGGCATTGGGAGCAACGGCCCAGCGGTCCTGCTCGCTGGCCTTGCGCGCATCCCACTGCGGCGCGAAGTGAATGCGGCAGGAGTTGCCGGCCTTGTCGAGCTTGCAGACGACGAAGTAACTGGGCGCCTCCTCGGGACGGTCTGACCGGCGGGCGTGGATCATCTCGCCCTCGGCCAGCGACATGACGAAGCGGCCGGCATCGGTGTCGGAGCGGTCGACGGCGGGCTGCTTGCGGATGCGGACGCGCTTGGCGGCATCAAAGGTCGATACGATCTCGCCGGTCCACTGGCTGATGGGCTGCCCTTTGCGCTTGCGGACCCGCTCGCGGATTTCGATGTGATGATTGTTGCCGCCGATGTAGACGCGCTTGGTACGCGGATGGGGCTTCGTTGGATCGTCCGGGTCCATGTGTGGAACCATCTTACCGGTCGCGGGGTCGAGCAGCTTGCGCGGGATGATGACCGGGTCGGTGTTGGTGCGGAGCAGGACGACGCCCTTAATGGGCACGCCGCTGGCCTGTGTGAGCTTCCAGTCCTTTGGGTCGCAGAGCCGCTTGATATCGTTCTTGCTGAAATCGTCGGGATTCAAGCCGTTGACGCGCAGACACTTTCGGAGCCGGTCCCGCAGCGCCCGGTCGCGGACGATGCCCGGCTTTCCGGGCGACGGGTCTTGCATCGCTGTCAGTTCGCGCCGGACGGCGCGCTTCGCCGTGTCGCAGACAGCCGGGTCATCGAGCCTGGCGCTGAGCTCATCCCAGCCCTCTGGGACGTGGAGATGATTGGGCGTCAGCTTGTCGGCGCTGATGCGGTTGGTGAAGAGCGTCTCGGCGCTCTCGGAGCGGTGCGGGGGCAGCGGGGCGAGCACGGGGCCGTAATGCGTGGCCTCGTGGAACGCGCCTACTAGCCGTCGCTTGACAGGGCGGTGTGAGACGATGAGCAGCTTGTGGTTGCCCTGCTCGTCGCGCTGACCGGACGCGAACTCACCGGAATCGAAGCGGTCGTAGACCTGGGAAAGCACCTGTCTGCGGAAGGACTGGACATCGCTCCAGGGCGGTTGGACCGGCGCGCGGCGCGGCCACCGGCGGTTTTTCTCGTAATACTCGGCCGCTTGGGCGGCCCACGACGCCAACGTGTTCTTGATGCCCGGATCGGTCAGGGCGATGGTGACGGCGTCGATGGCATGCTGACGATGATCGCCGCGGTTCTTTTCGGCGAGCTGCAACTCCTCGTCGGCGGCCATCGTGCCGGTATCCGACTTGAGTGTTTCAAAGAGCTGCCAATCCTTTCGCAGCATTGCGGTAAATCGGCCCATGGTGAAATAGATTTTCTGACGGCCCTCGCCGTCGCCCCGCTCGGGCAGACCGCGACCCTCATAGAGCGCATCGGCGAGATAGGCGGCGACCTGGCGGGCGGCGTAGGCCGTGTCGGTGAGTTGCGAATTCTTCCATTCCTCGCCTTCGCGGACTTCTCGGTTGAAGTTCTGCCATTTGCGGTCGAAATCGCGTTTGCGGAAGTAGTCTCCCTTCTCCGGCTTGATGTCTTTGAAGAGATTCTCGGCGATGTGAATCCGATTGTCGAACTCGCCGCCCCACCACTCGCGCGGCGTATTGTTGGTCTTCCCACGATTACACTCGCGGTGGACGAGCACCTTGTTGTTCAGCCCGTTGTCGCCGCAGCGGCTGTAGGGCACGATGTGGTCGATTTCCAGGTCGTCGCCCTTGGCGGCGACTTTATCCGTCAAACCGGCTTTCCCGCAGTAAGGACAGATTTGCGTTTGCTGCCGCGCCAGGATCACGCGATCGACGGCGGAGCGCTGTTGGTTAAGCGACAAACGGGCCTCCGACGGACCGAAGGCCGCCGGCAATACTTCGTCGACGACGGACTTGCGAATCTTGTCGCGGGCCCGATTCCGCGCGAGGGCTTCGTTTCGTTGCCGCTCGGATTGCTTGGTGACGCGGGCCATTTCGATGACCACGCGATCCGGCTTGCGGCCATACTGGCGCAGATACGCCATGACGTGCCGGCGGACTTCATGGATCGCCTTGCGGACGACGGGATTGGACAGCGTCGGCGCCGGCGGCAGCTCGGGAACGCCGTCAGCGACCTGGTGCTTGGGGAGTCGCATGTAGTATCGGTCGGCGGCGGTCAGCCCCGGAGCGCCGGTTTCGTAGCGGCGGCGAGCGTGTTCATCCTCCAGCGTCTTAGCGTACGTCTTGCGGGCTTCCTGTTGGGTCGGCCACCGGTTGTTGGCCGTCTCGAAGTTTTCCATGATCGGAAGCAGGTTGAGAATGGCGCGGCGGGACAGGTTCAGGCGTTTTTCGAGCTTGGGGCGTTGCTTCCAGGCTTCGATAAGCCGATCAGCCGCGGCCGCCTCCAGGCCCCACCACTCCATCGCACCCTTGTGCAGCTTTGCAGCGTCGTCCGACTGATCGGTATCGAATTTCAGAATTGCCCGGTTGACCGATTCCCTTCGGTCCTCCGGCATCGCGTTCCACCGCTCCTCCCCAAACGCGCCGTGGACGCTCTCGCGGTGGAACCAGTCGGTGTTGATCTCGCGGTCTTCGTCGGCCTCTATGCTGAGCTGAATCGGGTCGTTCTTGCCCTTTCGCTTGGCGAATCCGAGCGCCATGCGAATCTCCGTGGCGCTGACGGACGATTTCGCCTTGCCGGCGTGCTTGCCTTTCTTATGAACGCCGAGTGGTCCACGCAGCAAGGCAATGATTTTTTCTCTCTGATCGGCATTCAGTGGACAAGGGGTCTGCCCGCGCTCGCGGATCTTGATGTTGTTGACCGTCTCAACGACCCGGTAATAGCTTGCGTGACGATCCGCGATCGGGGCGCATCGTTCCGTCGGCTCCAGGACGCATCGGCCGAGAGTGCCCGTGTCCCAATAGGTGCGGCGTTGGCCGAAAAGCCGGCCGCGATGCCGCCAGGTGTCGGTCTGGTGTGGGTCGTCCAGTTGACGCACAAGGTCGTCGGTTAATCTCGGCGCAAGGTCGTTTTCCTTGAAAGATCGTTGCGCCTCGACAATGCCATGAAACTCCTTGCGGATCAGCTCGCGCCCGGCGAAAAGCTGCTGGTCTTCCGGGATGCGGTACTTCCGGTTGCGGACGGGGTCATGAACGTGCGGGGCCGGCGCAGACTCTCCGCGCTGCTTCCATCGCACTTTCTGACTTCGGCGGCGCTCAACCGTCCGGCGGCTGTATGCTTCATCCGGCGCGCGCTCGACCGGGCGCTGGGCTTGCTCGATGCGATCGGCGATGAACTGACCGACCGTATGCGCTCCGGCCTCCGTCATTTCTTTCGCGAGCCGGTCCATGCCGTCCTTGACCTTGCCCTCGTCGGGATCGTCGGGGTCGGAGACAACGCCGACCGCACCGCGGCGCTGAGCGAGATGAACCAGGACGCGGCCGAACTCGTGTGGCGTCAACGATTCTTTCAGCGCTTTGCGTCGCAGCGCCCACGGATCGATGTCGTAGTGCTTCCGCAGCGCATCGCCGCCGGGTGGAAGTAAGCCCTGCTCTATCAGGAACCGTGCCAGCAGCCGCTTGCGCTCCGCCCGGCGGTGGATGTTGCGGCGTTGCGAGCGTGTTTGCCGGCGGGCTTGGTTCTTGGGTGCGCCGCGCTTGTCCTCTTGCTCGTCCACCCCGGCTGGAAAGACGCTGGCCGCGAGGCGGATTACCTTCTGGTCGGTATCCACCCACGCGCTGCCGACGGAATTGCTGCCGATGTCCAGGCCCAACAGGACCGCCATGGGAGGCCTCCTTTCCAGCGAAATCGGGGGTTGACAAGTTATCTAATGGGTGGCAGAATTGCCGTCAAGTGTAATCGACCTTGGCCTGCGGTTTTTCGCAACAAGACGAAACATTCGCAGGCACCGCCTTCGGGCGACCGCCGCAGCTCGCACCAACGACCTGCGGCTTTTTTTGTCTTTGCCAAGGGATCAGCCTGAGGACTGCGGCTGATCTTCAGCCCGCGGCGGGTTTTCATCAGCGCATGTCCCCGAGCCATCGTGTCATCTTTGTATTACCGCTTCGAGGAATGTTTGTACGTGGACGGCGTAGGCCGGGTCGGCGCCGATGCTCAGGCCGTGGAACCCGGTCGATTCGGCCAGGGTCTTCGGTTCGATCGCCATGTCGAACAGGTCCTGAGCGCCGGTGAAGGGCGTGACGTCATCCTCGCGCGACTGAATGAGCAACTTCGGGATGGTGATCGTTCCGATGTGCGCGAACGGGTCCAGCTCCGGCGGAATCCGGTCGAAGGCTTCCGGCGACGGTTCGATTCCCAACAGGAAGTAGCCCACGCTCGACAAACGCGTCTGCTGCACGACCCCTTCGAGAATGATCCCAACGACATCCGCATGGCCGGCCGCCGCCTGCGCCAGGGTGGGCATCGTTCCCATGGAGACCCCATAGATCACAATCTGATCGGTTCCCGGTTCCGGGCGCGATCGCAGATAGTCCAGCGCGGCATTGGCATCATCCAGAACCGTCCCAAGCCTGGCCAGCGCGAGGCTTTCGCCGAAACCCTGATAGTCCATGATGAGAACGTGGCAGCCGAGGTCGTGAAAGAGTTTGATGTGGTCCACGTAGGTCGAGCGGTTAAACAGCGCACCGTGGTTAAAGAGAATCGTGGCCGTGGCTCCCTCCGCGGGAATAAACCAGCCGTAAATGGTCTCCCCGTTGGCGGACTCGGTCGTCACGGTCTCGTAGGCCAATCCTCTCGCGGCCGGGGTCGGAGAGATGAGGTGGATCGTCGGGAGCGGAAAGATGCCGTTTTCAACCAGGAACCCGCCGCATCCGGTACAGGCCAGCAGCGACGTCACCCCGACGAGACGAAGCAAGGCTCCCGTGCGCCGGGCGCTTCGGATGGTCCGTTTGGTGAAATTGTGGTGGGCCCACTCGGTCATTTCGATCGCAGCCTCCTGCGCCGGCCTCTGCGAAGCCTTGTCCGGCGATGGACGATTTCCCCTTGCGTGAGACGAAGGTGGTCGTCGAAGTCGTGGAGATGGTGTGTTACGGTGCCATCCCATGTCCATCATTGACTATTATAACGGGCGCCGATCATCGCGATGCCGTTGCCGGTTATGATTCTCCGGTCGTAGTGAAGTTTGATCCCAGAATATACGGCCGAGACGGCTCTACTGCCCGGACTTCGCCACGACTGGTTTTCCTGTAAGGCTCGTGTGTACGGGCCAACTGTGAAAGACGGGGAATCGCAAGCCGCCGGGAAAGCCTTGGCCGCCGAGCGCAGCCGGTTCAGGTTCACCGGCCTGTGGCTCCTTCTTCGCGCGCGTCGCACCGGGCTGCGCGATGTACAACCTGAGCCACAAGCGTGCCGCTTCATCGTCATCGAGGATTTCGGGGCCAGCGGTCTCGAAGGCAGTCGGGAGCGGGGTGCGCGCTATCCAGATCCGCTCAACACCGCCTGAAGCTCATCTTGCCAATCGCGGCCGTGGGGTTGGGATTCGTCGAGGCTTTGGAAGCGGAAGACATGACCAGCGAAGCCTTCACCGAGTTGCTGCCATGTGACTTTCTTCCCGACCTTTTCGAAGTAGCGGGCCACGTTGCGCTTGTAGTTCGTGTCCGGGTTGCCTTCGAGGTGTTTGCTCTTGCTTTCGACGACGATGACGAACCTTCGAGACGATTCAGAACGCCCTTGCGATGGCCCGAATGTCGCACAGCTTGGCCGAGAGAACCATTTCGGGGCCGATCATGCGAACCCACCGCAAGATGGCCGACTCCGGGGCTTTGACGCACGCATGGCGCACACGATCCACAGCCAGCCTTTCTCGTTCGCTGATACTTCTACTGGTGTTTCCTTCCGACGAACGGACATCGTCTGGAAAAGCCGATGGTTGCTTCTCCACGGTTTACCTCATTCCTCGCAAGAAGGCTATCGCCGTCGCCTTATCCTTAAACTGCCCGCGAATCTCGTCCCCGTTGCTGTAGCGGACGCCGACTTCGTACCGAGTGAACGGTGCATCCGGCTTGGATTCGTTGAGCATCCTAATGAAGGCAATGACCTTGGCCGTAGTCGTCAGAACGGCGTGTGGGGGGATAACGAATGCCGACTTGATTTTCGGGAGTTCTGATCGCGCTTTCCTCATCATCATGTCCTTGAAAGTGAATCATTGTCCGTTCGAGTTGCAATCTACCGCAGGCGTTTTGACACGACCAGCCGGGGCATATGCGCATGCACCACGAACTCGTAGAGTTCCTTCTTGCTCGTACGTTTGCGAATTGTTTCAACGCTGACGTCCACAAACCCAGCATCTCCAAATAGAGCAGCATAAATGTCCTCGACCGGCAGCACTGTGTCATAGAATTTGCTGTTGCCAACGATGTAATGACACCTGGCTCCCGGGGCGAGGACTTTCCGCAATCCGAAGATGTGAACTTTGATGTCGTTGAAGTACTTGTGAACGTAGCGGCCTAGCAGGACGTGCCTCTTGCTAATTTCACGGACGATGCGATCGAAATGGGGGAAAGGTATGTCGCCGTGTCCGTTTGGAGTCCATGTGTTCAACATGCTCGTGGCGCATCCCCACGTACCGCCGATTGCATTCCAGTCCAGTTCACCGGCGGCGCGGCCGTCGGAGAGGTATCCGAGCCAGTACATGTAAGGACGTAACTCACGGATGTAGCTCATCCGGTTGGGGTAAGGCGGCGACGTGATGACGGTCGTGTAACCGCGTTCGGGAAGGACAGCGGAAAGGTCTCGAGAGTCACCGAGAAATACGCGGGCATCCGCGGCGGGCGGATCAACGGACAAGCTATCGGCGACCTCGTTCGCCTCGGCAAGAAAGCCGTCCGCGACACGCCGAGCGCAATGCGCAGGCGTCTCGCGAATCAAACTGCCCTCGTAAGGACCATGTTTTTTTTTGAAGGACATCGACTGGTGCCCAAAGGAGACATTGGCGGTCTGGATCATCACTCGGCAAAACCCGACGCTGAGTAGGCCGGTCACCCCGGACGTTCGTTTGTGGTTCGAATGCCTGATGCCCTCGCATAGCGCCGCCAACGCATTTAGCGTTGGCGCGTCCCACCATTTCTCGATCTGGTGAATCTCAGGCTTCCATGCGGAGGCGTCATGGTCACGAGCGTTCTCGGCAATACGGGATGCGGCCAACTTGACCGAACGCGCCGTTCCCTCGTCGAATCGCGTCAATTTGAGGTTGCCGAGCCAGACAAGAAACGGGTTGATGTCCACGGCGTGGCAGCGGATATCGAGCGCTGCGCACGCTAGCGGCGTGGTGCCCGTACCTGAGAATGGTTCAAGGACGAACTCTTCCACACCGGTATTCTTAAGAAGTTCACAAACAAAGCCCAGCGAATAGGCGGGCGTCAGTCGTAGCCATCCGTGCCGGCCGACTGAAACATTCCCACGGAAAGTGAGTTGGTCGCGTCGCCCGAGAGCCTTTGGTGCGTGCTTGTTCACTTCGACCTGTCCGAACAATCCTTGGGTCATCTCAGTAATTCCTCAAACACCGCCAGCGTTTCCTTCTTGATGAACACCGAGTTCCGCCGGAAGAAGCCCGCGAGGTCGTAGCCAAGCACGTCTCGGCAGAACACGTATGTCGAATCGATCATCGAGCCAGACACCGTACCCCGCAGGATGAGCCAGCGAGCCCGTGTGTATCGCTCGGCCAAGTTGTCGGGAATCTGTACCGATAGGAGGAGCATTACCGGCAGAAGGCGGTAGGCGTACGCGCTAGAAGCGTTCGACACATCTGCGTTTTGGCGTTTGGCGTCGTTGCTCTTGTATCCCTGCCGGACTTCGAAAACGGCGCCGTGCATGTTCGCCGTGTTCTTTCCCTTTAGGCCCAGGTGCGCCGATGCTTGCTTCAACCATGATTCGACCGCAGCCAGACGTGGCGAGTTGGCGATGTTTTTGATTGGGATGCGACCGTCAAGGGAGAGCGTTCGCGACTTACCTTTAGTGGTTGGCAACTTGTACGACCATGCCGCATCGGTTGAGGAAAGGCCGAGCGCGTCTTGGAGCACTCTGTGAAAGAGAGATTGGCAGCCGATGCCGATCTGCCGGTATATCGAGGTCATACCACCCGCCGCCTTATGCGCGGCGTAGACCAGCGGCGAATCCAGACCAAACCACGAGTAGAACTCGTCTTCACGGTAAATACGCTGAAACTCTTCGAGCGTCACGCCGCCGACACGGCCTTGGCCGCACGACGGCTTGTAGTTCAGGCAAACGCGCAAAGCCCCGCATATCAACTCAAGGTAGACCCTGTCGCGGCTATCATATTCTTTGGTCGACATTGTTATCTGGACTTTGCGTTATGAGCGTCCAAGTTCTTGTCGCCCTGCTCGGCGCGATGCCTGGCGTAATTGAAAAAGGCAGGCCGCGCGAGGATCATGCAGCACCACTTGTCGTGCCGCGTGGCGTCTTCGGCTTCCTTGCCGACGGTCTGGCCGATCCACTCCTTGAACTGCGGCTGGGTCAGGTTGTCGTTGTACACCCAGCCCTCGTTGCCGGTGTTGTAGGGCGGGTCGATGTAGATGCACTTGACCCGGCCGGCGTGGGTGGGCAGCAGGGCCTTGAGAGCGAGCAGGTTGTCGCCTTCGATGATGAGGTTGCCGTCCAGAGAGGGCCGCTCGCCATTGGGCAGGAGCGAAAGTTTCGCGTCGAACTCCAAGCGGTGATGGGGCACCGTGTGGTGGTAGCTCTCGATGACGGACTTGCCTTTGAACTGGATCGTCGGCACAGGCTCTCCTCCGCTCGCGGACCGCGCCGCTGACCCTACCTTCCGGCGGCCTTTGCGCCAATGGGCCCACGCACGAGGTTCCGCGGGGCCGTTGTTCCGCCGAGTTCCGCGTGCCATGCCTCATGAGCGGCGCCCTGCGCCACGGCCGGGTAACGGGCGTACAGCTCATCACGCGTCAGTTCACCGCGTAGATGCTCGTAATAGGCTTCGGGGACACGACGACCCGCGAACTGTCGAAAGAAGCTCCGAAGCTCGAGCGTGGCGTGAGCATCGGCGTCCTTTTCAATCGAGAGGGCAATCCGAAAGGTGCGCCGGCCGCGGAAGCCTGCCCTCGACTCCGATCGGGGGCGGGCGGCGCTGAAGCCCTCGCCCAGCCCGCCCGGTCCCGCGAACAGGTCGATCACGGGTATCGCGTCCGAAGCCGCCATGCCTTCGCCGTTCCTCCAAGTCGAGCAGTTCGAGTCGTGGACCAGGATACCCGACCGCTCGTGGTCCGGGAAGCCTTCGGAAGCTCCGCTGGCTTGCGCACCCTCCGTAGCCCGTTGCGCCTCAAGCCTCTTGGAGTGTTGGTGCGCCAGCTCTTCGGTGTTCATGGTGCCCTCGATCCGAAGTAAGGCTCCCGTGTGCCCGGCGCTTCGGATGGTCCGATAGGTTGTGTTTCCGGTGATTGGTATCGCGCGGTGTCCTGT
>Ga0326597_10002319_pt1 | contig 28579 bp, 38 predicted proteins | sample RVTome_12_FD_203789 | JGI IMG/M metagenome (GOLD analysis project Ga0326597, IMG submission 203789) | Soil microbial communities from uranium-contaminated site in the Upper Colorado River Basin, Wyoming, United States - RVT100D185 | ecosystem: Environmental > Terrestrial > Soil > Contaminated >... | reverse complement strand
ACCACTAAAAACACGCCTGCTAGTGGATGCACAAGGGCTTGGATTATGAATAAAGCCGAATCACGCATGCAGTCAACGAGAATCCGCTATCAGATTGGAATCGCTTGAAACTGTCGCAGGCAGTGGACCTTCGCGCGGCGTCGTTAATGGCGGTTAGGCCTTTGCATTACAGCCCCTTTTTCCTCTTGTCAGGACAAGGGGGGTCTTCAGCGGACGACGCGCGGTCAAGGGCGCGCTGTTTTTGCGCGTTCATCCTCGACCCTTTGACGGCGCGGAAGGCCGCATACGCTTGCATGCGAGGGAAAGGGGGGCAGTAGTCCGTTAACGCTTTTTTAAGATTTGAACAATCATAGGTTGCAATCGGTTACAAGATTCTACTGGACGTTGTTTCCCGAATCAGACAGGCTGGAGAAATAAGGGCTTCACTAAAAGTTAAGGTTTATTACAGGGAGTTTTGCATGGCTAAGGAAGATTTCAACTCCGCGTCCTCCGCCAATTCGAAGGCGGCAGCCTTTTCGTCCGGGTTCGTGAAGAAGGACAAGCACGGCCGCGACATCAAGACCGAGGAGGACATCAAGACAGCGCGCATCCGCACGGCTGACGGCGGCTACATGGTCGTACGCGCCGGCAAGCCGATCGCGATGGAGGCCGCTCCTGAAAAGAAAGATCAGGCCGACAAGAAGGCCGCGCTCACCTCCAGCGAGGACCGCCGCAACCAGCGGGCGAAGGCGGATCTCGATAAGAAGGCGAAGAACTTCCAGCTTTAAACCTTTCCCCGCACATCCAGCCACAGAGGGTCGCCGCCATGAATTCTGCCGGAATGCTCAATGACGACCGCCTGCTCGGGCGCGTCACGCGCGGCGACTGCATCGATGTGATGAAAAGGATCCCCTCGGGCGCGGTCGACCTGATCGTGACCGACCCGCCCTACCTGGTGCGCTACCTCGACCGTTCCGGGCGCAGCGTGAAGAATGACGACAACGACGCCTGGCTCGATCCCGCCTTCGCGCAGATGCACCGGGTGCTGAAGGACAACAGATTCTGCGTGAGTTTTTGCCCGTGGAACAAGGTCGACCGCTTCACGGCGGGCTGGCGCGCGGCCGGATTTCACGCTGTCGGGCACATCATCTTCCCGAAAAAATACGCCTCCTCCTCGCGGTTTGTGCGCTATCAGCACGAGGAAGCCTATCTGCTGGCGAAGGGCAATCCTCCGCTGCCGGGCAGCCCGCCGCCCGACGTCATTCCGTGGACCTACACCGGGAACAAGCTGCATCCGACGCAGAAGCCGGTCGGGATCTTCATGCCGCTGATCGAGGCTTTCTCCAGGCCGGGCGACGTGGTGCTCGATCCCTTCTGCGGCTCGGGCTCGACGCTGGTCGCGGCGCGCGACCTGGGCCGCCGCTTCGTCGGCATCGAGCTGGATGCGGAGCATCACCTTACGGCGTCTGCGCGCCTGGCGGACGTGCCGCCCAATCGCAGCAAATTCGGCGCCGCGCCGGAGGACCGGGCCGCGATGCCCGTTTCCGCCGCGCCGATCGCCAAGCCTCCGGCCTTCGCGCCGCGGGCGCTCGCGCTTTAAGAATTCCAGCCAACGAAAGGAGGCCCGCTCCAGCATGTAGATGACCCATTTCCTTCGGTGACATTCTTAGACCGTCCTCGGCCTGACACCGGGGGCGGTCTTTTTCCTGTTTGTCAAGCCAGAATCGTCGCGGCTTTTTTGCACGATCTTATTCATGGCGACGTGCTTCGACTGGTTCCTCTCATCCGGCCCTGCGTCCACGCGTCCTTTTCATGCTTACCCTGCATCTGTTCGTCCTGGGGGCGTCAAGCCTGAAGGCTTCCCTTTACTGGCGTGGGACCAATCTGCCAAAGCCGGCAAATTGGTTCTGCCCCGACGATACGAGCTGCTGGCTTTCGTCATGAAGGCCGCGATGGTCGCGGTCCACAGATGAAAGGAAAACACCATGTCAAAGCTCATCACCAGATTTCAGACGGAACAGCTCGACGAGGCTGAGCTGCAATCGAAGTTCACCTGCCTGCAACAGGCGCTCCTGCGGACGCAGGCGGCGATGGGTGAACGGGCGGTTGCCCTGGCTTCGCTGGAGACGGTCCAGGCCGAGCTGAACCGGAGACGGGCGCAGCGGCCGAGGTTCGGCTAAGGCGCGGGGCGGGCCCTCACGGGCTCGCCCTTTTCTTATCGGGATCTTTTCGGGCCGTCATCCATGGTCAGGGCATCGATCTTCTCGCGCTGCTTGAGGTCGTCGGCGATCCTGCGGGCATTGGCGTGTTCGCGGATGTAGCGGTCGCGCTCTTTGTCGTGGCGTTTCTCCAGATCGGCATATTGCTGGCCGAAGGTCGGGCTTGGTTCGCGGCGCTGCTTCTGGACGAGGTCCTCTGTTTCTTTTTTCTGTCGGGCATCCAGGGCGACGAGGGTCTTCCGAAGATCGGCCTCGGCGTCGAGGATTTTATTCAGGACGTCGATACGCTTCTTCTCCGCTTCGGTGAACGGTCCATCTTTTGCATTGATGGACTGCATTTCCTTATAGAGAGGCAGAGCCGCAACCTTGTCAGCGATGAAAGTCGGGTCCTGCACGGCTGCCGTTTTTTGCGGGGTGTTGTCGCGATAGAAAACCTCGCGCTGTTTCTCGAACTTCTCCGTCAGCTTGGCGATCTCCTGGTCATGGCGTTGCTCAAGCTGTTTGGACGCGCCGACACGGGCTGTTTCCTCGCGGTGCTGTTTCTGGAGCGCATCGCGCTCCGCGAGCTGGCGGACATAGAGCTTTCTCTCCTTCTCCTCGAATGCCGGGTCGGGCGTGGCCTTCGGCTTGTTCCTTTGTTCCTCAAGAAACTTTTCGAGGGCGTCGTCTGGCATGGGGACCTCCTGTCATAATGGCAAATCCTGACTTCCTGCTGCCGGGAAGTCAATCTCAAAGCCCGTATCGCGGGCGGGGCCTGCGGGCGCGCTTGTTGTACACGGGGCGGATGTTGGGCACGGTGGCGACGGCCGGCAGGGCGAAGAACCGGGACACGCCGGGCAGATGCGCAAGGAACCGCGAAATCTTCGGATGCCGCACGAGGAACCTGCTGACCGGGGCTGCAACTTTGAGGAACCGGCTCTGTGTGGGTTGCATGAACACAGAGCCTAAGGCTTTCCCAGCTTCGGGGGTGGCGGCCCGTCCCTTAGACTGTCGTTGTGCTTCAGCTCCTCCTCCAGGCGCTCCTGCTCCGCGATGTCGGCGCGGATGCGCCCGGCCTCATGGTGCTCCCGGATGTAGCGTTCGTTCTCCTTCTCGTGGTCGAATGCCAGATCGACCATCTTCTGGCGCTGGCGCTCCTGCAGGTTGTCGATCTCCTGCTGCCTGGTCTGCTTCAGCAGGGTTTCGTAATCCTTCCGTTCGCGCTCCTGGCGGCGCTTCAGATCGCGGATTTCCTTGCGCTGCGCCGCCCGCTTGTCGGCCGCCAGCTTTGGATTCCATCTCGCCTCGATCGCGGCCACGAAGCCCTTCCATCCGCTGCGCTCCTCCTTCAGGCGGTCCTTGAGGGCGTCCATCTGGTCCTTGTCGGTGGCGTCCCGGCCGGCCAGCTTCAGGGCGTGCTCCTGGCCCAGCTCGAATTCGAGTTGCACTAATTCGTGGGCGTGGAAGTCGGCCCACTTCTGGACGTCTGTCGCCTGCCGGGCGGCGAGCTTCTTTTTAAGCTGCTCCAGTTCCTCGTCCTGCGGGGCTGGCGCGGGCTTCGGCTCCGGGGCCGGGGGTTGAGGCTCCGGAAACTGCGGCGTTTCCGAGGCCTGTTTCCCGCCTTCTGTGCGGGTCTCTTTTCTGGCAAGCGCTCTTTGCTCCTGCAGGGCCTTGGCCTCATCCACCGTGGGCAGGGTGGCAGGGTCCACGTCGGCCATGAACTTCTTGAATTTCTTGGAATCCAGGTCGAGCACCTGCCGGGAGAGGCTCAAATCCTCGCCGTCCTGATCGACCAGCACGAAGGGGCGGCGTCCGCGGGCGAGGATATAGCCGGCCTCTTCGAGGGCATTCTTGAACGCCTCGCCGCTGTCGCAGGACTGGCGCAGGGCGGTGATCTGCTGCTTGCGCTCCTCCGGGTCCACGCCCTGCCGCTTGGCCTGCTGCGCCTCGGCCTGGTCGAAGGCCTGCCGGGGGAACTCCGGCTGCTTCTTCCGGTCCCTCTTGGCGTGCTTGCCGGGAACGATCTCATGCCCGAATTCCTGCTCCATCCGGTGCGAGGCGCGCTCGTGCTTGACGTAGTTGTAGGAGTCGTCCCACATCGTCAGCGTCTCGGTATCGGTGCGGCAGATGACGACATGGGCGTGGGGCTGGCCGCCCCCGCCGTGGACGACTATCGCGAGCGGATGGTCCTTCATGCCGAGTTCCTCGGCGAGGATTTCGGCGGCGCGGCGCCACTGCTCGGGGGTCATTCCATATTTGGCTTCGGGCGCGATCTGGGCGTGATAGAGGGTCTTTTCGCCGCGCGTCAGCTCGCCGATGCTGTCCCACTCGATGAACGCCTTCCGCAGGTCGCCGTCGCCGTAGTCGAGATGCAGCAGGGCCGCGCGCTCGTCCGACCGCATGAGATACGCGGCCAGTTGCGCCGGTCCGGAGCGTGCCTTGCCCTTGATGATCATTTCGGCTTTAAGCGCCCTGTGGCGATCCGGGGGACCGGGCTTCCGGGGGCAGCTTGCCCATGGCTTCCATGAGCATGTCGCGGGCTTCCGCCCACTGCTTCAGGGCCAGGCGCAGCTCGGGCAGATCGACGGGGAAGCCGGAATTGCCGTTCTTGGCGATCTGGTTCAGGTTGGTGCCGCCCTTGATGAGCAGCACTTCGGCCCTGCGGAGCTTGTCGGCTTCCAGCGGGAGGCGGCGCTGCCAGCGGGGGCCTGGGTCGCCCCCGAACATCTTGGCGCGGGACCAGGCGGCCTTGCTCATCCCGGTGGCGGCGGCTTCGGCGGCGGCCCTGTTGAATTCCTCTTCGAGACAGGGCGTCTTGATCTGCCAGTTGCGTTGCCGCTTTTGACTTTTTTTCCGCGCCGCGGGGGCCGCCTTGTCCGTCATGAAAGCTCCTTTCCGTTTTCAGGTTTGTGAAGTCCGCATTTCGGTGCGCGAGGTCAGCGCGGCCCGTAGAGATCGTCCCAGTCCTGCAGCAGCCGGGCGAAGGTGTCCGCGAGGGCCTCGGGCGGGCCGGGTGCGCCCGGCCGCTGTTCAGCCAGGGCGCGCAGGCTGGCCTCGTAATCCCCGGCAAAGGATGACAGGCTGCGGAAAAGGGCGAAAAACGCGGCAGGCTCCGGGAGGTCGCCGGCGGTCAGCGAGCGAACCCGGATGTAGGTTTCCAGATCGAACCCGATGGTTTTTGCCTTGGCGGTGAGGGCCTCCGCTTCTTCATCGGTGAGCTCGACGTCGGTTTCGATATATGCGGGCGCCTGGGTCATGGCCGTTCCTTCCGTTGCCGTTGCCGGGGCTGTTGAGGGCCGCCCCATCATCGCCCGCTTAATCGAAGCCGCTGCCGTAACAGCGGTCTGGGTCGCAGGGGCAGGAACGCCCCCGCCTGGGTTCTCAGGGGCACGGAGGCCCCTGAGCGGTGTCGCAGAGGCAGAGCCTCCGTCTGGGTCGCAGGGGCACGAAGGCCCCCGGACAGGTCGCAGGACGTCAAGTCCCGCACAGGTCCACGGGCGTGAAGCCCTGGTCTGGTGGGATGCAACGGGAGGGCGAAGCAACCTCCCTTGCCAAGCCAGCAGCCCGTCAGGGATGCTGTGGACGTGGGACACGTCCATGGCTTGCGAGTAGTGCGAAGTATGTGAATATCCCATCGTATCACGTGGCCGTGATTCGGGAAAACGGAAAAGCTGAGAGCTACTCCATTATGCGCCGGGAATGCTTAACGATTGGTTAACGGCTCACGCTTTTGCCTGCGTGGCGCTGCCCTGCGCCGACGCCGCATGATACGGGTTCGGGTCGAAGCCGATGGGCGGCTCCCAGAACATCTGGGGCTCCAGCGGGCGGTACATGGCGAAGGCTTCCCCGAGCTTCCAGTAGTCAACGGGGCGCAGGTAGACCGGCTTGGTTCCCGGCTGCAGCAGGATAGCGACGTCGCGGCCGATGGTCAGGATTTCATCGGGGGTCAGCAGTTCCCTGCCCGTCTCGCTGTAGGTGACGCTCTGCTTCTCCCCGACGTTCTTGCTGGTGGTTCCGACCGTCGCCTTGCCGAGCGTCTTGCTGAGGTACTCCGCGCTGTGCAGGTCCGATATATTGCAAAACCACTTGAACGCGCAGTTGCTCAGGATCGCGGCATGGGCATCCCCGTAAACGTCCTTGAGCTGGTCGATCCCCTGCACCACCAGCGTAAAGTCCACGCCGTAGCCTGCCATGGTGGCGATGTCGCGGGGCAGGTCGTCGAGGCGCCCCAGGGCCGGAAACTCGTCGATCAGGAACATGCACCTGTGCTCGCCCCTGGCCGTCGCCCGCTTGAAGGTGTGCATCCCGGCCGTGATGATCAGCCGGAGCCAGGTCCGCTGCGTTTCCATCCTGTCCGGGGGGATGACGAGGTACACCGTCGCGGGCGTTCTGACGAGGTCCTCCATGGCGAAACTGGACGAAGAGGTCGCCGCCTTGATCTGCGGGTCGGAGAGGAATTTGGTGTGCTGCGCCAGGTTCGACATGACCCCGCTGTAGGTCTCCGGGGCGAGGTCGATAAACGAGGCTGAATTCTCCCGGATGGCCCCGCCAAATTCCTCGCTGGCCGCCATCTTTACCAGAAACTTCTCTTTGAGCTCGCTGCGGCTCTTGGTCACGATCTCGCGCGCCCTGGCGAGCGTCTTGACCTCGTCTACGCCCTCCCGCTCTGTGAGCCAGAGCAGCACGGCGGTCAGGACGCTGGCCGCGGAGTCGCTCCAGTAGCTGTCCTTGCCCTTGGCGTCCCTCGGGCAGATCGCGCCGGCCAGAGCCTGGGCGATGGCGACGGCGTTCGGGTCGTCGCGCTCCAGGATGTCGAGCGGATTGTATTTCGCGGGGGTGAAGCCGAGCTTCTGAAAAGTGCCCGCCAGCTCGCCCCAGGGGTTCAGGATATGCACATCGTTGTGCTGCCATCTGGCCCGCTCGCGGGCAGTGATGGCGGCATTCTCGCCCTTCGGGTCGATCACCAGCATCGAGCCGAAATACTTGGCGAGGGTCGGGATGATGACGCGGGTTCCCTTCCCCGTCCGGGTCCTTGCGACGATCAGGGTGTGGTTCTCGGGATACGAATAGACAGGCGCGCCCTTGTCCTGCTCCAGGGGCGTGTCCTTCAGCTCCGGGGTGCTGCTCTTGCCGAAGAACACGCCGCCCATCCAGTGCATTTTCGGGTAGGCGAAGATCTGTTCGGCCCATGACGCGGAGCCGTGGACGGTGGTCGCTGGCGGGGTCGGGTCTGCCGGGCGGTATTCCATCCACTTGATAATTCCCGTGGCGATGGCGCCGAGGAGGGCAAGGCCGATAATCCACGGCAGGAGGCCGATGACGGCCTGCGGGATCAGCTTGACGGCTCCCCAGAGGGATTTCAGGGCGCGGTCGCGGGCTGCCGGGCTTGTTTCTCCGCGCGCCATGCGCAGGCGGACCTGGAATTCTTTCTCGAAAATCTCTGCGAGGGGCGTGCCGGCGTAGCTCTTGCGCAGGTTGTTGACGATCTGCGCGGCCTCGGCCTTTTCCTTAACCGCCGTTTCACGTGAAACAAGTCCTTTATTTTGTTGTACTTCAAGGGCTTCAATTCTGCGCTGCCATTGGGCCGCGTGCTCCGCATCCAGCTCGGCCTGAAACTTCGTCTGCCCGAAGCACAGGGCCGGGAACAAGGCGAGGATGAGAAGGCGGGTCACTTCCCTGCCCTACTTCCTTTGCGGCGGCATCCCGCGTTCGGCGCGGAGCCGGTTGTACACGTCGCGCAAATGCGGAAAATCGAGGGGCTGTAAACCGTGGATCACACGGGATAGAAACGCCGTAGGCAATGTGACCTGCCCGGCTCCCTGCTCGATGGCGTCTTTCGCCGGATCGACAAAGGCAAAGTAATCGATCACCTCGCTCGTTGCCAGAAAGTCGGCGTCAAGCTTCTCTTCCCTGCTGGCTTCTTCGGGGTCTATGGGATCGCCCTGGAACGGACTGCTGTCGCTGGTCATGAAATTGCTTTTCCCCCTTCTAAGAAAGGTTTTTTCTTTCCCGTGCCCGGAAATCCACAGGGCGAAGCCGAACACTAACGGAAAATCTATAGGAATCTAACCTAACGGCTTCTCCTACAAAGTGGCCGTGGTCGTTTCCTACAAAGTGGCCGTGACCGCCCCTACAAAGTGGCCGTGGATAACTGACTCTATCCACAGGGTTTTTGCACAGGAGCTGCATACTCGAAGGCCTATCTGACCTGGAACATCCGGGGCAGGACCGGGGGCCGGCTCTGGAGCAGTCGCATGCCCTTCCCGTCCATCGTGTACCGGGCCTCCCGGTAGACGACTGAAACCTGCGTGAGGGTGGTTCTGAAAACCCGTTTGAAGTTGTCCATGCGATGGTAGCCCTGCCCGAATTGCTCCTTGAGGGATACCCAGGGCACGAAGGCCGCGCGCTTGGGGTCCACGCGGTGGAGGCGCTGGGCGAGCCAGGTGTAGATGTCGAGGGCCATGGCGTTATGCGAAAGCCGCGTGACGGCCTGCTCGTTGAGCGGAACGGCGTGTTCCATCAGGCTCTCGAAATACTGCGCGGAATACTGGATGGTCGTCGGCCAGAGGACCTTCTGGCGGGGGTCGCGGGGTGACCAGAGTTCAAAGCCTTCGATGATGGTGCTTTTCACCGTGACCGCCCTGCCCCCCTCCTTGCTGACGCCTAACCGGAAATCCGATGCGGCCAGGCGCGAAAGCTGATCTTTGACGGTGCGGATATTCCGGCCCTTGGGGTCCATGCCCAGGGTTCTGCGGACGAAGGCGGTCAGGCTGTCCTCCACCTCGATCAGGCGGCTTTTCTGGCGCATGGCTTCGGCATTGAGGTGGTAGAGGACAAGCCGGGCTTTCGGACCCCAGGGAAGCCCGACGTCCACGAAATCATCGACGGAGGGATCGAGGGCGCGGCCGGCCTGCAGCTCAAGCCGGACGATGCCGTTCCGGCGCTGCCAGATCCGTATGCCTTCGCCGGGGTCGCGATAGGGCATGCAGGTCTGGCACAGGACGGTGTGCTGGTAGAGGATGTCCTTGACGTCCTCGGGCGAGTCCATGGGGGCCAGCAGGCGTTCCTGGATGGGCGTGAAGGGCTTGATGCCCTTCCGGTTGACGAGCTCCGGAAGGAATGCGCCTACGTGCTGGAGGCCCTTGTCCTTGTCCGCCATTGATCCCCCTTCCCCGCCCTCACGCGAGCGTGGGCTTGTTGTATTTCTGAAAAAGATCGTTCAGGGCCTCGGCCAGAAGGTCCTGTTGGGTGGTGTCGCGGTCAAGGGTGATCTGCTTGAACTGCTTCATGCATTCCGGCGAGAAGTAGCCGATGAGCGGCTTCTTCCCTGCCCTGCCCGGCTGCTGTCCAGTCCGGAGCTTCCGGACGGGCGGCGTCTCGACGGGCTGCGGAATGCTCGCGGCCCGGTCCATGGGCTGCAAGGCCTCGGCCAGTGAAGGTTTTTTGCTCATGCGTTAACGGCCTCCCTGCTCTCTTGATGGCGTGTAATCAAGTTATCATGATTACAAGATAACTTGAACAAGGCGGTGATTTCTTTTGTCGCCGCGCCGTCCGGCTCGTATTCCTGCACGGTCTGCCCCGCCGTCAGCGAATGGACGAAGGCCGCGCGCTGGCTGATGCGGACGGGCGCGACGGGAATCTTGTAAACCCCTAAGCCCTGCTCCGCCTGGTCCGGCAGCGACTTGTCGCCGGGACGCACGCAGCTTAGGACAAAGAGCGCGGGCCGTTTGGCGATCTGCGCGAGGTCCACCGAAGTGGCGATGGCCTTCAGGTCGATATAGCTCGGGCGGCAGGGTATCAGGATCAGGTCGGCGGTCTTGGCGGCGGCGAGAGCGGCGGTTTCCGAATGGGGCGCGGTGTCGATGATGCAAAGCCCGGCCCCGTGCTCCGCGGCTGTGGCCAGGACTTCGTGCAGGCGCGCGGCCTGGGCCGAAATCACCACGGGGCTTTCCTTGTTGCGGTGGTCGTGCCAAGCTTTCGCGCTGGCCTGCGGATCGAGGTCGATGATGACCGTGCGCAAGCCCGCGGCTTCGGCCGCGCCCGCGAGGTTGATGGCGAGCGTGGTTTTGCCCGCGCCCCCTTTCTGGGAAAGGATCGATATGGTTTTCATCGCCTCACGCTCCTTTGCTTTATTACTTTATGCCACGATTACAAGTAATCTTGCAAGCGTGGAATCAAGATGACTAGATGGATACCTTGCGGCGAGCGGTTTATCGTCGGCGACGTGGTCCGCTGGACGGAGCCTGTCTGGGTCGAGAAGGGCAGGCGGAAAAAGAAACTCGTCAAGGTGGGCTCGCGCCGCGTGACCGCTGAGGTCAAGACAGAGGGACACAGCAGGGGCTTCGTTCACCTGTCCGTCCTGCAATGCGAGATTCTGACCAATCTCTTCGCGCGGTCGCTGGAGCCGTTGCCAAAAAACCACGTCGTAAAGCGCAAGCGCACGACGATAGGGAAGGGAAGCGGCGAGCGCCTGAAATGGAGCGAAGAGGGCGCGCGGGCGCTGGCGGTGAGTAAATTCGTGAGCTGAAGACCTGGTGATTACTTGATTACATGCAATCGTGATGACAAGATTTCACTCACGGAGCCCGCGCCATGTGCCGGGCAACACCGGCCAGGCGCTTCTCCGCGTGCTGGCAATACTTGGCTTCAAGTTCGATCCCGAGATAGCGCCGGCACAGGAGCGCCGCGGCGACAGCGGTACTCCCGCTCCCGGAAAAAGGGTCGAGAACCCACGTCACCCGGCGCTGTGAAGACCTCGATGAGCGGTTTAAGGACGCTCACGTGCTTTTCAGTCGGGTGCGAATGGTTGCCGGTGTAGACCCACGGCTGCACGTCGTCGAGCGGTTCGGCTGGCAGGGCAGGGCGGCCTTTGGCCAGCACGTAAGCCTGCTCGTGCCGGTAATTCAGGAAGCGCTTGCTCGATGCATATTCCTTTTTCCAGACGATGTGACCTACGGGCATGAATCCCGCGGCTTTCCACGCGAGCATGAAAGCGTCGATGGCCTGCCAGCCGTAGAACGAAACGCAGAGCGTGTCGGACTTCAGCACGCGGTAGATCTCCGGGAAGGCCGCAAGCGTTTTCTCCATGTCCTGTGCGCCGTCGTTCTTCACGTTGCGTCCGGAGCGATCGCGGTAGCTCACGAAGTAGGGCGGGTCCGTCAGCACGAAGTCCACGCTCCCGGCGGGGAGGGTCCTCAGCACTTCCGTGCAATCCCCGTGGATGATGCGGTTCATCGCTTCACCCATGGGAGCAGGAGGCTCATGTTCTTGTCGGCTTGCTCGCGCAGGAAGTCCGCGACGGCCGGGGAGCCGTAGATCCTGAGAGACTGCTCGGCGATGCGCAGGCAGTCGGTGCTCGCCCCGAGGGCGATTTCAATCTCTTCCTGGGAGGTCATTGCAGGCCCTCCAGCTCGTCGTCGAACAGCTCGCGCGCGTGTTCGGTGAGGATGTCAGAGGCCAGATCGGCTTGGTTGAAATCTTCCGTGTCCATGTTTTTCTCCTTGGTTGGTGTTCAACATGGCCACCGGCGAACAGGCCCTAGCGACGACCTGTCAAGCGAAGATTCTCTAGTTGTTTCTCCAAAAAACATGACTACAAGAACGTGAGAATGTTTGCTTTACAGGTCACCTACAGCGGGTCTGTTATAGGTGCCGATAAAGTTGAACGCCCATAGGAGAAAACTTTTAGGGATGCGGATTTTCAGGACCAGATGCGAGCTGCGATGTTCTGTCCTTCCTGACCGATCGCGGTGGCTGTCGTTGTAGCTGGCTGGGCGTGCCCGAGCCATTTTTGAAACGGCGGAATGCCTGCGGCCTCAATGACGCTCCCGGACGTGTGTGACGCGTCATGCGCGCCCAGGGCCAGAGGCGCTCGGGTTTTTGTGGTGCGGCGGGGCGTGCGGACGCGCCCAGGGGCCGTGAATTATATCCAGATCGTCCAGGAACTCGGCGGGGCAGGGAACTGACCGGAAGATTTTCGTTGGGGACGATTTTCGTGAATATCGTACGAACCGCGAGTCGCCGCAAGCCCGTGAATCGGGCGCGCGGCGACGAGCCGCGCGGCGAAGCGCGGTTGACGCTATTGCCAATTTTGTAAAAGAGGGGCGTCTAGCGCCCCTCTCCCTTTGCCGGCAGGCCCATTTCCTTGCCCAGCTTGAGGGCGAAATCTTCGGGTGTGTGCATCTCCATGAACAGCGCCGCTTCCTCAAGCTGCGCGCCGGTCCATTGAAGCGGAACATGGAATGTCTTCTCGAAATGCTCGGTCGCCCGGTTGTAGTATTCGGTTACTGTCAGGTCTGTCATGTCTTTTCTCCTCTGGTTAAAAAAGTTGCGTACATGCAACTTTGCTAGGCCGCGCCAATGAGCGGGGGAGGCCCGTCAAAGTCACCATCCTTCGGGGAGGGGGATCACCCTGGATGTAAGCCGCTGGCGGCGAATCTTGGGGATACCCGAAGGATGCGCTCGCGTCCAGTGCTTGACGGGAATGGGGCAAGGCCCCTAATGTTTATGAGAAATTAAATCGGGGGATGCGGCTATGGCAGACGACGTCGAAAAAATCCTTGAGGAAGAGAAGGCGCTGGAACAGCGCAAGCAGGCGGCCGTAGCCGCGCTGCTGAAAAAACGCGAAGAGCAGAACAAGGAAATCGACGATCAGCTCCGCGCGCTCGGCCATTCTCCGGACGGCGCGAAGCCGAAGCGCACACATCACAAGCGGCCTGCGGTGCAACCGTCCGCGATCAAGGCGAAAGATAAACCGGGAGGCGGGGCAGGGGATTGACACATCAATCGAACCCCCTAACCCGGAACGGCTTGAGGGTCATGGCGCCCTCCCGGCCCGGTGCAGGGCGATGGCGGCGCGGTAGAGCGCGAGCGCGTATTCCAGATCCTGTTCGATGTTATGCATCGCGCCGATGGCCTGGTTCTGCTCGCCCTTGCTGATTGCCTCGTCTGCAATTCCGACCTTCTGAACGGCGTCAAGAAGCAGTTCGCCCATGACCTCGATATTTGCGGCGATGGCTTTTCTTGTGGAAGCGGGCGTCATGCTGCACCTGCCATTTCGTCGGCATAGTTGCGATAGGCGCGGCGGTCGATCTTTGCGAAATCAAGCCGCCTGGCGTCGCAGAGGTGGCGCAGGTCGGAGAGCATGTCGGCGATGGCTTCCTCGCCGGTGTCGTCGAAGACGGCCTTCAGCGCCTTCTCGGCGGTCACGACGTGGATGCGGTTGGGATTTATCAACGGGCGTTTCATGGTGCCGGCGAGATCTACGGCGCTGAACTTTTTAGCCGTGTCGTTAATGTCTGTCATGGCGATGTACTCCTTCAGCTGATGGGGCCGGTGATGGTGCCGCGGGACTGCGCGAGAAGGGCGGCGGCGCGCTCCTTCAGGACAGCCTGGTTTTCCGGGGTGGACAGGTCGCACTCGTGAATGTCCCGCGCAAGTCTGACGAGCCCGATGACGATGCCTTCGACGGACGAGTTATCGTAGAGCGCGCCGGGGGTGATGAACGGTTTTCGCATAGCGATGTACTCCTTCTGCGAGAGAAGAAGGAAGGCGCTTACGCGCCCTCCCCCTCTGCGGGTTGCTCGGACTTCGGCTTGACCGGGAACATCACGTAGCGCTTGTCGCCGATCTTGAAGTTGTAGCCGCCGCCCTTGCTGTGCGCCCAGGCGCCGATGCGTGCTTTGTATTCGGGCTTGCCTTCGCCGTTGACCGGGAAGATCTCGTGCGTCGGGCGTGAGCCTTTCTTTTTCGGGGTTTCTTTCGTTTCGGTTGTCATCTTCGTATCTCCTTTTTTGCGTTTGAACGTATCCCCTTCGGGATGAGTCCCCGGCTATCACTGGCAGGGCGCGGCGTCAAAAAAACGTCGGGTGGGCACCCATTCTTATGGGGGGTGCCGAGGGCTTTTCTTGACGGTCTTCCGCGAAATGCTTGTGATATAGGGGCCAGAACGATACTGAAGGGGTTGTTCAACGCGCCTTGGAGATACGCTGACAAACGAAACGCTTGACCACGAAACAGGCTCACGGCACGGCCGCCGCAATCGCCAGAACGGCATGGAAGGCAATCAGGGCTTTGTCGCCGCGGCTGAAGCCGAGTCACAATGAAGGTATGCGCGCACAACGCAGAGCGCAGGCTCAACGCATGAAGGCAAGGGCACGGCGGATAATGCGCCTGTGGTCCCGGCGGGAACCGCTCGATCCCCGGAAGGTGGGCGTGAACGCCTCGACGCATTGCAGGCCGTGCGGGGGATGGATGGATCAGGAGGGGTCATGGCCTGATGCTCCACGTATGAAGACGGTCTTTGAGCTTGGAGAAATGGAGGCGCGCCGCCATTGACGCGCCTCCGTATCGCCGTTATACCGCTGGGCGCAGCGGCTTGGGCAGCCAGCCGGTGCCTGCGGTCAGGCGCTCGGCTTCCTTGGCAAGCTCACCTTTCTTGAGCTTTTCCAGGGCGGGCGCGTGCGGGTGGCCTTTCGCCTCGGCGATCGCTTCGAGGATCTGAGGCTTGCCGACTTTGCTGAAGTAGTTGTCAGCGGTGGGCGTGAACCATGCCTTCATATCCAGGCCGATGGTGCTGGCCAGATCTTCTGCGTGGGGCATTCTGTATCCGTCGTCGCGGTCGGTCTTGGTCTGGATCGCGTTGACGGATGATGCTGCGCAGAAGGCGAGAAGCTCGAGAAGCGTGTTGCGTTTCTGCTTCAGGCACCATGCGCGGACCTTGCCGGCATCCTTGGGGATCTTCTTGGTCCAGCCTTTGCGGGCGGCCTCGACATGCTCGAAAGCGGTCGAGCCCTCGACACGGTTCAGGGATTGCGCGGTCGCTGAAATCCGGAGCGCCGTGCTGCGGTGGTAGTCGAAGACGTCCAGCACCATGGTGTAGACGACCTCGGCAAGCGCCGCGTCGGGAGATGCCATCAGGCTCGCCGCGATCGCTGCCGACTTGTGGGCCGTCAGGCTCTCGATCAGGGCTGCGGACATCGCCGCGTTCCCGGCTTCGGCGTCAGCGTCCTCGGCTGCAGCGGCCTTCCTGGATTTGCCGTTTTTCTTCGGCATGTCCTCGGGCTTCACGAGGCCACGCTTGATTTCGGCCTTGCCGTCATGCCCGATGGTGACGACTGCCCCGGCAATAGCGATCTGGTCAGGATCCCAGACGCATTCGCGATCGTCGATCTCGTCGATCTGCTCGTCGAGGGCCTTGAGTTCCGCCGGCTGCGGGCTGTCGCCGTCCCATTCCTCGTAGAGCTTGTCGTGCTTGGCCACAAGCTTTTCATATTTCTTCTGATCCGCTGCGGTCAGCGGAACCTGCTCGGCCTGTAGCTGGTGGTATTCCTGCTCCGCGGCATACTCGAAGTCGAGATGCACGGCCGTCCATTTCCAGCCTTCCTTCGCGACGGTCCTGGCTGCGCGTTCCAGCTTTTCCGTAGCGAGTTTGTCCAGCAGCGCCGTGTCGGTGACGTAGCCGCCGTTGCCGAAGTCGACGAACAGGTCCTGCTTCACCGGGCCTCCGGCTTTCTCATAGGCCGCCAGCGTGACGTATTTGACGCGCTTGTCGGTCACGGGCAGCTCGCCTTGCGTGAGGGCCTTGCGGATTTCCCGCGCGCCCTGGTGGGACGCCATGTCGCCCAGCAGCAGTTCCTGCCGCGCGTGATCGTCGGTGAGCGTGAAGGCCATCACCTCGTCGAGCTTCAGTTCGTCGGCGCGGTAGGCTTTCAGGATGACCGGGCTGACGCGGCCAAGCTTCAGGAGCCTGGTGACGTGCGCTTCGTCGCATCCGAACCGGGCGGCGATATCCGCGGTGGAGGAGCCGTTATTGGCCATATCCCTGAAGGCCTCGAATTCATCGGCGGGGTGCATCTGCTCGCGCAGGGTGTTCGCGGCCAGGCTGAGTTCCTTGCCGTCGATCTCGCTGTCGTCGACCTTGCACGAAATCGGGAGGTTATCGCTGATGTGTCCGGCTTCGGCCAGTTGGATGAGGGCTTTGAAGCGCCTGCTGCCGTCAACGATGCCGTATTTCTTGCCGTCCTTTTTCACGACGAGGTTGTGCAGAAGTCCGTGGGCCTTGATGGATGCCGCCATCTCGGCGATACCCTCTGCGGTCGCGGTCTTGCGGACGTTGTCGTCCGAAACGGTGAGCTTGTTCAGAGGGATTGGGATGGTGTCGGTCATGGTCGTCTCCTTTTGTAAGCGTTGAGTCCCCGAAGGGATAAAGTCCGGCCTCCATACGGAGGGCGCGGCGTCAAAAAAACGTCGGGGGGACCGACCAAAAAAGGATTTATAACTGCGGGGGTGCCGAGGGCTTTTGTTGACGGTCTTCCGCGACGGCCGTATGGTATCCGGGCAACAAAATTCCGAAGGGGACGCGAACGGAAAAGGAGGCGTCTGGGGGTGACGACTTTGCGCCGCAAAGTGAAAGACGCTCAGTGTCGAGGAACTCCAGCGAAATGTCCGGCAAAGTGGGGCAGGGAAGCGGTCGCAAGTTCCTGGGCTGGCGAAAGCCCGTCTCTGCCGGGCGTCGAAACGGCCCGGAGAGAAGGAGGACCTGCTGCGGGCTTTCTTTCTGAAAAAGCGCCATAGCTTGAAATCAGGGCTTCCCGGAATATATCTTTTTTGGTATAGTAGGATATGAGCTGGACGGTCGAGACCCTGAATGAAACCGTTGGGGCGGAAGTCGAGGCCTTGCCCGAAGAGATGAGGGCGAGGCTCGCGCGTATCGCAAAGCTCATCGAGGAAAAGGGCCTGGAGCGTGTGGGCGAGCCGCACGTCAAGCATTTGGAAGGCCGCCTGTGGGAGATACGGCTGAAAGGCCGCAGCGGAATTTCGCGGGCGCTGTATGTGACGGCCGTGGGCAAGCGCGTGGTGATCGTGCGGGTCTTCGTGAAGAAGACGGAGAAGACGCCGCGGCGCGAGATAGAGCTGGCCTTGTCCCGCGCGAAATCGGTTCAATGATGGAGATGTAGAAATGGCACGCATAACTGACCTGCACAAGAAATGGCTGAAAGAGCCGAAGTACAAGAAGGCTTACGATGCCCTTGAGGAAGAGTTCGTCCTGGCCTCGGCCGTGATGGACGTGCGGAACCGCGCCGGGCTGACCCAAGAGGCGCTGGCCCGGAAGATGGGAACGACGCAGCCCGTCGTCGCCCGTCTGGAAAGCGGGCGGACGCGCCCGTCGATGCGGACGCTGGAGCGTCTGGCGGAAGCTACCGGGTCGCGCCTGCTCATCAGCTTCGAGCCGCGCGACGCGAAGAGGCCTGCGGGCTGAAAAGAAACCGTCCCGCCGATGCGCCGGCTTGTAGTTGTCTCTGTCCGGATGGGAAGATGGTTGTCCAGCCGTCAAACAGTTTTTCATTGAACTGTTTTAGAATCTGACCTTAGTACGCATTTCACTTTATGGCGACTCGGCGCAGGGAAGAGGTTCTCAACGTGTTGCTGGCGCAGTGTATCTGCGACACCGGGCTGACCGCTGATCCGGAGAACATCCTGAACGTGGAGGGCAACCGCAGGATGCCGGACGTTCTCGTATACCTGCAGGGCTTGCGGTGCTCGATCGACGGCAAATATGAGGACCACGCGAATTATCGCGACGAGCTGGAGGGCCAGGTTTTGAGGCGGCTGGCCGATGGCCTGGCGCACATCGGCGTGGGCGTCGTTTATCCGAAGAAATTGCGCTCGATGGAAGATTTCTCGAAGCTGAAAAACTCCCTCCGGGAAGAGGATCTCCAGTTCTTCATCGGGTCCGAGACGGACAAACCGAACTGGCAGACCGGGAACCTGAACCATCTTCTTGAACAGCTCCGCAGCACACAGGCCTCGCTCGCCACGGATGATGTTGTCTCGCGCGGGGTCGAGCTGCTGCAGGCGGGCATGGATGGCCTGATCCGCGAGCTTATGGTCAATCCGGCCGCCTGTGAAAATCTGACGCATCTGATGGGTGTATACGAGGAGTCGAAAGAAAACGACGATGCCCCTGACTAAAGCGCAGGTCCGGCGGCATCGCACGGCCGCCAACCTTGCGTCTCTCACGATCGCTAACGCCTTTATCTTTCAGGCAGAGCTCGCCGAGAAGGACCACAGGGTCATAAAGCTGCGCAAGCTGCTGGCGAAACCCGATCTGCGCGGTGCCGTCATCGAGCACTGGAAGTATATCTGCGACAGTATCAACTACGTCCCGATTTTCAACCTGGCCCGGCAGGCCATGGAGGAGCTGCCGGAGAGAAGCGAGGTCCAGGAGGCCTTGCGGCAACTCGGTAATCACGTTCTAAAGATTGTCGAGCAGCGCGCGGCATTGCGGCACGATCTGATGGGCCGCATCTACCACAGGCTGCTTCTCGAAGCGAAGTACCTGGGCACGTTCTATACGTCGGTGCCTGCGGCAACCTTGCTTCTGAAAATCGCGCTTGCGCCGGAGGAATGGGATACGAATTGGGCCGACCTCTCCGCTGTGGAGAATTTCAGGGTCGCGGACCTGGCCTGCGGGACGGGGACGCTGCTGATGGCCGCACAGCAGACCATCATGGATAACCATATCCGGGCTTCGACGCGGGAAGGGAAGCCAGTCAGCACGGAGACCCTGAACAGCTTGCACAAAATCATGATGCAGGCGGTGCTCAACGGTTATGACGTGCTTTCATCGGCCGTGCACCTGACGGCGTCCACGCTGGCGCTCCTGGCGCCGGGCATCGAGTTCAAGAGAATGAACCTGCATTGCGTGCCGCTCGGCGAGCAAGCGAACAGGGAAATCAGGCTCGGCAGCGTGGACTATCTGCAAAGCGGGTCGCTGCAAACGCAGCTCGATCTTATGGGCGGGGGCGGGGCCGAGGCGCAGACGATCACGGGCGCCGGCTCTGTCGGCACCACGGCACCGCTGCCGGAGCTGGATCTCTGCGTCATGAACCCGCCGTTCACGCGGAGCGTGGGCGGGAATCTGCTGTTCGGATCGCTGCCGGATGATCAGCGCAAGAAAATGCAGGTTCATCTCCGGGGCATTCTCGCCGCGGCCGCGGTGCTGGCCAGCTCGACGGCCGGCCTCGGGTCGGTGTTCGTCGCCGTCGCCAGTCCTCACATCAAAAGTGGCGGCTGCCTGGCGCTGGTATTGCCCGCAGCCCTCGCGTTCGGGGTCGCGTGGCAGAAAACCAGACAGCTCCTTTCGCGGGATTACGTTGTGAAGGTCATCATCGCGAGCCACGATCCGGAGCGGTGGAATTTTTCCGAGAACACGAGCCTGAGCGAGCTGCTCGTCGTGGCGAGGAAGAAAGGCGCGGGGCCATCCGGCCAGGACGAGAGGACGGTTTGCATAAACCTCTGGAAGAACACGACGACGCCGGTCGATGCTCTTTCCCTGGCGGACGCGGTCCTGAAGGGGACGCCGGCACAGTTGGACGGAGCGGGCATGGGCGTGTGTCCGATAACGACGGGGGGAGTGAAGCGCGGCGAAGCAGTCAGTATCGCCTGGCCGCTGATAAAAGACAGCCAATGGTACCCGGTCGCTTTTGCGCAGACGGAGCTGCTGCGGGTCGCTCATCATCTGCGGAGCGGGGTCCTCTATCAGGCAGGGAAAGGCCCTGTCGGCAAGATGTCGCTTGTCCAGCTCAACAGTTTGGGGAAGCTCGGGCCGGATCGCCGCGATATTTACGACGGGTTCACGCCCGTGGACACCAAAACGGCATATCCCGCATTTTGGAGCCACAACGCCGAGGACGTATTCACGCTTGAGCAGGATCCTAACAAGTACCTGAACCCGAGGACGAAGGCGATGAAGGGGCGGAAACTGCGCCGCGTCGACTTGCTCTGGCCGCGCGCCGGCCGGCTCATGATCGCGGAGCGGATGCGGCTGAATACGCAGCGGCTGACGACTATTCGTCTGCCGGCCGAGGCCTTGTCAAACGTCTGGTGGCCGCTCGCGTTGCACAGCGAGGATCTGGACGATGAAAAGGTGCTGGCGCTCTGGCTCAACAGCACTCTGGGGCTGATCCTCTTCTGCATGTACCGCGTGCCGACGGAGGGGCCGTGGGTGCAGTTCAAAAAACCGTCCCTGAGCATCGTTCCCGTATTGAACCCAGCCGGGCTGAAGGCAGCGCGGAAAAAAATACTGGTCGACGCGTATGACCGGCTGAGCCAGGCGACGGTGCAACCGCTTACCGAGATGCACAGCGACAAGACGCGCATCGCGTTTGATACAGCGATACAGAAGGCGCTCGGGTTCCCGGACCTGGACGACATCCGGCGAATGCTCGCAGCGGACCCGATCATCTCGGGCAGGCCTCTCTGATGGCCAATCATTCCTATTCCGTCGAGGTGCAGAGCGACTTCCTTGAGAAGATCACGCGCGCAAAGCCCGTTCAAGCGTTGGCCGAGTTTATCTGGAACAGCCTCGATGCCGACGCCTCCAGTATTGACGTGAGCGCCGAGCAAAACGAGCTCGGCGCCATGTCAAAGATGATCGTGCGCGACAACGGCACCGGGATGGAATATGAGAAGGCCCCGGAGCTGTTCAGAAGTCTCGGCGGATCGTGGAAGCGGACGCTGGCGACGACGAAGAAAGAAGGCCGGTTTCTGCACGGGCAAGACGGCCGGGGACGGTTTAAGGCTTTCGCGTTGGGCCGGGTGGCTGAATGGGACGTGACGTACCGGAAAGGGACGGGGCTTTCCAGGTTCACTGTGACCATGATGGCCGCCAACATGAAGGAAGTGGTGATCTCCGATGAGGAAGAAGCCGATGCGGAGAAGCGGCCTGGCGTCATCCTGACAATCTTGGAGCCGCACAAGGATTACCGGTTCCTCGCGTCGGACGGGGGCCTTCAGGAACTCACGGAGATATTTGCGCTGTACCTGGCCGACTACAAAAACGTGTCCATCAACGTCGATGGAAGACGGATCGATCCTTCGGCCGTGATCGCTTCTCAGGGCAGCGTGAACCTCAGCGACGTCGTCGACGATGAGGGTAAAGCGTACCCCGTGCGGCTGGACATCATCGAATGGCGCTCGGCGACGAACCGGGCGTTGTACCTGTGCAACGAGAAGGGCTTTCCGCTGACCGAGGTCGAGCGGCGCTTTCACGTTGGGACGTTCCAGTTTTCGGCCTATGTGAAATCGGAATACATTTCGAAGCTGCAGAAAGAGGAGATGCTCGAACTTGCCGAGATGAACCCGCAGATGGTCGCCGTCGCCGATGAGGCGCAGGAGGCCATTCGAGACTATTTCCGCAAGCGGGCGGCGCAGGAAGCGCGGACGGTGGTTGAGGAGTGGAAGGAATCGCAGGTTTACCCCTACGAGGGAGAGGCAACAACACGCATTGAGGAAGCCGAGCGCCAGGTGTTCGACATCGTGGCGGTCACTGCGTCACAGTATCTTCAGGATTTTTCGACGGCGCCGCAGAAAAACAAGGCCTTTCACCTGCGTCTTCTCCGGCAGGCGATTGAAAAGAGCCCGGAGGAGCTGCAGCTCATCCTCGGGGAAGTGCTGAAGCTGCCGAAGCGCAAGCAAGAGGAACTGGCGGAACTGCTGCGGGAGGTATCGCTCTCCGCGATTATCAGCTCGGCGAAGATCGTGGCGGACCGGCTCCGGTTCCTGACGGGACTCGAGGCCATCCTGTTCGATGCGGAGAGTAAGAAGCGCCTCAAAGAGCGCTCGCAACTGCATCGGATCATCGCCCAGAACTGCTGGCTGTTCGGGGAGGAGTACAACCTCTCCGTAGACGACCAGTCCCTGACGGAGGTGCTGCGGAAACACCGGAAACTGCTTGGCGATGACACGGCGATCGACGAACCGGTGAAGCACGTCTCCCAGGAGCGGGGTATTGTCGATCTCATGTTTTCGCGGGCTATCCGGCGGCACAAGGCGGATGAGCTCACTCACCTGGTGGTCGAGCTGAAGGCTCCCAGGGTGAAGATCAACGAAAAGGAGATCACGCAGACCGAAAAGTATGCGATTTCGGTCATGAAGGACGAGCGGTTCAGGAGCGTCAAGACGACCTGGGTCTTCTGGGCGATCAGCGACGACTACGGCGAATATGCTGAATACCGCATGAAGAAGAGCGCCGGGAACAGCGGGAAGATCCACGAAGCGGACAATGTCTCGATCTGGGTTAAGACCTGGGCACAGGTGCTTGAAGAGAATCGGACGCGGCTCCAGTTCTTCCAGGAGCGGCTTGAGTATGAGGCCGACAAGGGCGCGTCACTGAAGCACCTTCAGGAACACTATGCGAAATTCCTCCAGGGTGTGCTTGTTGAGGAACCTGTCGAGGCGCCGACTGAAGGATCGGCGGAAGGCGAGGCGGAATCGCCTCCGGCGAACCCGAAGGGGAAGGCAAATGCCTGACGCCGCGCGGCTACGGGTCGGCCCGAAATCCCCGACAAGCGCCGATTTGGGGGATACGCAGGTTATGGGGGAGGCCTCCGCGATCGCACAGCGGGTCTCTAATGCGACCGATTGGACCGCCAGTGACGGCAACCCGCTCAAATTTACCCTAAATTGAAATCCGCTCCACGATGTTCCGCGTGACCTTCCGCTGCCGGCGATCGTAGAGGCGCGTCGTGCGCGGGTCGGCGTGGCCGGCCAGGTGCTGCACGTCGTCGAGCGGCACGCCCTGTTCGAGCAAATCCGTGATGGTGGTGACGCGGAACGAATGCGGCGAAAGCCGCGAGGGCAGGGAAGCCGCGGCGAGGCGGCGCTTCATCATCCGGCAGATGTCGTTCACGTGGATCGGCGCCGTCTTCAGCTCCCCGGTCCTGGGGTGCGCGGCCCGGAAGAGCGGGGAATCCTTGGGCGCGTCCCGCAGGCCTGCCGCCTCGATGTAGGCGGCGATCATCTGTTCCAGATCGTGGCGGGCGGGAATTTCGCGGGACTTGCCGCCTTTCTCGTCGAAGTGGAGCATCCACTGGTCGCCGGCGTGATAGAAACCGCCGCGCTTCAGCTTGGAGACGGCGCTCGCGCGGCAGGCGGTATAGGCGAGCGTGGCCAGGATGGCGCGATCGCGCAAGCCCGCAAGGCAGGGGTGCTCGTGTTCGGCGCCGTCCGCGCGCTTCGTCTTTTTGACGAGCGGGATGTCCTTCAGCAGGCGGCGCGCCTCTTCGATCGTGATTTCGGGGGTCTTGCCTTCTACGGCTTCGTAGCGTTCTTCGCGCACCGAGAGCGCCGGGTTCAGGATGACCGCGTGCCGGGTCACCTGGCCGTCGAAGAAATGCCGCACGGCCGCGAGGTGCTGCTTGCGCGTGGCGACGCTGAGACCTTTCTTTCGCAGCCCGTCAAAGTATTGGCCCACGTCTCCGGGAGCGATGCGGGCGAGCTCCAGTCCCCGGATCTCGCACCAGGCGAGGAACCGGTCCACCGCGCGCCGGTAGGCGGCGCGTGTGTGCTCGTTGCGGACCCTGCCGTAGAAAAACTCGTTGGCCGCGAAGACAGCGGCCTGTCCGGCTTGGCGCACGATGCCGGGCAGGGCGGGGAGGGTTTCGGAAACGGGGACGAGGGCGTGAGCAGGGTCAGATGGAGTTGTCATCGGCGGCGGTCTCCTTTCATCGCGGCAGGTCCGCAGGAGGGGCTTGCGTCACGTGGCTGCGCAGCCATGGGACAAGCCTGTCGAAGCTGAACTGGTTCGCCTCGTAGAGGGCGGCGACAAAAACGTAGGTCTCCTGGGCGTCCGCCGTGAGGCGCGCGCCGTTGATGGCGAGAAACGTATACGTGGCGGCGAAAGCAGTCCGCTTGTTGCCGTCGAGAAAGGGATGGTTCTGCGCGAGGCTCTCCCAGAGCGCGGCGGCTTCCTCGATCAGGTCGGCGTAATAACCGGTCTGCGGCCGGTAGAGGGCGGCTTCCAGCAGCCCTTGATCCCTGACGCCGTGGGTGCCGCCATAGCGTTCGATCTGGTCGGCATGCATGGCCAGCACTTCGGCCACCGTGAGGTAGTCGGTCATTCAGCGAGCTTCTTGTAAAGCGGGCCATATTTTTCGTGGCTGGCGAGGTACGCGCCCATAACGTGCGGGCGCGGCCTGGCGTTCTTGTGCTTCTCGATCAGGTCGGCGAGGGCCTCGTCCACGAGCGCCTGAAGCTGACGGCCTTCCTTCTCCGCGAGCGTGCGCACGGCCGTCAGAATTTCCGAATTAACCTGGGTGGCGAATTTCTCGCGGGTCTGGGACATGACACTTCTCCTTCTACACTCACTTCCAATGATATCATGACAAATCATGAAATGTCAAGCTAGCTCGGCTTTTCGTGCATAATAACGTCCTTTATCATTCATAAGCAAGACCTTCCGACCAGTATTCTGGCAACTCCTTAAAATAGCCATAATGCCGGATCGCTCCCTGACATACAATAGTATGGAGGGTTTCCAGATGCCTGCCCAACCTGCCTGGTTCCATCGACTTGACGGAATCCTCGAAACGCTGCGCGGGATGGATTCCAGCCATCTCGACCGGCAGGCCGTGCAGAAACTCTTTGCCGTGCGCGAAAGACGCGCCCGGCAGTTGATGGCGGGATTGGAGGGCCTGCGCGTGGGGAACGCCGCAGCGGTGTCCCGCGCGGCTTTAATCGCGCGAATGGAAGAGACGGCGGCAAGCGGGATCTTCCAGTGGGAAGTGAACAGACGCGCGCGGGTCGTCGAAGACCTCGACCGGACGCGCCGCCAGCTCGCGGCGCGGCGGGTCCGCATCCCGGCCGCGGCCGATGTGGAAGAACGCCGGCTGCGGGACCTCTCCTCCGATATCGCGCTGAAGCCCGGCGAGCTGCGGATTGAATTTTACGGCGCTGAGGATCTCGCGGCGAAGCTCCTGGAACTGTCAAAGGCTATGTCCAACGACTGGCCGGCCTTCGCGCGGGCTGTGATGCGCTAATTTTCCTTTGCGTCAAAAACTCGGCTTGGTCTTGGTGCAATCATCATCCGCCAGCAGGAACAGGCTCTCAACACGCTGGCATAGGGACTTCCTGGCTTTATACCCGTTTACCTGCCTGAGCATGCCAAGATAGCTGTTGAGACTTTGTGAAAGTTGTTCCAGCGTTGCCGGATCAACCGGCGAGCCCTTGCGTTCCCACGCCCTGATCTTCCGCTTGCAGCCGGAGAAGCTCGCCTGCCGCAGATAGATACGGCCGGGCTGGATGATGAACCCCGTGAAATCGATTCCCTTGTCCGCGCGGTTCAGGTGCTTCTTGCGGGGATGGAGATGCAGGCCGCGGCGGGACTTCAGAAAATCATCCATCTGCATATACCAAGTGTTCAGGATGTCCGGGTCCTCGTGAAAGAACACCATGTCGTCGACGTAGCGTCCGTAATATCGGGCTTTGAGGCAATGCTTCACATGCTGGTCGATCTCGTCTAGGTAGACGTTGGCGAAAAACTGGCTGGTCAGGTTGCCGATCGGCAAGCCCTTGCCGTCGGGAGCATGAAGAAGGCTTTTGTGGCGCGGCACCGTTGCGAATAAGGAGGGAGGAGAGCGCATCACTGCGCCGGGCCGTGGGTCGTGCAGCGCAACCTGACTAATGAGCGATCGCAACCACTGTTCCTGCACACGACGTTCGACAAGGCCGACGAGAATCCCACGGTCGATACTGTTAAAGAAATTGGCGACATCTGCTTTCAGGAAGAAAGCGGGTTGGGTCCAGTTGCGGGTGATCGAGCGGGCAAAGCCAGAAACGCGGCGCATGGCGTCGTGCGTACCGCGACCGGGAATACAGGCATAGCTGTCGCGTATGAAGCGCCTGTAGAAACGGTCGAAAATCGCCTTGTAGATAACGTGATGCACGACCCGGTCCCGAAAATCCGCCGCCCAGACTTCCCTGACTTTCGGGCGGGTCACGATAAAGGCGATGCTGCGGCCGATCTGGTAATTCCCGCTGGCAAGGTCACGGTACAGTGCGACCAGGTTGCTCTCCAGGTCAGCCTCGAAACGCAACTGGTTAATGGAATTGCGCTTGGTCCTGCGGCAATCGAAATAGGCATCGAATACAGCGTCAGGCAGGCCTCTGTGGTCATCAATCGCAACTCCAGCCTTGTTGCAAAAAAGGGTGTCCGGGAAAGGGGCTTCAACTCCGGACGACCACTCAACGCACACACCGCAGCGACGAGTGATTGTCCTTATTGTTGTTGTTCTGATACCCGTCACTGAACCGCTGATCCCACGCATTCCATTTGTTGGTCTGCGACGCGGACCAGTACCAGCCGGCGGGATTCGAACCACAAGCGCATTGATGGCGATCTTTTGGTCCGGGCGGACGATTTTCATCTGCCCGGCCTTTCCAGCCTTTCGGCCTCTGCTTTGGTATCCGCCCCATTTGCGGGGCGGGTACCGCCGCCATCCGAGATGAATATGCTCACCGGGCCAAGCCTTAACTTGAAACCCGTTCTGGCTTCCCCCTTCCCGAACTTCTAAACCAGCCCTGCGCTTGCCGCGCCAGGCTGTCTGTCATTTCTGAAAGCGCCGCATAGTTACGGCGCGACAATATACGCATGTCATGGGACAGGCGCATCATAAGCTGGATGGCCTGGACCCGCTCAACGATCGATTGAATGTGCCGCTCCTTATCGGCGGCGCTGTTGGCACGGTAGATGACGACGACCAGCTCGATCAGTTCGTCTTTCATCTTTTGTCCCAGCGTATATTTGTACTCGCGCGGGAAGTCCTTCGTCGCCGTCATCATGCGCAGAAGGATGTCGTAGGTCTGTTTATAGATCGGCAGATGCTGGTATTGCGCCATGATTTCTGCCTTTTTTCGGGACCGCGCTACGCGCGGTCAGTAAAGGGTTGAATGACTAAATAACTCATCTCCGGACGACCACTCAACGCACACACCGCAGCGACGAGTGACCGCCCTTAGTGTCGTTGTCCTGATACCCGTCACTGAACCGCTGATCCCACGCACTCCACCCGTTGGTCTGCGACGCGGACCAGTACCAGCCGGCGGGATCCGAACCGGTTAAGTTAAATCCGCCGATGGCCGCGCGGTTGTTGAACAGCACGTTCAGCTCGTCCTTCGTCGGCACGCGCCAGTCCTGATGGCCGTGCGCATCGAGTTGAGATGCATATTCTTTTGCTTTGTTGAACGTCATCGTCAGGGGCGCATCCGCAGGCGTTGCGTACATCGGCTTGTTCGTGTCCGGGGAAATGCCGGCGAAGACCGTGCCATCGGGCATCTTGTCGCCGATCTTCGGCTCGGCAGGAGGGGCCTCTACCCAGCCGCCGGCCTGCAGGGTCTCGGAGGACATCGCGCTGATGTCTTGTTCGGACATCGCGCCGAAGTTCAGCCGGATTTTTTTGGCGCCGACGCATGCGACCGCCCGCTCCGTCTCTGGCGTATCGGTGTTTTTAGTCTTACTGAATAGACCCATGGTCTCTTCCCGGCTTCCTGGGCGACCGCGCTACGCGCGGTCAGTAAAGGATTGAATGACTAAATAACTCATCTCCGGACGACTACTCAACGCACACACCGCAGCGACGAGTGACCGTCCTTAATGAGGTTGAACTGATACCCGTCACTGAACCGCTGATCCCACGCAAGCCATACGTAGGTCTGCGACGCGGACCAGTACCAGCCGGCGGGATTCGAACCGGTTAAGTTAAATCCGCCGATGGCCGCGCGGTTGTTGAACAGCACGTTCAGCTCGTCCTTCGTCGGCACGCGCCAGTCCTGATGGCCGTGCGCATCGAGTTGAGATGCATATTCTTTTGCTTTGTTGAACGTCATCGTCAGGGGCGCATCCGCAGGCGTTGCGTACATCGGCTTGTTCGTGTCCGGGGAAATGCCGGCATAGATCGTTCCGTCCGGCATTGGGTCGCCGATCTTCGGCGCGGCAGAGTCGTTCGCCGGGGCGGGCTTCGCTTTGGCCACTTCACCAGTGACATCGCGCAGATCCAGCAGGGGGCCGCCGTTCCGAAAGTCCGGCTGGTAAATCTTCTGTTCGAGTTGTTCATACGGGAGAGCCACAGGAATCTCGACGCCGGAGCGCAACACAAGGGCGGAGCGACCCTCGCCAATCTCCATCACACGTTCGACCTCGGTTTCGAGAAAAGTTGTGGCGTTAAATCCCTTGCTCTTTTGATCTGCGGCCAGCACACGAATGAGCCGCTCGCCGGAGCTGCTGGTGAGGTTTTTTGCGCTGAAGCTCGGTTGCGTCATGGCCTTTGTTCCTTGTTTCTCGCGACCGCGCTACGCGCGGTCAGTAAAGGATTGAATGACTAAATGATTCATCTCCGGACGACCACTCAACGCACACACCGCACCGACGAGTGATTGCCCTTATTGCCGTTGTCCTGAGACCCGCCACTGAACCGCTGACCCCACGCACCCCATCCGTAGGTCTGCGACGCGGACCAGTACCAGCCGGCGGGATACGAACCGGTTAAGTTAAATCCGCCGATGGCCGCGCGGTTGTTGAACAGAACGTTCAGCTCGGCCTTCGTCGGCGCACGCCAGTCTTGATGG
>Ga0326597_10002318_pt1 | contig 28581 bp, 27 predicted proteins | sample RVTome_12_FD_203789 | JGI IMG/M metagenome (GOLD analysis project Ga0326597, IMG submission 203789) | Soil microbial communities from uranium-contaminated site in the Upper Colorado River Basin, Wyoming, United States - RVT100D185 | ecosystem: Environmental > Terrestrial > Soil > Contaminated >... | reverse complement strand
CAAGTTGACACCTCCCCACCCGTCGGGTACATTGCAGTGGTCACCGCGGGGTGGAGCAGCCCGGTAGCTCGTTGGGCTCATAACCCAAAGGTCGCTGGTTCAAATCCAGCCCCCGCAACCAGCAACGGCTAGGGGTTAGCGGACGTAGAAGCCGCTAACCCCTTTGCTTTACCCAGACTTCACCCAGGAATTGGTCCCGCCCGGTGGTCGGGACTCTAGTTTGACTTGTCCGACCCGCTCTGACAGGATCGGCACGAGATGGGAGAGGCATTTGTCCACGCTGTGACACGACGCTAGGTCGATGCTAGGGTCCCTATCGAGGACACCGGCGTCTCGACACGAGCGCGGTAATGATCGAGGGTCCGAGTTGCGGGCCGCGGGAGCTCGGCGAGATCGCTTCGCCAGAAAGTCGTTGGAATCGCATACCAAGACGGCAAACGCATTGCGAACGGTGAAGACGATGCCCCCGATACCCCCGCCGGCGTGGACTTGATAGACACTTTGGCAGCCGGAGACTGTCTCCGAGGTTGAGTATGAGAATCGTCCATAGCGTGACGCAGGGCACAGATGGCACGACGAGGAATCAACATACCCTTGATCTTTGGGCTGTCCTGCGGAAGGCGCTCAGCATAGACTTCAGTTTTTCAGCAACGAAGGCTGCAAAGAGCGTATTTCGTGTGGGAGTTTGGCTCCCGCCCTGCCCCTACGCCGGCTGGCATCATGCGGAGCTGGGGGAGATCAAAGATGAGTTCCGCTTGGACTGGCTCCTAGTTGAGCGACGCACTCACGACGCAGCCTATGCAATCGACTCGGCGAATCTCCTTGCCTGGTGTGCGGACCTTCAGCAGATGAGTTGGTTGCAAGGGACATATGACGTCAAGCCCTTCCTCGTTCCGTCGGGGAGGTACTACAAGGGGTCGGAGTTCGAGAAGATCGAATGCGGAGGCGTGTGGTTTCGGGTCGAAGAGCCGTAGGTGCGGCACTGTACAAATTCGTCGCGGCCAGGGTGGGGGCGTTCCTTACCTCAAGAGGGACCCTGTGGACAAGAGATATCAGGTATTCGTAAGCTCCACGTTCGAAGATCTCAAGGCCGAACGGGAAGAGGTTGTCCAGGCACTCCTGAAGTTGAAGTGCATGCCGGCCGGGATGGAGATGTTTCCCGCAGCGAACGACGAGCAATGGACTCTCATTCAGAGGGTCATTGAGGCGTGTGACTACTACATCGTGATTCTTGGTGGACGATACGGCAGTGTGCATTCCTCAGGCAAGGGTTATACGCAGATGGAGTACGAGTACGCGATCAGCAAAGGGAAGCCTGTCCTCGGGTTCCTCCATGGTAGCCCGGGTAGCATTCCAATGAGTAAGAACGAGGACACGGAGGAAGGGCGGCAGAAGCTCGCAGCTTTTCGAGAACTAGTTCAAAGGCGAATGTGCAAGTTTTGGACGACTCCTCAGGATCTGGCTGGCTCGGTCGTTTTTGCTTTGTTGGATCTGTTCGAAACGTACCCGGCTGTAGGTTGGGTGCGTGGGGATTCACTCGCGAGCGACGAGGCAACCAGGGAGATACTTCGACTCCGCGAAAGGATTGAGGAGCTTGAGGGTCAGCTCCGAAAGCCGCCTCTTCCCGTGGAGGATCTTGCCCAAGGCGATGAAACCTTCATGATCCACTACTCGTACCTACTCCTAAGGGATATTCACGAGGCATTCAATCAGAGGGATCAGTTCTGTACTCTGTCGATCAATCTGTCATGGAACAGCATCTTTTCGGTTGTTGGAGCGCGCCTCTTCAGCCCTGTCGCCGAGAAGGTGATGAAGGGCGCGCTAGAAGACTTCGTCAAGCAATCAGTGCGGCCGGATCTTGAGACGAAGCATGGCCGATCAGTGATCCCGTTCCATAACCTGCAAAACTTCTCCATTGACGACGATGACTTCGAGACCATGAAGGTACAGCTGAGTGCGCTTGGTCTAATCGAACTCACGCGGAGGCCTGGCGGTGATGGCGGTTCGTTGTGGGTGCTGACAAGGCGTGGCGAGGAATTGTTGATTCACCTGAGGGCGATTCGGCGCCCACCGGCACGACCGGCTTCGGAGTAGCCGCGGGCCTGATGTTCAGCCCTTCGCGCAAGCAGACAAGCCAGCTCCTTCAAGGGGGCCTTAGAAGCCTGGATCACGCGCCTGCCCGCCCCGATGAACGATACGCTCAGAGCCGTGAGGCAGGACTCCCCCGCGGCAACCAAGACGTTCTGGGACACGGAAGAGGGAGTCTTAGGTCTGCCCCATATTTTAGCGACCAGGGAGGGAGAGCCGGGTACGTACCCGGATTATGGACCAGATGGGCGCCGACGACCTTCGACCCGGACGATCTCGTCGCACCCTGAGTCGGACCCGCTAGCCAGACTTTCCTCGCGGCGTACGGCGGCGCTTGCTGCTCTTCCCGGCCGCCCTCGAAGCTCGGACCACGCGGTCGACGTATCCGTCGAAAACCTCCGACCTCTCGGTCTCGACCTTGAGCTCCGTCGCTAGGTCGCCAATGAGCTGGAGGACACTGGCCCGCGAACTGAGGTCGAGGGCGTTCAACTTGCCGACAGGTCCCCCCAGTTCGCCTGGTGTCACGCCGCCGGCCGTCACAGGGACCAGGTGCTTACGGGTCGCCCACCTCGCCCCGAGCTCGTTCAGGACGTAAGCTGACTTCCTGCTCGCGGGCGAGACGATGCCGACCAGAGTCTTACAAGCGAGGACCGCGCTCCGAAGAGCCTCGTCTGTGTTGCTCCCGGCCGGCAGCCGGTAGCCGTCGACGCTCGTGCACAAAATCTTGTCCGCCTCCAGGTTGAGCGCCGATCGGAGCAGCTCGACGAGCACCGCGGCCAGCTTCTTGTCCTCGCCGGCGTGGCTGATGAAGATCGCCTTTCCCTTCAACCCGCGTGTTGGACGGCGAGCGCGTGTGGTCCTTCGCGGCCGCGCCGCGCCTGGTTTCCAACCAGCCGCCCGGACCGGCCTCGGCGCCACTACGCGCGGCATGCTGAGCTGCTGCTGGACGTGCGGAGGCAGCTTCTCAAGGGCCGAGGCGACGCCGATGCCGAGGTCGCGGGCCCACATCACCAGCGCGGCGGGCGACGCGACGCCCTCGCGACTCGCGCGTCGGCTGACCTGCTCTCGGATGTACTTCGGCGTCTTGCCGAGCCGGTCGGCGACCTTCTGCAGGAGCGTCTGGTTCAGCCGCGCCATGGGCGGCTCGACCGAGCTAGCCCGCGCTCTTCTCGCGCTTCTTCAGGAGAGACTTCAGCGGCTTGAGGGTTTTGGTCACCCGGTTCATGTCGCATCCGGCGATGGAGCGAATCTCGCGCTGTGGCAGTCCGGCTAGGGCCAGCTGCACAATCAGTAGGGTACGGAGCAGTTCAGTCGCCTCGTCGGCCGCCATCCAGCGTTCCTCCCGCGCTCAGCGCTTCGACCGCTTCCGTCCGGCACCGCGTTCCCGGCGGGCCTGGTAGAGCACCGAACCGATGACCTCAGGACTCGTGCCCATCAGCCCCGCGATTTCGGCGTTCGAGAGCTTCGCGTTCCGCAGGGCGAGAGCTTTCTTCTTTTGGCCGGCGTCGCCCATGACATGCAGGAGGATCTGGGCCAGGAGCGCGTCCGTCTGCGTCAGGACGGGGGCGGACGGCGCCTTCGTTGCCTTGCCGCGTAGGGGACTCTTCCGTGCCACTCAGCACCTCCCGGAACCCGCGTTTTCGGTCGCGGCGATTGTACATGACCCGCGGCGTGGTGCACCGTGCTTTTGGGCGCAGTGAGGGCGCTCGCAGATTTCGGATAGGACGGCTCGCGGGTGCGTTCCCAGGCGGCCTCTCGGCGGGGCCAAAGGTGCGAAGGGCGGCGGGGCTCCTAGAAGCCCTGCCGGCCCTTCGGCGGGCCCTGCCCCGATCCCCATAGGTCAAATCTGACCTGAGCCTACGGGTACTTGTTCGTCCGCCATTCGTATATGTCCTGGGTGAATGGTGTGCTGTTTCATGAGACGCCTCCGACTGGAGATTGCGGTCAGATCCGTCCGGAGCTACAGGTCGCCGGCGGCCGGTGGTCGGCCTTGCCTCAGAACACCCGCACGGCCTATCGTGGTTCGTAGAAACACGAGAGAGTCAGCAGGGGAGGGGCACCCCGATGAGCGATGCAAAGAGCAAGAACGTGATCCAGATGCCAACGCCGCAGGCGGCGGCGAAGGCCGCCCGGATGTCGGAGCGGAAGTGGAGCCGGGCAGTGATGGACGTGAAGGGGTTCTGCCTTTTCCCCTCCCTGCTACTGCACGCGCAGGCGCGGCTGAAGATGACGCCCACGCACCTCGCGATCGTGCTGCACCTGATCGACTACTGGTGGGATGTAGACCGCAAGCCCTGGCCGAGCAAGGCGACGCTCGGCGCGCGCGTCTGCCTGAGCCCGCGCCAGGTGCAAAGGCAGATGGCGGAACTCGAAGAGATGGGCCTGGTGCAGCGCAACGAGCGGCGCGGTGGCCACCGGGGCAAGCTCAGCAACGAATACGATCTCTCTGGGCTGGTGGCGCGGCTGAAGGAGCTCGAGCCCGAGTTCCGGGAGATCGAAGAAGAGGTCGAGAAGAAGCGCGCCGCCGTCGCCCGCCCGGGGTTCCGGAAGCGGGCGCGGCCGGCGGCGGAGAACTAGATCAGATCGCGGCGTAGCTCAACGGATAGAGCATCTCGCTTTCGACATTGCTGGGGCCTGAACAATCCCAGTGTATGGGCGGGGAGGCTGTGGGTTCAAGTCCCACCGCCGCATTCATTCTCCTGGGCCGGGGATGCGGGGCTTACCGCGGGAGTATCCTTACCCAGGAATTCGCTTCGTCGGCAGTGTGTCCACGTACATCGTCGTCTTCTGCGTTGCCATCCGAAGGTCATCCTCGCTGACGATGTTGTAGCGGTCGAACATGCTGCGCGTCAGGTGGCCCGTCACCGCCATCGCGACGCGCTCGGGGACACCCGCGCGCACCATGTTCCGGGCCGCGGTGCGACGCAGGTCGTGGAACAGCTTGGTGGGGACCCCCGCGGCCTGACAGGCGGTCGCCCAGGCCTTGCGGAAATCTCCCACGGGCTCACCGTCTCGGTGGAACACCAGCGCGGCGACTCGGACGTTGCCGCCCTTCTCAAACAGCCGGGCCCGCCAGCGGCGGTCAATCAGCTCGGCAAGGTCACCTTCCAGCATGACGGTGCGGCCTCGGCCGGTCTTAGCCGCTTCGGGGCGGAGTCGAATCGCCCCGGCGTCCCGGTCCACGTCGGTCCACTGCAGGGAGATGATCTCGCCCTTTCGCCAGCCCGTGAGGTAGGCGAACCGGGTGAAGTCCCGCAGGTAGGCGGGCAGGGCAGCGACCACGGCTTCCAGGTCGGGGCGCTCGAAGAAGCCCTGCCGAGCGTTCTGCTCCTCAAGCGTCTTCACCTTGGGGATGGAAGGCAGCAGCTGACGGTCGTGGGCGAGCCGCAGGGCCCTACGAAGCAGCTCCAGCTCCCGGTTGATGGTCGCGTTTGACTTCTCGTCCTCCCGGCGCGTGGTGATGTAGCCCTCGATCGCCCGGAAGGTGATGCCCACTGCCCGCCAGTCCCCGAAGTGCTCTCTCAGAGGCTTGAGGTGGGACAGGACGGAGCCGAGGGACTTGACCCTACGCACCCTGTAGTCCGAGACGAGATCGTCCAAGAGAGAGCCAAATTGGAGCTGCCGGTGTTGGGGTGTCGTGAACTGCTTGAGCCCTTGCCGGTCACCGGCGAGTTCATCGAGCTTCTGTCGGTGGAATCGCTTGGCCAGCTTCAGGTCGGGGGTGCCCGTGGAGATCTCGTGCTGCGTGCCTCGGACACAGATGACCGAGTACCAGTTCGCCTGACCCTCGACGCGGATCAGGGAGCCATCGCCGCGCTTCCCGACCGTCATCTTCTCGATCACCCTCATGGATGGCCATCCTTGGCCTTCCGCTGCAGGTGACGTTGGATGTCGCTCATGCGGAACTTGATGTGGTGATCGGTGTCCTTGTAGCCGCCCAGGCGCTTCCAGTGGCGGTAGACGAAGTCCTGGGACATAGCGAGGAGTGGGGCGGCCTCCTCCAGCCGGACTGCCCGGTCAGGCTCGGGGGCGGCGTGACGGGCTGGGGCCGCCAGCAGGCGGGCGAGCCGCTGCAGCAGGTCGGCCAGCTCGGCTTCCCGGTTCGTCTCTGTTCGGAGGTCTTCGGGTCCCACATACCGTTAAGCGTTTTCGCCTTGGGTGGATTTCGGCAAACTTCGCGGTTTTGGCCCAAGGCCAGTGCTCGTCCTGCCGTCAGAGCGGTGCCTCGCCGGGTGGGCCAGGGGCGTCGTCCTTTGCCCGGGGTCCGCTGGGGCAGAGCAGGCCTCCCTCGAAGATGCGATCGATGTAGCGGTCGACGGCTTGACCGATGTCCCACAGGACCCTAGCCTCGCTGGTCGTGGGCGGCTCGCCGGGTGCCAGCCGATAGACCTCGAGGGCCGGCTTGAGCAGCCCGCGGGCCGACGAGTAGTGCTGAGCTGGCGCGTCCAGGAGGTCTATTTGGACGACGCAGTCGCCCTCATCCCAGGGGCCCCGCTCAGGATCGACAACGTCGAGCGTCATGCGGTACTCGTCCCGATGGAGTCTCCGCAGAGCCCTCAGTCTGATATGCAAGGCGTCTTCCTCCTTGTGCACGTGCCGCGTCGGGGCCCCTGGGCGCTTTGGCCGACCCAGCGCTGCAGCCTCACTCCCTCGGCGGTGGGTCGGGCTCCTCCAGCGCCTTGCGGCACTCCGCGCAGGTGTACAGCAGCAGCCCGTCCGCCTCGACAATGAAGGGCTGGGCCTCGGCGCGCTCTGCGCCCACGCAGCCGTAGACACGTCGGTCTTCAGGCATCGCCGGTTCCATCCTCAACTACTTGGGAGTTGCAAAATCGAAGCCCAACTAGGGTATCGGATGCCATATATTAGAAGTCGGGCACCGGACGCCTTATAGCCCAATCGAGAGGTCATATGCCCAAGACGTTGACCATTCAGATCAGGTCGGCTGACGACGCCATCGAGGAATCCCGTGACACGTTCAAGAGCGTTGAGGCCGACCGACGTCTTACCCGCCGCGATGTCTACTTCACCAGCATCGAGGCGGCTCGAAACCTCCTCACCCCCAACCGGCTTGCCCTGCTTCGGACGATTCGGAACAAGCGCCCGGGCTCAATCTACGAACTCGCTAAGATGATCGGCCGCGACCTGAAGAACGTGCAGGACGATCTTCGGCTCTTGGAGACCTACGGACTCATCCGCTTGGCCAGTGGAACGCGTTCCGGCAATCGCCGAGTTAGGGTCCCGCAAGCTGTGTTTGACCAGATCGCGTTGAAGATTGCGATCTAGGACGATGACGTGGAAGAACCAGGACCAGAGTGGCGACGTGACGAACCCTAGTGACACCGGAGCCTCTTGGTGAGCAGGCTCGAGGACCTAAAGCCCAACGCCGCTGTTCGCGGGGTCGTGCCCGATTCATTGGTCACCGTCGTCAACGTACAGTGGTTCGGCTCCGAGGCGCTGGAGCTGACCTACAAGACTCCCGCCGGCAAGGTGGCCAACGAGCTGGTCTACCGGCACGACGAGCCGCGGCTGGAGATAGTGGAGCAAGGCCGGCCCTGGAGCTTCGATGGAGATGGCGCTCGATTCCGGCTCGTTTCGGAGGCGCATCGAATCCGACTCGCGCATCTCTTCGACCCGGTGCTGGCGGTGCACACGTCCCTCGTCGAGCCGCTGCCGCACCAGATAACGGCCGTCTATGACGCGATGCTGCCACGTCAGCCGCTGCGCTTTCTGCTGGCCGACGACCCAGGCGCGGGCAAGACGATTATGGCCGGGCTCCTGATCAAGGAGCTAATCGCCCGCGGCGATCTGCAGCGCTGCCTGGTTGTGTGTCCGGGGAGCCTCGCCGAGCAGTGGCAGGACGAGCTGTACCGGCGCTTCCACCTGCCGTTCGAGATTCTCACGAACGACAAGCTCGAAGCTGCACGGACGGGCAACTGGTTCCTCGAGACGAACCTCGTCATCGCGCGACTCGACAAGCTCTCGCGCAACGAGGACGTGCAGGAGAAGCTCAAGGCGCCGGATTGCCGCTGGGACCTCGTCGTCTGCGACGAGGCACACAAGATGTCGGCCACCTTCTTCGGTGGCGAGATCAAGTACACCAAGCGCTACAGGCTCGGCCAGCTCCTCTCGACGTTGACCCGGCACTTTCTGCTCATGACGGCGACGCCGCACAACGGCAAAGAAGAGGACTTCCAGCTCTTCATGGCCCTGTTGGATGGCGACCGCTTCGAGGGCCGCTTCCGCGACGGGGTCCACGTGGCGGACGTCTCGGACCTGATGCGGCGGATGGTCAAGGAAAACCTCCTCAAGTTCGATGCGACCCCGCTCTTCCCCGAGCGCATCGCGTACACGGTGTCCTACAAGCTGTCCAATGCCGAGGCCCAGCTCTACAAGGCCGTCACCGACTACGTACGTGACGAGTTCAACCGAGCCGAGGCCCTTGAAAACGACAAGCGGGCGGGCACGGTCGGCTTCGCACTCACCATCCTCCAGCGCCGCCTGGCATCGTCCCCGGAGGCGATCTACCAGTCGCTGCGCCGTCGCCGTGAACGCCTGGAGAGCCGCCTGCGCGAGCTGGAGCTGCTCCAGCGCGGCGGCGAAGTCGCGCCCGTCCTTCCCGCGACGGTGGCGACGCTCGACGCCGAAGACGTCGAGGACCTCGAGGAGGCCCCGGACAACGAAGTCGCCGCCGCCGAGGAGGAGATCCTCGATCAGGCCACTGCGGCGCGGACCATCGCGGAACTGAAGACGGAGATCGAATCGCTCAGGCGTCTCGAGGCGCTGGCACTCGCAGTTCGGCGCGGCGGTGAAGACAGGAAGTGGCGCGAACTCGCAAACCTGCTCGGTGAGATCTTCACACCGGCAGGGATCGGCGGCCGCGTCGCGGAAGCGACTGCCCCGTACGGCGCTGGCGCGATTTCTCCGCCGAGGCCTTCACCGCGCCAGAAGCTCGTCCTCTTTACCGAACATCGCGACACGTTGAACTACCTCGAGGACCGCATCACCAGGCTCCTTGGCCGCAGGGAGGCCGTCGTCATCATCCACGGTGGCATGGGCCGCGAGGAGCGAATGAAGGCGCAAGAGTCGTTCAGGCATGACCCCGAGGTCCAGGTGCTCCTAGCCACCGATGCCGCGGGCGAAGGGATCAATCTGCAGCGCGCCCACCTCATGGTGAACTACGACCTCCCCTGGAACCCCAACCGCATCGAGCAGCGTTTCGGCCGCATCCACCGAATTGGCCAGACCGAGGTCTGCCATCTGTGGAACCTGGTCGCCGAGGAAACGCGTGAGGGCGACGTCTACCGGACGCTGCTGGAGAAGCTGGAGGAAGCTCGCAAAGCGCTTGGGGGACAGGTGTTCGACGTGCTGGGCAAGCTGCAGTTTGAGGGGCAGCCTCTGCGTGACCTCCTCATCCAGGCGGTTCGCTACGGGGAGCAAGCGGAGGTACGTGCGCGGCTAACGCGGGTGGTCGCCAATGCCTTCGACCGGCGCCAGCTCCAGGATCTCCTCGAGGAACGCGCTCTCGCGCATGACGCCATGGACGCGAGCCGCGTCTACCGCATCCGCGAGGAGATGGAGCGGGCCGAGGCGCGGCGTCTCCAGCCGCATTACATCGAATCGTTCTTCCTGGCGGCGTTCCAGCGGCTTGGCGGCACGACCAAACAGCGCGAGCCGCGTCGCTACGAGGTTACGCACGTGCCCGCGCCCGTGCGCAACCGCGACCGGTTGATCGGCGTCGGCGAACCCGTGCTGCCGCGTTATGAACGCATCGCGTTCGAAAAGTCGCTCGTCGCGCCGCAGGGCCAGCCGCTTGCGGCGTTCGTGTGCCCGGGACACCCCCTGCTCGACTCCACCATCGACCTCACGCTGGAGCGTGACCGCGACCTACTGCGGCGCGGCGCGGTTCTGGTGGATGAGCGCGACTTTGACACGGAGCCGCGCGTGGTCTTCTACTTGGAGCACGGCATCCAGGACGCGAACCTCACTCGCTCGGGGGAGCGGCGCGTCGCCTCCAAGCGCATGCTCTACGTGGAACTCGATGCGGCCGGCCAGGCTCGGCACCTGCAATACGCGCCCTATCTCGACTACCGGCCGCTTGCAGCTGAGGAGCCTGACGTCGGGGCGATCCTCGCCCGCCCCGAGTGCGCCTGGATCGGTCGCGAGCTAGAGCAGAAGGCGCAGGGCCATGCCGTCACGCACGTCGTACCTGAGCATCTGTCGGAGGTCCGCACGCGCAAGCTCGATCTGATCGCCAAGACGGAAGCGGCGGTGAAGGACCGGCTCACCCAGGAGATCAGTTACTGGGACCATCGTGCCGAGCAGCTCAAGCTCCAGGAGCAGTCGGGCAAGCCCAATGCCCGGCTCAACTCCGGCGAGGCCCGCAAACGTGCCGACGGGCTGCAAGGGCGTCTCGAGAAGCGCATGGAGGAGCTGAAACTCGAGCGGCAGATCTCGCCCCTGCCGCCGGTGATCCTCGGGGGCATGCTGGTGGTCCCCCAGGGGCTGATTGCACTGATGACGGGCCGCCCCGCGCCAGCGCTCGCCGCTTCGCCCGACACCCAGGCCGCGGCAGCACGGGCCCGTGCCGCCGTGATGGAGATCGAGCGCCACCTCGGCTTCGAGCCGACTGACCGTGAGACTGAGCAGCTCGGTTACGACATCGAGAGCCGCGTGCCTGGGACTGGAAAGCTGCGCTTCATCGAAGTGAAGGGCCGAGTCTCCGGGGCAGCGACGATCACCGTTACGAAGAACGAGATCCTCTACTCGCTCAATAAGCCCGAGGACTTCATTCTGGCCATCGTCGAGTTCACGGAGAGCGAGAGCCATCGCGTCCACTACGTCCGCCACCCCTTCCACCGCGAGCCGGATTTCGGCGTGACCAGCGTGAACTACGACTTCGGAGAGCTGCTCGCACGGGCGGAGGCTCCGAGATGACGACTCAGAGAAAGAAGCTGATCGAAGTTGCCCTACCGCTGGAGGCGATCAACAAGGCATCCGTCCGGGAGAAGTCCATCCGGCACGGGCATCCGAGCACCTTGCATCTCTGGTGGGCGCGGCGGCCGCTAGCGGCGGCGCGGGCGGTGATCTTTGCCCAGATGGTGGATGACCCATCGAGTTGCCCCGATCTCTTCCCGACCGAGAAGGCGCAGGAGAAGGAGCGCCAGCGGTTGTTTCGCATCATCGAGGATCTCGTGCAGTGGGAGAACACCACGAACGAGAAGGTACTTCAGCAGGCGCGCGATGAGGTCTGGCAGAGTTGGCGGCGCGCCTGCGCCGAGAACGTCGACCACCCGAGGGCGAAGGAGTTGTTCGACCGGCGGAAGCTGCCCGCCTTCCACGACCCCTTCGCAGGCGGCGGCGCGCTGCCGCTGGAGGCGCAGCGGCTGGGGCTGGAAGCCTACGCGAGCGATCTCAACCCCGTGGCGGTGCTGATCAACAAGGCGATGATCGAGATCCCGCCGAAGTTCGCCGGCAAGCCGCCTGTGAACCCGGATGCGCAGCAACAAAAGGCGCAAATGGACAAGAGCTGGCGCGGCGCGCAGGGACTGGCCCAGGACGTGCGCTATTACGGCCAGTGGATGCGCGACGAGGCCGAGAAGCGCATCGGTCACCTCTACCCGAAGGTCGAGGTCACCGCCGAGATGGCGAAGGTGCGGCCGGACCTGAAGCAGTACGTCGGCCAGAAGCTCACCGTGATCGCCTGGCTCTGGGCGCGCACGGTGAAGAGCCCGAACCCGGCTTTCGCGCAGGTGGACGTGCCGCTCGCCTCGACCTTCATGCTCTCCACCAAGGCGGGCAAGGAGGCGTATGTCGAGCCGGTGATCGAGGACGGCGGCTACCGCTTCAAAGTGAAGCTGGGGGAGCCGAAGGACGCGGAGGCCGCGAAGAACGGCACCAAGGTATCACGTGGCGCGAACTTCCAGTGCCTAGTGTCGGGGGCGCCTATCGCGGGCGACCACATCAAGGCCGAGGGCAGGGCCGGACGCATGGGTGCACGCCTGATGGCGATCGTGGCAGAGGGGGAGCGCGGGCGGGTCTATCTCTCGCCGACCCCGGAACACGAGGCGGTGGCGAGCAAGGCGAAGCCGGATTGGAAGCCGGAAGGCGCGTTCGTCGAGGACGCACGGGCCTTTACGCCATGCATCTACGGCATCAGGGAGTGGCAGCATCTCTTCACCGACCGTCAGCTCGTGGCGCTGACGGCCTTTTCCGACTTGGTGCAGGAAGTGTGCGAGAGGGTGCAGCGCGACGCTCTCGCCGCCGGCCTGCCCGACGACGGCAAGCCTTTGTGCGACGGCGGCAGCGGCGCGATGGCGTACGGCGAGGCTGTGGCGGTGTATCTGGCGTTTGCGCTGGACAAGGTTGCCGATCGAGGCTCGTCGCTCGGTCGTTGGGACCCCACTCCGACACAAAGTGGCATCATCAATACCTTCAGTCGGCAGGCCCTGCCGATGACGTGGGATTTCGCGGAGTCGAACCCCCTTGGCGATGCCTCGGGGAACTATGGAGGTGCCGTCGATCTAGTCGCAAAGGCGCTCCTAGCCGCGTCGCTCACGGCGATATCGGGCTACGCCACCCAAGAAGATGCTTCCACGCAGGTAGTCAGTACGGACAAGGTTGTTTCAACCGATCCCCCCTACTACGACAACGTCCCCTACGCCGACCTGTCGGACTTCTTCTACATCTGGCTGCGCCGATCGCTGAAGCCCATCTTCCCGGACCTCTTCGCAACACTCACCGTGCCCAAGGCCGAGGAACTGGTCGCGTTTGCCTACCGACACGACGGCAAGGCAGGAGCGGAGGCCTTCTTCCTAGACGGCATGACGCAGGCGATGCACCGCCTTGCCGAACAGGCGCACCCAGCCTTCCCGGTCACGATCTACTACGCCTTCAAGCAGGCTGAGACCGATGGCGGCGAAGGCACCGCTAGCACCGGCTGGGAAACCTTCCTCGCTGCGGTGATTCGTGCGGGATTCGCAACCAGCGGTACATGGCCAATGCGCACGGAGCTGGGAAACCGCATGCGAGGCATGGATTCGAACGCCCTCGCCTCCAGCATCATCCTCGTCTGCCGCAAGGACGCCGCCAATGCGCGAATGGCGACGCGCCGCGAGTTCATCACCGCACTCAAGGCCGAGCTGCCCGTGGCGCTTGCCCACCTGCAGCGCGGCAACATCGCGCCGGTGGACCTCGCGCAGGCGGCCATCGGCCCGGGCATGGCAGTCTACACCCGCTACGCCCGGGTGCTCGACGCCGAGGGCAAGCCGCTCTCGGTGCGCGAGGCGCTGGCGCTCATCAACCAGACCCTCGCCGAGGCGCTGGCCGAGCAGGAGGGCGACTTCGACGCCGACAGCCGCTGGGCGCTGGCGTGGTTCGAGCAATCGGGCTTCGCCGACGGCGAGTACGGCGTGGCTGAGACGCTCTCCAAGGCGAAGAACACCAGCGTCGGTGGCATGGTGGAGGCGCGCATCGTCGTCTCAAAGGGCGGCAAGGTACGTCTGCTCAAGCCGAGCGAGCTACCCGCGGACTGGGATCCGGCCACTGACCCGCGCCTCACTGCGTGGGAGGTTGTGCACCAGTTGATCCGCGTGCTGGAGGCGGGCGGCGAGGGCGTGGCAGCGGAGTTGGTCGGCAAGCTCGGCAGCAAGGCAGAGGCCGCCCGCGAGCTGGCCTACCGGCTCTATACCATCTGCGATCGCAAGAAGCGCACCGCCGAGGCGCTCTCCTACAACGGCCTGGTGCAGAGCTGGCCCGAGATCACGCGACTAGCTCGCGAGGGTGGCAAGCCGCGCACCGCGCAGGGCGGACTGTTCGCGGAGAAAGAGGAGTAACGCATGGCGATGACTAACCACGAGCGCGTCGGCAAGGCGCTGGATCTCCTGAAGAGCGGGCTTGGGCCCTTCATCGAGCGCGAGTTGAAAAGCGTTTACAAGGACAGGGCGCCCGCAGAGGCACGGCGTCTGTTGCCCGCCGATGACCGGCTAAACAGCACCCGTCCGATCGACCAGTGGGACGCCGCGGTCTTGCTCAAGGTGATGTGGGACGCATGGAACGATGTCTTCGGCCGCACCCTCGGCAGGGCCGACCGCTCGCTTGTGCAGGAGCTGCGCGACTGGCGCAACAAGTGGGCGCATCAGGAGCCGTTCTCGGGCGACGACACGGACCGTGCCCTCGATTCGATTGCGCGACTGCTTACCGCCGTCTCGGCCCCGCAGGCCGACGATGTCGGGCGGATGAAAATGGAGCTGCGTCGCCTCATCTTCGACGAGCAGGTGCGCGGCGAGAAGCGCAAGGCGGGGGGATCGCTGATTGAAGGGGCGGTCAGCGGGACGCTGAAGCCGTGGCGCGAGGTTGTGACTCCACACGCGGACGTCGCGAGTGGTCGCTACCAGCAGGCCGAGTTCGCCGCCGATCTGTGGCAGGTGCACCTCGGCGAGGGCACGGACGAGTACCGGAAGCCCGCTGAATTCTTCCGCCGCACGTATCTCACTGAGAGCCTGACGCGCCTCCTCGAGGGTGGCGTGCAACGCCTCTCCGGCAGGGGCGGTGACCCTGTCGTGCAGCTCCAGACCAACTTCGGTGGCGGTAAGACGCACTCGATGCTGGCGCTCTACCACCTCGTCTCGGGCACGCCCGCGGGAGATCTCGCCGGGGTGGACGCGGTGCTCGTGGCGGCGGGCGTGAAGACCCTGCCCCAGGCGAAACGCGTCGTGCTTGTCGGCAACAAGATCTCCCCGGGCAACCCCGTCACCAAGCCTGACGGCACAGTCGTGCGCACGCTGTGGGGCGAACTCGCATGGCAGCTCGGCGAGCAGGCGGGTGGCGCCAAGGAGGCCCGGAAGGCATACGCGCGCGTCGCGGCTGACGACGAGAGGGCCACGAGCCCTGGCGACGTCCTGCGCGAGCTATTCAACGCGTACGGGCCGTGCCTTGTGCTGATCGATGAATGGGTCGCGTATGCGCGCCAGCTCCACGACCAGAGTGATCTCCCGGCCGGCAGCTTCGAGACGCAGTTCACGTTCGCGCAGGCGCTGACTGAGGCGGCGAAGGCCGCGAAGAGCTGCCTGCTCGTGATCTCGCTGCCCGCCTCGGATACTGGGGGCTCGCCGCACACTCAGACCGAGGACGTGGAGGTAGGCGGCATCCGTGGACGCGAGGCACTCGACCGGCTGCGCAACGTGGTCGGAAGGCTCGAATCGTCCTGGACGCCCGCAACGGCCGAGGAAGGCTTCGAGATCGTGCGGCGACGGCTGTTCGAGCCGCCCGCGGGGCCGGAGGCGTTCAAGCAGCGTGATGTAACCGCACGAGCCTTCGCCGAACTCTACCGTTCACAAGGTGCAGAGTTTCCGCCGGAGTGCCGCGACGCGGACTACGAGAAGCGCATCCAGGCCGCCTTCCCGATCCACCCGGAGGTCTTCGACCGCCTCTACGCCGATTGGTCGACGCTGGTGAAGTTCCAGCGTACGCGAGGCGTGCTCCGCCTGATGGCATCAGTCATCCATCGCCTGTGGGAGAGCGGTGACCGCAACCCGCTGATCCTGCCGTCGACTATCCCCATTGATGACGCGCGGGTGCGCGACGAGATGACCCGGTACCTCTCGGATAACTGGAAGCCGATCATCGAGAAGGATGTGGATGGCGCCAACTCGCTACCCCTGAAGATTGACAGCGAGGTCCCCAATCTGGGCAGACTGCACGCGACTCGCCGCGTGGCCCGCACCCTATACCTCGGTTCCGCGCCGACGGCTGCGGCGGCGCACCGAGGGCTTGAGGACCGTCGCGTGAAGCTCGGCTGCGTGATGCCTGGCGAATCGCCCGCTGTATTCGGCGATGCGCTGCGAAGGCTCGCGGCTACGGCTACGTATCTGTATCAAGACGGGCCGCGCTATTGGTATTCGACGCAGCCCACTGTCACCAAGCTTGCCGAAGACCGCGCCGAGCTACTCAAGCGTGACCCGGACAAGGTGGCGCAGGAGCTGGACCGTCGGCTCCGGGACGACCTGCGCAAGACGGGGGACTTCTCACGCGTCCACCCACTGCCACGCTCGAGTGCGGACGTGCCGGACGATCTCGACGCACGTCTCGTGGTACTGAGTGCCGAGGAGGCCTATAGCAAGGAGCCGGGGAGCCCCGCGCAGACGGCAGCGAAGGCGCTCCTGGAGACGCGTGGCAGCACCCCGCGCCTGTACCGCAACACGCTGGTCTTTCTCGCCGCAGACAAGGTGCGCCTGCAGGATCTCGACGAGGCGCTGAGGAAGCATCTGGCGTGGGAGTCGATCGTCGCGGAGAAAGACATGCTCAATCTCGATCCGCATCAACTCAGGCAGGCGGAGGAACAGAAGCGGACCGCCGACGGCGCAGTGACCGCGCGGGTGCCGGAGACATACCAGTGGCTTCTCGTGCCCGTGCAGGCCTCGCCACAGGCCGCTGTAGAGTGGCAGGCTTTCCGGCTCTCGGGCCAGGACGCCCTCGCCGTTCGCGCAAGCAAAAAGCTCCGGAGCGACGAGCTGCTGGTGACCAGCTTCGCCGGTACGCGGCTGCGGATGGAGCTCGACCGTGTGCCTCTCTGGCCTGGCGACCACGTGACGATCAAGCAGCTCGTCGAGCACTTCGCGAGCTATCTGTACCTGCCGAGGCTGAAGGACCCATCAGTGTTGCTCGGCGCGGTCCGTGACGGTGTGTCGCTCCTCACGTGGGAGCAGGACACCTTCGCCTTCGCCGACAGTTTCGACGATACGGCCGGTCGGTACCGCGGTCTGCGCGGCGGGCAGGCCATAGCCATGGCGGATGCTGGTGCGCCCGGGTTGCTCGTGAAGCCGATCGTTGCGCGCGAACAGCTCGATGCCGAGCAAGCGAAGGCAACTACTGGTCCGACGCCTTCTGGGCCTGCCGTCGGCACCGCGGGAACGGCCCCTACTGGCGCAGCTGGTCCCACGGGAGCTCCCGTGCCCGTCGCGGCACTGCCTAAGCGGTTCCACGGCACCGTTACCCTGGACCCCACTCGCGTGGGCCGCGACGCGAGCCGGGTCGCCGACGAGGTGATCGCGCATCTTTCGGGCTTGGTCGGATCGAAGGTCAAGGTCACGTTGGAGGTGGAAGCCGAGATCCCTGCCGGCGCGCCGGACCACGTGGTTCGGACGGTGACGGAGAACAGCCGGACACTCAAGTTCACGAGCCAGGGATTCGAGACCGAGTAGTGATCGAGCCCTTCTATTGCCCTTCTATCACGCCGGCCGGCGGCGAGTGCGCCGATGGCCGGAGTCCTGCCGATGAGCGATAGAAGCGTTGGAGCCCGGAACCCGTGAGCCAGAGCGACGATGATTTCTCCAAAGCCGCACTGGATCACGCCTGGAACTGGTTCGCACTCCATGCCGGGCAGCGGATGCAGAGCTTCAACTTCTTCCTCATAGCCACGGCGTTCCTCGTCGCGGCATACGCGACAGTCCTCAAGGAGCATCGTGACATCGCGATAGGGATCGGCGTTCTTGGCGCGTGGATCTCCCTTTGGTTCAACCGGCTCGAGCAGCGGACGAAGCAGCTGGTGAAAGCCGGAGAGGCGGCACTTGCGACTTTCCAAGAGCAGCTCGCTCAGCGGTCAGGCGTCCAGGCTCTGAAGATTCTTGTTGCCATTGAGCCCAAGGCGCCGCACAGCTCCTCGTACGCGAAGGTAATCACTACCATCCAGTGGACCACCTTCTTTGGCTTCGCCGGGGCGGCCGTATACGCCGCTTGGCCGCATCTCCGCCGCCTGCTGTGCGCTGCGTGTCCTTGAGGTGTGCAAAGAGTCGCCCTCAAGATTGGGCAGCGGCGCCCGCTGTCGCTAGCGCTAGGAGCGGCTGGTCAAAGCTGAGTCGCTGCGAAGAAGTGTCGAATTCAGTCCGCCCAGAACCGCTTAAACCGGTCGGCCGCCATCTCCGTGTACCGGACTGTGTGCTGGATGTTTCGGTGGCCGAGGTAGTGCTGGATCGCCCGCGTGTCGTGCCCTTCGTTGGCGAGCTTGAAGCCGCAGGCGTGGCGCAGCATGTGGGGGTGAACGGGAAATCCGAGCTTCGCGTGTTCGCCGGCCCGGGCGATGATCTTCCGCACCGAGGAATCGATTATCGTACCTCGACGCTCGGTCGTGAAGACGTAGGGGGAAAGCCCATACTCCCGTCGTAGCCGCCGCAGTGCCCGGATCTCTGGGCCTCTGAGCGGGTGGGTCGAAGGCACACCGTTCTTCAGCCGGGAAACATGCAGTAGGCCTTCCTCAAGGTCGACCTGGTCCCAGCGCAGCGCCACCAGCTCGCTGACTCGGAGACCGTGGCGGAAGGCGATGAGGATCAGGGTCGAATCCCTGTGACCGTGCCTCCCAACTCGGCTGGCAGCCTTGATGAGCTTGTCGACCTCCTGTGGCGTCAGATGCTCCCGCGTTCGCCGTTCGCGGTTCGCGACGCGCCGCGGTGGAGCAACTTTCCCGCTTTCGGGTGTTGGCCTCGCCTTTCCAACCGCCGCAACCGCCGCCGGAACCGAGGTCAACGCTGCTTCACTTTCCCGTCTTGAGCCCTTTTCGGGAAAGTCTGGGCGTGCTGTGGACCGCCAGCCGTCCCATTGGAGATGGCATCATGCGTCCGCTTTTTGCCACGTTTGATCTGATTCGCCGACCGCGGAACGCAGATTCCATACTCACCCATCAACCGCAGTAGATATGTCCGCCGCAAACCGAGGGCACGAGCTGCGTGAGTTCTGTTGCCGCGGTAAGCTATGAGCGTCTCTATGAGAAGCAGTCGCTTGAACTGCCTCACGGCATCGTAGTACCTCGGTGCCAGTTGGCCTAGTGCCGAGACATTCTTCTTTTCGGCAAAGTGTCGCGGAATGCTGATCATCAAGGGCGGATCGTTGCAAAACTCTTGCCCCAAGCGACGGAGTGGGGCGACATCTGCGATGGCGGGAGGGCGACGGCTCGGGACTACAGAAACTTTAGAGCGTATCGAGCGGTGGTACGGATGCTTTGCGTCATGTCCAGCCCGCAGTGAGGTATTATTCGAGGGAATCCGTGCCAGCACCTGATCCTCTCGTAGCCAAGGTTGAGTCTCTCCAGAACCTCCTCGTTTCTCACGCGACCGGAGGAGGCTCAACCGCGTATGGCGATTACGAGGAGCTTCGGAGGCAGCTTCTGAACAACCCGGCCACTGGCCCAGGACTCCCGCGTTTTGTGCACACATGCCGGGATCTCTCTCAGTTCTGGCAGTTCATTAAGTACAAGTATCGGACGTACGCAGAACGACGAGAGTTCATCTGGGAGGAGTTCCGCCCGTTGCTGGAGCTAGTGGAAGCTAGAGCCACCACGCCGATTCAGCCGACTGACGAGCAAGTTCTATCCCGGCTCAGCCCGGAGTCCGTGCAGACCGTATGGCAGCGAGCGCTTGATCGGCGGATCTCTGACCCGGAGGGGGCTATCACGGCCGCGCGATCCCTCCTTGAGACCGTGTGCAAGCACATCCTTGATGATCTATCCGTCCATTACGACGACAGCGGTGACCTACCCAAGCTGTACCGGCTCACCTCCGAAGCGCTGACCATTGCACCGAGTCAGCATACAGAGCAGGTGTTCAAGCAGATCCTCGGAGGTTGCACCTCCGTCATGGAGGGCTTGGCGGTCCTGCGCAATCGGCTCGGAGACGCGCACGGTGGAGGCCGAGCTCGTATAAAGCCTGCGCCGCGACATGCACAACTCGCCGTCAATTTGGCTGGGGCGATGACGTCGTTTTTGGTCGCGACGTGGGAGGTGCGGAAGAACCTTCCGACCTAGCGGCCGAGCGTGCGTTTCGGACTGCCTTCAGGGACGCAGGCCCAGGTCAGCCCGGAACCGGCGCGCCTCTGATTCACCGGGTGGTTGGGTCGATGATTCCCACGGGGTCGGGCGGAGTGGTCGTGGGCGCTCCTTCTGTTCGCTCTCGCTCAGGAGCCGCAGCACAGTGTCGGTGGCGTCGTCCGCGGTCATCCCGGTGTCGGTAAGCCGGCCGATGGCGCCGATGATCGCCGTCATCGGATCGGACGCGGCCAGCTGGAATCGCCGGCGTACCCAGTCCTCTAACGCCCGCCGCTCCTCCTCGCCGGGGGCACTTGCCCGCCGCCATCTTCGTAGCCAGGACATGAAGGGTGTCCTCCCTCGAGGGTAGAGGGGGGGTATAGCAAAAGGGCGGCCGGTTGCCTGCACGGCACCGCTCGGCGGCTTGGAGATCGCCGGCCAGATCGTGTAATGTCGCCCCGTTATTACCGGTCTGGTGAAGGGAGACGGGTCAATGGTGGAATCGCGCGCCGGAAGTCGTCCAGAGGGCATCAGGCCGTCCGATCAGGATCTCTGTGCCGAATGTGGTCGTGCCGTGGGCGGTGGATGGGTGCTCTACAAACAAAACCCGGATAATCCCGAAAGCCTCATTCAACACTTCGGCGGAACCATTAGAGCGGGACCGGTGGAGCCTCGGCCTGATCGACCCAAGGGGACGAGCAGGGACTTTCGTTACCCCGAGGACCTGGAGGTCTTTTTCCATTCATCCTGTGCACCCGCGATCAAGCTCTCCGAAAAGATGCAGGAAGAGCTTGCCGATCTTCTCGCCCAGGCTCTCATCTCCAACTACGAGAAGACGGTCACAAGATGGGCGAAAGTGCGGCAGTCCACCTCCGACGAGAGCGCTCCGCCGAGGTATCAAGCCCATGTCGCAAGTACCAGGGGGCGCAGAGTGTTTACGATGAGCCGCGCCGAATGGGAGCGACTCCGGCCCCATGAGGGGCAACTAGTTGAGATTGATCTCACGCGGACACCAAGCGAGGGCGTTGAAGAAGGAGCCGCGGTGATTGCGAGCCTCGCGGCGGACTGTCCTATTCACGCCGTCCGGATCGGGGTCTGGCCGTACAGCGTGAACGACCGGCCCAGCCCTTCGAACATCCAGGACTACCTTGTCGTCGAGGGACTGACGCGGCAAGTGAACCTGTCCATGTTTGCTGAAAGGGCATCAACTCAGAACTCGCCGAAGCTGGGCAAGTTCCTTCGGGAGCACGTGTTCATCGTCAGTGATCGGCCTGAGAAGGGTCGGAGGGAGGCAAAGGCGCGGGCGCTCGAGAGGATCGTGTTCATGACGATATGAAGTCTTGACATGTGACGGCGGTGCTCGCCGCTGTGGCCTCGTGTCGTACGTGTTGGCGTCGTTGCGGCCTTCCAAAGGTGCGATGCATCCGCTCCGGACACGCGCTCTGGTCCTGAAGCCGGAGGTTAAGCCATGGCACACAGCTTCACGCGCCAGGAACTCTCCGACCACGTCTGGTCGGAACCAATGAAGAAACTCGCTCCCCGCTTCGGCGTCTCCGACGTCGCCCTCGCCAAGGCTTGCCGCCGGGCGGATATCCCGGTCCCAGAGCGTGGATACTGGGCGAGGCTTCAGGCAGGCAAAGCGGTGGTCAAGCGCTTGCTCCCGGCCCGTGGCCTCGGCATGTCAGATGTTGTCTCGGTCGGCGAGATCCCATGCGAGACCCACGACGAGTTAGTATCTCGACTCCTTAGCGAGCCGATCCCGGCACCGCCGGTCTTTTCGGAGGACCTCGCCCGGGTCACCGAACGCGTTCGGAAGATAGTCGGCAGGGTCGCTGCACCACATGCGTCCCACAGGCTCCATCCGCTCGTCGCGCGGCTCCTCGATGAGGACCAACGAAGACTGGAGGCGCGGCAGAAGGCGTCGTTTCCACTTCAGTCCGATGCGCCGCTCTTCGAGTCGCCTGTCGGGCGCCGGCGCCTCCGCCTTCTGAACGCCCTCTTCCTTGGTGTCCAACGCTGTGGGGCGAGGCCGTGGGTGCGCGATCGTGAGGGACGTGAGACCGGCGTTCAGGTGGGCCAGCAGAACGTCGCCTTCACCATCGAGCATGTCGGAGAGCAACGGACGCCGGCGCGGTCAAACGTCGCCGGTAACCACAAGCCACGAAGGGAGAAGTTGCGCCTGACTCTCGGGTCGCGGGATGGCGGCTCGCGTGGCAAGTCCTGGGAGGACTCGTCCGATAGGCGGTTGGAGACTCACCTCGCGGACATCGTCGTCGAACTCCTGGTCGCAGGCGAGGCCAACTACCGCGCAGGGGCCCAAGCCGCGTACGAATGGTGGCATCAGCGGCGCGCGGAGCTCGAAGAGGAAGCCCGCCGCCGCAAGGAAGAGGAGCGGCGTCGGGAACGTGAGCGCCTCGCGAAGCTGGAGAGGGAGCGGGTCGAGCTGCTCCTCAAGGAGGCCGAGAACTGGCGCCGAGCTGCTGATCTTCGGGCGCTTGTAGAGACGGTTCGGGTGCAGCGCCAGATGAGTGATCCCGCTGCCACGGAAACACTCGAGCGTTGGGCCGCTTGGGTGCTCGCGCTCGCGGACCGAATCGATCCCATTAAGGCTGGCCGGATCCCTCGGATTCCCAGTGAAGCGCTTTAGGTCCGAAGCAAGATGCGGCTCTGGCTGACGCCTCGACCTGGCCGGCCGGCAGTGGGTTTCAGTGGGTTAGGTGGGGTCGCTCAAGTCGCTTCCACGCGCCCGCGCGCGGCGTTCGGCGTGCCCGTCTTTCCGTCTGCTAATCATCGCCTACAGAAATCCACCTAATCCACCTAACCCACTTCGAGCGTTTCCATTCACGCTGTTGCGCCAGTGGGTCTTGAGTGGATCAAGGGGGTTACGTAAGGAATAACGAGGTCAAGCGTCATGGGCAAGATGGGTAAGGATCACGGTAGCGAGTATCATTTTCGCTGATATCGACCGACCGCATCGCTCGCGCTGAGACCCTTGATCGCACAATCTTGGCGGCGATCAAGGCTGCTGCGACGGCATAAATTGAGTGGACCTACCCAGAGGCCGCTCCCCTCAAGATGGCACGTGAGCCCCAGGCATTCGAATGTTTGAAGGGCAGTGCCGACATCCTAAACAGTAGGCGCACGTCATTTAGTGTAGCCTGACGGTATGCTGATCCTTCCGGCCGTCTCTGCTCTTCCTCAAGGAATCCGGGCTGCTCTCCAAGGCTCAGTGAAACCGAAGTTCGACGCCTACTTCACATTCACTCGCTCCCTGTGCCGGTCGTACCCCGCTCCTCAGGGGCAACGGCGGTTCATCTACACAGACGAGTCGCTCATGTCCGATCTCACGGTCCTGGCCTGTCTCTTTGGTGAGATGCACCAAGCGTTCCATGAGCATGGAGGACCCTCGGCCTTCGCAAACTTCGTCCGAGCCGACACGCTGCTGCAAAATGACTTCCGCCGGTTGGTCGAGGGTTCGAGTCCGATGGATCGTGACGGTTCGTTTTGGCACTTTCCGCCGGACGGGATTGGGCAAGTATTGTTGGAGCAGGCAGTGTCGGAACATCTCGAATGGCTCCTGAAGACCCTGCGGAATGGCTTTTTACACTTTCACTGGCGCTACGAAGATCTCTCGGCACTCGACTACTGGAAGGCGCTGCAGTGGAATACGATCAATGCGCCTGCCGCATTCGGCCTCCCGAATCGTCCGAAGAAGAACTATATGGCGTACGTGGCCGACGGCGGCGGGCGCCGGGACCCCTGGAACCCTAATAAGTTCTGGAGCCTTCCTAATCTGCGCATTCTGGTGACGCCGTACGGGATTCTTCGTTACCACCTCCATCTGAGCCTCAACTACGTACTGAACGGTACCAGGACGGACGTCTTTGGCAACTCCTGTTGAAACGGTAGAGTCACAGAGAGTGAGCACAGAGGCGAACGTTCGGGACTTTCGCTATCCCGATGATCTCGGAGTGTCCTTTCATCGAATGTGCGCCCCGCGAGTCATGATGTCTGAGAAGATGCTGCGGGAGATCGCTGGGATATTGGGCGATGCTGTTGTGGCCGACATGAAGCGTAATCCGGAGAAATACAGAAGGCACGACCCAGCCCGAGATACCCAAGCCGACCTCGAGCCCCAGCAGGTCACGGGCAAGGAGGCCAAAAGAACGATGGACGAAACAGTCAACCTGGACTGGCAAAGGTTCTCGAAGCTCACCGAAGCGCGCTCACGTTTTGCCAAGACATCATGCGTCTACGTCCAAGCCGACTCTCGGGGCTGTCCGATTCGTGTTGGCAAGGCCTCGGAGGGGCTTGAAGCCAGGTACCGCGGTGGAACCGGCTATGCGATCGATGCGGCCATGCACGAATCTGGCAATCCCGTATTCGTTGCGGCCGTTGAAAAGGAGCTTTGCGGACTTGTCGAGGACGAACTCATTTGGCAAGGGAGACGGTGTCTCCGGTACAACAACCAGGGCAAGATCATCGCTCCCTTACGTCACGTGCGCCTCTTACATTCCGGAATGCCGCCGATCCTGAATGAGTTCGAAACTGGGGCCGCAGGAGCGTGAAGGCCGTCGAAGCTCGCAGTGCACTGGCTGCGGCAAGGGCGTTCGTGGCTAAGGGATTGTGCCTAACTTGAGCGATACTCAAGAGCCCTGCGGGCGGTCACCAGCAGGATGCCGTTCCTCTACTTCTTCTTGGTCACTTCCTCGATCAGGTGGCGGACATCGCTAAAGTCCTGACACGCGAATAGCCTCCGCGGATCGATTCCTCTTCCCTTTAGTACGTCCGAGTAGCGCCACACGACGTAGAGCGCCGCGAACAGCCGGAGGTCGCACTGCACGAACTCGATAGCGGTGTGGCGATTCTCGATCTGCTCGTCGCTCGGGTCAAACGCCAGGATCCCGTAGGGCTTCCCTGACGTCTCTCGATCTGCCGGCAGGGACGGGAAAATCGCGCCGGGTGCGTCCGGCAGATGGGACTGGTACTGGCGTGCCGACGGGGTCACCAGCAGCCCATGCTTGATCTTGTTGTAGGCGACGATACCGTGACGCTTCTGGTTCTGGACGCAATCCTCGACAAAGAAGTTGCAGGCGAGGCGCAGGGCCTTCTCCAAGTTTAGGTCGGGGAACCACTCCCGCCAGCGATTGGGAATCCAATCCTCGAGCTTGAGCGCCTGCCACAACGCTTCCCCAGAGGCGACGCCATAGGCCCCGAACACCTCCGCCAGTTGCACGTCGCGAGCCTTGAAATCGATAAGGGTCTCAAGCGGGTTTGCGACCTTGCTCGCGCGGTAGTCGAGGAGGGCCTTCAGCATCGCGCCAGCGTCCTCGTAGGCAGCGTATTCCTCCTTCACCAAGTTGACGAAATGCAGTCGGCGGCGGAGGGGATTGGGGTCCGCCTTAAATGCCTCCTCGAGCGTGCGTGAAGCGTAATGCCGGACGGCGCCAGTGAAGATGGCGTAGTCGAGGAAGTAGAGCGGCTCGATCTGCGCGAGCGTCTCGTCCACTGGGGTCAACGATAGGGCGGTCGGCTGAACCGAGTCAAGGCCACCATCCTGTGGGTAGGCGCACACGCCACGCCAGATCCTCCCCGATGCTGGAGGTGCGCGGGGTTGGTGATCCCGATCGGTCTCACGCCAGACCGCACCCAGATTCGGCGACGGGGCGGCAAGGGCGTGGGCCGGCGTGCAACCTCGCGGGTCCCCCCTTAAGGGAGGGGACCGCGATTGCCGCCCCCGCTTGCGCCCCTCGATTTGCCCCTTGAGTGGCCACATTTAGGGGGCGGCAAAGAGACCGGCCAAGACCCCCGGCAATTCGCCAGTTGCCGCCCCCCGTTTGCCGGGCCGGCTGGCGCCCCTGGTTGCCGCCCTATGTCCTGGGCAGGAGGAACCACCGGTCAGCCGGGCCATCACCGGTCGTCTTGTCCACGACGCCATCGCGCCGAAGGTCTCGCAGCCGTCGCGAGACCGCTTCCCTGTTGGCGTGCAGCTCCACGGCGATGGCGCCGGCCGTCGTGGGCGTGGGCGCCTTCGCCAGCACCTGCACGATTCGTGCGGACAAGCTCTGGTCGCTTCGACGACCGGCGCGCGCGGGCTTCTCGCGCTCGGCACCGTCGGTCTCTTCGGCCAGCTCCCACCGCTCGACACGGAACACCTCGGGCTGCCCGACCGGGATCCAGAAGTGCAGCCCGAACGGTGAGGGCTTCGCCATGTCGTTGGCCTTGGTGCAGGTGTAGCGCACCCAGGTCTGGTCCATCCGGTCCTTGTCGCGCTTGGCCCCCCAGACCAGCCGGGGCCCGTTGTAGGCGAAGGCCCCGCCGAACGGGCTCCCCGGCCCGTCCCCTCGCGTATCTGCCTTGGTCACGTGGGAAATGATCAGGGTCGCCGCCGGAGCGAACAGGCGTGCCGCGTTGAAGAAGGCCGGGACCGTCTCGTGGAACTGCTTGCCCTCGCCGCCGAGGGCGAAAATCATGCTGTCGACCACCACCAGCCCGACGCCCCGCTCCTGGCACTCCCGGGCCACCTCCGTCGCGATCTCCACCAGCGGGCGAGTCATGCGGCGGTAGAAAATGGGCGGGGGCTCGATGCCCAGCCCGGCCGCGAGCCGGCTCAGTCGCAGGTCCTGGGCTCCCTGATGGGTCTCCCAGTCCAGGTACAGAACCACTGCCTGCCGGGCAGGGCCGAAGATGAACGGCACCGGCCGCCCCGACTGCACGGCGATCGCGAGGAGGAGCGCAGTGATGCTCTTGGCCGACTCCCCGTCCCCGAACAGCATGGTGGGCTCCCCGGTGTACAGGAAGTCCGGCACGAGGGCCTGGTACGTCTCGGGCGCCGGCCTGCCCGTCAGCGTCACCGTGGGCTCGTTCACGCGCATGGCCTTGCTGAAGCGACGGATGGCCTCGGTCAACCGCTCACTCCACGAGGGGTCGGGCTCTCGCTCGTTGAGCGCACGTTGGAGGGCCCATCGGGTCGACACGCTGCCAAAGTTCTCGCCGTCGGCCCAGCCCACGATCCGGCCGTCCTTCACCACCGTCAGCTCGCCGCGCACGCCGTCACCCGCCCGGGCTGCGGCGAGATCGAACCGGACATCGGGCCAGACGAGTGACAGGTTCAGACCGTCCCGGATCAGCTCGGGCTCGGGCTCCGGCTCGCCGGCGGTCGGCGCGCCCAGCAGCGTCTCCGTCACCAGCGCGTTGAAGGTGCGCTTATCGCCGCCCGCTGCGAGCCAATCCGACACGTCCCCGTGTTCAAGCAGGCCGGGCAGCTCGAGCACGCCGACCTTGATACCGCGCTTCAGCAGAGACCCCGCCGCCTTTTGCGCGTACTTGCGCCCGGCCTCGTCGTTGTCGGGCACGACGAGGACCTCCTCCACGCCGGCCGCGACCAGCTGGTCGGCGAAGGCGTCACGCCAGCCGGCAGCGCCCCCGGGTGTCGTAGTTGCCGGCAGACCTAGCGTGACGAGGGCGTCAGCATCTTTCTCGCCCTCGACGAAGAAGACCCGCGCGCGCCCTTGCAGTTCCGGAAGCCGGTACACCACGCGCTGTATGCCCTTTAGCGACCACGACCAGCCGCCCTGGCCGTCGGGGCGGCGCATTCTGAAATCCTTTGGCTCGTATCGCACGACTTGATAGACAAGCCGTCCGCGTCCGTCGTGATAGGGGTACGCCGCTATCTCACGCCGCTCGGGCGCCAGGTCCTTCAAGGTCAGGTCGACCGCCTTCAGGATCGCATCGATCGTGCACCCGGCATGGCAATGGACGAGCACGCGCCCGTCATCACCTACAGCGACCGACAGAGAAGGCTTCTCGTCGCCGTGGGCGGGGCAGAGTGCGCTCCAGCCGCTGCCGGTCTGCTGCACGCCCTGGAGGCGCGGGAGAATCGCGGGGATCACTCTGTTCCCCCACGAGTCTGCTCAAGATGCTCTCGCCAGGCAGTCCACGTGGTGCCATTCGGCTTCTCCCGCAGGTAGCGGCGAGTCCAGATGTCGCAGTTCGGGTGCGAGCCGACGGCCATCCAGGTGAACAGCTCGACGCCAAGGTCGTCATTGTTGCAGGAGATCGCGAGTTGCCAAAGAGCTTCCGGGCTCGCATCGGCTGGAAGCACCCCGTCCTCGACGTACTGCTTCCAGAGTCGATCAGCAGCTGACAGCGCGTGCCGAGCCTCCGAAGGGTCGGACGTCGGGTGGGACCTGGTGGCGGGCTGCCTGTTGTATAGGGTCAAGGGGTCGATCCTTATGATTGGGAGTAGGGGGCCGGGGTTGTTCCCCCGGCCCCGACGGCGGGCTACTCCACGGCGATGTTCGTGAACAAGGTCAGGAACCACTGGTATACGCGCTCCGGGTCCTTGCCGTCTCGCTCGGCAAGATCCCGGGCGATGGCTCGGTACTCCTCGGGGTTCGCCTCCATGTCCTGCGCCAGCTCGCGCGCCATCTCGTTCAACCACGCATTCCGACCTGCCATACCCTTCTCCTATAGGTATCGAACCTCGCCGCGCTGGGCCCGAAGACCACAAGCAGCGCGGCACCAAACCTGGGTGTCCATCTCGGCCATGCTCATCTGCCTGCCCATCGTCCTGCCTTGCTAGGAGCCTGTCGGAGAATTTCTCTCCGCCTGGGGTGAAAAGTCTGCTGTAGTGAGCGCATGAAAAACTCGGCGCGAGTCGAAACCGCGACGTTCGAGCAGACCCCGCTGATCAGCGGCGAGGC
>Ga0326597_10002317_pt1 | contig 28587 bp, 18 predicted proteins | sample RVTome_12_FD_203789 | JGI IMG/M metagenome (GOLD analysis project Ga0326597, IMG submission 203789) | Soil microbial communities from uranium-contaminated site in the Upper Colorado River Basin, Wyoming, United States - RVT100D185 | ecosystem: Environmental > Terrestrial > Soil > Contaminated >... | reverse complement strand
CCTCAAACCGGCGTGTGCCGCGTGAATTGAGCAAAGCGACGACGCACTGAACCCAAACCGCGTCATCGGAGCTTGCCTCGAGACCCAACGAACTCGAATCGCCGATTACCGCAATGCGTAGCGTGTTGAGCGGTTTTTCACGTGTGAAATCCGGACCGCGAAAGCCCCAACGATTGATGCTGAACTGTCGGCCGCTCCCGGTCAAAGTAGTTCCCGGGCGCAGTGTGCGGCCGAGTATGGGGTCCGCCTGATAGATGCCGGCCACCGGCGAAGCCGATCCGTGCCGATACCAGGCTCGACCGCGGACCGCCAGCTCGGCCGCGATCAGGAGCACGGCTGCCCAGATGATAGTACACCGCGTCTTGTTGCGCCGCGTAACTGCGCGAGCCCCGTCCACTTCCGCCGCGCGCGACCAATGTGTGTAGTGTGATGCGACAACGGTCAAGGCTTCGGAGTCTCGCAAGCAACTGACGAACCAACAGAATGTCCGTTAGGACCCGGATGAGCACGAAAGTTATCGGCACTTGGCCGGCCGCACTTAAGATCCCGCTGACGCGGTAAGCGGACGGACGTGCCCGCGCGGGCACTTTTTGACAGGTGTCGCGTACGCGGCCCACAATTCGTGGACATCCATCTACCAGGCTCATAACCTGCACCATGCCGGTTGGAACCACAGCGTCGCGTATGCCGGGACGAGCGCAAATCGTTCGACACGCGCCGCGGACCCGCGGCTCGGCCCGTTGCCGTCCGCCGCGAACGCCGTGCGGGAAGCGGGACTTTCCGGCTACGTGCCGCGACGCGGCGGGAATTCGACTTCCAACGGAAGCGTTCTTCCGGGAGAAAGCGACCTTGCTTCTGGCTCGACTAATCCTGTTGTTGACGGTCGTTCCGCTAGTTGAGTTGATAATACTGCTGCGAATTGCGGAGCGTTTCAGTTGGGGTCCGACGATGGCGCTGGTAATCGCCACCGGTGTGGTGGGCGCTTATCTGGTCAAACGAGCGGGCCTCAAGACCTTGCAGCGTATTCATACCGATCTCGCGGAAGGCGTGATGCCCTCCGACGCGATTCTCGAGGGCGTATTGATTTTCCTGGCCGGTGCCGTGCTCGTAACCCCGGGTATACTGACCGATGTCTTCGGCTTCGCGCTTCTCGTTGGGCCGGTCCGCCGAAAGGTGCGCAGGGCAATTGCGGAGCGATTTCGCACGCGCATCATTACGATCCATGGCGAGGAGCACGTGGACACGCCGCAACCGTTCGTCGACGTCGTCGCCACGGGCGTCAACGAGTCGGATGCAGCGGACGAAAGTCACGAATAGTCCGCGCTTCTCGTGGCGAAGGAGAATTCCATGCACGGCAGGTGGGTTGCCCTCGCAGCGGCGAATGCATTGATAGCAGTGGGCGCCGGTGCGTTCGGTGCCCATGCGCTCCAAGACAGACTTGACCTGGAGCGGAGGATGATATTCGAGGTCGCGGCGCGCTATCAGATGTACCACGCCCTGGCGTTATTCGTGATTGCGTTTGTGTCCGCGGCGGGGCCGGCGCGTCTTGCCCGTGCTTCCGGAATCTGTATGGTTGCCGGCATCGTACTCTTTTCGGGCAGCCTGTATGCACTCAGTCTGACCGGATTGAGTAAGCTGGGAGCGGTGACCCCGATCGGCGGGTCGTTGTTTATGGTTGGCTGGCTGCTGCTCGCGTTTGCCGGCCTACGTGCCGGTGGCCGAACGTCGGACGACTTTGCCCATTCATCGCCGCGCTCGGCTGCACGAGAGAGACTTCAGTAGCGAACGGTCGGCAGGCGCCGCTCTGAACGCGCAGTGACACATGAATCTATGAGCCCCGTCCTGGACAAGAAAATGGTAGGGTACGTCGCGAGTCTTGCGCGCCTCGAAGTCAGCGACGATGAGATTAACCTGTACGCCAAACAGCTCTCGGACATACTGAAGTACGTCGAAAAGCTCAAGGAACTGGACACCAGCGACGTTCCGCCGACTGCACATGCCGTGCCGATCACGAACGCGCTTCGCGACGACGTGCCGCACGCACCGTTCGATCCGGCATTAGCGCTGAGCAACGCACCCGAGCAGCAAGACAACATGTTTCGCGTCCCCAAGGTGCTAGATCAGGAGGCCGGCAATTCAACTGGGTCGCCACCGACTGCACCCCCGACGGCCGGTGGGCCAAGCGCTTCGCACTCCCGGCCGAGCGGGTCTGACCCTCGGCCGGGCGCAGGCCCACTTCCGCCTTCGACGGCGGAGTCGCTCGGGCGAACAGCAGGGCTCCACACAGACCTGTTCGCAAGCTCACGAGGCGTGGTTCGCACTCCCTCATCGGTCGTGCTCACCGGTCGCCCGGGTCCGTGCTCCGCGTCTCCGACCGCGTTTGAGCTCACTTCGGCCATCCGCTCCGGTGCGCAATCCGCCGAGCAAGTCGTGCGCGAGTGCCTGGAACGCATCGGACGGATCGACGTACACTTGCAGGCGTTCATCAGCACGTTTCCGGAGCGTTCGCTCTCGCGGGCGCGCGAGATCGACGACGCCGTTCGCCGTGGTGAATACGCCGCGCCGCTCGCGGGCCTCCCGATCGCGGTCAAGGACAACATCTGTACGTCCTTTGGCACGACGACGTGCGCAGCAAAGATCCTCGAATCCTTTCGGTCCAAGTACGCCGCCCACGTCGTGGATCGACTCGAGTCGGCCGGGGCCGTCATCGTGGGCAAGACCAACCTGGACGCCTTCGCTATGGGCAGCAGTACCGAAAACAGCTCTTTCTTTACGACGCGCAACCCGTGGGACGAGTCCCGCGTTGCCGGCGGGTCATCGGGGGGCTCGGCGGCCGCGGTTGCAGCGGGGCTCGTCCCGGCCGCCCTGGGCAGCGACACGGGCGGATCGGTTCGCCTCCCCGCGTCATTCTGCGGAGTTGTGGGCATGAAGCCCACCTACGGGCTCGTATCTCGATATGGTCTCGTGGCCTTCGGGAGCAGCCTGGACCAGATAGGAACACTGACGGCCGACGCGCGCGATGCGGCCTTGATCCTCAGTGTCATCGCGGGGCACGACGAACGCGATTCGACCAGCGTGGACGCAGCGGTCCCGGATTACCTTGCCGGATTGGATCGCACGATCAAAGGGCTGCGCATCGGGATCAGCGACGAATACTTTGGCGACGGCCTCGACCACGAAGTTCGTGCTTCCGTCGAAGCCGCGATAGACGCGTTGAAGGAGAGCGGTGCCACGACCGTGTCGCTGCACCTGCCGCACATGAAATACGCCACCGCGTGCTACTATATCATCGCGACCGCGGAGGCTTCGAGCAACCTTGCCCGCTTTGACGGCGTCCACTACGGTTATAGAACCGCGCGGCCGAGGGACATCTTCGACCTGTATTCGTCGTCGCGCGGCGAGGGGCTCGGCGCCGAGGTCAAGCGCCGGATCATGCTCGGCACCTTCGTACTGTCGAGCGGCTATTACGACGCGTATTATCTCAAGGCGCTGAAGGTGCGCACGCTCATAAAGCGTGATTTCGACCTGGCGTTCGAGCGGGCGGACGTCATCGCCGCTCCCGTCGCCCCGACGCCGGCTTTTGCCATCGGCGAAAAGTGCGACGACCCCTTGGCCATGTATCTGTCAGACATATACACGATCTCGGCCAATCTCGCGGGGGTATGTGCGATTACGGTGCCGTGCGGCCTGAGCAAGCGCGGCCTACCCATCGGCTTTCAACTCATGGGCCCGGCGTTCGGCGAGGAGAAGCTGCTCTCCGCCGCCCATCAGTATCAACTTGTAACTGACCACCACAAGGCCCGGCCGCCGTGCAGCGCTGCCGCGGAATGACGGAAAGAAAATGAAGTACTCGACCGTAGGTTCAGTGCTGAGGGCCACGCAGGCCCTTTGCTTGCAGCTCTGCCAGAGAGAAACGCTCGAGCAGGGCATCGCATACTACTCGCAGCGTTTCGCCGCTCTTCCCGAGGCCAATCAGTTTCGCGAAGTCATCGCCCAAGATCGTGACCAGGTCGGGCGAGCGTTTGACCAAGCGGGGAGATGGTTTGCGGAACTTGGCCTGGCCTGCCTGCGCTGGGCGCCGGCCGAGGGCATCCCCACGCCGGACATGGAGGAATTTCTTACCGGCAAAGGGTTCGAGGCCAGGGAGTATTCGGCCATGACGCTGGTCAATTGGCCGGAAGCGCCGCCGGGCGACAAAGTCCGCGTGGTCCCCGCGCGCGCGGCGCGCGGCGCCTATCGTAGAACGTACGTCGACGCCGATTTGCCGAACTCGCCCGAGGCGCGCGCGATGCGTGCGGAGGCCTACAACGAGCGCCTCGACGACCCCCAATATGACGGGCTGGTGGCACTCGTGGGTGACAAGCCCGCCGGCAGTTGTGCGCTCTATCAAGTCGGTGACATAGCCCTGGTAACGGACCTGGCCGTAATGCCCGGGTACTTGGATTCCTCCGTCGACACCGCGCTGGTGTGCCACGCGCTGGCGCTCGCCAGGCGGATCGCCATGCGCCGTATTGCCGCCGTGGCCGCGATCGGCGGCGCCCGCGGGTTTCAGTGGTTCGAGCGGCTCGGCTTCGTGCCCGACGGAAAGATCGTGGAGTTCGAGCGTCCCACGTCGTCCGCGGGCCGCGTGTAATGTTGCTCAAGAGCAGATTCGTCGTCCCGGTCGACGCGCCCGTAATCAAGAACGGCGGAGTGGCCGTTGCGCAAGGACGCATCGAAGCCGTGGGGCCTGCGCGCGAGCTTTCCGCAGGGCCGGCCGTAGACTTCGGCGACGCGGTGATATGCCCCGCGTTCGTCAACGCCCACACTCACTTGGAATTAACCGATCTTGCCGAGCGTCTGCCTCCCTCTCCGGACTTCACCGAGTGGCTGCGGCGCATGTTGGCCGCACGAACTACCGCTCCCCTTACGCGCGAAAGGGCCTATCAATGCGCCCGTATGGGCATCGACCAATCGCTCGCCGCGGGAGTCGCGACCGTCGGGGATATATCACGCGCATCCAAAGGTACGCGCGCGGCACTCGCGGAGTCGGCAATGCGCGGAGTTTCCTTCGGAGAAGTAATAGCCATCGGCACGCGGCGTGACATGCTCGCCGAGAGTCTCGATGCGGCCACCGACGACCATTACGCGTCCGACAAACTTACGGTCGGTATTTCACCGCACGCGCCGTACACCGTCGAGCCCGACGCGATGCGCGCCTGTGCCGACCGGGCCCGGGAGTTGAACGTACCTTTGTGCATTCACCTCGCGGAGACGGCCGGCGAAGCGGCGTTCGTCCGATGCCGCAGCGGTGAATTCGCCGAACATCTGCGCGTCGTCGGCGTCTGGGACGAACACATCCCCGTCTCGGGATGCGGCCCGGTGGAACTCGTCGCAAAGAACGGCATCCTTGGGCCATGCACAGTCATCGCCCACGGCAACTACGTCACCGATGAAGACCTGGAGATCATCGCCGCAAGCCGGGCTAGCGTGGCGTACTGCCCGCGCACGCACCGCGCGTTCGGACACGAGCCTCACAGGTTTCGTGACATGCGCGCGCATGGCATCAACGTGTGTGTGGGAACCGACAGTCTGGCCTCGAACCCGTCGCTCTCCGTGCTGGAGGAACTGCGCTATCTTCGCCGCGCGCACGCCGACGTCTCGCCGGCGACGCTAATGGCAATGGGTACGCTGCACGGGGCGCGGGCCTTGGGCCTTGCAGAGGTGGCCGGCTCGATTACCGTAGGCAAGCCCGCGGACCTCGTCGTGATTCCACTGGACCCCACTGGCCCCACCGGCCGCTGGGAGGCGATTTTCGATTCCACGCTGCCACCATTAGAAGTCTATATTTCCGGGCGGCCGCAAGGCAACGCCTGATTCCCTAGGAGTCTGTTGAAAAAAGTATGTGGGACGGACTTTCCATTCCGCCAGACGGCCCTGTTGCCGCCAGAATGACCGACTGGACCTGCCTGCCGGCAGGCAGGAAGTCGGTCCCACATGAGTGGGGAGTTCTTCAACAGGCTGCTAGGGGGAACACCGGCATTAGCCTGACAATCTCGGTTTCAACGTACGTCTTCACAATGTCGCAACGCGGGTGGAGTTACGTCCCCGCCGACCCTACCATCCAGCCACGCCTTCGCGTCGCTCCACGCGGGCGAGCCAAGCGTAGAGAAACAGGCTCAGCAGGGAGAGCCCTATCGCAATGAGCCACACGCCGAAGCCTATCTCCTTCCACAGCCACATGCCCACCAGCGGCGCGATCAGTCCGCGCAGGCCCGTAAGCGACACGTGAATGCCCATGTAGATTTCCGCGCGCTCCGGCGCTGCGAAGTACAAATGGCCAATGCTCCACGCGAGCTGCCCGCCGCCGACGGCGAGACCGTAAACAAGCGCCCGGAGCACAAACAGCCCCACGCCCGCGAGAAACCGTCCGGGGCTCGGGTTCGGCGAGCTGACCGTCACCAGCGTGGCCGCCAGCCCCAACGCCAGCGTCGCCGTCCAGCACGTCACGTTGACGACGCGAAACCGCACGACCGCCAGGCGGTCGAACAGCGCTCCCCACCGTCTCAGGCTGCCGAGCATGACCACCCTCGGAAGAGCGATTATCAGCGCCGTGCTGATCCAAAACCCCTGAGTCTCACCGGCGGACAGGTCGCGCGTTATGACTGCGACTATGACCGACACGGTCATGAGGTTGGCCAGGCCGCTGAAGAGCTGCGCCGTGCAATACCGCGCGAAGCGGCGATCATCGCGGAGCACCTGTATCATCTGCCCGAGCACATGCCCGGGCGAAAGCAAGACGCTGAGATCGAACGGCTCGACGATTCGAGCCTGCTCTTCGCCCACGGTCAAAGCGCCGGATTTAGTGGCAAGCTGGCGGCGTTCACCGCGTATGTGCAGACGACCCAGCAACGCCGCGCCACAGACGCCGGCCAGGGCCGCACAGGGAAAGATGAACCGATAGCTGCTAGGATCACGGTCGCAGGCAGCCGAGGCAGCCAACACCGTGACGACGCTCATCACGAACCGCACTCCGTGCAGGCGCGCGGCCACCATTCCGCGAACGCGCGTCGGATAATTCGATTTCCAAAACGCGGAGCGGACCGTGTTCAAACCGGCGAGTAGCACCTGCGCAGCCGCCATCTGGGCTACGAACCACACGGCGCCGGTGGGCGACGCCGGAATCGCGGCCGTCATCCCCACGCACAGGGTTATTCCGGCTGCGAACAGGCCCGCAAGGGCAACCTTCGGCCGGCCGATGCACAGCATTCCCCACAGCAGGCTGAATATCTGTGCGCCGATTGGCGTAGCGGCCGCCACCGCTATCAGGCGTTCGCTGCCGTTGAAGGTCTTGGAGACTATCACGCTGGCGAACTGTCCCTCGACGAGGGCCGCGCAAACGCTCCACAACACCAAATGCTTGAATTCGTAGTAGTAGTTGCGGCGCGCGAGGAACGGAAGGGCGCGCACACCCAGAAGATCCAACTAGTCCTCCATCTCCACCAATGGCGGCGGGGGGCACACCATATCGCCCGTGCGCGGAGATGCCAACTCATTACGCTCGATCACCGGTGTCGCGCGCGGGAACCGATCGTCCGAAGTCCACGGGACAATCCCCAGCGAAGGCCGCGCCGATACAATATGCCTTCGCTGTGCCGTTCCGGCGGCGTGCGCCGTAGTGCCCCGTTTCCGATTCAATACCTGCGCATCACGCCAACTACCACGCCGAGTATGTCGACGTGGCGGGCATAAATGGGTTTGTAGGCGGGATTGGCGGGCTGAAGCCGGACGCGGTTTTTCTCTTTGTAAAACTTCTTTAACGTGGCCTCTTCCCCGTCTAAGAGGGCGACGACCGTCTCTCCGTTTCGCGCGTTCGAACGCACTTCGTATACCACCAGGTCGCCGTCGCAGATGTGCTCGTCGACCATGCTGTCGCCCTGCACGCACAACACGCGCACGGGATTACGGCTGGTGAATAGGTCCTCCAAGTCGAGGCTGTCCGGCGTTTCCACTGCCTCAATAGGCGCGCCGGCCGCGATGCGCCCCACGAGTGGCAGCAGGGTGGGACGTTCATCCGGCAAGCGCACGAGCGGCGTCAGCGCCAAAGAGCGAGCCTTGTTTGAGCGCCTTGTGAGCATTGCCTTTCGGATTAGCCCTTCTACGTGCTCGAACACGGTGATTTTGCTTACGCCCAGCTCGTCGGCGATTTCCTGCAACGTCGGGGAATAACCACGCGCTCTGCGGTAGTCGCGGATGAACGTAAGAATCTGCAACTGCCGCGGGGTCATGAGCTTTGACGCGTCGGTTTGTTTCGTCGGTCTTCGAGCCATACCTAATCTCCAGAACAGAATCGAGGCTGCGCGGGCCGATCACCACGGGGGGGACGAGCCCACGGGAATACATGGACTTCAGCAGATTGTGGCGGCGCAATTCATCGTCGGCCGCGGCAAGTATCCCGGTAAGCTGCGACCACAACCTGGTCAATCCGCAACGAACTGAGCCTCCGCCGGCCGGCCATGCCTGCATTGGGGCGCGCCGCAGAATTGTGTTTCCTATTGTTCGGGAAGACCGCGGCCCCGGGAGCAACGCGGTCCTAAAGTCACCCCCGGGGCCGAAAACGCACAACGGGACGAGAATGTCGCTTGCGCGCAAATCACGGCGCGCTCCCAGGAATCTTTCACACCGGTTAGTATTCAGGTTTGCATTCATGACACGGGTTCGTTATAGTTCTGTTTGGTACGATTAGAGGCTAACAAGTCCCGACCGTCAAGCGAGTTTTCACAGGAATCTTGGAAAAACTTCAACTCAGCCAGGCCGTCGGCGCCTCCCAGGCCAATGTCCACATATAGCACACTTGAGCCATCGTACCTCAATATACAGGACAATCGTCCATCCCTCGCTTGCCGGAACACGTCATCTCGCGCATGATACGCGCAGTTTCTGCCGCCCGTCACACCTACGTGGCGCTGACTCGCACCGATGCCGGGCACTTTAGTGCCCCGCGTTCATCAGGTAGCGTATAAGATTCGGTGGGTACACAAGGAATCGGCTCGCGCTAATAAACCCATCGGCCCAGTGGAAATGACGCGGGGCTGCGCCGACAGCGCGTCGACGTAATCTTATGGCAATCGTTTTTCATACTATCTGGCACGACGCCCGCCTCCATCTTTGGGGTCACCGGTTCGCGTTTGATCGCGAGGGCTCGGATGCAGGTTGTTTCGAGCATGGTGCAAGGCATGATGCGACGTTCGTTCCTAACGCGCAATTCGCCCTCACTCCGGACGAGTCGCGTCAGGCCGCGGGCGACCTGTGGAGCAGCCTGCTTATAAGCGGTGCGAAGGCGTCCAGCCTCGCGCTGCGCCTGCCTTGTCGCGCGGGCAAACCTTGCCTTGCGAATGAATCGCTCCGGGGTGAGGACGGCGGCGGCGGCGCGCTCGCATTGCTTCCCCATGCTGTCCCGACACTGGCGTTTTCGCCATCCGACGGAATGGACTTGCTCACTACGATTCCGGCTTACGAACGAGAGGACGTTTCCTGTGGGGCCACTCTGCGCTATTGGGCGCGCGTCGCCGATCTCGTATTAGAGCTCCTGGCGCAGCAGCGGTTCGTGCCCGACCTGCACAAGGGAGAAGGCGGCCGATACCGGGCGTACTGGCGCGTGGTGGTCGCTGACCGCTCGACCACCGAGCGTCTGAATGCTTTGATCGCCTCAATGCCTCCGGTGTGTCGTTCCGCTTTAAGTGGCGGCGGATCACCGCAGGCGGCACTCCTGGTGGAGGGCTTCCTGTTCCAAACTGTGGACGCTTTGGTCCGCCGCTGCCTTCAGGGCGACGAACTGGTTCATGCCGTGCATGCGGCGCCGAACAACGACGCGCTTCCTCCGCAGTTGCGCTGGCTTCGCGCCCTGGTCGACGTCGAGGGGGTCCTAACCGGGTCGCCGGATGAGTGTCAGGCCGTTTACGACAGAGTAGCGCAATGGTTGGCGCGAATAGAGACGATCACGTCGGGACAGGCCCACCGAACCTGCTTTCGCTTGCAAGCACCACTGCCGGACGAGCATCACGAAGATGAACCGGTGTTGGGTAATTGGCGGCTCACGCTGCACCTGCAAGGCATTGAGGATCCCTCTGTTATCGTCGAGGCCGCGGAGCTCGGCGATGCCGGTTGCGCTGCGCCCGCCATTCTGGGTCGTCCCTCTATCGACACCGTACAACGACTCCGCGACGACGTGGCCCGCGCGGCGCGCTTGTTCCCAGCGCTGCAAGCGTGCTCCGACCTCGGCGGCCCCCTGGAATGCGCGCTGACTACGGAGGAGGCGTATGTGTTTCTGCGCGAGGCCGCGCCGCTGCTCAAGGCAGAAGGGTACGGCGTTTCACTCCCGTCCTGGTGGAGCGAAAACAGTGCGCAGCTTCGGCTTCGGCTCGAAGTTCGCCCGCCGGAATCTCCCCCGCCGGGGGACTCGGCCGGCCTGGGCTTACACGCCCTCGTGGACTACGAATGGCGGCTGGCACTGGGTGACGACGACGTGTCACTCGAAGAGGCGCGGGCGCTCGTCGCGCGCGACGTTCCGCTCGTGCGCGTCAAAGGGTGCTGGACGGAGGTTCGCCCGGCCGACATCAGGGCGGCGATGAGGTTACTCGAAAGGGATCGAGGTGGAAGAACGACCGTGTTCGACGCTCTGCGCCTCGCGTACGCCGCCGACGGACTCGAAATGGGACTACCCGTCGCCGGAATACGCGCAACGGGATGGGTGGAACGCCTATTGAACGCGACACTGGGCGACGTGGCAATCGACCACGTGCTCCAGCCCGAGCCGTTCAAGGGCGTGCTCAGACCCTACCAACGACGCGGGCTCGACTGGCTCAGCTTTCTTTCCGGGTACGGTCTCGGGGCGTGCCTGGCGGACGACATGGGTCTGGGCAAGACCATCCAGATGATCGCGCTCTGGCTTCACGAACGCGGCTCGGGCCGATCGCCGGGTCCCACCCTCCTCGTGGTGCCCATGTCACTGGTAGGAAACTGGCAACGTGAGATCAGCCGTTTTGCCCCTTCCCTTAAGGTCCTGATTCATCACGGCACTGAACGGCTTGCGGGCGATGCCTTTGTCAAGGAAGTGTGCGAAAACGACGTGGTCATCAGTACTTACGGACTCGCGCACCGCGACCACGATCAACTTAGTGCGGTCAAGTGGCATCGTCTGGCGCTCGACGAGGCGCAGAACATAAAGAATTCGTTGTCGAAGCAATCCGTTGCCGTGCGATCGCTGAGCGCGGTGCATCGGCTGGCGCTGACCGGCACGCCGGTCGAGAACCGCCTGAGCGAGCTTTGGTCGATCGTTGACTTTCTCAACCCCGGCTACCTCGGCTCGGCCGCGGAGTTCAGGCGGCGCTTCGCGATCCCCATAGAACGCCATCACGACGAAGAGCGCTCACGGCAACTGCGCGAGCTCATTCGGCCGTTCGTGCTGCGGCGCCTCAAGGACGACCCGACGATTATTGACGATCTGCCTGAAAAGCTGGAAATGACGGTGTACTGCAACCTCACCCGCGAGCAGGCCGCCTTGTACGAAGCGGTCGTAGAGCAAATGATGTCGCAGATAGGCAGCACCGACGGAATTCGGCGCAAAGGGCTGATTCTCGCGGCAATAGTGAGACTCAAGCAGATTTGCAATCATCCCGTACAATTCCGGAGCGCCGGCGCCCCGCGGCCCGCGGCCGGTCCCCTGGCCCACCGCAGCGGAAAGTGCGATCGACTTGTCGAAATGCTCGAGGAGGTGATCGCGGAAGGGCATCGCGCGCTGGTGTTCACGCAGTATCGGCGTATGGGCGAAATCTTGCAAACGCATCTTCACGAGTCGCTCGGCAAAGAGATATTGTTCCTTCACGGCGGAACGCCGCGCGGTCAACGCGACCGCCTGGTGATGCAGTTTCAGAGCGGCGCGGAGGTTCAAAGGGCCCCGCAGCCGGACGCGGCCCCACCGATTCTGATTCTCACGCTCAAGGCCGGCGGGTTCGGGCTCAACCTTACCGCCGCGAACCATGTCTTCCATTACGACCGCTGGTGGAACCCGGCCGTCGAGAACCAGGCTACCGACCGGGCGCACCGCGTGGGCCAGGACAAAAGGGTGCAGGTGCATCGTTTCGTGTGTCTCGGCACATTGGAGGAGCGCATCGCCGAACTGCTTGAACGAAAGAGAGCCCTTGCCGAACTTGTCGTCGGCAAAGGCGACGGATGGGTCACGGAGCTATCTACCGAACAGTTGCGCGATTTGTTCAAGCTCTCACGTGACGCAGTGGCGGAACAATAGCAATGCCGGATTCGACGTCGAACAATCGCGACATGGCTTCGTTGCCGAGAATCGTGGGAACGATCCACCCACCGTCGCCGCCCCTAGAAAACGTTCTTGACCGCTACTGGGAGAGCGGCCCTCAGCTCGATTCAGTCGAAATCAACATCAGACCGCCGCACAACCCTCTGGCCTTACTTGAACAACTGGGGCCGTCACCGTTCGAGCGCGGGGGGTTCCCACTGATTGGCTTTCTTGCGACGACGTATGAGAAGGTAAGCCGCTTCGCACTTCTTCGCGATTAGCTTAATTCCCGACCGATGCGCACGCCGGCATCGGGAAATGCATGACTATCGGACTCGCGCGATCGATCAGCGCCTTATGTGTCCGCCATCGGTCGCCATAAAGCGCGGACGACGCTGATTCCCATTCATTGCGACGAGCGGACACCGAATCGCATTCCATGTTCCGTTTCGGCACAACGCCGTGGTCTTGAGTTATCAGTCCGTCTGGTCGAAGAGCATTGCGAACGGCATGGCTAGTGCGGCTAGAGACGCGGTCTGCGCTCGTAACGCCCACCGGCCGGCCTACCCCGAGACATTTTATGTGGCCCCTGAAGACAGTCCTATATTTTGCGGTGTTTTGGGCCTTCTGCCTTGCTTCGGTCGTCAACCCGATTTGGGGTGTCGTCAATTACATTGTCGCGTACCAACTCCATCCTCCCGTACACTGGTGGGGTCTTCCCCTCGTGGCCATCGGCATGCGTTTTTCGATGCTCGCGACACTTTTCCTTGTCCTGGGTCTGATCTTCGGCAGGAAAAAGGTCCCGCAAATAAGGCCCTCATTTTCGTTGTGGGAGGCCGGCGTATTCGGAATCGTAGCGATCGGAGCCCTCAATACGGTCGTGGGCATAGGTTTTGACGCCATCGCCCAAAGCGCATTTGAGAAGTTCTGGAAGCTTCAGGTGTTCGTATTCGTGCTGGCGCGGCTGGCCACGACGCGCCGGAACCTCAATCTGGTGATCTGGGCGATAGTGTTCGGATGCGCGTTCCTTGGATATGACGCGTTTACCGCGCCGCGCTGGCGCTTCAATCTCGGGCGTCTAAACGCATTCGGCGGGCCGGACATCGCCACTTCCTCCGGCGCCTCGGCACACTTGGCTGCCATGCTGCCCATAATCGGAATCGCGTTTCTGACCGCCAAGCACAGAATGTGGAAGATATTCGCCGCCGTCTCCGGCGCCCTTACCATAAACGCGGTGTTCCTTTGCCGTGGCCGGGCAGCTTTCCTGGGTATTCTCGTAGGCGGACTAACCGCGCTGTTGCTTGCTCCGCGCACCAAGCGCTTCCGCGTTCTCATTCTCCTGGTGATCGGCTTCCTTTGCTCCTTTCGCTTGTCGGACGACGTATACTGGCAGCGCATGGCCACCCTGACGAACCGCCAGGAGCTTGCCAAAGACTATGCCGTCGAGGCCCGCATGGGAATGCTGAAGGAATCATTTCGCATCCTGGCGGACTATCCCACCGGCGTAGGGCTGGGTAACTTTCCGATGGCGATCGGCCCCTACAACCCCGAGTACTGGAATCGTTCATCACATAATACGTTTGTAACGTGCTTCGTGGAGCTGGGCATCTTCGGAGGTATGCTGTTTCTCGCGCTTTTGGGCGGATCGCTCTGGTTGCTCTATCGCACCTCGCGGATTGCGCACCTCACCGAGGATCCCCTGGGAACGAAGTACCTGACCTACGGGTTGATCGTGTCCTTCGCAACTTATGTCGTGGCCGGCCTGGGCACGGAGCGCTTCTCGTGTGAGTCCTTCTGGTGGGTCCTCGTCTTGCCTCTCTGTGCCAACCGTATGGCCATGCGCGAGGTCCGCGAGGTAAGAGCTACGGTGCCGGTCCGATCCGCCGACGCCATAGAAGAGCCGGCGCTTTGGGGCAACGTCGCCCATGCAGTCTGATTCGCGTCCGACCGTTCTTCACCTAGTCCATTCCCTAGAAGGGGGTGGCACCGAGCGTACGCTCGGTGCGCTCCTTCACGAGCTCGACGGCTCGAAGCTAAGACACGTTGTCGTCACGCAGCGAGACGCGGGGCACCACGCCGCGCAGCTCCCTGATAGCGTGGCGTGCCGCGCGTTGGGGGCGAGCGGCCGGTCTCGAAGCACCTGGTTTGCGCTGCGGCGAATCGTGAGTGCGCGCAGACCGGTGGTGGTACACGCGCGAAACACCGGCACCTGGGCCGACGCGATCCTGGCGTGTGCGCGCCGGCGGCGGGTTAGGCTCGTGCTGGGATTTCACGGACTGGAGAATTCTGGATCGTTCAGTCCAAGGCAGCGTTTACTTGCCCGGTGTGGGAGGCTGGCCGGAGCGCGCTTCACCAGCGTCTCACTTGCCGGGCGGAGGAAACTGCAACATGACGCCGGTGTTCCGGCGCATCTTGTAAACGTGCTTCCCAACGGCGTAGACCTGCGCCGCTTTTCCAAATTGCAGCGCGCCGACCGCGCGGCGATTCGTGCGGAGCTACGATTGCCCAGAGACACTCTTGCGATTGCCGCCGTGGGATCCCTGACTCCGGTCAAAGGGCACGACGGGCTGCTTCGCGCGCTCGCCCGCAGTTCCGCGCCGGCTTGCCGGTTGAGCCTGGTGATTATCGGAGACGGACCACTGCGCAACGAACTATGCCGAACCGCCGAGGCCCTGGGCATTGCGGACCGGGTCATACTTGCCGGTCCGCGCGAAGATGTGCCCGCGGTCCTTGGCGCTATGGACGCCTACGTGTGCGGAAGCACTTCGGAGGGCATGAGCAACGCACTTCTCGAAGCCATGGCCGCCGGGCTTCCCGTCGTTGCGACCGACGTCGGCGACAATGCGGAAGTCGTTCGTGACCAGGTCGACGGGTTGATCGTCAATCCGGGAGATTATGAGCAAATCGCAGACCGCTTCGCCTTGCTTGCCTCACGGCCGGACTTGCGTGTCCGCTTAGGGTCGGCGGCGCGAGAAAGGGCGGCGGGATACGAATTTCCAAACACCGTGCGATCTTACTCTGAATTCTACGAACGGCTTGCCGCAGAAACGGGCCGCGTGAGCTGCACCCGGCTTCGTTCCAACGTCGCAAATCGAACGCCCCATCACGTAGAACCGCGCGATGCAGTCGAGCTTGGGCCTGCCATGTCCGATGACGGCGTCCCGCAGCCCGTATGACCGATCCGGTCAGTCCGGTAATGCTACGCCCTGGATTGTGAAAGTCCCCGTGCCGGCGCAACTTCTTGTGCGCCATGTTCTGCCTCAACCGATTATCGACCCGTTCCGAAAATATAGTGGCGGCTGCGCGTCCTGCGGCGAACGTGCAACCGAATCAAAGTGAACGCGCCCGGAAGGCAGCCGCTCGGATCATAAGGAGCCGCAATGCGCCGGTGCGTGATTCGCCGCAACGAGAGGGGTCTCAATAGGATGCGCGCGGCCGCCGCAAATACGCCCGGCGGGATTGGACTGACCGTGCACCGGGTTGAGGGTGCGGCCGATCCTTCCCGGCACAATCGAACCCTTCCAATTAAACTCGATCGAACCCAAGACCCGTGAGTGCCCAGTGACGAAACAAGATCAGCTAACGCCGGCCAACCGAGCGCAGAGTCAGCCGGCGGGAACGCGTCCGGACACGCCTGCCGAGGACGAACGGCCGCTGGCCGAGGTTCGTCGCACCGTACAGGACCTCGTGCGCATGGTCTCCCTGCACCGGTGGGCGTTCCTGGTTCCGTGCTGCGTCGTTGCGAGCGGGGCATTCGTCCTGAGTCTATACTACCCGCGCACTTACCGCGCCGTAACGAGCTTCGAGCGCCGCAACGACCCCATCCTCGTCAACCTGCCCAACACCAGCGGATCGGCATCGTTTGATTACTTCCGCAGCACCATGGTCCGCGACTTGACTTCGCCCGAATATCTCGAAGAGGTCGTCGACAACATCGGCCTGACGAAGGATTTCGAGCGCGCCCCGGATGGAAACTTGACGGCGCCGTCGAGACGGCGGCGTCTGGCGCTGGCCAGCTCGCTGGCCGAGACGCTGAGAATCGACAGCGAAGCCCCCAATAAGCACATGGACATCATCTGGCTGCGTTACACCGGTCCGGACGCGAACATTGGAAGCCGACTCCTCAACGAACTCAAGAAAACATATATACGCCGCACAATGGGATGGATCCGCGAGTTTCTCGAGAAGCAGCAGAGTTACTATGCCCACGAGGCGGAGTTGGCCATGGAAGAGGTCAAGCTCGCCGAACACGACCTGACGACGCTTCGGCTGGAACTTCCCTACGCAGATCCGCAAACGCCCGGCTCCATCGCCACTCAGATGTCGCAGTACGAGCTCGCGCGCGAGGGTTTGCTCGCCCGGCGCCGCGAATATGCCACGGAACTGTCCGCCCAAGAGCAGATGCTCGCCAACATCGAGACGCGGCTGCACAGCGCGATGGACACGAAGACGGAAGTCTTCTCCCATCTCTCCCTGGTCCAGGACCTTGATCGCAAGATCGAAAATCTCAAGCAGACTAGAGGGATGACGCTTCAACACCCTGAGGTTCAGGGACTTCTGTCCGAACGGCGCCGCCTGCTGGCGGAGCTAGACGAATATCGTGAGCAGCGCGGCGAGACCACCGTCACGAACGTACCGATCTCATCGCCGAGCGCCCCGGTATCCGCGTCCGCGGTTCCCCCGCGCGAGTCAGGCGGTGCCCGGCCGTTGCAGTCGGAGTATGCACAGCTTCGCGTTCAGATTGCCGCACAGGTCGCCAAGTTGAAGGAGATCGACATCGATCTGCAGACCAACGCACGCGCCCTGGCGGAGCTTATGAACGCCAAGGAGACGGTCCACGAAAGACAGGAAGAATACGCCGACATAGTGAACCGGGTGAACAAGGCCAAGCGCCGCCACGGCGACGTGCTCAGAACGCTGGAATCGATCGAACCGGCCATACGGGCGGTCGAGCAGGACAGACTGCTCCAGTTCACAGCCGGCTCGCCCGCGCGCGGCTCGAGTTACCCGGTGAATCCGCAGGCCCGGACCATAGTCCTGCTGGCCATACTCGCCGGCCTCGGTGCGGGGGCCGTATTCGTCATCCTTGCGGAGCTATTGGACCACGTGTTTCACAACTCCGGGCAGGTCGCGCGCAGCCTGGGGCTCCCCATTCTGGAGTCTATTGACGAGATTGTGACGACGATCGACCGGCGCCGGCAATTCATGCGGCGCGTGGTTGTCGTTCCCATCGCGCTTTCCTGCTGCCTCGGATTCGTCTCCGCCACGGGGTTCCTCGCCTACGTCAGCATACGCAAGCCCTGGGTCTACGAGCGAATAAAGGCGATTCCACGCAGCACCCTCGAGTTTCTGGCCGGTAATCAAGACGGGGGCGAGCCGGAAGGCCCGTCTTCGCCCAACGTCGCGTAGCGCGCCCATTCCCCACCATGAAGGCGCGAGACTAGCGCGGCGGTTTGGCGCTCCGTGGGGCCCTCCTCAGTCTTTCTTTGTGAATCTGGAAATAGACGTGGAACTTCGTGCCCCTCTCCAGCCCGGTGTCGACGAACGCTACGGCCCCGTGCGCGCGCAGGATACCCAGCACCGCGGCCAGTCCGAGTCCGTGTCCCTCCGTCTTGGTCGTGAAGAAAGGGTCGAAAATGCGCTGAACCGTGACCTCATTCATTCCGCAGCCGCTGTCCGCCACGATCACTTCGACGTAACGCCCCGGCGCCGGCGGGTAAGGAACGCATCGTGCCGCGCGCGCCGCGGTCAGCGCTGCAAGCCGCGTGGCGACGTGAATCCGGCCTCCATCAGGCATGGCCTGTTTCGCGTTGAGGCAGAGGTTCAGAATGATTTGTTCTATCTGGCCACGGTCGGCGAAGATGGTCGGCAGCCTTTCGCCAAGCGTGAGGACCGGCGGATGGCGTGGCCCCAACGCAGAGCCCAAGAAGCTCGAAGCGTCTCGAACCACTTCATTAAGTTCGGTCGGCTGCGGGTTGTGCCGCCCGGTGCGCGCGTAGGCCAGGAGATGGCGAATGAACTCTCCCGCGCGCAGCCCGGCGTTCTCGATTAGCTCTATGTAATCGATCGCCTTGGAGGGCAAGTCCGACATCGAGCGCAAGAGCGACGTATTCCCGAGTATCACCATGAGCGAGCTGTTGAAATCGTGGGCCACGCCGCTGGCCAGCACACCCAGACTCTCGAGCTTCTGGGCGTTGCGCAGTTGGGCCTCCATCGCCTCGCGCTCGGATACGTCCATCGCCATCGAGGCTACGCCGTGAATCTGGCCCCGCGAATCGCGCAGCGGCGTGTTGAACCATTCGCACGTAAGCCTCGAACCGTCCTTGCGCACGTTGGCGTTGACTGAATGGCTCGAGGTGTCGCCGTGGAGAAGGTCGTTCCAGACCTTGGCCACTGTTTCGACGACGTCAGATGGAACGATGAGGTTGTACGCGTGTTTGTCGATAACTTCCGATCGCGTATAGCCGAAGATTCGCTCGGCCGCCGGGTTCCACTCCACGGCCCGAAAGTCTCGGTCCCAGACGACGTAGGCCAACGGCATGCGCTGCACATGAAACCGAAGGAGCTGGAGGGCGTCGTTCAACTCCTCGACCATCTGCTGCTGCGCGCTCACGTCGTGGACCACAGCGGTGAATACCTGTTCATTGTCATGCCAGCCGACGGCCACGGAAATCTCGAGCACGACTTCACTTCCGTCCTTGCGCAGGCCTCGGGTCGTGACCGTTCGGCTGAAAGTGTGCGCGGAAAGGTGTCCCACGTGGCGTTCGAAGCGCTCAACATGGGCATCGCGCAAGTCCTGCGGCATCAGCCGGATAATGGGCATCCCGGCCGCCTCCTTGGCGGAGTAACCAAAGAGTGCCTCCGCGGCCGGATTCCACGACATGATGCGCCCGTCCGCCCCGGCCGATATCACCGCCGCGTGGCAAAGGCTGACGAGCGTGCTATAGGCGTCCACCGATTGTCGCAGCGCTTTCTCGGCGGCAACTCGGTCTGAAATGTCGCGAAGCGTAGTCTGATACGTTCCGTTGCCCACCGCCGTGGCATGGGCCTCGACATCCAAGACCGTCCCGTCCTTTCGCCGCAGCCGCCGCGTTGCACGCGTTCTGCCGGTCTGCTGAAGAACCTTGAAGCGCTCCTGGGAATGATCTCTGTCGGCGGGATCGCAGAGGTCCCCCACGCGCATGTGCAAGAGTTCCTCCATTGTATAGCCGGTTAGTTCGCACGCGCGCGGATTAGCGCCTATATAGGCGCCCTCGGCGTCGGTCACCAGGACGGCGTCGGCGGCCGACTCAAACAGCCGTTGATGGTCTACGACTCCGCGCGGCTGTATGGAATCAGGCTGCGCCCGCAACGTACCGGGCATGCGCACACTTGCGGGTCTCCTGCTGCCCCTGATTCTGGACCGCCCGGCTTCCATTCGGGACATCATAGCCGAACTCCGTCCGCGCGGCGATTCGCCCTGCGCGGCCTTCGCCGCGTCCGCGTTGAAGCGAGTGGCGGCACCATGCCGATGATGCAACCATGCGTGCGGCGATTGGGGGTGGTTGCACCTTCGTCCAAGGCCTGGTATCGTGAATGCCGGTGGACCCCGCCCGCAGGGCCGCGGGCGAACCTGCCTGTTGCAGCCGCCACGGATTGGCGGTTTACAAGGGCACATGGAGGTACCCTCGCCTATGTTCCTGAAAAGCATAGCGCTTTGCGGCTTCAAGAGCTTCTGCGACCGTGTAGCGTTCGAGTTCGGACCGGGCATCACCGGCATCGTCGGCCCGAACGGATGCGGGAAGAGCAACATCGTCGACTCCTTCAAATGGGTGCTCGGCGAACAGTCCGCGCGTTCACTTCGCGGGCGGCAGATGCTCGACATGATCTTCAACGGCTCGGCGACGCGCCGCAGCAGCAGCCTCGCCCAGGTCGACCTCGTCTTCGACAACTCCGACCACTCCCTGCCTTGCGACGCCGAGGAGGTCACCATCTCCCGCAAGCTCTATCGTTCAGGCGAGAGCGAGTACCTGCTCAATCGCAGTCCGGCGCGGCTCAAAGACATCCGCGAACTGTTCATGGACACCGGCGTCGGGGTCGACGCCTACTCGCTGATCGAGCAGGGAAGGGTGGACGGCCTGCTCCAGAGCAGTCCGGCCGAGCGGCGGACGATCTTTGAAGAGGCGGCCGGCATCAGCAAGTTCAAGGCCCGCAAGATCGAGGCGGAGCGCAAACTCGAACGCACGTCGCAGAATCTGCTGCGCGTCGGGGACATTGTGGAGGAGCTCGAAAAACGCCTCCGCAGCGTCAAGCTGCAAGCCGGCAAGGCGCGCAGCTACAGGGAATACGAAAGCCGGCACAACGAGCTGCGCTCCACGTTTGCGATGGCGGAGTATCATCGCTTTACGCAGGAGAGTGACGGCCTCGCCGGTTCCATTCGAGAAGCCGGCGACCGGGCAACCGGGCTGCGGACGGAGATAGACCGGCACGAGGCCGAAGGATCCCAGATTACGATTCAACTGGACAAGCTCGGTGAGGAGGTCGCCGCGCTCGACAATCGCCTGGTGCGCGGCCGGTCGAGCATGGCGGCGCAGGAGGAGCGCATCGCATCGAGCCGCAGGCGCGCGGAAGAGCAGACCACGCTTCTCGAACGCGCGGGCGAGCGTGCGGCGGCCGACGCCCGACGGCTTCACGAGGCCGATACCGAGTTGGCGCAGGCCGAGCGGACTACCGTTTCCATCGACGGGGAAATCACAGAGCTCGAGTCCCGCATCGAAGCGCTCAGTTCGAGCGACCGTTCTCTGGCGCGCGATCTGGCCCAGGCCCAGGCCATCCTCGAGGACGAGAAGGCCGGAATCGTCGAGCTTCTGCGCAAAAGCGCCCAGACCCACAACGAAATAGTGCGCCTCAACACTCATCGCGAGTCCTTGATCGGCCAGAAGGGAAGACTCACCGAACGCAACGTCCAGGTCACTTCCGAGCTTTCGAGCGTGTTGGAGCGCAAGTCCAGCCTCCAACATCGCGTCCGCGAGGTTGATGAGCTTATCGCTGCCGAGACGCAAACGCTCGCAGAGAAGAGAGCGGAGTCGGCCAGAATCGACGGACTCCGGCGGAGCATTGTCCAGGAGCTGGCCAGTGAGAAGGAACGGCGCAGCGCACTTATCTCGCGCCGTGAACTGCTCGAAGACCTCGAGCGCCGCATGGAAGGGGTCGGCGCGGGTGCCCGCAAGCTCCTCGATCAAAAACGGCTTGCCGAAGTGCCCGCGACGTTCGATGCCATTGTCGGCCTGGTCGCGGACGTGTTCGAGGCGGAGGTCGACGCGACGCGCATCATCGAGGCCGTGCTCGGCGACAGCGACCGATTCATCGTGGCTTCCGATTGCGCCGCGTTTCTTTCGATTGTGGGGGAGCTCGGCGAGCTCCCCGGCCGCCTTACCGCGATCTGCCTCGACCGCCTGCCCCCGCTGGTGAACGAAAGGGACTTCTCGGATCAGCCGGGGTACGTCGCCCGCGCGGTCGACCTCGTGCGCTTTCCCGGCGCGTACGAACAACTCGCCCGCCATCTCTTCGGAAAGACGATCGTCGTCGAGGACCTCGATGCGGCGCTGGCCATGGCGGCACTGGACGTCTCCGGACATCGTTTCGTCACGCAAGGCGGAGAGATGGTGGAGCCTGGTGGGCACTTGGCGCTGGGGCCGTCATCGCCCGGAGCCGGCCTCATATCTCGCAAGAGCGAGCTGCGCGACATCGATGCGCAGTTGGATGCCCTCCAGGAGAGTTTGGACACGCTGCTCGACCAGTTAAACCGCGTGGAGGCCGAAGCCGAGCACGTCGAGGCCGTGCAGCAGGAACTGCGTACCGCCATCTACGAGTCGAGCACCGCCCGGGTCGAGGCCACCACCGGCCTGCAAAACATCGCCGATGCGATCGCCCGCCTCACCATGGAGCAGCCCTTGATTGCTCAGGAGGTCACGCTACTCGAGCAGCAGATCAACGAAGTCCATCTAAAGACCTCCGCGAGTGGAGAGGCCCTGGAACGGCTCAATCGCGAGAACGACGAGAAGGAACGACGGGTCGGCGAGCAAGAAGGGCGGATCGACGCCGTTGTCTCCGCACGGCGCGATACGCAGGAGCAACTGACCGACGGCCGCGTGCGCCTCGGCCGGCTAACCGAGAAGCAGGCGTCCGTCGCCGACTCGGTCATGGCCTTGAAGCGCACCATCGATGAACTCAAAGAGTCCGCGGCCTCCGTGAATAACGACATAGAGCTTTGCCAAACGCGAATCGAAGAGTCGCGCCGGGCGGAGGCCGCCGCGGCCGCGGAACTCACCGTCATTGCGCGCCAGATCGGCGACCTGGAGGCCGAGTCGGCCAATCTTCGAAACAGGCGCGAGGAGCTGCGCGCGGAGATCGACGGCCGCACCCATGCGGTCAGGGTGGCGCGCCAAGGGCTCGAGGCGGCCGAGCGGCAACTCCACGACCTGCAAATGTCCCTTGCTCAGGTCAAGGTGCGCCGCGACGAGCTCGTCGCTCGTACCGCGCAGGAGCTTAACGTCGATCTTCCGGCCCGGTACGAACAGTATGAATACCAGGATCACGACTGGCAACGGGTCGAGGCCGAAATCACCGAGCTGCGCGGCAAGATGTCGCGCCTCGGCAACGTCAACTTCGACGCCATCGCCGAACTGGAGGATCTCGAAAAACGCCACGGCTTCCTCACCGCCCAGCGCGACGACCTCAACGACTCGCAGGCGCAGTTGCAGCAGCTCATCACCCGCCTCAACAACGAGTCACGCGAGCGCTTCGAGGCCTCTTTCGAGCAGATCCGCGACCACTTCCGCACGATGTTCCGCAAGCTCTTCGGCGGCGGAAAGGCCGACATCATTCTCGAAAACCCCGATGACATTCTCGACTCCGGCATCGAGATCGTCGCCCAGCCACCCGGCAAGGAGCTCCGTGTGATCTCCCTGATGTCCGGCGGCGAGAAGTCCCTGACCGCGATCGCCCTGCTCATGAGCATTTTCAAAAGCCGCCCGGCCCCCTTCGCCATCCTCGACGAGGTTGACGCGGCCCTGGACGAGGCCAACAACGACCGCTTCAACAGGATAATCCGCGAGTTCGTCTCCGGGTCTCAGTTCATCATCATCACGCACTCCAAGTGGTCCATGCACGCGGCCGACCGGCTCTATGGCATTACCATGCAGGAACCCGGCGTCTCCACGCGCGTCAGCGTCCAGCTCACCGGCGCCAACGTGGCCTGACGGCCGTTGAAAGAGTCGGTCCAATTGGCTTGCCCGTCCGCCAACCGGCTTTTTTTTGGGTGGAGCGACCGATCACACCGCGGCCGGCCAATTCGACGATCCGCGATCTTTCATCGCAATTCGCGTAGAACCCCCGCAGGCCGAAAAGAAATGGAACGAGAAACAAATCCCCCTGCCGCCGGGCGCCCGGGGCGTCGCAACCGGTGGCGAAGTTAATCGACAGGATATGTGCGCGGGTCTGCTGACGGACTACTCCGCTCCGCAATACTCCGGCGGGTTGGCCGTGGGGTCGTAGCAGGCACGTAGACACGTAGGGTGGGCACTGCCCACCAGAGAACTCGCCGGTCTCGCAGCACAACTCCGGAGACATGCGCGGGTTGCCGCCGTGATTGGCGCATGTGCCGGTGCCGGCCACAGGAAGACTAACAGCCGTGCCCGCAATCCATGGCGAACGCGGATCACTCGGGATACGCACACATGTCCTGGTCTTCATAGGCACCCATGTCCACGTTAGCGCAGCCCCGGACGCGAGCGTTGAAGTAAGTCCCGCTCGTTAGCGTGTGCAGGTCCTTGGGCAATACTTCGCCCGGGTCGATGTTACCGTCCTTGTCCAGGTCTGCCACGTCCAGCGGGAGATCATCGTTGTTAGCCACGTCCATGCAGGGCGACTCGTGAGGCGATTCATTCAGCAAGCTGTAGTCGTCGGTACTTCTGTTCACAAACAACGGCACACCGCTGATGTTACCCGTTCCCGGCCACGTGCCCTGCACGTCGCTGTACGTGACGTCGACATCCTTCGTGGGCGTGTCGGGATAGATCTGGTCACCGCTGCCCGCCGCTGTGTTGAAGTAGAGGATCGAGTTGCGAATCACCGACGCTTCATCAGTGTCATAAATTGCTCCTCCGTCGCCGCTCGTCGCCTCGTTATCCGCGAACGTACAGTTTATGAAGAACGCGCCGTCCATCGCCATGTAGACAGCCCCGCCGTCCTCCGCCATATTGTCGTGGAACAGGCAGTTGTGAAATCTGGGGCTGCCCGATTCGCTGTAAAAGGCGCCGCCGCCTGCGATGTCTCCGCCGGCATCCGCTCCATCCTCGTTGTCCCGAAAGATACAGTTGACGAACGTGGGGCTTCCGTCATTGATGCTTGCCACTGCCCCTCCCCAGTCATCCGCCTCGTTGGCCTCGAGGACGCACTCGACAATTGTCGCGTCGCTTGCGTCCAAGAGTAGCCCACCGCCGACCCCGCCGTCAGCGGAGCCATTCGCGTTCCCGTCCTTGATGTGGAATCCCCGCAGGACGGCCGAGGCGTCGTTCTCGGAGCTGGTGACCACGTGCTTCGCTTCACCGTCTCCTGGAATGTACGTCACGTTTGTCGCCGGGTCCGCGTCGGTCCACTCGGACTCACCGCTAAGGGCACTGTCAAAGCCTCCGTAAATCGCGACGTTATTCCTGAGCGTGATGGGCTCGTAAGTACCCTCCTTTACAAAGACCTGGTAGCCGTCGAAGGCGTTGTCGATTGCCGTCTGCAACTCGTCATAGGCGTTCTCCCAGTCGCTGCCGTCGCCCGGCTCGGCGATACAGGCGTCAACGTAGGTCGGATTTGGATACTCGCACATGTCCAGGATCCCGTTTTCGTTACAGTCGTCGTGCGTCTCCGCGCTGATGTCGCAGGCGTCAGGAATCCCGTTGTCGTTGCAGTCGGTCTCGCACTCATCGGGCACGCCGTTGCTGTTGCAGTCGCTGCTCTGTCCGCAATATAGCTGTGTAGTCTTCCACTGGCAGGTCGTGTCGTCGCACTCGGCGGTACAGCCGGTCGCGCCGCAATCGATATCGCACTCATCCGGAATGCCGTTATAATTGCACTCGTCGGAATACTGCTCCAGCGCCGCCGCCGCGTTTACAACTCCTCCGGAAACCGTCTTACCGTCCAGCGAGACTACGGGGCGCACACTGTCCATCACACGGTCGACGACCTTATCCCATCGCAGCGTGGGGTACTTGCCCATGACCAGGGCGAACACACCCGCAACATGCGGTGCGGCGAACGAAGTACCGCTCGAAAAACCGTATGCGTTTTGCCCACTCGATAGCAAACTAAACGCATCGACGCCCGGCGCCCCCAGATCTACGGATAGCACGCCCCAGTTTGAGAAACCCGCTAAACCATCGTTCTTGTCCGTCGCTGCAACTACGATGACGTTACCCAGGGGGATTCTAGGTGGATAGCGCCAGTTTTCGCCAGAGGAATCGTCAATGTCGTATCCGTTGTTGCCGGCCGAACCTACGAAAATGTGCCCAATCTCTTTCCCAGCAGCCTCAATCATGTCCGCCAGTGGCGCCGGGCTAGTGATGTCCTCTGCCGCGAAATCCCAACTGCTGTTGGATACTCTGATGTTATTGTCAATCATGTACTGCAGCGCCTCTACCGCATTTGACATCGTACCGTCTTCGCCTTGAATGACTGATAGTCCTACAAGTTTGCACCGCCAGGCGACACCACTAATTCCTTCGCCGTTGTTGCCGCGCGCACCGATTATGCCGGCAACAAATAAGCCGTGATGTGCCGCGGTACACACACCACTTCCTGTTGGGGGATCCTGCGTGAAGTTAAACCCATGAATGTCATCCACATAGCCATTACCATCGTCATCGCAGTTGTCCTCGCCGTTGAATTCATCCAGGTTCGTCCAGATGTTGCTCTTGTCCGGCTCCCAATAATCATCGGCTTCCGATTCTACGAAGTCTCTGTGGTTGCAATAGATAGGGTAATCAAGCACGCCGATTCGGAAATCAGGATCGCCCGTGAATTCATCCGCACCGCCCACGTCCCAGGCTTCGGGGGCGTCAATATCGGCGTCAGCCGTCCCGCAGTCTTCGGCCCCTCCCCCAGGAATGTCCTGCCCTACGTTGTTTAGGCCGTATTGATTTCCCCATTCGGTGTCGTCGTTATCACCAGGGAATTCCGTCGGGGTCGCGCACGAACTCGGATAGATCAGGTAGTCAGGCTCTGCGTACATGACTTGAGCGTCACCGAGGTACGCGCCGAGGCCATCGGCGAGGTTTCCGCTGGGGACGCTTACCAGATATAAGCCTGATACAGAACGGAACGAGCGCACAACAACCGCACCGGCAGCAGTATGTGCCGCCGCACGACCGGCGATCAACGTCTCAGGACGAAAGCGCACCAAGAGATTCTCCCAATGGTGCGCCACCTCAAGCATCCGAGTTATCTTCAACTCAGTGGCTGTTGGCGGATCGTCGGCGTGAGCGCTAATCGGCGCGGTCAATGTAATCAGAATAGTGGACAACGAAACGCAGGTCCCGCCGATTGCGATCCGTTTCCTTGGCTTGGAAAGGGGCGTAAAGTAGGGGCCAAGAGTCGGTGTGTGCGCAATTGCGTCAGCCTCGTCAGCTGCCGGAGTCCACGACTTGTTGTTCATGGTTCTATCTCCAAAGGCTTCGCCGGGAACTTGTGCCATAGGACGCTACGATTACGCCTTCCGACCACATCCGAGCGTAGTAGAACTGCGTGTGTCACTTGCGGACATCTTATCGCATTCTGAGTTGCCTTGCAAGCGGACCGGTTGTCATATAGAATCTACGGCGCTGTCCAGGCAGTAAGTGAACGCGATTGGAGGGCAAGTGATGTCCAAGTACAAGTCAAGGTTCGGTTCGCTTGCGCGTTTTCTATTCGCCCTTACGTCAGCAGTTCTCGTGAAGGCGGGCGCGCCTCCAAACGACGCCTGCGAGAACGGCGCTCTCGTATGTGAAAACCTCACCGCCGACGCGGACGTCGGGTTGTGCGACAATCCGCAAGCGGGCAACCCAAACACCATTCCGCTCGGTACACCTTGCAGCATCTCCGCTCAGGACTGCTACGACGGATCGACATGTAATGCTTGGCCTTTCGATGCTTTTCGTTGCTTCGTAGCAACTGATAATACAGACGCTACTACAGATGGACCTGGCGCCGCCGGTGAATGCATCCCGGACATAGGCCAGTTTCAGGCCGATGTTTGGTACAGCATTGTTGCGCCGTGCTCCGGCGAAATGGTCATCAGCATGTGCAACGCGCCTTCTTTGTACGATTCAATGCTCGCCATATTTGGTGATCACACCTCCGATCCACCCTGCCCAGCGAGCAGCAACTCTACGCTCTTGCGTTGTGACGACGATTATTGTCCGGGAGGTGCCACCGTCTCCGGGGCGCAGGCATCGGTGGTGGCTGGCGCTAGCTATCTGATACGCGTTGGCGGCTGGTCATGGACTGGAACAGTGGAAGGCGCCGCACAAGGCGTAAGCGAGCTGGACATCGGTTTTCTGTGCACGCAGATTTCCGCCCCGGTGGCGCCGCCCGATGAATTACATCGATACCGGAAGCACCGCTACGTTTCCATCAATCCAAGTACGAGCGCAGCATCTGAGATTGGTTTGAAGGTGGAGTTGGTTTTCCTTCCGCGGTGCAGCGGCGACCTGGAAAGGTCGTGCCTCTGGCACGACGACTGCGATGGCGGGGCGACGGGGCCGTGCGTTCAGCATCCCGACGTCGGTTCGACCTGGTGGGTTCAGGCACCGCAGGAGGAACCTTTGGGCTGTCTGCCGGGCCCGTGCGGTCCGACGGACCAGTTCGCAAGGTTGGATGCGACGCCGCACTTCCAGGCCTGGAACCTGACGACCCTGCACATCGGTGATTGCGAAATCGTCCCCGTGGCGAAATATGAGATCACGTCGTGCCTTCCGCCGGACGGCGTCGAATGCAGCGAGCCTTTCGCCGTCGAGACCATCCGACAGCCGTTCATCGCTCCGGGATTCCGTGGCAACTTCGGCGACGTGGCCGGGGTGGTCGTAGGGACGGAGTTCGGGCCGCCGGACGGTTTCGGAAACGTCATCGATGTGACCGCCTACATTTTGACGGTGCAGAACTACGGCACGGCCAACACGCCGCAGGCTCACCCGACGTGGGTGGACCTTCACGGGCTGGTGTTGCGATGCAGCGGATCGGGCGACAACTGCCTAAGCAACGATGATTGTCCGCAAGGGGAAACGTGTGCGTCC
>Ga0326597_10002316_pt1 | contig 28589 bp, 21 predicted proteins | sample RVTome_12_FD_203789 | JGI IMG/M metagenome (GOLD analysis project Ga0326597, IMG submission 203789) | Soil microbial communities from uranium-contaminated site in the Upper Colorado River Basin, Wyoming, United States - RVT100D185 | ecosystem: Environmental > Terrestrial > Soil > Contaminated >... | reverse complement strand
CGACGGCGTCGTAGAGACGAAGGTCGTCTTTGTGGAGCCAGACGGGCGCGCCGACCGCCTCCTTGGCGCGCGCGACGCCGGTGACGTGATCGAGGTGCGCGTGCGTCAACAGGATGTACTCGATCGAGAGCCCGTGACGGCCGGCGGCATCGAGCAGGTCGTCCACCTCGTCGCCCGGGTCGATGATCACGCCCTGGCGAGTGATCTCGCAGCCGAGGAGGAAGCCGTTCTTCATGAAGGGGGGTACGGCCCGCATCTCGAGAATCATCCCGACATTCTCGCACAGCGTCCCGCGGGCCGGCCGCGGGCAGCATCGCGGCAGCGCCCCGGCGACGCTCGCGCGGCAAACGGGTCTTCCAGCGCTTGTGCTCACGATCTGCGCGCCGGCTGGGGTTTGCCGGACGACAGCCAACAATCGGTTGGGCGTACGGCTGATCCGATTACCGGTGGCGAAACAGCGCCGTCGCGCCCGAGCCGCCTGCGGGCCCGTTTGTCCACTGACGCCCTCGCGCGAGGTCGAACGGGCCGCTGCCGAGACGCTGTCCGCGGCAACCCCCGCTCTGCCGGGCTTTTCTTCCGTCCATTCTTCGGGCATTCCGTGGCCATTCCGTGGCCATTCCGCGGGCCTTCCGTGGACATTCCGTGGGCCTTCCGTGGGCCTTCCGCGGGCCTTCCGTGGACATTCCGTGGGCATTCCGTGGGCATTCCGTGGTAATTATCAGGCACCATGATCATCGTGGCCGTCGACGATCTGCTCTTCTCCTCGAAGATCCGCGAGACCGCCAGGCACGCCGGCGCGGAGCTGATGTTCGCCCGCACGCCGGACGCCGTCCTGCGCGAGGCACGGGAGCGCCGGCCTCCGCTCGTGATCTTCGACCTGAACGCGGACCGCATCCAGCCGATCCCGACGATCCAGGCCTTGAGACAGGATCCCGACCTCGCCGGCATCCGCCTCGTCGGCTTCGTGTCCCACGTGCGCACCGACATCATCGAGGCGGCGCGCGCCGCGGGGGCCGAGGTCATGCCGAGATCGCGGTTCGTCGCCGAGCTGGAGCAGCTCCTGACGGGGGCTCGAGGCCTGGGGCAGGAGGCGTGAAGAACGAGGATCCGCTCGTCACACCGCTGTCGATCCTGGACGCGCGGCGGCGCATCGCCCCGCACGTCCTGCGAACGCCGATCCGGCATTCGGACTGGCTGTCGCGCGAGACCGGCGGCAACATCTTCCTGAAGCTGGAGTCGATCCAACCGACCGGCTCGTTCAAGATCAGGGGCGCGTTCAATTTCGCGATCAAGCACGCCGCCGGCTCGCCGCACGTGCCGGTCGTGACGGCATCGGCCGGCAACCAGGGACGCGCGCTGGCGTACGCCGCCGCGCGCCTTGGTCTGCGTGCCATCGTCCACGCGCCCGAGACGGCGCCTTCGACCAAGCTCGACGCCATCCGCGCGCTCGGCGCCGAGCTGCGGCTGTGGCCCGACTACGATGCGGCCGAGCGCGAGGCCAAGCGGCACGCCGCCGAGGCCGGCGTCCCCTACCTCTCCCCTTTCAGCCACCCCGACATCGTGGCCGGCGCCGGCACCGTGGCGCTCGAGATCCTCGAAGACCTGCCCGACGTGGACCTGATCGTCGTGCCGGTCGGGGGCGGCGGGCTCGTCAGCGGGATCGGCATCGCCGCGAAGGCGGCCACGCGCGACATCGAGGTGGTGGGCGTCGAGGTCGAGGCATCCCATCCGTTCACCGATGGGCTCGCGGCGGGGAGAATCGTGCCGATTCGGGTCGGGCCGAGCCTCGCCGACGGCCTTGTCGGCAACCTCGATCCCGACACCATCACGTTCGACCTCGCCCGCCGCGTCGTCGATCGGTTCGTGCTGGCCGGTGAAGACGGCCTGCGCCGCGGCATTCGCGGGCTGCTGGCCGAGGAGCACCTGGTCGCGGAGGGCGCCGGCAGCGTCGGCGTGGTCGCGCTGCTCGATCGTCGGATCCCGGTCGAAGGCCGGCGCGTGGCGGCGATCGTGTCGGGCGCGAACATCGATATGAGCGCGCTCGAGGAGATCGCGATGGATCACCGCGAAGGACGCGGAGCGTAGGGAGGCTCAACACGGAGGACGCGGAGCGCACGGAGTCATACCCCTCGCACGGCCGCTCTCACCGCGGAGACCACGGAGCGCACGGAGTCATACCCCTCGCACGGCCGCGCTCACCACGAAGGTCACGGAGCGCACGCTTACCGCAGGTCCTTGAGCGCATCGGCGGCGACCGCGCGCAGGCGCGCGCGTGCTTCGTCGAGCACCGCGGCAGCTTCGACGAAGGGCGGGTCGGTGAGCACGCTGCCCCAGGGAAGCCAGCCGAGGCGGTACGCGTGGTCGTCGAGGCACCACAAGCGCAGCGCGGCTTCGCTGGCGGCGATGGCGCGCAGGGCGGCGGCCGCGCGTGCGGGCTCATCGATCGCGGCGGCGGCCATCGCCGAGCACGCGACGGCAGCCGGGGCTGCGTCGGCATGCGTCGCACGCTCGAAGACGGGCGCCACCAGCGCGCGCGCCTCGTGCGCCTGCCCCTGGCCGAGCTGCAGCGCGGCCAGGATGGCCTGGCCTTCGCAGAACGTTGGATCCTGCTCGACCTTCGCGCGCGAGAGCGTCGTCGCCTCGCTCACCCGTCCGAGCGCGTGGAGCGCGTAGACGCTCAGGACGGCGTCCGGCCCCGCCACCGACGCGTCGGCGGAATCGCCGGCGAGGGCGGCGGCGGCCAGCGCCTCGGCCGCGCGTCCCTGCGCGAGCCGGAGCAGGGCCAGCGCAAGCGGCCATGCCCGTCCCTCCGGGTTCAGTTGGCGCCCCCGATCGATGTCACGCTCGGCTTCGTCCAGCTCCCCGAGTTGTCTGTGGGCCGACGCGAGATCCGACCACGCGGTGGTCATTCTCGGGTCGACGTCCAGCGCCTCTCGGAAGAACGGGATGGCGCGACCGGGATCGAGCCCGCGAACCTGTTCGCCGATCCGCCGGGCGGCTTCGCCGTAGGACGGATCGAGCTCGCGTGCGCGCCTGAGGTGAGCGAGCGAGACCGCCAGGGTCTCCGACACCAGCCCGAGCGCCAGGTGCGCCTGCGGCAGGTCGGGGTCGACAGCGACCGCGGCCGTCGCGGCGACATGCGCCTCGGCGAGCAGCTCGCCGTACTCCAGCCGACGGGCGCCGACGGCCAGGAGATACAGCGCCTCGGCCAGACCCGCCTGCGCCTCGGCCAGTGCCGGGTCGATGTCGACCGCCTGGCGGTAGAGGACCGCCGCCCGGGCTGGCGCTCCCTGGGCGGCTGCGTCGCGTCCCCGCAGGTACGACTCGTAGGCGCGCGGGTCGACCCGGCGCGACGCCGTCCGCGCGCGGGCCGCGCTCGGCGCCAGGCTGAGACCGAGCACGCGCGCGACCTGTCCGCTGATTTCCGACTGGACGGCGAACACGTCTCCCACCGGCCGGTCGAACTGTCCGCCCCACACCTGCATCCCGACGGAAGGGTCGAGCAGCCCGACGCGGACCCGCAGGGTGTCGCCCTGACGACGGGCCGACACCATGAGCACGGCCTTCGCGCCGAGCTCGGCCGCGACGGCCGCCGGCGACTGCGCCCGGTACTCGCGGGACGCCGATCGTCCGAGCACCGTGATCCCGGGTGTCTGACCCAGCCTCGTGACGAGATCGGCGGCGAGGCCGTCGGTGACGTACTGGAACTCGGCTTCAAGCGATTCGGGAATCACCGCGAGGATCGGCGCCGGGGGCGGGCCCGCGTAACGGCTCCACAGGGCTTCCAGGCGCCCGCGCCACAGCCACAACGTCGTCGCCAGCGTCGTCAGGACCAGTAGCGCCGCCATCCAGCCCCACGGGACGGAGCGGCGCGGCCGCGCGGGCACGACCGAGAGCGGCTCGCTGTCCCCGCTGCGCACGTCGAGGATGGCCGACAGGGCCCGCAGCTCCGCGGCCATGGTGGCGGCGGTCTGGTAGCGGTCGCCCGGCTCCTTCGCGAGTGCCCTGCCCAGGATCTGATCCAGCTCTTTCGGCAGGTTCGGGTTCACCCGACTCGGCGGCGGCGCCGGATCGCGCACAATCGCCGTCGCTGCCAGAAGCCCTGCGCCAGGCCGGGCGAACGGATTCCGTCCGGTCAGCATCTCGAAGATGACGATGCCGAGCGAGAAGATGTCCGTGCGCTCGTCGACCGCGCTTCCGGCCGCCTGTTCCGGCGACATGTACGCCAGCGTGCCCGTCACCACGTCGGTCCCGGCCTGCAGCTGCGTCACCGCCGTGTCGCGGGCCGCGCCGCCGCGCGTCCAGGTGGCCAGGCCGAAGTCGAGGATCTTCGCCCGGCCCTTGGACGTAATCAGGATGTTGTCCGGCTTGAGGTCGCGGTGAATGACGCCGACGCCGTGAGCCGCGGCGACCGCCTCGGCGAGCTGGACGGCCAGGTCGAGCGCGGTGCGCGTGCCCAGCGGGCGCCCGCCGATCTCGGCGGCGAGCGACCGGCCCGGTACGTACTCGAAGACGAGGAAGACGTCCTCGCCATCCTTGAGCACGTCGAACAGCGTCGCGATGCTGGGATGCGAGATGGCGGTCGCCGCGCGCGCGTCGCGGAGGAACCGGCCGCGCCGGCGGGCGTCGCGCACGATGGTGTCCGGGGGGACCTTGACGGCGACCGTGCGCCCGAGCCGTGTGTCGCGCGCGCGGTACACCTCGCCCATGCCGCCCGTGCCGACCAGCTCCAGGAGATTGTAATGCGCGACCTGCTCGAGCATTGGGGAGGATTATAGACGGTGCCTGGTGCCGGGTGCTTGGTGCCGGGTGCGGGCTTCGTGCCTGGTGCCTGGTGCGTGCCTGGTGCACCGCGACGGCGCTTCCGCACCGCGACGTGGCTCTTCACCAGGCACCAGGCACGGCACGAGGCACTCCGGACTCCGCACGCACCAGGCACCAAGAACCACGCACCAAGCACCTTCGTGAGCGTCAGGTCCGGGGTTTCGACGGTCGCAGCTCGATGCGGCTCGCGAGCGTCCGCGCCGGGTGCGCGAGCAGTTCGACGATCACCTGCGCGACGTCCTCCGCACCGATCTTCCAGTCGGCGCGCGATCCGGTCGGACCACCGAATTCCGTATCGACGGATCCTGGCATGATGTAGCTCACGCGGATGTTGTCGTAGCGGACCTCCTGCATCAACACCTCGCTGAACGCGTTGAGCGCAGCCTTCGAGGCGCAGTACGCGCCGCCGCCCTTGAAGGCGTTCTTGCCCGCCAGGCTGCTGATGTTGAAGATCCAGCCGCCGCCTCGGGTACGCAGGTGTGGAATAGCCGCCCGGCAGCCGTAGAACACCCCGTTGAGATTCGTCTCGATGACCCGCCGCCAGTCGTCGGGCGACAGGTTCGCGATGTCCTCGAACAGGCCGATGCCGGCGTTGTTCACCAGCACGTCGAGGCCGCCGAACCGCGAGGCCGCGCGATCGATCAGGCGGCGCACCTGAGCTTCGTCGCGCACGTCGGCCACGATGGCCTCGAGACGCGCGCCGGCGTCCGAGACCGGCGCCAGGCGGCTCCGCGCCGTATCCAGGTGCTCGTTGGTCCGGCCGCTGACGGCCACGCTGGCGCCACGCGCGAGCAGGGCCTCGGCGATCGCCAGGCCGATGCCGCGAGTGCCGCCAGTGACCACGGCGACCGTGTCTGCGAGTTGTGGGGGGGTAGACATGACAATAGAATACTCGCCGGCATCCCGATGCTGAACGCCTCATCTTTCGTCGCGATCATCGGCGCCGGCGACCTCGGCGGCGCACTCGCGCACAAGCTGGCGGGCCTGGACCGCGTCGGTCGGATCCTGCTGATCGACGAGGAGCGCGGGATCGCCGCCGGGAAGGCACTCGACATCCAGCAGGCGGCCTCGGTCGAGGGCTTTCGCACGCGGCTGGAGGCGACCGCCGACTTGACGGCAGCCGCGGGTGCCGCGGCGGTCGTGTTCGCGGACGAGGCGCGCCCGGATCCCGCCCGGCCCGCCGACGCGTGCCTGGCACGCCTTGCGCGCCTTGCGACGCTCGATCGGAACGCGGTGTTCGTCTGCGCGGGCGCGTCGCACGTCGAGCTGATGGAGCGGGCGATCGGCGAGGGCCGGATCCCGCGCGCGCGGATCGTCGGCGCGGCGCCGCTCGCGTTCGAGGCGGCCGTCCGGGCGCTCGTCGCCGCGGCGACCGACCGCTCGCCGGCCCAGGTCGCCTTGTCGGTGGCGGGCCGCCCGCCGGAGTTCGTGATCCTCTGGTCGGGCGCCACGGTCGGAGGCTCCCCTGTCGAGCAGGCCGTCGGTCCGGCCGTGCTGGCCCGCATCCGGCGGCGCGTCCCGGCGCTCTGGCCGCCCGGACCGAACGCGCTGGCGTCGGCCGCCGCGCGGGTCGCCGCGGCCGTCGCCGCCGGGTCGCGGCGGCTGTTTTTATGTTCGGTGGGCCTGGACCATCCGCCGGCCGCGCGCGGCCGCGTCGCGGCCATGCCGGTCGAGCTGGGGCCTCAGGGAATCATCCGGATCGTGCCGCCCGTGATGAGCGCGCGGGAACAGACGCTCGTCGAGAATGCACTAGACATCTTCTAAAGCCCGTGTCCTTACGAATGAAGCATGTTTTGGGCTTTAGAAGCTGTCTTAGTTTAGGCGCGGCCGCTGTGCGGCCGCCTAGCAGCGAAGATTCGCCGTGCTGGCTCGCGGCTTTATCACTCGGCGGTTTGAGGCGAAGCTTCGTTGCCGGGAATGGGATAAGCGAGCTGATCGCGCCGATCCGTCACTGCTTCTGACCGGTCACGCCATAGGTCGTGGAGAGGCCGCCCGGCAGCTCCCCTCCCGTGCCCATGACGAGCGTGCCCGTCAGGGCGCCGCTCTCGGAGAAGGTCACGTCGAAGCGAACGCCGACGTTGGACCGCCCCGCGACGGTTCCCGTACCGGTCAGCGTGGCGCGGCGGGTGGTCGCGTCGTACGGCCCCGTGACCGTCACCCAATTCGAGCCGCTCGGGCCGGCAATCGTCATCGTCGTGCCGCTCAGCGCCACCGTGAGCACGAGGCTCGACGGCAGCGCGATGAAGGGGCCGTGTTCTCCCGGGTCGGACTGAATCGAGATGGTTGAGGGATAGCTTCCGGGCGGGCTGAAGGTGGGCGTCGTGGGGGTCGTCGGCGTGGAGGGCGTGCCGGGCGAGCCCGGGTTGGCGTCGCCGCCGCCCGCGGCGAGCGCGATGAGCGCGCCGCCGGCGCCGGCGGCCCCGAGCCCGGCTTTCATCGCGGTGGACATGCCCGAGTTGGCCACCTGCATTGTCCCGGCGGGGATGTCGATGGCGAGCCGCCGCGCGCGATGCGCCCAGAACACGCCGGCGAACTTGCGGTCGCAGTTCTCGTCCCTGGGCGGCGTCCGGCCGTCGGTCACGAGCTGCACCCGCACGACCTGGCCATTCTGGCAGCGGTCGACGAACACCTGGACCTGCGCCTTGCCGACGTCGGCCAGATCGAGCGTGGTCGTGCCCGCGCCATCCGGGCCGGGTTGGATATCGGCGATCTTGCCGCCGTTCATCGCGACGTCGAGGACCGACGCGCCGAGGGCGCCCGTGACGTCCACCGTCACGGTCCCCTGCTGCGCCCCCACGCGGTGCGCGCCCGCCAGCACCAGCACAACCGCCGTAGCCGCCGCTGCTATCGTTCGCTGCATGGTTCCGACTCCCTGGCTATGCTTCGGTATCACCTGAACGAACGGACACGGTCGCCGCGGCGGCCGTGGTCAAGGGGTCTCGCGGCAGGGACGACACCGGCGGAACTGTCAGTCCGGGGGTTCTGCCCGGGCGTTCGTGGACCGGAACGGGCGGCCTCCTCGAGGACGTTCCGGACGTCGCGCCAGCGGCCGGGCACGCGCGCCCGGACGGTCTTCTCGATCTCGTCGCTCCACGCCTGACCCATCCGCTGCAGGTTCTCCCTCGTCCGTTCCACGAACGCCCCTCCGAAGGATTCGAGATCGAGGTTGCGTTCCTCCGCCCAGATCGCCCACTGGCGGATGGCGTGGAAGTAGGCGGTCGCATCGCTGTCCGGGCTCAACCGGCCGGCGTCGCGGAGCTGCTCGGCGGCGTGCAGGATGCGGCGCGCCGGCGCGAACCGGCGCTGGACCTCCGCCGGCGCGAGCCGGAAGACGGCGCCGGCGTCGGGTGGAGCGCCGCGAAACTCCAGGCAGTACGCGTTGAGGCGGGCGGCCGGCGGTGGACCGCCGCCGGTCCGTTGAAGCCGATCCTGCAAGAGCCGTTGCGCGCGCGCCGAGGCGGCGGCGTCCAGCGGCTCGAGCACCAGGCCGGCGCCGGCCAGCGCGACGGGCCCGGCACCCGTCGCGAAGGCGTACGCCTCGATCGCCTCGCCCGTCGAGGACCCGAGGCTGGTCAGGAAGATGCGAATCTCGCCGGGCCGGAGATCCTGCCCGTCGCCGCCGGCGTTCGACGGGCCCACGGCCGGACCGTGAACGCGCGCGCCCGCCTCGATCTCGTCAGGCTCACCGCCGGCCGCGCTCCCGAACGCCTGCACGGTCTCCAGGCTCTCCAGGATCATCATCTGGACCGCCGGATCGCGGCGGCCGTCGACCGCATTGACCGCCGTTGGGTTCTCGCTGACGTCCACGACCGGCCTTTTCGGAACCAGGCCGACTTTCCGCGATCGCTCCTCGTCTTCCTTTTCTTTTGCTTTCTCCTTCTCTTCAGGCGGCAGCGTGTCGGGATCCAGCGGCAGACCCGTGCGCGGGATCGTTCCTTTCACTTCCCCTGGCGCGATCACGAACTCCTTCGGCGGCACCTCGTCGGGGCTGCCTGGCCCGATCCGCGGAACGGTCCCGCCGACTTCACCCGACACGATCACGAACTCCTTCGGCGGCACCTCGTCGGGGCTCCCCAGCGCGGGCGTGCGCGAGGCCGGCTCAACCGGCACGATCACGAACTCCCTCGGCGACACCTCGTCCGCGCTTCCCGGCGTCCCCGGCGCCCGGATGTCCTCGGCCCGGATGATGTAGGTCGTTTGCCTCGGAAGGCACGTGGAGGTGCCTTGATGCTCGACCCTCAGCCGCCCGACCGGGTAGGGCTTCCCGACCGCTCGGACGCCTTCCATCAGCTCCTCGAGCGACATGCGCCGATCCCGCGTGAGCGTGACGTCGACGGCAAGCGACCCCGAGGCAGGCACGTCGAACTGGGCTTGCGCATCTCCAAGATTGGCATCGGACGTGTAGGTCTTCGCAAGCCGCCGTGCGTCGCCCGAGAGTCTGAGCGTGAACCCGGAGCCGAGGACGGGGCTCGACGTGACCGTGACGGTCCTGGATTCTCCGCACTTGTTGATGAGGGTCAGTCGCCCTTCCTTCACAACAGGGATGGTCAGCACCTCCCTTTCCTCGACTTCGTACGGGACGGTCCCCCAGTTCCACTCCTCATCCGAGACCTGCAGGGCGGGTGGGAGGGAAGCAGATGGAGGCCCAGCCCTCCCAACCGCAGCCGCCGCGAGCAGGAGGACGGCCGCCGGCCCGAGCACACGCGCCCAGCGCCGCCGTCCGCCGGGTCTCCGATGAGCCGCAGATGCGGATCTCAGCATCGGTACCCACTCCAGGGCCGGCGCCCTGCCATCGGCACTACCTGACCCTGCCCTTGATGCGGTACTTCGTCACCCTGGGAAGGCAGCCTGGAAAGCTGCCTTGATGCTCGACATCGAGTGTGCCGGGCTCGTAGGGTTCGTCGTCGTCACCTGGCTCTCTGAAAACTTCCGCCCAGTCTTCCGCCCACGACTTGACACTGTCTCTGTGGGCCTTCCCGTCAGGAGGCGCCAGGAGCGAGAGTTCGACCGGGAGCGACGCGAGACCAGGCACGACGAATCGAGCCTTCCACCCCGCGTCGCGTCCGCTCAGCTCGACGGGCTCGTAGTCTTTCGCCAGTTGCTGCGACGCCTCGCCGGAGATGGTGACGACCCACCCCGGGGCCGTGGCGTCGCCCATGAAATAGGAGTATTCAACCGTGATGGTCCTGTCTTCCTTGCACTTGTTCGTGAGAATCAGCTGCGACGTCTTGGACGACCCGTCGTCCATCGGGAGCGTTCCCCAATCCCAGTCCTCCTCCGCGGCCTGCGGGGCGGGCGCGAGGGAGGAAGGGGCGGGCCCCGCGCTCGCCACCGTCACCGCGGCCAGGATGAAGATGGCCGACCGTTCGAATGCAGGCGTCCAGGACCTGGATGCGCCAGGTGTTCGATGAAGCGTGGCTGAAGCCGAGCCGTCACGCATGTCTTCACCTCCCCGGGTCAGTGGAATGGCCCTGGTTCGGGGCGGGTGGGCGGGAAACCCGGACCTCCTCGAGCACGCTCCGGATGTCGCGCCAGCGCCCGGGCACGCGCGCCCGGACGTCCCTCTCGATCTCGTCGCTCCACGCCTGACCCATCCGCTGCAGGTTCTCCCTCGTCCGTTCCACGAACGCCCCTCCGAAGGACTCGAGATCGAGGTTGCGTTCCTCCGCCCAGATCGCCCACTGGCGGATGGCGTGGAAGTAGGCGGTCGCATCGCTGTCCGGGCTCAACCGGCCGGCGTCGCGGAGCTGCTCGGCGGCGTGCAGGATGCGGCGCGCCGGCGCGAACCGGCGCTGGACCTCCGCCGGCGCGAGCCGGAAGACCGCGCCGGCGTCGGGCGGCGCGCCAAGGAACTCCAGGCAGTACGCGTTGAGGCGCGTCGCCGCCGGCGGGGCGCCGCCCATCCCCTGCAGCCGATCCTGCAGCAGCCGTTGCGCGCGCGCCGACGCGGCCGCGTCCAGGGGCTCGAGCACCAGGCCGGCGCCGGCCAGCGCCACGGGACCGGCGCCGCTGGTGAAGGCGTACGCTTCGATCGCCTCGCCCGTCGAAGAACCGAGACTGGTCAGGAAGATTCGGATCTCGCCGGGCCGCAGATCCTGCCCGCCACCGCCTGCGTTTGACACGGCCACGGCCGGACCGTGAACTGGCGTGCCCGCCTCGATCTCGTCAGGCTCACCGCCCGCCGCGTTCCCGAACGCCAGCACGGTGTCCAGGCTCTCCAGGATCATCATCTGAACCGCCGGATCGCGACGGCCGTCGACCGCATTGACCGCCGTTGGGTTCTCGCTGACGTCCACGACCGGCCTTTTCGGAACCAGGCCCACACTCTCGCCCTCTTTCGGCGGCACGCCGATGCGCGGGACCGTCCCCTCTACTTCGCCAGGTCCGATCACGAACTCTTTCTGCGGCACCTCGTCGGAGCCCAGCGACAGTCCTGGGTCTTTCTGCCCGCACGGGTTGACCTGCAGAGGGTGGGTGTACTGCGGCGCCGCTTCCGTCCCCGGTGGCTTCTCCTTCGCTTCGAACAGCAGCGTGTACTGACCAGGCCGGGCGGGCGCGGTCAGCTCGCCGGTGTAGATGCCCTGGCTGCCCTCGGTCAGCTCCGCCTTGTCGCCCGTCTCGACGATGGTGGCGGTCACGGTGAGGGGGTCGCCCTCGGGATCGCGCGCGATCATGCCGACGCGAAACGACTCGCCCGGACAGAGTCCTTTGGCCGGCGCGGGCGAGAAGTCCGGCGGGTCGCCGCCATGGATGTAGCCGGAGCCCCGGTACTCCGGAGCCTCGTTGCCGACGTGGAGGAAGCTTCCACCCTTCCCGGTGTTCTTCTCGTCGCGTGCCTCGGCGGGAATCGGGTAGGTATCCTCGGGATCGACATGACCGAACGGGACGTCGATCCGCACGTCGATGTGCTCGTCGCCGCGGCCGGTCTCCAGGAGCCTGTCGCCGAGCACGTAGCGATCGCCGCCGGCCGCCGTGGCGTCGATGAACGCCTCGACGATGTCGGCGGCGCCATTGGTGTCCTGGAGCCGGCCCGTGATGTTGATGGTCTTGCCGTCGCCGGTATGTACGAACTGCGGCGTGACACTCAGCAAGGAGAACGACGGCGCGGCGTCTTCGACCTCCAGCTCGACTGCCCCTTCGGCCATGGCGCCGTAGTCGTCGGCCAGGGTGATCGTCGCCGGCCAGGTGTCGTGCTCGTGAGGCCGTTCCACCCGGCCCGAGCGGCTGAACTCGACCACGTAGGTCCCGGTCTGCGGGTCGAAGCTCACCTGGCGCGGGTTGTTGGGCCGATCGAAGCGCGGCGTCGTCCGGAGGCCGGAGGGGTGTGAGAGGGCGAGCGTCCGAGCGCTGACCTCCCGGGGGTTGCGGCGATCGGCGTTGTCGTCCACGACGGTGACCCGGACGTTCGTGAGCTCCAGCATCCGCCCGGGCTCGGCGCCGGCGCCTCCAGGCATCGTGGACTCGATCCGCGGGGCGACGTTCTCGACGACGACCGAATCCGTGCCCTGGCCGCGGAGGCGCCCGGTCGCGGCGTCGGTCGTCAGCGTGACGCGGACCGGGTACCGCCCGTCGCGGCGCGGTCGGGCCGCCTGGAACTTGAACGTGGCGGTGCCGCCGGCGATGAGCGCGGCCGGTTCGGCGCTGCCGTCGGGCATGACGGCGGCCAGGCCCGTGATGCTGGCGTCGGCCAGCGGCAGCGGAACGCCGTCCTCGTTCAGCGCTTGAGCGGTGACCTCTCCTCCCTGCCCCGGCGCCACGGCCGGTGCGTTGACCACGACCGTCTCGATGAAGTTCCTCCGCCCGCACCGTTTGTCGAAGAGCCCGCGGTAGCCGCCGTCCTGCTGGGGCCAGGTGACCTCGAGGCGGTACGTGCAGTGGTCGCTGCTGGCCTCCGCGCTGATCGTCTCGACGTCGGAGAGCCGCTCGGTGATCAGTGTCTTGACTTCCGCCGCAATCGTCTCGAGCAGCGCCTTGATCTCTCGGCTCAATTCGGGGCCGGCCGCCTTCACCAGATCCTGCGCCTGCCGCGTCAGGTAATCGACCATGTTCTCGAGCAGCCCGTCGATGATGAGCCCGGGATCTCGCCCTTCGACGTAGTGCTCGATCATCAGCTTGACCGCGACGCTCACCACGTACTTTGCGCCCTTGTCGGTGAGCAGGCTCGCCGGGTTGGCGAAGCGGCTGATCAGGTCGGTGGCGATGTCGGCCAGAACCTCGCGCGCGGCGGCGCCCAACCGCTCGCGCCAGATCCTCGCCGCCAGGGCCGAGAGGTCGCGGTAGCCCGGCTCCTCGGTCGATGTCGATGCGTATTCCTCGAGAGCTGCGGCACGCAGCCCGTTGGCGAGATGGAGCAGCAGGTCGCTGGCGTTGCGCGACGCATGCACGTCAACCGGGCGGTCCGTCGTGGGGAGTAGGGAGCCCCGGACCAGTGATTCCTCGCAGAGCCGGTCGTTCCCGCTCTTCGACAGCTCGAACACCGGACGGATGACGCTGTCGCTGTCGAACTCCACGACCGGTACCGGGCCGTCGGTATTCACCACGACCTTGAACCGCCCGTTCGCGGTAATGAAGACCCGGCACCCGTCCTGAGCTTCCAGGCACGGAGGCGCCGCGATCAGCACCCCCGCGACCGTCAGGGCAGCCACCGTGCGGCGACAGCAGCGGGGATTCAGCATCTCGAGCCTCCGTGCACGGCCCGTCGGGCGCTACGGGAGCGTTCCTTTGATCAGGTAATGCGTCAGCGCGTACAGGCACGCCGGCGGCGAGCCCTGATGCTCAACGATCAGTGCGCCGACATCGTAGGAATCTGCCGGCAAGAATCCCAACTCTCTCCGGCCGGCCTCCGTGATGAGCCGCAGGTCGACCAGGAACACGTCCAAGGCACGAACGCGGAATGGGACTTGCCAATGGCCTCCGCCGAGATCCTCGAAGTCTCGCATCAGGGGGTTCGCCGTCCTGGAATTGAGGACGAGTTGCCAGGGCGGGGGGAACTGGCGGAACTGGACCGTGATGGTCCTGTCTTGTTTGCAGTTGTTGACAAGGCGCAGCCTCCCGCCCTTGGAGAATGCTTCGTCGGTCGCGAGGGTTCCCCAGTCCCATTCCTCCTCGGTCGCCTGCGGGACGGGCACGAAGGACGGGGGCCTGGGCCCCGCGCTTTCAAGGGTGGGCGCCGCCAGCGCGAAGACGGCTGCCAGCCAGAGAGCATGCACCGCGCGCGCGGACCACGACCCGCCTAGACATCTTCTAAAGCCCGTGTCCTTACGAATGAGGCAAGTCTTGGGCTTTAGAAGCTGTCTTAGTGACGTGAAAAAGACCCCCGTCCCCTTTTTCCTGCGAACTGGGCTTTTGTCGCGGGCTGCTGGCGTGCGATGAGAAGCAGGTGCAAACGCCGGCATCGGCACCTCACTCTCGGCAGACATCAAGGGTCAGGTCTGCCGGCGAAGGGCTTTCGAGGACATGGGCTGCGGCCGCCTGCCCGGTCGTCGGCCGCCATGGTGGAAGAACGGACACGACCCAGCCCGTGTCCGTTCTTCCGGCATAAGTGGCACAAGGGGCGGGCCGGCCGCGGATCCGGCCGGCGCGTGCAGCGATGTCAATCGTGGCCTTCAGCAAACCGGCGGCGCTGGCCCTGGCCGGCCTCCTGCTGGCGACGGCGCCGGGCGTGGCCGGGCCGGCGGACGATCCGGCGCGGTCCGTCGCCGGGCCGCTCGGCCTCCGCGAGGCGATCGCCGAGGCGCTCCGGAACAGCCCGACGCTTCGTCCCGCCGCCGACCGGGTCGCCCTGGCTGACCTCGGCCAGCGCGTGGCGGAGTCGCGCTTCGGCCTGAAGATCTCCCCAAGCGTCGGGGCAGGCCTCGCCTCGATGGGTCCCGGCCAACGCGGCGCCGGCGTCGAGGTGTCGAAGCGTCTGACGGCCGGGACCGACCTGCGGTTCAGCGCCGACCTGCGACGCTACGGCGCGGGCGGCCTGGACGTGCGGGACGCGGGGTATTCGTTCACGATCTCGCAGCCGCTGCTCCAGGCGTTCGGGCCCGTCGCCTCGGCCGAGCTCCGAGACGCCGAGCGCGCCGTCGTGTCGTCGGCCCGCACCCTCGAGAACGCCCGGCAGCGGCTCGTGCTGGACGTGGCGGCGGCCTTCTACGCCATCGTCCGGCAGCAGCGGCTCGTGGACGCCGGCGAGCGCGCGCTCGAGCGCGCCGCGATCCTCCGGCGGACGTCGGAGGCGCGCACGAAGGTGGGGCTGGCCACGCGGCTCGACGTGCTCCGCGCGGAGCTGCTCGCCTCTCAGGCCGAGGTGCACCTGGCCACCCAGCGTGAAGCGCTCGCGGAGAGCGTCGATCGCCTGAAGGTGCTCGTCGGCCGTCCCGTCGAGGCACCGCTGGAAATCGCCGCGGATGCCCGGCTCGGCCTGGCCGGGGGATCCGACTTCCGGCTGCCCACCTCCGCCCCGCCTTCGCTAGGGGTCCGCCGAAGCGCTTCGCGCGAAGGCGGACAAGGCTACGGCGGGTCCGCCGAAGCCAGGGGCGAAGGCGAAAAGGCGGAAGCCACCGCTGCAGACGCCGCGGCCGGTGGGACAGAGATCAAGGACGTCGAGGGGATCGTGGTGCTGGCGCGCGCGACCCGGCTGGAGCTCAGCGAGGCGCGCGACCGGGTGGCCGACGCGGAGCGCCACGCGTCGATAGCCCGATGGAACCTGCTGCCCGACCTCAGCCTGAACGCCAGCTACACGCGGCGCGGCCTTGGATCGGCGACGACCGCCGTCCTGAACGATCTGTTTGGCGGGTGGCGCCTGGCCGTGACCACGAGCTACCGCCTGGATCGGACCGTCGAAGCCTCGGCGGCCGAGCGCGCCGGCATCGCGGTGGGCGCCGAGCGGCGGGCGCTCGCCGACCTCGAGCAGCAGGTCGCCGCCGAGGTCCGCCGCGCCTGGCGGGCGCGGGCGCGCGCCGCGGCGACCGTCGAGATCCAGGCGAAGGCCGTAGAGATCGCGCGCCAACAGCTCCGGCTCTCCCAGCTCCGGTACGAACGTGGGCTGGCCGGCAACTTCGACGTCGTGGACGCGGAAGCGAACGTGTTCGCGGCCGAGTCGGGGCTCATCGCGGCCGAGGTCGAGGCGGCGCTCGCCGCGCTCGCCCTCGAGCACGCCGCCGGCACGCTGGATCCCGCGAGGTACCACCCATGACGGCCGCCTGGCGCGCCCGCGCCTCTCGCCTGCTGCGCCGCCGGTCGCGCGAGACCGGCGCCGCGACCATCGCCCTGCTGCTTGTCCTCCTCGGCGGCTTCGGCGTCGCCGTACCCGGCCGCCGCGCGCCTGCCTGGCCGACCGCCGTCGTCCGCGAAGCGCCGTTCTCGGAGACGCTCGTCGAGGCGGGCACCATTGGTGCGGCGAGACTGATGCTCTACGGCTCGCAGATCGCAGGCGGGCCGGCCAAGATCGCCGAGATCGCGCGCGAGGGGACGCTCGTCGCGGCCGGCGACCTGCTGATCCGGTTCGACGCGGCGACCTTCGAGCAGGAGCTGGCGCGCGAGACGGCGGCCCTCGCGCAGGCCCGGGCCGAGCGCGATCTCGCGCGCGAGGCGCTGCGGCTCGAACGGACGCAGGCGCGGGGCGACATCGACCACGCGCAGCAGCGGATCGACTCGGCCGAGAGCGCGCTCGCCAACGAGGTGGACGGCTCGGGCCGGCTGGAGCTGGCCGAAGCCGAGGCGGCGGCGGCCGAAGCCGCGCGCGAGACGGCGAGGGCGCGGAGCGCCTTCGAAGACCTGCAGCCGATGCTCGCCGAAGGGTTCATCACCGCCATCGAGCTCGAGCGGGCCGAGCAGGCCTGGCGGCGCGCGTCCGAGCAGCAGAAGCTGGCGGAGCTGCGGCGCGACACGCTCGCCCGCTACGGCCGTCCCGCGGCCATCGACCGCGCGACGGCCGACCTGCACGCGGCCCGCGAGGCGGTCGCGCGCGAGACCGAGGCCGCGGCCGCGCGGCTGGCGCAGCGCCGCGCCGCGCTGGCCCTCGCCGACGGCAAGGTCCGCGAGATCGAGGCGCGCCTCGCCATCCTGCGCGACCGGCTTGCCCATGCCGTCGTGCGGGCCGACGGTCCCGGCCTGGTCGTCTACCGCGACCTCTTCTTCGGGAGCGACCGCCGCAAGCCGCAGGTCGGCGACGAGGTGTGGCCCAACCAGCCGGTCATTGCGCTGCCCGATTCGTCGCGCCTCATCGTCGAGACGCGCGTCCGCGAGATCGATCTCCACAAGGTCTCCGCGAGCCAGCAGGTGCACGTGACCGTGGACGCCTACCCCGACCTCCGGCTGCCCGCGGCGGTCGAGCTGGTCGGCGCGCTCGCCCAGGACGACGCGTCGCGAGCGGGCACGAAGTTCTTTCCGGTGACGATCGCGCTGACGGAGAGCGATCAGCGGCTGCGCCCGGGCATGACGGCGCGCGTCGAGATCGACGTCCTCCGGCTGCCGCGCGCGGTGCTGGTCCCGGTCCAGGCGGTGTTCGACGACGGCGACGGCCGCTATGCGGTCGTGCTGCGGCGCGACCGGCCGGAGCGGCGCGCCGTCGCGCTGGCTGCCGAGAACGGCGTCGAGGCCGTCGCCCGCGACGGGCTCGCCCCCGGCGACGTCGTCCTGCTCGTCGACCCGTTCGTAGGACGGGACGCCCACGTGCCATGACGACGCGCGACCTCCTCGGCCAGGCCGGCGCGGCGCTCGTCGCCCACCGCCTTCGGGCGACGCTGTCCGCTGTAGGCATCGTCTGCGGCGTCGCCACGGTCGTGGCCGCGCTCGCGATCGGGGAAGGGGCGCGGCGCGAGGCCATCGCCGAGATTGGCGCGCTGGGCGTCGAGAACGTCCTCGTCCGCGCGCTCCCCGGCGAGCCGCCCGCTGATCGCCGCCGTCTGCCGCCCGCGCCGGCGCTGACGTTGGAGGACGCGCAGGCGATTCAGGCGACGGTGGCGGAGGTCCGATCGATCGGCGCGGTCCGCTCGGCCCGGGTCGAGGTCGCCGCGAACGGACGCCGGCGCGACGGAGACCTCGTCGGCGCGACGATGGAGTGGGGCGCGATAGCCGGCGTCCTTCCGAGCCGCGGGCGCTGGCTCGCGGATGTCGACTTGGCGACCAGGCGCCGCGTGGCGGTGCTCGGCTCGGCGGTCGCGCGCGATCTGTTCGCCGGCAGCGATGCCGTCGGCCGCGAGGTCCGCGCCGGCGGCACCTGGCACCTGGTCATCGGTGTTCTCGACCAAGTGGGCCGGCCCACGGCGCGCCGGCAGCCCATCCGCCGCGTGGACGTCAATGAGGCCGTCATTGTCCCGCTCGGCGCCATGGACGTGGCGCTGGGCAGCGGCGACGCGCCCGATCGCGTTCAGGAGATCGCCATTCGCGCCCGCGGGGCGGCCGCCGTCGAGCGCGTGGCCACGGCCGCGGCCGCCGCGCTCGCGCGGCGCCATCCGGGCGCGCCGTCGTGGGAGATCGTCGTGCCGCGCGCCCTGCTGGAGGCGCGGCTGCGCGCCCAGCGCACCTTCCGCGCGGTCCTGCTCGCGATCGGCGGCCTGGCGCTCGCGATCAGCGGGGTCGGGATCATGAACATCATGCTGGCCAGCGTCGCCGAGCGGACGCACGAGATCGGCGTCCGCCGCGCGTTCGGCGCGCGCCGCCGCGAGATCGTCGCGCAGTTCGCGCTCGAGGCCGCCCTGCTCTGCCTCGCCGGCGGCGTCGTCGGCGTCCCGGCCGGCGCCCTCCTCGCCGTTCTCGCCGGCCTCGCGGGCGGCTGGCCGATCGCCATCTCGGCCGCGTCCGTGCTCCTGGCGCTCGCCCTCGCCGTTGGCATCGGCCTCTCCTTCGGCATCTACCCCGCGCGCCTCGCCGCGCGTCTGGATCCGGCGGCGGCGCTGCGGGAGCCCCTGTAGGACCGCTCCTGTGCCTTGCCCGCGGCCGGCCCTTCGGCTATGGTGGCGGGCATGCCGCGCATGCTCGGCTGGGGTATCGTCCTGGCCCTTGGCGTCCTGACGGCTCCCCCGCATGCCCAGGCGGCTCAGCCGCCCGCCGGCGCGTCTTCCCGTCAGGAAGCACGGCGGCTCCTGGCCAGGGCCACGGAGCTGGCGGAGACGGCCGGCCGGCAGGGCGATGCGCTGCCGCTGCTCGATCGGGCGCTCGCGCTGGCCGTGCGCGGCGGCGACCTCGAGGCGCAGTCAGAGATCGAGCTTCAACGGGCGCACGCGCATCGGGGCTTGGCGCAGCCGGGCCGGGCTCGCGCGGCCGCCGAGCGGGCGCGCGCGTTGGCAGCGCGCCCGGATCACCCGGCGCTCGCGGTCCGGGCATTGAGCCTGCTGGCGATGCTCGCCGGGGAGGCGGGCGACTTCAGGGCTGCCCAGGAGCGGCTGCGGGAGGCCGAGCCCCTGGCCGCGCGTGTCGCCGACCGGAAGGTCCTCGCCGCCCTGGCGGAGGCGCTCGGCCGCAACGCGCGCGATCTCGGGCAGAACGAGGAGTCCCTCCGCTACCATGCGCGCGCCATCGCGATTGCCGGCGAGGCCGGCGATCACCTGGTGGAGATCCGCTCCCTCACGGTCCGCTCCGCGACGTATCTCGGCCTCGGCCGATTCGCCGAGGCCCTGGCCGACGCGCAGCGGGCGTTCGAGCTGGCGCGCGACCAGGAGCCGCGCATGCGCCCCGCCGCGGCGTTCGGACTCGCCCAGGCGCACGCGTACGTCTGGAACCTGGACCGTGCGGCCACGCTCTGGACCGAGGCCATCGAGGCTTACCGCGAACTGGGGCCGCCGCTCGGCGTGGCGCTGGCGCTGCGCCAGCGCATGGACACGTGGTACGCCATGGGCGAGCTCGCGCGCGCCGCCGAGGACGGCGCGCAGGCGCTCGCACTCTTCGCGAAAACCGGCTCGGCCGGCGCGCAGCCGGGGCTGCTCGCGCGCCTCGCGCTGATTGCCAGCCGGCGGGGCCACGCGGAGGCGGCCACGGCCTACGCCCGCCAGGCGCGGCAGTCGGCCGGCACGGGCCCCGAACGCCGCTTCCTCGACAACGACCTGGGCCTGGTCGCCTGGCGCCTGGGCGATCTCGACGCGGCCGGCCGTTCGTTCGACGACGTCTTCGTGCGGTCGCGCGCGCTGGGCGATCCGGAATACGAATGGCGGGCGCGCTATGGGCTGGGGCGCGTGGCCTTGGCGCGCGGGCGCCCGGACGAGGCGCGCTCGCATCTGGCAGGCGCCGTAGAGGTCGTCGAGCGGATGCGCCGCGAGCTGCCGGAAGCGGGCCTGCGCGCCTCCTTCCTGAGCGACCGCAATATGGCGTACGAGGCCCTGGTGACCGCGCTCATCGCGGGTGGCGGCTCCCCGGGCGGCGAGCCCGCGCGCCAAGCCCTCGCGGTCGCCGAGCGCGCCCGCAGCCGCAGCCTCGCCGACCTGCTCGCCGAGTCGCAGCAGCGGCTGGCGGATCCGCGCCTCGAGACGGTTCGAGCGGAGGAGCGGCGCTTCTCCGCCCGCCTCTCGGCGCTCCAGCGCCGGATTCTCGCCGCCTCCGATCCCGCCGTGCGCGACCCGCTCGTCGCCGAGCTGCGCGAGGCCGAAGCCGAGTACGAGGATCTGGTCGTGCGCGTGCGGCGCGAGAACCCCGCCTACGCCGGGCTCGCCTACCCCGAGCCGCTGTCGCCCGACGGCCTTGAAGCGCTGCCCGCCGCCGACGAGGCGCTGGTCGAGTTCCTCTTCGACGAGGACCGCGGCTACGCCTGGATCGTGCGCCGCGGGCGCATCGAGAGCTACCCAATCCCCGGCGCCGCGACGCTCGAACACCAGATCCGCCTGCTCGGCGCGCTGGCCGCGGCCGGCGACACGGCCGGGACGGAGGAGCTGGGGCGGCGCCTGTACGACGTGCTGCTCGGGCCCGCGCGGGCGCGGCTGGCCGGCGCGCGGCGGCTCGTGGTCGTCCCCGCGGGGCCGCTGCACCGGCTGGCCTTCGCGCTCCTGCGCACGCCGGGCGGCGGCTGGCTGTTCGAGGAACAGGCGCTGTCGCTCGCGCCGTCCGCGACGGTGCTCGCCGAGATGCGGCGGCGGCAGCCGGCTGCGCAGGCGCGCACGCTGCTGGCATTTGCGGCGCCGGTGGGATCCGCGCCGACGCGCTCGGCCGTGTTCGCCCCCGGCGATCTGCCCGCCACGGGCCTCCTGCACGCGGACGCCGAGGTCCGTGATGTCGCCCGCCTGCTAGGCGCCGAGGCGGTCCGTCGCGACGGACCCCGCCGGCTGGAGGCGGAGATCAAGGCGGCCAGCGGCGCGTACCGCGTCCTGCACTTCGCCACCCACGCCGTCATCGACGAGGTCGTGCCCCGGCGGAGCGCCATCCTGCTCGGCGCCAGTGGCGAGGAGGACGGCCTGCTGCAGATGAACGAGATCCCGAACCTGGCGTTGCAGGCCGAGCTGGTCGTGCTGGCCGCCTGTCGATCCCATGTCGGCCGCGCGCTGGGCGGCGAAGGCCTGCGGGGCCTCAGCCGCGCGTTCATGCGGGCCGGCAGCCGGGCCGTGATCGCCACGCTGTGGGAGGTGGACGACGCCCAGACGCGCCGGCTGATGCAGACCTTCTATCGGGGGCTGCGCGACGGCCTGCCGCCGGATCGCGCGCTCGAGACCGCGCAGCGGGCGATGATCCGGGCGGGCGGCGCGGCCGCGAGCCCCCGCGTCTGGGCGGCCTTCGTCGTGACGGGCGACGCCTCGCGCGTGCTCTTCGAGCGCCAATCGACGGCCTGGGGCTGGCTGGCAACGGGCGGGATGTTGATCGGCGGCGCCGCGGCCGGCGCCGCCTGGGCGCTCCGCCGGCGGGCGCGTCGCCGCTAGCCGTGCTTGCTCGCCGAAATGTGTGCGAAAACGGTCACATTCCTCGCAAGCACGGCTAGGCCGCGCACAGCGCGGCCCGCGTCCCTCGACTCCGCTCGGGACGCCCTGAGCCACGCCGAAGGGCGAGGGAGCGGAGCCCCACGCTATTCGATCTCGAATCGCCCCGCCGGCGACGTGTCCACGCCGCCGCCCGGCGATCGAAACTCCACGAACCAGCGATAGGTGATGCCGGGCTTCAGCCGCTGCCGCTCCTCGGGCGTCGGCTTGTAGCCGGAGTGCGCGTCCTCCCGATCGATGACCGGCGCATCGGGCGCAGCCAGATCGATCACGCGCAGGCGGAAGGGGCCGAGGTCCGCGTCTGCGTGCCACTCGAAGACGAGATCGGCGACCGGCACGCGATCGTCGATCGGCCGGACCAGCTCGACGCCGGACGCTTCTCCCCGGTACGTGGGCTGGCCGTCGCGGGCGGGTCCGACCAGGTAGCCGACGGCAAGGGCAACCACGACCATGACCGCCGCCGCCGCGGGTGCCCAGGCCGGCACCCAACTCCCACGCCGCGAGGGGGCGCGAAATGCCTCCAGGCCGCGCACGGTGAAATCGGCCGCGCGGAACCGCCCGGGCCCCGCCGCCTCGACCGGGCGCGTGCGGATCAGCTCGGCATAGCGGGCGCCGCAGGCGTCGCAGTCCGCCAGGTGTCCGACGACGCGGTCGCGGTCGGCGGCCGCTCCCGTCTGCCGCCAGCGCCGGAGTTCTTCCGTCGTCAGATGCATCGACCTCAGCTCCGCGTCCAGTCTGCCGGCGCTTCGCCGGAGCCGCTCCGAGCCAGCGCCGCGCGCAGCGCCTCGAGGATGGCTGCCAGCCTCTGCCCGGTCAGGCGTCCCAGGTGAAGGGCCCGCTCGATTTCCCTCAGGCTCAATCCCTGGATGAACTTCAGCCGCACGATCGCGGCATCCTCGGCCGGCAGGCTCGCGAGCGCCCGGGCCAGCCCGTCGCGTGACTCGCGCGCGGCCGCGGCCACCTCCGGGTCGGGCGCCTCGTCGACAACGTCCGCCACGGGTCCCTCCCGATCGTCGAGGCTGACCGGCGCTCGCGAGCGCCGGGCCAGCGACAGCAGGTCGGCCCTGTGCCGCTCCGTGAGAGCGCGCTCAATCCGCGCCAGCGCGGCGAACACGGCATCCAGCCCGACGGGCGCGGCCGACCGCGTGCCGATGATCTCGGCGATCTCAGCCGGCATCCGGTCCTCCCAGTAGTACAGCTCGAACACTTGCCGGTCGAACGGATCGAGCTGTTTGATCGCGCCGAACAGCCGCCGGCGGCCGGCCCGCGATCGGACCCAGTCCACGACGATGTGGCGGATGACGACGGCGAGCCAGGCCTGAATCGACCCTTTCGCGGGGTCGCGCCGGCGCAGCCGGTCGCAGTCGTGCTCCGAGAGGCGTTCGCAGGCCAGCACGTAGATCTCCATCGCTTCATCACGATCGACGACGCCCGCGCGCTCGATGAGCGCAAGCAGGGTGGGGGTGTGCTGGTCGATGAACGCGCGCCAGGCCCGGCGCGGGTCGACGGCCAGCAGGGCCCGCAATTCCGGGTCGGTCAGGCTGCTCACGGTGCGGCGTAGCTTAGCACCCCGTTTCGAACGGCTTCAACCTGCCGGGTACGACCGTGCATCGCCTGATCCTAATGAACGGACATGGGTGGTCGGCCTAACTCGCCAGTGACATTCGGTTGGGTTAAAGCGGTGTGCGTGCCAGTGGCACAGGCCTTCGGGCCTGTGTCAAGCCCATGTGCGCGCTGCCCAGGTCTGAAGACCTGGGCCGAAGGGTGCTTGGTGCTTGGTGCCTGGTGCTTGGCTGGTTCTTGGTGCTTGGTGCTTGGTTGGTGCTTGGTGCGGAATCCCCCGGCGGGCGGCTTTCCTGCCGCCCGCCACCGGTGACGGGAGCGGCGACCGCCCGCAGCGACGGGACACGGTCCAAGGACCAGGCACCAAGAACTGACGCTGATATTGACCCACTGGGGTCAGGTCCGGGCGTTGCCGTGCAGCGTGAGGCTGCCGGCGAAATCGCTCAGGCGCTCGCGGAGAATCAGCCGGCCCCGGTGCAGCCGCGACTTCAGCGTCTGGGTCTTGACCCGCAGCACCGCGCTCGCCTCTTGGGTCGACAGGCCATGGATGTCCCGCAGCAATACGGGGATCCGGTAGACCGCGGGCAGCTCGACCAGCGCCTCCACGAGGCGCGTTCGCATCTGGCCGCGCAGCAGCTCGTCGTCGGCGAGCGACGTCCAGTCGGCCGGGTCGAGCGTCCCGGGCTGGCCCAGTCGCATCTCTGGCGCGACGTCTGCTTCGGCGACCTCGTTCGGCCGGCTGAACCGCGCGCTGCGCAGCCGGGACATGGCCGTGTTGAACGTGATGCGGTAGATCCACGAGGAGAGCGCCGCGTCGCCCCGGAACGCGTCGATCTTGCGCACCACCTTCATGATGACGTCCTGCGTCACCTCCTCGGCGTCCTCCCAGTTCTTCATGTATCGGAACGCGAGCTGGTGGATGCGCGACCCGTAGGTCGACGCCAGCTCCGTGACGGCGTCTTCTTCGCCAGCTCTGACGCGCGCGACGAGATCGCGCTCGGCGACCATCTCCCGCATGATGACTTTCCTCCGATGCCCTAGAAGAACACCGGATCGACGGACGTTATTCCGCCCCTCGTCGCCAACTCATAAGTGGCTTAATTAGAGTGGTTTACGGTCCGTGATCGCCGGTCGGGGCCAGGTGGCCGGGACGCACTCGAACACCGCGCAGAAGCTGCGGGTGACGGCCGCCTCGACGTCGGCCATCGGCACGGGCGCGCCGAGGAGCTGTTCGAGCGAGGTCACGCCCTTGCCGGTGAGGCCGCAGGGCACGATCAGCCTGAAGTGGTCGAGGTTGGTGTCGACGTTGAACGCGAAGCCGTGACTGGTGATCCAGCGGGAGATGCGAACGCCGATGGCCGCCAGCTTCTCGTCGCCGACCCAGACGCCGGTCAGGCCTGCCACGCGTCCGGCGGTGACGCCGAAGGCGGCCGCCGTCCGGATCAGGACCTCCTCGAGGTCGCGAACATAGCGGTGCACGTCGCGGCGGTCGGGGTTGAGGTCGAGGATGGGATACCCGACGAGCTGACCGGGACCGTGGTAGGTGACGTCGCCGCCGCGGCCGGTTTCGAACACCGCGACGCCCATGGCAGCGAGCGCGTCGGGGCCAGCCAGCACGTGATCGCGACTGTCACGCGCCCTGACGCCGAGCGTGATGACCGGGGGATGTTGCAGCAGCAGGAGCTGGTCGTGAATCCGGCCGTGACGGCGCTCCTCGACCAGTGAGGCCTGCAGGGCGAGCGCCTCGTCGTAGGGCACGAGGCCGAGGCGGCGGACGTTCACACCCAGCTCTCGTCGAAGTGCTCGAGCGTCTGCTTCACGTGGGCCAGAAACCGGCCGGCATCGGCGCCGTCCACCAGCCGGTGGTCGTGGCCGATCGACAGGTACGCCACCGGCCGCACGGCGATGGCGTCGTTCTCGACGACCACGACGCGCTTCTCGATGGCGCCCACGCCGAGAATGCCGACCTGCGGCTGGTTGATGATCGGCAGGCCCGCAAAGGCGCCGAACACACCGGGATTGGTGATGCTGAAGGTCCCGTCCTGGACCTCCTCGGGCTTGAGCTGCTTGGCGCGCGCACGCGTGGCGAGGTCGTCGATGGCGCGATTGAGGCCCAGCAGGCTCTTCTCGTCGGCGTTCCTAATCACGGGAACGATCAGGCCCCAGTCGAGCGCCACGGCGATGCCGAGGTTGATGTCCCGCTTGTAGACGATCTTGTCGCCGTCCACCGACGCGTTGACGATCGGGTAGGCTCGAAGCGCGTCGACGACCGCCCTGGCGATGAACGCCGTGTAGGTGAGACGCGCGTTCTTGCCCTCGTACTCGGCCTTCTTCGCCTCGCGCAGCGCCGCGACGCGGCCGAAGTCCACCTCGTAGATCGAGTAGACGTGTGGCGAGGTGTGCGCGCTGAGCACCATGTGCTCGGCGATCTTCTTGCGCATCACGCTCATCGGCTCGATGCGCACGCGCTCGCCCGGCCTGAAGGCCGGTCCCCCGGCGGCCGCCGGGACCGGGACGGGCCTGGCCGCCGGGCCGCGCTCGACGAGCGCCAGGATGTCCGTCTTGGTCACGCGGCCGCCAAGGCCCGTCCCGGCGATCTGCGAGAAGTCCACGTCGTGCTCGCGGGCGATACGGCGGACCAGGGGGGAAGACTTGCGGCGCCTCAGCTCGTCGCGAGTGGCCGCCGCGCCGGGCCGGGGCCCCTCCGCAGAACCCGGGCCAGAGGCCGGCGCCGCACCACCCGCGGACGGCACCGGGGTGCCCGCCCCCTCGGCGGGCCGGGCGGCGGGCTTCTCCCCCGCCGCGCCGATCGTCGCGACGACCGAGTTGACGGGGACGGTGTCGCCCTGCTGCGCGCGAATCTCGAGCAGCACGCCGGACGCCGGGGCCTGCACCTCGGTATCGACCTTGTCGGTGGAAATCTCGAAGAGCGGCTCGTCACGGTCGATCTGGTCGCCCACTTGCTTGATCCAGCGGACGATCGTGCCTTCGGCGATCGACTCCCCCATCTGGGGCATCAGGACATCGGTCGGCATAGGGGTGTCTCTGTGGTGGAGATCATGTCAGTGCTTCGTGCTTGGTGCTTCGTGCCTGGTGCGTGCCTGGTGCCTGGTGCTTGGTGCGGGCCTGGTGCTTGGTGCGGGCCTGGTGCCTGGTTCGGGCCTCGTTGCTTCGGCTGACGATCTTCTGCGTGACGCCGCACTAAGCACTAAGCACCAAGGCCGCACTAAGCACCAAGCACGAGGCACGCACCAGGCACCAAGCACGAAGCACCAAGCACCGACATCGTCAGTCACATATGAATCGCCCGGCCGTGCGCGGCGTGCGCCGCCTCGGCCACGGCTTCCGACATGGTCGGGTGTGCGTGAATCGTCCGTATCAGATCCTCGACGGTCGTCTCGAGCTTGAGCGCCAGGGTCCCCTCGGCGACGAGCTCGGTGGCGCGCGGCCCGATCATGTGAATGCCGAGCACCTCATCGTACTTCTTTTCCGCGACGATCTTCACGAACCCCTCGGTTTCCCCCGCGATCTTCGCCCTGCCGAGGACGCCGAAGGGAAACGAGCCCACCCGCACGTCGTAGCCGCGCTCGGTCGCCTCACGCTCGGTCAACCCGACGCTGCCGATTTCGGGATCGCAGTAGGTGCAGGCCGGCACTTGATCGTAGTTGATCGGACGAGTCTCGCGGCCGGCGACCCGTTCGGCCACCAGGATCCCTTCCGCCGAGGACAGGTGGGCGAGCTGCGGATGCGCCCCGGCGCCGAATGTGATCACGTCGCCGACCGCCGAGATGCCCGCAACGCTCGTGCGATACTGCTCGTCCACGCGGATGTAGCCGTTTTCGAGCGCGACGCCGACGTGGTCCACCCCCAGCCCGTCGGTCACCGGACCGCGGCCGGTCGCGACGAGCAGGTAGTCGGCGCGCAGCTTCTCGGCCTTGCCGTCCGCCCGCGTCGCCTCGATCTCGATGTTGTCACTGCCCGGCTTCGCCCGGGTCACCGTCGTGCCCGTGAGCACGCCGATGCCCTGCTTGCGAAAGGACTTCTCCAGCTCGGCCGAGACCGCCTCGTCCTCGTTCGGCACGATGCGCGGCAGCAGCTCGATGAGCGTTACGTCGCTGCCAAAGCGGCGATAGATGGACGCGAACTCCACGCCGACGGCGCCGCTGCCCAGAATCACCATCGAACCGGGCACCTCGCGCAGGCTGAGCGCTTCGTCGCTGGTGATGATCCGCTTCCGGTCGATCTCCACGCCGGGCACGCTGCGCGGTGACGATCCGGTCGCCACGAGGATCTCGCGCGCGTGGAGCGACGGCTTCTCGCCGTCGGTCACGTCGACCTTGCCGCCTCCCGCGAGGCGCGCCGTACCCCTGATCCAGTCGATCTTGTTCTTCTTGAACAGGAACTCGACGCCCTTCGTCAGCCCCTTGACGATCTTGTCCTTCCGCGCGTGCACCTGCTTCAGGTCGATGCCGATCGCCGCGCCTTCGCCGAGCGTGATCCCCCACTCGCTGGCGTTGCGCACGACCTTCAGGGCATGCGCATGCTCGAGCAGAGCCTTCGTGGGAATGCAACCCCAGTTCAGGCATGTCCCGCCGAGCGCAGGCTGCCGCTCGACGACGCCGACCTTCACGCCGAGCTGCGCGGCACGAATCGCCGCGACGTACCCGCCCGTGCCCGCGCCGATCACGATGAGGTCGTACTCGTGTGCCACGGTTCCCCTCTTGCGGTCGGGACCCGGTGTCTCGACCTGACGGTTGCAGTGCCTGTCGCGGGGCGGTCGTCCGGCTGAAGCCGGGACACGACGGCTACGGCGACAGGCATCCGAACTGGCGGCCGACGTGGGACGCGGCTCAGGACGTGGGGGGGTCCCGCTTGAGCGAGGCGAGCGGCACGAAGGCGACCGGCGCCGGCTCGGGTTCCGGCTCCACCGGCGCCTGACCTGGACCGAGTCCCGCCACCTGCGACCGCAGCCGCGTGTACTCGTACCGCAGCTCCCAGTACGACTGACTGAGGTCTTCCAGTCTCCTGCGCAGGCGCCGCACCGACGCCCAGGCGGCAAGCGCCGTCAGCGCACCGAAGCCCGCAATGAGCCACAGCCACATGGGTTTCGCGGGCGTACGATAGTAGGTGGCCCCGGAGGTGTCAAGTAACCGTATCGCGCCGTGCAAAATGTTACCGAGGGGGGATACGTACGCGCCAAAACTCCTGTTACCGAAACCAGTGTCAGCAGGGAGGGCACTGGCGTGGGACCAGAGGCACAGCGCGAGTACTTGGCTCGGATGCGGGAACGCTACGTGGGCGCGAGCCGGCCGGCGAAGA
>Ga0326597_10002315_pt1 | contig 28590 bp, 29 predicted proteins | sample RVTome_12_FD_203789 | JGI IMG/M metagenome (GOLD analysis project Ga0326597, IMG submission 203789) | Soil microbial communities from uranium-contaminated site in the Upper Colorado River Basin, Wyoming, United States - RVT100D185 | ecosystem: Environmental > Terrestrial > Soil > Contaminated >... | reverse complement strand
AGGGACGCCCCGACGACTCCGCCGTGCGGGCGAGGTAGTCGATCTGTCCCAGGTCGAACAGGGCCGCCGAAAGACTGTGGGCGTGGGCCTCTGCCGCCTGCGGCGGATCGACGCCCCCCAGCACGACGACGGGCAGACGGGCCCCCCCCTCCCGCAGCTCCACCCCCTCTTCCACGGTCGCCACGCCCAGCATCCGCGCCCCGTCCGCTTCGAGGGCGCGCGCCACGGGAAGCGCGCCGTGCCCGTAGGCGTTCGCCTTCACGATGCAGAGAAGGCCGGCGCCTTGCGGGAGCAATGCGCGAATCGCGTGAACGTTGTGCCGGAGGGCCGAGAGGCGGATCTCCGCCACCGTGGGCCGGGCCAAGCCGGAACCTCCCGGGGAAGCGAGATGAGCAATGGGGAAAGTTTACCCCACCCCCTCCGGGCAAGTAAAGGTCGCCGGACGGTTTGACAGCGCCGCTCCACCGGCCGTATCATCTATAGGAACCGCCAGGGGTGCATTTCGCTGAGAGCCTCCGGGGGGACGCGCCGCGTGCGCCTTCCCCTTCGGGCAACCCGTCGAACCTGACCCGGGTAATGCCGGCGCAGGGAGCGTGGTGCTCTTCGACCCGTGCCGTATCCCACTGGCGCGGTTTTTTTCTTTTCCCGGACCGAAAGGAAGGTGCGCCATGACGTTGATGCATCGCGCGCGACAGGGGGAGATCCCGCCGGCGATCGCCCTCGCGGCGCAGTCGGAACGCGTGGACCCGGAGAAGCTTCGGGACCTTGTCGCCGCCGGAAGAGTCGTCATCCCCCGCAATCGCAAACGCCGCGAGATCCGCCCGGTCGCCGTCGGCGAGGGCCTCACCGTCAAGGTGAACGCGAACGTCGGCTCCTCCCGCGACCGCGCGGATCGTTCGCTGGAGATGGAGAAGATGCGCGCCGCCGTCGCGGCCGGGGCGGACGCGGTGATGGACCTTTCCACGGGAGGGCCGATCGACGAGATCCGGCGGGCGATCCTCGCCGAGTGCCCGGTCCCGATCGGGACCGTCCCCCTGTACCAGGCCGCGGCCGACGGCAACCTGCGGGGAAAATCGTGGGTCGAGCTCACCGCGGACGACTTCTTCGCCGGGATCGAGAAACATGCACGGGACGGGGTCGACTTCATGACGGTCCACTGCGGGGTGACCCGCGCGTCGATCGAGCGGCTGGTCCGGGAGGGCCGCCGCCTCGACATCGTCAGCCGCGGCGGGTCGCTCCTGGCGGAGTGGATGGAGCACAACGGGGAGGAGAACCCCTTCCACGAACAGTACGACCGCCTCCTGGCGATCTGCCGGGAGTACGACATCACGATCTCCCTCGGCGACGGCCTGCGCCCCGGGTGCCTGGCGGACGCCACGGACCGCGCGCAGGTGCACGAACTGATGACGCTGGGGGAGCTCACCGAGCGCGCCTGGGCGAAGGACGTGCAGGTGATGGTCGAAGGGCCGGGCCACGTCCCGATGCACCAGATCGCCGCCAACATGGTGCTCCAGAAACGGCTGTGCCACGGTGCGCCGTTCTACGTTCTCGGTCCCCTGGTGACCGACATCGCCCCGGGGTACGACCACATCACTTCGGCCATCGGCGGCGCGATCGCCGCGTGGAACGGCGCGGATTTCCTGTGCTACGTGACGCCTTCGGAGCACCTGCGGCTGCCGCCGGTGGAGGACGTGCGCGAAGGGGTGATCGCAACCCGGATCGCCGCGCACGCCGCCGACATCGCCCGGGGAATCCCTGGTGCGATGGACCGGGACGACAGGATGGCGGACGCGCGCCGCGCGCTCGACTGGAAGGCGCAGATCGAGCTGTCGATCGATCCGGAGCGGGCGAGCGCCTGGCGGGGGGGATCCCCTCCGACCGCGGACGAGACGGCCTGCACGATGTGCGCGGACCTGTGCGCGATCAAGACGTCGCGGAAGGCGATCCGGAAAGGGTAGGACCCGGCGAACCCGCCGCCGCGCTACTTCGCGGGGTGAGCCGACCGCACCTTTTCCCGGAACGACTCCGCGAACCGATCGGGGAAGGCGGCCGCCAGCCGCTTCCCGGCGGCGATGGCCGTGGGGGCCGCCTTCGACTCACGCAACAGCCGCGTGTCCCGCGGCAACAGGATCACCAGCAGGAACACGATCAGGATCGAGAACAGCGCGCCTTTCACCAGCCCCGCCGCCATCCCCGCGACCCGGTCCGTCCCCGACAGCTTCGACTCCCGCACCCGATCCTCGATCAGCCCCCCGATCAGCCGTACCACGAGATACGCGGCGAGGAAGACGACCGCGTACCCGACCACCTCGGCGTACTGGAAGGAGAGGCCGAGCTTCTCCTGCGCGAAGGCGAAATATCGGATCCCGAGCAGGTGCCCGGCGACCAGCCCCCCCAGGGAGAAGAGCTGCCGGACCAGGCCCTGGACGATCCCGGAGACGGTGAACCAGGCGATCAGTACGGCGAGGACCAGGTCAAGGAGGTTCATGTTCCCATTATGGCGTTCCCGGGGCGTTCCTTCAACCGAAACAGGGGGGAAAGAATCCCGAAGTGTGGAATCGGCACGGGAAGCGGTGTATAAATAATGTCCTGGGCGGACCGCCCGGAATGACGCCGGAGTGGTGGAACTGGCAGACGCGCGGGACTCAAAATCCCGTGTCCGCAAGGACGTGAGGGTTCAAGTCCCTCCTCCGGCACCAAGACAAACCGATGGGCTGGCATCGAAAAGATGTCAGCCCTTTTCGTTTGTCTTGGTGCTCAAGAGGGACTTGAACGGGCGAGGGGCGCCGACGAACAGGAGGAAAAGCGCGACGCACGGGAGCGCGTCAGCCCCGAGCCCCGCCGCAAAAGCCGCAGCCCTGGATGGGCGGAGGCTCAGGCGGGCGAGTCCCTCCTCCGGCACTCACGCATTGGATGAGAACGGGCAAGGATCGCTGAGCGATTAGCGAGGAAAAGCGCGACGCACGGGAGCCCCGCCACTATGTGTTGCGCTGGCGGGGTACCTCGCACGGTTCGTCCAGAGGCACGCGTCCGCCTTCAGCCCCGCCGCCAAAGCCGCTGGCCTGGCTGGCCGAGGCTCAGGCGGGCGAGTCCCTCCTCCGGAGCCCGCTACTTTCCCGAGACCTCCGCGACGGCTTTCAGGATGTTGTTTGAAGTGATCTCCGAACTGCCGTACAAGGTCTTCGTCTTCCCGGTGCGCGAATCGAGCACGACCACGGAAGGCGTGCCCGCCACCTTGAACTTCTTGACGAGGGTGCTGAAATACTGCATGCCGGCGATAACGTCCACATAATTCAACGGGACATACTTCACACCGAGGGGGGAGACCGCCGCCCGGACATCCTCCGGCGTGGGCTCCTTTGTTTTCCGGGCAAGGGTCGCCATGGCTTCCCGGATCTCGAAATATTTCGCCTTCTCGCGGATGATGAAGGACATGTTGTAGGGAATGAAGTTGTAGGTTTCCGGGTGGACCGGGTAATCCACGAAAACCACCTTCGCCTGCCGCATGGCATTCCGGGCGCCCTTCAGGATCTCCGGTTCGGCGGCGCGGCACGCGGGGCAGAACCAGTCGGTGACGATGTAGACCTCCAGGCGGCTTTCCGTATCCCCGAAGACGAAGGACGTCACCGGCAGGCCGGCGGCAATCGCGTCGGGTTTCTTCAGACCCATCGCGGTCACGCCCATGCCGGCGAGGAACGCGAAAAGAATCAAGGCCGTCTTGCCCGCGAGCCGTTTCATCTCGAGGTTCCTTTCTCCGCCACGAATTCGGATCGCAACCCCGGGCAACCGCTCCAGGGCGATCAATACGCACGCCGTTCCGACGGAGAGGGCGACCCCGAGACACAGAGGGCACCACTTTCCGATGACGAACTTCTGCATCCAGACGAGGACGAATTCCGAACCGAGCGCGCCGGAGAGCAGAAGGGGGACAAGGAAACCGGAGAATCGGAACCGGCTCCTGGTGAGAAAAGCGAGGCCGCACAACGTGAAGAATCCGACCCCCAGAGGGGAAATCGGAAATCCGAAAAAACGGTAAAGATGCGTTTCCTCGCAACCATCGGAGCAGATCCCGAGCCAGGACATGACGGAAAGGATCCACGCCGCGGCAAGCGGTACCGCGATCCAGACCCCGCGGGCCGTTTTCCCCGGTCCGGCCAAACCGGTTGTCTCCATGCCGATGCCTTCCTCCACTTCGTTCCGCCGACCGGACGCCCGGGTCCCGCATTATTGTATCTCCGGGAAGCGGAACCTGTGACGGGTTTTCTCCGAAAGGCTGGCCGGGGCGAATCCTGATCCAGGACCCGTTGATCGAAACGAGCCGGCGCGACGGACGGCATTGCGAGGCCCCGGCGTCAATCCTTCAGGTACGATTTCGCGATCTCGACGCAGCGCTTGACGTCGTAATCACGCAGGATCGTGATCCGTTGCGCCGCCAGCGACCCCTCCGCATGGATGGACAGGATCTCCTGGTAGCCGCCGAATCCCGAGGCGGCGATGTCCCGGATCAGCTTCATCGCGCGGGTCCTCTGCACCCCGGAAACGCCCTCCACCCCCCCGAGATAGTAATCCAGGTAGTCGCGTGTCGCCTCGTTTTCCCAATCCTTCCGGAACGGGGCGGTAACCAGCAAGCCCCCGGCGATGTCCTGGAGGTTCTGGACCATCAGGTGGTAGTTCCGCGCGAAATGATGCTTGGCGATGTTCGTCAGCGTGGTGCCCGGCACGGCGATCCCCGGGGGGACGAGCTTGTGCTCCATCGAGGCGGCCACGAGCAGACCGCGCGTCGTCTCGGTCCAGGCGATGAGCTCCATGAGCTTGTCGCGCACGTGGGTCACGTTGGCCACGCCGTTGTACTCCGCGATCAACTGCGCCGCCCCGATGAACAATTCGCACATGGGCAGCTTGTACGATGCCGCCGTAAACCGGTGGAACTCGACGAACGTATTCGCCAGCGCGCCCGCGTACCGCCACTCCCCGCACAGGAACACCCGATCCCAGGGGACGAACACATCGTCGAAGACGGTGACCGTGTCCACCATCTTGAGGTCCGTGGTGACGGGGTAGTCGAACCGGTTTCCCACCGGATGGCTGGAGACCCCCGCGATCAGCTTCAGGCCCGGGGTCGCCACCGGGATGGCGAAGCTGACGGCGTAGTCGGCGTCGGACTCCGCCATCGCGCGGGTCGGCAGGACGATCAACTCGTTGGCGAACGGAGACGCCGTGGTGTGGGCTTTCGCCCCCCGGACCACGATGCCGTCCTTCCGGCGGTCCACCACGCGCACGTAGACGTCCGGATTGCGCTGCTCCGAGGGGCGTTTTCCCCGGTCTCCCTTCACGTCGGTCTGCGCCACCGCGAAGCCCAGATCCTGGGCCCGGCACGCGTCGAAATAGCCCCGGACCTTCGGGAGGACGGATGTACCCGCATGGCGGTCCATGTGGTCGGCGACGATGTGCAGGGCGAACAGCGCGTCGGTCCCGATCTCCTTGATGAGGGGCGGCCCCCCGTTGACCCGCGACCCCGCGGCGATCAACTCCCGTCGCTTGAGCAGATCCTCCGTGGTCTCGGGGATCTTGTAGAATCGACTGTACTCTTCCCCCGTCCGCGGGTCCGTGCAGACGGCGAGATCCCGGTGGTCGGGATCCTCGGCCAGCCTGTAGTCGATCCCGGCGAAGGCCATTCCGACTCCCAGGACCGGATGGACCGTGACGTCCGCGACCCGCTCCCCGTCGAAATACACTTCCCTCCCGTCGCGCAGGCTTTCCTTGTGCCGATCGAACGATTTCAGTCCCATGGCCCCCCCATCCCGTTTCCCGACGCGAAAAAGCCCGGCGTATTTCTTCGATTCCGGGAGACTACCGGACGGTTCGGGGGATATCGTCGTCCGGGCCGAAGACCACGACGGGGGAGACATCCGGATCCTTCAACGGGCCTGGCGCAAAGGGCCGCGGCGGGGTCATGCTTCCGGCAAGATGACGACCTTCCCCATTACCTGACGGTGGATCAGCCTCTGCATCGCGCCGGCCGCCTCGCCCAGGGGCACCCGTTCGCTGATGGACGGCTTCACCTTGCCGGCCGCGAACCATTCCATCAGCTGCTTCACGTTGCGCAGGTGGCCTTCGGGGTCATGTTTGACCGATTCCCCCCAGTAGACGCCGACGATGGAGCGTTCCTTGAGGAGGGCGAGGTTGATGGGAATCCTCGGGATATCCCCGGCGGCGAACCCGATCACCAGGAGACGCCCACCCCACGCCGTGGCGCGCAGGGCGCTCTCGGTGTAGGGGCCTCCCACGGGATCGAAGACCATGTCCACGCCCGCGCCGCCCGTCAGCTCCTTGACGCGCTCGCGCAGGCTTCCGGAAGCGTAGTTGATCGTCTCTTCCGCGCCCGCTTTCCTGCAAAGGGCCAGTTTCTCCTCGCTGGAGGCGGCCGCGAGAACGCGGGCGCCCATGACCTTGCCGATCTCGACGGCCGCCAGGCCGACGCCGCCCGCCGCGCCCAGCACCAGCAAGGTTTCGCCGGGCTCGAGACGGCCCCGGTCGCGCAGAGCGTGGAGGGACGTTTCATAGGTAAAAAGGAACGCGGCGCCGGTTTCGAAGTCCATCCCCGCGGGCAGCGGCGTCACCCATCCGGCGTCCACCGCGCACTCCTCGGCGAATCCGCCCCAGCCGGCGATGGCGCTGACCCTGTCGCCCGCATGGAAACCCCGTACATTTGTTCCGGCCTCGACGATCACGCCCGCGATTTCCGTGCCGGGCGAAAAGGGAAGCGGGGGCTTCACCTGGTAAAGACCCTGGGCCATCAAGGCATCGGGGAAGTTGAGCGAGGCGGCCTTTACATCGATCAGGACCTGGTTGGAACCCGGGCGCGGTGATTCGACCTCCCGTATCGCAAGATGTTCCAGGGGACCGAAGGCGGTGCACAGCAGGGCTTTCATGCGTTCCTCACGGGGTCACCATCGCCGAAGCTCGGCGGGATGCCGGTCTCCGCCCACCGGTTCGATCGCCATTCCCCGTCCAACGTACCATGCAAACCGGTTTCCGCCCCATCCTCGGGTCTTCTTCTCGGGTCTTCTTCCCGGGCCCGTCGGGGCGGGTTATTTCCACAAGATGGCGGTGTATCGCGATGGCGGGAGGCGGATCGGGACGTTGGGCCGATCGCGGACTGGATCGAAGCGTTCCCCCGCGCCACGGGCCTACCCTCCCAGTGGTTTCCACCCGGTCCAGGTATGGTAGATCAGCCAGACGAGGAGCAGGATGATGACGAGGAGCAGGATCATCCACATAGGAACCCGTGCGGATACGTCCTCCTGGAGGAGCCGTGGTGCATCCACCGTCGCCCGGAGCGTCACGGGGCCTGATTCCTGGGCCCGCGACGCCCAGGACACGCGCGCCGTGGCAAGGATACCGGCGATCGCGTCCTGCGGGACGGATCCGGTTGCGGCCGTCACGACGGCCAGACAGAGGGCGGTTGCCGCCACCCAGGATCTCCGCGACACCCACCCCCTCCTCGTGCCGGCCCCAGCAGGCCGCCGGTTGTCCTCCCCGGAAATGGTTCCCGCCTCCTGATGGATATCGTTAGGATGATAACCGGATCAGGAACGATCCGGGGATGGCCCTGAAATCACTTCCCCTCCAGCCTGCGCACTAAGCCCTCAGCGACTGGAGATACGCGTTGAGCTGACGCTCGGCGGCCCGGGGGAAGCGGTTGCCCCGGGTCGCGGCGTACAACGCGGCCGCTCCGTTGATCGAGATGACGATGAAGTCGGCGACCTCCTTGATCCTGACGCGGGGCATGAGCTTGCCTTCGGACTTCGCCTCTTCCAGCCAGGAGGCCAGAAGGTCCGAGAACCGCATGAACCCCTCGACGATCCGGCCGCTCATCGCGGGAGACTGGCACGAGAGTTCGACGAGGCTGTTGAAGAAGAAGCAGCCGCCCTCGAATACCTCCCCGCAACAGTAGTCCCGCAGGTCGTTCTCGATCGTCTTTGCGACCCTTTCCAGCGGGTCGGAGACGTTCCGTACGCCCTTGAAAACGATCCCTCTCCAGATTTCGACCGCCCTGTCGTAGGCGGCGTTCCAAATCGCCTACTTGCTGTCGAAGTGGGCGTAGAGCCCCCCTTTCGACAGCCCCGTCGCGGCCATGATGTCGCTGATGGAGGCGTTGTGGTATCCCTTCACCGAGAAGATCTGCAGAGACTTCTCGATGACGTTCCGGCGCGTCTCCCTGCCGACGTTCCGCATCAGAGGAACTCCCCCCCAAGGTACGGCCTCACGGCTTCCTTCAACCGCTCCCTCTGGCGAAGGAACTCTTCGCGCCGGCCGATCAGCCATTGCCCGTGCGACGCCATGTCCTCCTTCGTCCGCCAGGAGTGCGCGGGGGGACCGATCCGAAGAGCGACGTTGCCGCCATTCATGGAAAAGGATCCGGTGCCCCCGCAGGAGAGGCAGTACACGGCATCCATCCCCCGGAATTCGAAATACGTCCCTTTGCATTCGGGACACGAGACCCCTTCGGGGGCGTACTCCTCCGGAGAAACGAGCGCGGCGGCCAGCCGGCGCGCCGCGCTCCTCCCTTCCGCGGAAACGATCGCGTCCCCGGGGAAGGTGGCGCGCACGACGGCCCTCCCTTTCAGGGTCAACCCCAGCTGGCGGATGAAGTTTTCGACCCCCAGCAGCGCCGACCCTTCGCCGTCCTCGACGCCCGCGGTAGCGACGGCAATCGCCGGTTTCCCGTACAGGGCGTCCACGTGCCGGTACGCCTGGAGGCCGCGGTCCAGAAATCGCTGCAGGCTGGAATGGGTGCCTCGCAGGTACGCCGGCGCGGCGACGACCACTCCGTCGGCTTCCATGATCGCCTGGAGCACTCCGGAAAAATCGTCCCGGTGGGGGCAATCCCCGCTCAGGCAGCGATAGCACGCCTTGCAGGGACGGATGTCCTTCTCGACGAGGCGCATCATCGAGAGGTTCGGAGAACCGGGCACCGAGGCCGCGATCTCCTTCACCATCAACTCGCAATTCCCCATCTTCCGGGGGGAACCGATGATCCCGAGAAGAGTCTTCATCCCCGTTACCGATCGACTTGCGGCGAAGCGAGCACGATGTGGTCCGCAAAATACCGTTTCCAGGGACCGCAACCGTCGATGAACGGCTGCAGGATCGCCCTCTCGCCCTGGACCGTGTGCATCAGGTCGTGTCCCGCCCACTCGTGGATCATCTCTCCGAGGGACACCATCCCCAGCTCCTGGTGCCTCGCCGTGCGGCTCAAATCGGCATCCCCGACCTTCGACAACAGCGCCAGGCTCTCCGCCCGCATCCGTGCGAATTCCACTGCCATTTCGATCGGAGGAATATCTCCCTCCCGTTCTTTCCCCTCTTCGTCCGGGTCGAATGCCGGAAAATCCTCTCCCCGCAGCAGAGACCCGAGGCGCGGCGGGAACACCCATCGCTCGGTGTCCACGATGTGCCGTAAACAGTCGTAGGCCGACCACTCCTTCGGCGCCGGTTTTCTTCGGAACAGTTCGGGCGGCAGCATGGAAGCCAACTGGAGCCACCGCGGCGGCGTCGTTTCGAGCACCGGATAGACCAGCCGGAATATGGGAAGCATGCCTCCTCCTGGGGGTCCCGGGTCTTCCGGTGCATCGGCAGGCCCGATAGATACCGACCGGTCTTAATTTATACGGGGCGCGCGGAACCTGTCAACCGGAAAAACTCTACCCGGCGGGGGGCGGCTTGACCGTCGCGACCACCGCGGCGGCGGCGACCGCGAGAAGGGCCGCGATCCGGAACGCCGCGGCGTAGCCGCGGGTGGCGTCGAAGATCCATCCCCCCGCCATCGGGCCGATGATCCCGGCGACTCCCCATGCCGTGAGCAGGAGGCCGTAGTTGTTCCCGAGGTTGCGCATTCCGAAAAAATCGGCGGTCGTCGACGGGAAAACGGCGAGCTGCGAGCCGTAGCAGTATCCGATGAGGAAGACGGAGGCAAAGAGCATCGGCACGGTGGAAACCCCGGGGACGAGGAAAAGGAGCAAGGCGGTCGCACCCATCACCAGGGAGAGCGTACGGACGCGTCCGATATGATCCGACATCCACCCCGAGGCGATCCGTCCGCACCCGTTCCCCACCGAAAGCACCCCCACGGAGAGGGCGGAGTCGCGTGCGGAGAACCCCGCCCCCAGCGCGAAGGCCGCGAGATGCCCGATCACCATCAGTCCCGCCGCGGTGCCGAAGGCATACGCGGACCACATCCGGCGGAAGGCGCCGGTGCCCACCATCTCCCGCGGGAGGAAATCCCGGCCGCCCCGCGCCGCCCCCTTCCCCGCCGCCGGAGGACTCCATCCCGGGGGGTGCCACCCTTCCGGCGGATTCCGCAGGAACATCGAGCCGGCCACCGTCACCACCAGGAACCCCGCCCCGAGGATGCCGAAGGTGTCCCGCCACCCGAAGCGGTCGATCAGGAACCCCGCGAGCGGGGCGATCACCGCGCCCCCCGCGCCGTATCCCATCACCATGATTCCCGTGACGAGCCCCCGGCGTTCGGGGAACCACTTCATCCCGACGGAAAGGGGGCACGTGTAGCCGATGCCGCTGCCCAGCCCCACGACGACGCCGTAGCAGACGTACAACCATGCCAGCGAGTCGGTGTACCGGGAGAGGAAGATCCCCGCGGAGAAGAGAAGCGCGCCGCAGAGGGAGACGGCGGCGGGACCCCGGCGGTCCTGCCACCGCCCCCCGGCCAGCACACCCGCCGCGATGAAGGCAATCGAAAGGGTGAACGCGACGGAAAGCTCCGAGCGCGTCCAGCCGAACTCGCGCTGGAGGGGGGTGAGAAACACGCTGTAGACGTACGCGGCGCCCAGGCAAAGGTTCAGGCCCACGCCGCCCGCGACGCGGAACCAGCGGTTCACGCCGCCCCCCTCCCGCGCCCGGTCCGGGTCACTTGACCGAGATCAGCTCCACCTCGAAGATCAGCGTGGCGTTCGGGCCGATGTCGCCGCCCGCTCCCCTCTCGCCGTACGCGAGATTCGAAGGGATGAACAGCTGCCACTTCGCCCCTTCCTTCATCAACTGGAGCGCCTCGGTCCAGCCTGCGATCACCCCGGATACCGGGAACGTCGCGGGGGTACCGCGCTTGTAGGAGCTGTCGAACTCCTTCCCTTCGATCAGCGTCCCCCTGTAATTGACCGTCACCGTGTCCGTCGCCTTCGGCGTCTTCCCCGTCCCCGCCGTGAGCTCCCTGTACTGGAGGCCGCTCGGAAGCGTCTTCACCCCCGTCTTCCCCGCGTTCTCCGCGAGGAACTTCTTCCCGGCCGACTTGTTCTTCTCCGCGACTTTCTGCATCGTCTCCGCCCTCTTTGCCGTCAGCGTCTGCTGGAAGTCCTGGATCGTCTTGCGCGCCTCCACCTCGGTGAGGATCGTCTTCCCTCCCCCGTAGCTGTCCTTCAGTCCTTTCGCCAGCAGGTCCGGGTCCACATCGACGGATCCCTGCTTCAGGTTCCCCCCGATGTCCATGCCGATGCTGTAGCTGAACTTCTCCCTGTCGTTTTTCAGCACCGGTGCGTCCGCGGCGAACGCCGCTCCCGAGAGAACCATCGCCGCGCATACCGCCATCGCGAGCCGTCTCCTCATCTCTTGCCGCTCCTTTCCGTCCGAAACCGGATCTGTCGTTCCGTCCCGCAATTTTACATGCCGGCCCGCCGGACCGAAAGCGGATTTCCTGGCCCGCATTTCTCACCAGGGTTCGTAGCGAGGTGGTGGAGATGGGCGTGGATACAAGGCGCGCGACCGAGGGCCCCGGAGACGTAGTTGACACTACGGCGAGGAGCCCGACCGAGCGCCCCACTCCCGTACATGGTGCGCTCCCTGGGGTACCCCGTACCCCGGGATGAGGGGCACAACGCAGTAGACATGCCCATATCCGCCGCCGCAGTAGAAGCCTGGTGAGAAATGCGGGGTAGCCGGAGCGACTTTCCGGAACGGGAGGTTTGCGGTATAACTGACTTCCGCGCGCGGGTCGTTCCACGCGCGCCGATGGGAGCGCGGCCCACGGAGGGCGGAAATGGAGAGGGGATGCAGATCACGGTGACGCAAGTGGCCGAAAACCGCCGGCGGCAGAAGCCGAAGAGCGGCGAAAGGCTCGGGTTCGGAAACATCTTCTCGGACCACATGTTCCTGATGGACTATTCGCAGGGAACGGGATGGCGCGACGCCCGCATCGTTCCGTACGGTCCGCTGTCGCTCGCCCCTTCCGCGATGGTCCTGCACTACGGACAGGAGATCTTCGAGGGGTTGAAGGCGTACTACGCGCGGGACGGCGCGGTCTGCCTCTTCCGGCCCGACCGGAACGCGGAGCGCCTGAACCGCTCGGCGGCGCGCATGTGCCTGCCGGAGATCCCGGTCCAGGACCAGCTCGCCGCCCTGCGGTCCCTGGTGCGGCTCGACCGTGAGTGGATCCCGAGGGAGGCGGGCGCCTCCCTCTACATACGTCCCACGATGATCGCGACCGAGGCGGGGCTGGGCGTCCGCCCGTCGGCGGAGGTCCTCTTTTTCATCATCACCGGCCCGGTGGGGGCGTACTACGCGCGGGGGTTCGATCCGGTCCGCATCCTCGTCGAGGAAACGTACGTTCGCGCCGCCTCCGGGGGCACGGGGGAAGCGAAGACGGGGGGAAACTACGCGGCGAGCCTCCTCGCCGCGAAGAAGGCCAAGGAGAAGGGGTTCGACCAGGTCCTCTGGCTGGACACCGGGAGCCGGAGCTTCGTGGAAGAGGTCGGGACGATGAACATCTTCTTCGTCCTCCGCGGAGAACTGGTCACTCCTCCGCTCTCCGGGTCGATCCTGCCCGGGGTGACGCGGGACACCGTCCTCACGCTCGCGCGGGAGTGGAAGATCCCGGTGGCGGAGCGCCCCGTGGAGATCGACGAGGTCCTGAAGGGGGCGGCGGACGGAACGCTCTCGGAGGCGTTCGGATCCGGTACGGCGGCGGTCATCTCCCCGGTCGGTTCCTTCTCGTGCCGCGGGAAGGAGGTCGCCGTGAACGGGGGGAAGGCGGGGGAACTCGCCGTCCGCCTCTTCCGGGAGATCACCGGGATCCAGTACGGGGAGTTCGAGGACCGCCACCGGTGGATCCACCGGGTGGAATGACCCCGGCGGTTGCGCCCTGCGCCGCATCGCTCCCACGGATCGTCCCGTACGGCGGAAGATCGATCAGGAGGTGAGCCGCGCGAGGGCCGCCTCGGTCGTCATCCCCTCGACGCGGACGATTTTGTTCCTCCCCCGTTCGCCCGCGACCAGCGTGACGCGCCCCTTGGGGACGCCGAGCGCCTTCGCCAGGAACCGCTCGAGCGCCTCATTCGCCTTCCCCTCCACCGGCGGGGCGTTCAGGCGGACCCGGACAACCCCTTCCTCATATCCCGCGATCCCTTCCTTTCCGGAGCGGGGAGTGACGCGAACGGAGAGCGTCGCGGACGGCGGCGGATTCATCGCAGCCGGATCGACAGGTCCAGGATCGTCCCTACAAGAAACCAGTCGAGAAAGTAGATGATCAGGATCACGACGATCGGAGAGAAGTCGATCGATCCGGCGAACAGCGGGAGTTTCCGGCGCAGGCGGGAGAGGATCGGCTCGGTCACCGCGTAGAGGGCGCGGACGATCGGGTTGTACGGATCGGGGTTGACCCACGAAATCAGCGCCCTGATGATGATCACCCACATGTACCCCATCAGGACAATGTGGAGAATGTTCGCTACGGCGGCCAGCAGATTCCCCAGGACGAACATTTCGCCTCCCTCTCAGTTCGACAATTCGCGGCACCGCTGCCAGGCGGATAGCACCGCGTCCATCACCGTCGCCCGGAAGGCCCCGCGCTCCAGCGCGGCCACGCCGGCGGCCGTCGTCCCCCCTGGGGACATCACCATGTCCTTGAGTTCGGCGGGGTGCTTCCCCGTCTCGCGGACCATCCGCGCCGCCCCCTCGAGGGTCGAGGCGGCGAGGAGGGAGGCCTCGGCCCGCCCCATCCCCGCCCGCACCGCGCCGTCCGCCAGCGCCTCGAGGAAGAGGAATGCGAAGGCGGGACCGGAACCGGAGAGCGCGGTCACCGCGTCGAGCAGTTCCTCGCGGGGCATTTCGGCCACCGTCCCGAAGGAGGAGAACAGGGCGAGGACCTCCTGCCGGGTCACCGCGTCGATGGCGGGCGGGAAGTAGATCCCGGTGCTCCCCATGCCGACCTGCGCCGGCGTGTTGGGCATCGTCCGCACGACCCTCGCGCCTTCCCCCAGCGCCTTCTCGAAGAGGGCGATCTTCGCGCCCGCCACGATGGAGACGAACGTCTTCCCACGCGCCGCGTCCCCGGAGATCCCGGACAGGACGGACGACAGGACCTGCGGTTTCACGGCGACCACCACCATGTCGCAGGCCCGCAGCAGATCCCCGACGGATCGGGCGGCGACGATGCCGAACCGGTGGCGCAGTTCCTCGCCCCGACCCGGGGCCGCGTCGAACACCACGATCTGCTCCGGAGAGCGCAATTTCGCGGAGAGCAGACCGCGAATCATCGCCTCCCCCATGTTCCCCGCCCCGAGAAATCCGAGCGCCATGATGTCAGCCCCTCCCCTGCCGGCTTCCGAAGATCGCGGTCCCGATGCGGACCATCGTCGCCCCTTCCTCGATCGCCTGCACGAAATCGTTGGACATCCCCATCGACAACTCCCCGAACGCTGCACCGGGGAGCTCCCGCGCCAGCGCGTCACGCAGGTCCCGCAGTCGCGCGAAGTGAGGCCGGCTCTCCTCGGGGTCGGCGGAGAACGGCGGAATCGCCATGAGTCCCTCCACCCGCACCCCGGGGAGTGCGGCGGAAGCGTCGAGAATCGCCCGGAGATCCCCCGGGTCGGCGCCCGCCTTGCTCCCCTCGCCGCCGAGGTTCACCTCGATCAGGACACGCGCCGTCTTCCCGGACTCCGCGGCGCAACGGGAGATCTCGCGGAGCCGCCCGGCGGAATCCGCCGTCTGGATCCATGAGAACAGGGCGACCGCCCTGCGGACCTTGTTTCCCTGCAGACGGCCGATCAGGTGCCATTCGGCGCCGGGGAGCCCCGGGATCTTCCCCTCCGCCTCCTGGACGTAATTTTCGCCGAACACCGACAGCCCCGCCGCATGCGCCTCGAGGACCCGCGCGAGCGGCCGGGTCTTCGAAACCGCGACGAGCTTCACCGAACCGGCCGGCCGCCCCGACCGCCGCGCGGCGTCGGCGATCCGGTCCCGCACCCACGCGGCCCGCTCCACGAGCGGCGCACCCTCGCACGGAGGAGTCCCGGGGGCCGTCATCGCGCGCCACCCGCGAAGTCGTACCAGGCCGGGCCGCGGCGCGCGACGCGGATCAGCCGCGCCCGCGCGAGCATCGCCACGACGCGGGTCATCGGAAGACCCACCACGTTCGAGAACGAACCCGCGACCCGGTCGATGAGCAGCATCCCCGCCCCCTGCGCCGCGTACGCCCCCGCCTTGTCATCGCACTCTCCCGTGCGGGCGTAGGCCGCGACTTCCGCCGCCGTGAGGGGCCGGAACCGCACCCGGGTCACCTCCGTGCCGAGGTCCCGGAAGCCGCGGTCGCGGCAAAGGAGGCAAACCCCCGTGTACACCCGGTGCTCGCGGCCTGCAAGCCGCGAGAGCATCCTCCTCGCCTCCGCGCGGTCACGGGGCTTTCCGAGGATCCGGCCTGCCGCCACCACGATGGTGTCCGCCGACAGCACGAAGGACGACGGGTACAGCCTCGCCACCGCCTCCCCCTTGTCGAGAGCGGCCCGGCGGACGAACCGCGAAGGAGACTCGCCGGGGCGCGGCATTTCGTCGACCCCCGACGGGACCACCCGGAACGGAACGCCGACGGCGGCGAGAAGTTCCCGGCGGCGGGGCGACTCGGAGGCGAGGATCATTCGGGCCGACGGGACCATCGGGAATGCATTATATGGGAATCCCGCCGGTCACGCCAAACGTTCCCGCGCCTCCCTTGCTCTCCGGAGGCGCTCCATGGTAAAAGGTATCAAGTTCCGGACCCGGGCGGAGATCCCCCTATGGCGTTCAAGACGATCATCGTAAAAACCGAAAATGCGCAGCAACTGGTCGACATCACCCACCAGGTTCGCCTCGTGGTGCGTGAGAGCGGCGTGAAAAGCGGCGTCTGCCTGGTGTTCGTCCCCCATACCACGGCGGCGGTCACCATCAACGAGAACGCCGACCCGAACGTCCGGCGCGACTTGCTGAACCGCCTCGAGCAGGTCGCCCCTTCCGACGGGACGTACCTCCATACCGAGGGGAATTCCCACGCCCACATCAAGTCCAGCCTCGTCGGATCGAGCGTCGTCGTGCTCGTCGAGGGCGGCCAGCTGGTGCTCGGAAACTGGCAGTCGGTCTTCCTGTGCGACTTCGACGGCCCCCGCACCCGGAATGTGATGGTGCGGGTCTCGCAGGGCTGACCCGCCGACCTAGAGGAAGAAGGTCTCGTAGCGGGCGCGCAGCGCGTCTTTTCGCAGGCCCCCGTCGATCACCTCCCAGGGGAGAAACTCCCCGCCGTCCTTCTCGCGAAAAACGACCGACGCCAGCGCTCCCGCCAACCCGGGCGCGGAGCGCGGGAGCTTTCCGGCGCGCGCGGTCCGCAGGCCGGCGGCCACCCTCCGGTCCGAAAGCCCGAGGTACCCCTGCACGACCGCGTCCCATGGGGTCGAGGCGGAGACCCGCACGTTGGGGACCCCGCGGACGGCGGCGCCCACCTCCCTCCGACGCGCCTTGAGTTCCCCCTCCGGGGTCATCGAAGCCCACTGCAGCGGCGTAAACGGCTTCGGGACGAAGGGGGAGAGCACCGGCGTCACGACCCCCATCCGGCCGATCCCGCGCGCGACCGCGAGAACGCGCTCCCGGAAGGTCCCGAGGAAGCGGACGATCCCCTCGACCTCTTCCTCCCGCGTCACCCCCGGAAGGCCGAGCAGGAAGTACAGCTTGAACGAGACGATCCCCGAACGGGCCAGGACCTCCGCGGCGGAGAAGAACGTCTCGTCGGGAACGCGCTTTCCCACCCGCGCGCGCAGCCGGGCGTCGCCGCACTCCGGCGCCAGCGCCACGGTGCGGTGACCGCTCCGCGCGAGAATATCCGCGATCTCCCCGTCGACGAGATCCGCGCGCACGGAGGCCGGCGAAACCGTCCCTCCCCGGTCGAGGATCTCCCGCGCCAGTTCCCGGAAGGGACCCCAGTCGAGGACCGCGGCGCCGATGAGCCCGACCTTCCTGCGGTAGGGCCACGCCGCGTCGACAGCCGCGCGCACCCGGTCGAGGGGAAACTCCCGGAAGGAGGGGCAGGCGTGGGCGGCGGCGCAGAACCCGCACATCCCCGGGCAGCCGCGGGACGTCTCGACGAGGGACATGCTTCCCAGCTCCGTCTCCTCCGAGAGGATGACGGGCGGCGCCGGGGGCAGGGAGCGGAGATCGAGGACCTCGCGCGCGACACGGGCGGGAAACCCCGGAAGCGGATCCATCGCCCGGAGCGCCGGGAGCAGGCCGGAGGCCCTGTCCGCCGTGGACGATTCACCGTACTCCGGCCGGTACCCTTCGGGGACGTATACGCCGGGGATCGCGGAGAGTTCCCTTCGGTACCCGGGATCCCCGGCCGACCCGGGTCCACGGTCCAGGAGGAGGTCCACCGCCCGCTCCCCGTCGCCCACGACCACGATGTCGGCGAAGACCCCCGCCGGCTCGGGATTGAGCGACGCGGCGAATCCGCCCGCGACAACGAGGGGGTGCCGGCCGCCGGAGGCGGCGCGGTCCTCGCGAAACGGGGGGACCCCGCCCGCGGCGAGGATCGCGGGTACGTTCAGCAGGTCGTTCTCGTAGGATAGGGAGAGGGCGACGATGTCGAACGAGGAAAGGGGGCGCCCGCTCTCGAGCGTCCTCCCTCCGACGGGCGAAATAACGGAACCGGCCCCCTCCCCCGGCGGCGGGGCACGCCGGCGCCCGTCCCCCGACAGGAAGGCCCGCTCGCAAAGGGCGTCCGGACGCGCGTTGATCCGGGCGTAGATCAGGAGGAACCCGAGGTTCGACATCCCCGCCGCGTACCGGTTGGGGTAGACGAGCGCGACGCGGGTTCCGACGCCCCAATCCTTGCGCGTGGCGAAGATCTCGTTCGCGGGCCCGGCGCCCCCGCGGCGCGGCCTTCCCACGGCTAAGTGTTGCGCTTCATGGATACGGTGTCGCACCGAGAGGGTCGATGCGCCGCATCCGGCAAGGCGTCGCGACCGAGGCGTACTTGACAAGTACGGTGAGGGAGCGCAACGCAGCCGGGGCGGATGCAGCGGCACTCGAATGCAACCGTATCCATGAAACGCAGCACTAAAGTTCCGCCGGCTACTCCACCCGCCGACGGAGGAACGTGGGAATCTCGAACTCGTCGATCGACTCGATCTCCGTCTCCTTGTCGATCAGGGGGAGATCGTCCAGGCGCTCGTCGAATGTCTTCGACGCGGCGGCCCGCAGGAACGTCGGGGTCTGCAGATCGTCGGCCCGGCTGACCAGCTTGATCCCCTTCCGCGGGTTCCTCAACACGCCCTCCGCGACGCCCGGTTCGAACCCGGTCGCGATCACCGTGACCTTCAGTTCGTCCCCGAGCGTTTCGTCGATCACCGTCCCGAAGATGATGTTCGCCTCGTCGGAAGCCTCCTCTCGGACCAGGCTCGCCGCGTCGTTCACCTCGCTCAGGGACAGGGACGTCCCGGCGGTGATGTTGATGAGGACGCCGCGGGCTCCCCGGATCGAGACGTCCTCCAGGAGCGGGCTCGAGATCGCCTTCTCGGCGGCGGCGACCGCCCGGTTCTGGCCGGAGGCCGACCCCGTCCCCATCAGCGCCACGCCCATCCCCGACATGGTCGTCTTGACGTCGGCGAAATCGAGGTTGATGTAGCCGGGCTTCGTGATCAGCTCGGAGATCCCGCGGACCGCCTGGAAAAGAACGTCGTCCACCCTGCGGAACGCCTCGACGAAGCGCATCTCCTTCCCGGCGATCAGGAGAAGCTTCTCGTTCGGGATGACGATGATCGTGTCGACAATGCTTCTCAGCTCCTTCGTCCCCCCGTCCGCCTGCCGTTTCCGCGTAAGTCCCTCGAAGGGAAACGGCCGCGTCACGATCGCCACCGTGAGCGCCCCGACCTCCTTCGCCACCTCGGCGACCACCGGCCCCGCGCCGGTCCCCGTGCCGCCGCCCAGGCCCGCCGTGATGAACACCATGTCCGCGCCGGTGAGGGCCTCCCGGAGCAGGTCGCGATCCTCGAGGGCCGCCTGACGGCCGATGTCGGGGTTGGCCCCCGCGCCGAGCCCCTTGGTCAGCCGGGCTCCCAGCTGGAGCTTGAGGGGCGCCAGGCTCCGCGACAGCGCCTGCGCGTCGGTGTTCGCGGCGATGAACTCGACGCCCTGCAGCCCTTCCTCGATCATCGTGTTGATGGCGTTGTTGCCGCCGCCGCCCACGCCGAACACCTTGATGACGGCGTGACAGCGGTTCTCCTCGACGATCGTGAACATCCGGCTCGACCTTGTTTCCTTCTCCGTTCTGGCCATCCGTTCCTCCTTTTTCCCGGGGTTCGATATCAGAAAAATTCCGACAGGTATCGCTTGAACCGGTCGATCACCCCGGCGCCCGCCGGGGCCTCCGCCGCCCGGTAGACCTTCTCCGACGCCCCCGCGCCGTACTGGACCAACCCCACCGCGGTGGCGAACGCGGGGCCGTTCACGACCTCGACCAATCCTCCGATCCCGATCGGGTTCCCCCTCCGGAAGGGGAGCTTGAACACCCGCTCCCCGAGGTCGGTGAGGCCCTCCAGCTTCGATCCGCCGCCGGTGAGCACCATCCCGGCCCCGAGGTTTTCCTCGTAGCCGGACCGGAGGATCTCCTTCCGCAGGAGGGTGAAGATCTCTTCCGCGCGCGGCTCGATGATCTCGCTGAGGTATTGCCGGCGGATCGGGCGGGGCAGCCGCCCGCCCACCCCCGGCAGTTCCACCAGTTCATCCCGGCGCACCTTCTGGATCATCGCGCATCCCGAGGAGACCTTCAGGATCTCCGCGTCCGACTGGGGAAGCTTCAGGCCGATCGCGATGTCGGAGGTGATGCTGCTCCCTCCCAGGGGCAGGACGTAGGTGTGCCGGAGGGAACCGTTGAAGAAGATCACGACCTCCACGGTCCCGCCTCCGAAGTCCATCAGCGCCACGCCGACCTCGCGCTCCTCCGGGGTGAGCACCGCCTCGGCCGACGCCAGCGGGGAGAGAACGAAGCTTTCGACGTCGAGATCCGCCTTCTCCACGCACCGCGCCAGGTTTCGCGCCCCCGGCACGTCGTTGGTCACGACGTGCACGCGCGCGTCGAGACGGATGCCGGTCATTCCCCGGGGGTCCTTGATCCCCGCCATGTCGTCGACCATGAACTCCTGCGTGAGGACATGCAGGATCTCCCGGTCGTTGGGGAGTTCCACCGTCCGCGCGATCTCGAGGACCCGGGTGAAGTCGGCGTCGGCGACCTCGTGCTCGTTCTTCACCGAGATGGCCGCGTGGCTGTTGAACGACTTGATCAGCGGTCCGGAGATCCCGACGAAGACCGATTCGACGGTCAGCCCGGTCATCCGTTCCGCCTCCGTGACGCTCTGCCGGATCGACTTCACCGTGGCGTCGACGTTCACGACGGCCCCTCTCCGCATCCCCTCCGTGGGGCACTCCCCCATCCCGAGGATCTCAACGCCGTCCTGCGTCTTCCTTCCCAGGACCGTGGTCACCTGGCTCGACCCCACGTCCAGCCCCGCGATCACCTGATCATTCGCCTTCGTGTCCATTCACTCCCCCGACCGCATGAAGACGCGGCCTTCTGTCTTGAGATCGGCGATCCCCGACGACCGGGCCATCCCCGATATCCTGGGCATGGCCGCCTCGATCCGGCGGATCGCCTCCTTGACGTCCATCGTTCCGACCTTGAGCTGCAGCCCGGCGTCCCGTGTCACCACCGTGTAACCGTCCTGCGCGTCGAAATGGACCTCGGACACGTTCTGGCGAAGCGGGCCTGCCTCCACCCCCTGCAGCAGTTCGAGCGTCTTCCGGAGATTCCGCGTCGTCACCGGGTCCTTCCGAAGGAGTTCCCCCCGCGAAAATCCCGTGACGATGGCGAGGTTCTTCGGGTCGTACGCGGTCAGCCGCTTGAAAGGGCGGCCCTCCACGTCGAGATAGTGGAGGACGTCCAGGTTCACCATGGCGACCGGCGTGCGCTCCTGGATCCGTACGATCAGGCGGTCCGGAAACGACTTGCGGACCGAGACGGAGCGGACCCAGGGGTGGCCGGACAGGCGACGCGCGATCTCTTTCGCCGGAACGGACCAGAGGATGCCCGACCTGTATCCGCGGACGATCGCCCACACCTCCTCGTGCGAAACGTTCGCGCACCGGTTCATGTCGACCGTGCGTACCGTGAAGAGCGGCGAGTGCGTGATCCACGAATAGGCGGAGGCGAACGCCACGCCGGTGAACCCCACGACGAGCAGTCCGGCGGCGATCCACCCGATCAGGCGCCGTCTCGACCGCAACGACTTCCGCTCCGCGGCCCGGGGTTTGTCCTTCTTCCGCACGGCCCGCCCGGCGCTTCCACGCTTTCCGGGGCGGGTCTTGTGGTATGCGCGGTACTCGATCATCTATTTTCCGAGCCCCGCGTCGGAAAGGATGGCGGCGACGAGGTCGTCGAAGGACAGACCGTCGAACTTCGCCGCCTTGGGGAGGAGGCTCGTCTCGGTCATCCCCGGGATCGTGTTCGCCTCGAGGAAAAAAACGTTTCCCGCCGGGTCGACGCGATAGTCCAGCCGCGCGGCCCCCCGCAGCCCCATCGCCCTGGCGGCGCGCCGCGTGTACTCCGCGGCGCGGAGGAGGACATCCCGGTCCATCGGAACCGGGATCACGTACTCCGTCTCGCCCGCGGTGTACTTGGACTGGTAGTCGTAGAAGCCGGACTTCGGGACGATCTCGATCGCGGGGAGGACCTTCCCGTTCAGGATCCCGACGGTGATCTCCCGTCCGGGGATGAATCCCTCCGCCAGTATGCGGCTGTCGTGCTTCGCCGCCTCGGCCAGCGCCGCTTCCCACTGGTCCGGGCCGCGGACGATCGTGACGCCGACGGTCGACCCTTCCCGGTCGGGCTTCACCACGAGGGGAAAGCCGAAATCGGGCGGCTTCGCCCCCGAGCGATCCTCCCCCTCGTAGACCGCGTCCGGCGCGCACGGCACGCCCGCGGAGGCGGCCACCCGCTTCCCCAGAACTTTGCTCATCGCGACGGCGGAGGCGGCGACCCCGGACCCCGTGTACGGGAGCCGGGCCAGTTCGCAAGCGGCCTGGATGCAGCCGTCCTCCCCGAACCGGCCGTGCAGGGCGAGGAACGCGATGTCGACGGCCGCGCCCCGGACCGCGCCAAGCCAGTCCTCCCGGACGTCGATCTCGCGGACGCCGCACCCGAGTCGCCGCAGCGCCGCGGCGGCCGCCGCTCCCGTCCGGAGGGAGACCTCCCGCTCCGCGGAAACCCCGCCCAGGAACACGCCCACTTTCCTCCCGGCGAATGCGAATTGTTCAGACATCGAAGTCCCCCCACATTTTCACCTCGGGAAGGAGCAGGACGCCGCACGACACCCGTACCGCGCTCTGACCGCGGGACAGGAGCCGCCGGACATCCGCCGCGGTGGCGCGTCCCCGGTTCACGACGAAGTTGGCGTGCTTCTCGGAGAAGCAGGCGTCCCCTTCCCGCTCCCCCTTCATCCCCGCCCGCTCGAGCAGCTCCCTGGCCTTTCCCGCGCCCTCGGGAGGGTTGCGAAACGCGGACCCGAAAGTCCTCTCCCCCCACGGCTGGCTGGCGCGGCGCTTCTCGTTGACCTGCCGCATCCGCTCGAACACGGCCTCCCTCGTCCCGGCCCCGAACCGGAACCCGGCACGCACCACGATCCCCTGGACGGGATACTCCGCCTCCCGGTACCCGAACCGGATCGCCCGCGCCTCGACCCGGTGGAGCTCCCCCCCGGCGTCGACGATTTCCACCCACTCCGTCAGTTCCCCGATGCTCTGCCCGAAGGCCCCGGCGTTCATCGACAGCGCGCCGCCCACCGTTCCCGGGATCCCGGAGAGCGGCTCGATCCCCGAACGTCCGGACAGCGCGCAGAGCACGGCGAGCCGGGGGAGCATCGCACCCGCCTCCACGACCACCGACCCGTCGGAGAGGAACACCACCTTGGAGAGGTGCTTCTTCGTGCACAGGACCGTTGCCGACACGCCGCCGTCCGCCACCAGGAGGTTGGATCCCGCCCCCAGGACGTGCACGGGGCGACCCGAACGGCCCTCCGCCACGACGATCTCGCGGACCTGCGCCGCCGACCGCGGAAACGCCAGTCGATCGGCGGCGCCCCCGATCCCGATGGTTGTGTACTCCCGCAGCTTCACCCGAAACGCCACCTCGATATCCCGCACGACCCCCCTAGCCTCCCTGCCTCTCCCGCCGCTACCTCGTGAGAAGGCTTTCGCCCAGTTTCCAGACATCGCCGGCTCCCATCGTCAGGAAGATGTCCCCCGGTAGCAGGGAGGCGCGAACCGCCTCCTCCGCTCCCGCGGATTTGCCCAGATACCGTGCCTCCCGGTGCCCGTGATCCCGGACCGCGGTGCACAACGCATCGCCGGTGGCCCCCTCGATCGCCTTCTCCCCCGCGGAGTACACGTCGAAGACGAGCAGCACGTCCGCGTCCTGGAACGCCGAGAGGAACTCCTTGAACAGCGCCCGTGTGCGCGAGTACCGGTGCGGCTGGAACCCGACGACGATGCGCCGGCCGGGCCAGACCTCCCTCGCCGCGGCAAGGGTCGCCCGGACCTCCACGGGGTGGTGACCGTAATCGTCCACCACCGTGACGCCGTCGACCTCCCCCTTCACCTGGAAGCGCCGCCCCACCCCGTCGTACGCGGACAGGCCGTCGCGCACCTGGCCGAACGGGATCCCGAGTTCCAGGGCGACCGCCGCCGCGGCCAGGGCGTTGCTGACGTTGTGGCGCCCGGGCGCCCGGAGGAAGACCTCGCCCTGCCGCTCGCCCCTCGCGTAGACGGCGAACCGATTTGTCATCCCGGACGCGACCACCTCTTCCGCGCGGTAGTCCGCGGATCGGGAGAACCCGTAGGTGACGAAGGTCTTCTCCACGGAGGGGATCAACTCCTGGACATTGGGATGGTCGATGCACAGGACGGAGAACCCGTAGAAGGGGACCTTGTTGATGAAGTGGAGGAACGTCTCCTTGATCTGCCCGATCCCCGAGTAGAAATCGAGGTGCTCCGGGTCGATGTTGGTGACCACGGCCACGGTGGGAGAGAGCTTCAGGAACGAGCCGTCGCTCTCGTCCGCCTCGGCGACGAGGAACTCCCCCTGGCCCAGCTTCGCGTTCGATCCGAGGCTGTTCAGCTTTCCTCCCACGACCGCCGTCGGGTCCCAGCCGGCCGCCGCGAGAACCGTGGCGACCATCGAGGTCGTCGTGGTCTTCCCGTGCGTCCCCGCGATCGCGATCCCGTACTTCATCCGCATCAGCTCCGCCAGCATCTCGGCGCGCGGGATCACGGGAATCTTCCTGCGGTGCGCCTCGACCACTTCCGGGTTGTCCGCGCGGACGGCGGACGACACCACCACGACGTGGCCGTCCTCCGGCACATTCCCGGCCGCGTGACCCGCTCGGATCGATGCCCCGAGACGCTCGAGACGCTCCGTCGTATCGGAGCGGCGCAGGTCGGACCCCGACACCCGGTACCCGAGGTTCAGGAGCAGTTCCGCGATCCCGCTCATCCCGATGCCGCCGATCCCCACGAAGTGGATGGAGAGTCCCTTCCTATACATTCGGCGCGACCCCCTCCCCGGAAACGTCCCCGATCAGCCGCAGCGCGGAGCGGACCGCCTCGACGGCCGCCCCGGGCCGGGAGAAGGAGAGCGCCGCCGCCCCCGCGCGTTCCCGCGCGGCCCGGTCGCCGCCGAGAACCCACAGCGTCGACCATAGCGCCTCCTCCGTCGCCTCGCCTTCCGGGAACCACGCGCCGGCGCCGGAAGCGCAGAACTCCCTCGCGTTCCCCTCCTGGTGGTCGTCCGCCGCGAACGGGTACGGAACAAGCACGCACGGGCGTCCGAAGAGCGCCGCCTCCGCGATGGAGAGGGCTCCCGCGCGCATCAGCACGGCGTGGCAGCGCGGGAACCAGTCCCCGATCCGGTCGGTGAACGGGAACGGCTCCACCGGGAGGGACTCCTCCCGGACCGAATGCGCCACCGCCTGGTGCTCCCGCGTCCCCGCCTGCAGCAGAAACCGGATCGCCGTTCCCTCCCGCTTCGCTCTCCGGGCCATCCCCAGCACCCGGTCGTTGATCGCCCGCGCCCCCCGTGATCCTCCCAGCGCCAGCACGGTGAACGGCGACTCCTGCGGTCCCTCCAGCCTGCGCTCCCGCGCGGACGCGACGATCTCCGCGCGGACCGGGTTCCCCGTGAACTCCGCCCGGCCGGGGGGGAAGAAAGGAACCGCCCCCCGAAAGCCCGCGAACACCCGGACCGCCCGCTTCGCCAGGAGCCGGTTCGAGCGGCCGGGCACGCTGTTCTGCTCCTGCAGGAACAGCGGAATGCCCAGGAGCGCGGCGGAAAGCGCGACCGGCACCGAGGCGTATCCCCCCACGCCGAACACCAGGGCCGGGCGGCGGCGCCTCAAGACCGCCACCGCCGCGGGAACTCCGAACGCCATCCGGAGGGCGCCCGGGAGCGCCCCGATCCCCTTCCCCCGGACCTGGCCGGAGGGAACGAAGTCGATCGGGAACCCTCTGGCCGGAACGGCCCGCGCCTCGAGACCTTCCCTTGTCCCGACGAAGGAGACCAGGCCGTCGGGACGGAGGGAGAGGAACGCGTCAGCGAGGGCGATCCCCGGAAAGACGTGCCCACCGGTCCCTCCCCCGGCGACGATCATCCGCAGTGGCAATGCCATCCGCCCCCTTCAGGGATATGTTCATCAGTACGCCGATCGCCGCCAGGTGCACGACCAGGGAGCTCCCCCCGTAGCTCAGGAACGGCAGCACCATCCCCTTCGGGGGGAGCATCGAAAGCCCCACCATCATGTTCATCAGCGCCTGGATTCCGATCGCGGAGGAAACCCCCATGGCGAGGTACATGCCGAACGGATCCCGCGCCCGGCGCGCGATCCGGTACCCCACCCACACCATGGTGAGAAAGCACGCGCCGACCAGCGTCACGCCGGCGAACCCGAGCTCCTCCCCGATCACCGAGAAGATGTAGTCGGTGTGCAACTCGGGCAGGAAGAACAGCTTCTGCTTCCCCCCGCCCACGCCCGTCCCGAGGAAGCCCCCGTTGGAAAAGGCGATCAGGGATTGCACGACCTGGTACCCCGCCGCCTGGGCATGGGAGATCGGGTCGAGGAACGCCTGGATCCGCGCGATCCGGTACGGCTTGGCCAGGACGAGGAGAGTGCCGCCCGCGACGCCCGCGGCGGCGAAGACGGCAAGGAGTTTCCAGGGGAACCCGGCGATGAACACGATCACGAGGAACGACGCGATGACCACGACCGCCATCCCGAAGTCGGGCTCCTTCAGGATCACCGCGACGAACAGCCCCATCACCGCCAGCATCGGCAGGAACGCGCGATACCCCCGCTTCGGGTTCTCCCCGTTCCGGTCGATGGCCCACGCGGCGAAGGCGAGCAGGGCGAACTTGGCGAACTCGGAGGGCTGGAAGGTGAAGAGGCGCAGGTTGATCCACCGGGAAGCGCCGTTCGCGGTGTGCCTGACCCCGGGGACGTACACCAGCAGCAGAAGCAGGAAGCCCCCCCCGACGATCCACCCGATCCGCCGGCGGTAAAAGTCGTGGTCGACGCGCGATAGGCCCATGGCGAACGCGATCCCGACCGCCAGGAACAGGACCTGTCGCTTGAAGAAGTACGCCGGGTCGAACCCGCATCGGGCCGACGAGCCCGCCATGACGTTCGTCGCGCTGTAGATCATGATCATCCCGAGAACCGTGAGCAGGAAGGCGCACAGCGCGAGGATCAGGTTCTCGTGGCGCTTTCCGAGGATCATCCGGGCAGCTCCTCGACGGCCTTGCGGAACGCCTCACCGCGCTCCTCGAAGTTCCGGAACATGTCGAAGCTCGAGCACGCCGGCGAGAAGACGACCGCGTCCCCCGCCCGGGCGGCGGCGGCGGCGGCGCGCACCGCCTGGGGGAGTGTGCCGGCGACGGTGATCGGCGCCGCCCCCGCCAGCTCCCTCGCCATCCTGTCCCTGGCCTCCCCGAGAAGCACGACGGCACGGGCCTTTCTGCCGACGGCGGCCCGCATGGTCCGGAAGTCCACCCCCTTGTCCTTGCCTCCCGCGATCAGCACGACCGGCTCGGGGAACCCGTCGAGGGCGGCGAGGACGGCGCCCACGTTCGTTCCCTTGGAATCGTTGTAGTACGACACTCCTGCGACCGTCCGGACGAACTCCACCCGGTGCGGCAGTCCCGGGAACCGCGCCAGCTCCGCCAGCACGGCCGGCGGCGGGATCTCCATCGAACGGGCAATGGCGATCGCCGCGAGGGCGTTCTCCACGTTCTGCCGCCCGGGGATCCTCAGGATCTCCCGCGGGTAGCGCTCCTCCCCGGATGCCGTCCGGAGCACCATCTCCTCCCCGGAAAGGAAGGCGCCTTCCTCCAGGACCCGCGACGCGGAGAACGGGAGGAGTCTCGCCCGGATCGATCCCAGGCGCGCGGTCACCTCGGGGTCGTCGGCATTGACGACCGCGGTGTCGGACGGACCCTGGTTCCGGAAGACCGCCGTCTTGGCCTCGAAATACGCCTCTTTCGCCGCATACCGGTCACGATGGTCCTCGGTGAGGTTCAGCAGCGCCGCCACCCGGGGATGGAAACGGTCGATCGACTCGAGCTGGAAGCTCGAGACTTCCACCACGCCCCAGTCGCAGGGTGCCCCCGCGGCGGCGACGAACGGTGTCCCGAGATTCCCCCCGACGAACACCCGGGGGAAAGCACGGGAAGCCATCCCCCCGACGAGAGTGGTCACCGTCGACTTCCCGTTGGTTCCCGTGATCGCCGCCACGTACCCCTGGAATCTCCGGAACCCGAGTTCGAGTTCCCCCCACACCGGGACTCCCGCCGCGGCGAGGTCCGAAAGGGGCAATCTCTTCCGGGGAACGCCTGGCGACACGACGAGCAGCGCGCTCCCCCGAACCTCCCCTTCGACGGGCATTCCGCGCAGGAAGGCGATCCCGGCGGGGATCGGCTCGCCCAGCGACGCCTCGACGTCCTGGCGGGAGCGGTCGTCCCTCAATGTGACCCGGGCTCCCTCCCCGGCCAGCAGGCGCGCCGCCAGGAGCCCGGACCTCCCGGCCCCCGCCACGATCACCGGTTTCCCCGCGAAGGGATCCATGGTCACCGGATCTTCAGCGTGCTGATCGCCAGCAGCGCGAGGATGATCGAGATGATCCAGAACCGGACGATGATCTTCGGCTCCGCCCACCCCTGCAACTCGAAGTGGTGGTGGATCGGGG
>Ga0326597_10002314_pt1 | contig 28596 bp, 20 predicted proteins | sample RVTome_12_FD_203789 | JGI IMG/M metagenome (GOLD analysis project Ga0326597, IMG submission 203789) | Soil microbial communities from uranium-contaminated site in the Upper Colorado River Basin, Wyoming, United States - RVT100D185 | ecosystem: Environmental > Terrestrial > Soil > Contaminated >... | reverse complement strand
TCGCGCTCTATCGCAAGCAGGACTATGCGAAGGCGGGCGTGCCGATGCTGCCGGTGACGCACGGCGACCGGTTCACGCGCCTGCACGTGCTGCTCTACACGGTGATTCTGACGGCCGTGACGCTGATGCCGTTCGCGACCCGCATGGCGGGCGCCATCTATCTCACGGCGGCGGTCGCGCTCGACGTCGTGTTCCTCTGGTACGCGGTGCGCATCTACGTCGCATACAGCGACGCGCTCGCGCGGCGGACGTTCCGCTATTCCATCTTCTACCTCACGGCGCTGTTCGCGGCGCTGCTCGTGGATCACTACGTCCGCATCCCGCTGTGACGGCGCGCGCCGCGCCACGCGCCACTTGAGATCGCTCCGGGCCCTCTTTGCCTGCCTGCTGGCCGCGTGGGTGGCCGGATGCGGCGGCGGCGAGCCTCCGAAGTTCCGGCTGACCGACGTCACCGGCGCCAGTTTCGGCGCGCGTCTCGATCTCACCGACCACACCGGCAAGCCGCGCACGCTGGCGGACTTCCGGGGCAAGGTGGTGACGGTGTTCTTCGGCTTCACGCACTGCCCCGACGACGCTCGCCGCGATGGCGCAGGTCGTGAAGGCGCTGGGGCCCGAAGGCGACAAAGTCCAGGTGCTCTTCGTGACCGTGGACCCGGAACGCGACACGCAGCAGCTGCTGGCGCAGTACGTCCCGGCCTTCCACCCGTCGTTCCTCGGGCTGCGCGGCGACGCGGAAGCCACCGCGCGCGCGGCAAAGGAGTTCAAGGTGTACTACCGGAAGCAGCCGCTCAAGGGCGGCGGCTACAGCGTGGACCATTCGGCCGCGACCTTCATACTGGACCGCCAGGGCCGGCTGCGCCTCTACGCGCAGTACGGGCAGGGGGCGGAGGCGCTGCTGCACGACATCCGCATCCTGTTGGGCATGTCCTGACGACGGTGTGTCCATGCCGTCTGCCCTGACCAACCAGGAGAGGCGCGCGTCTCACCCCTCGTTTCCAGGGATTGCGGCTGGGCCGCAGATGGGGAGCCGTGACAGCCGAACTCGTTTTCGCGGCGCCGGTGGTGCTGTGCGGGGTGTTCATCCTTGCGGGCGTGACATGGAGGCTCGCCGGCGGCGTGGGCGAGTGCAATCGGAGCACGGGCCGCGACGGCTCGGGGCGAAAGGCGGGGCGGCGGATTCGCGAGCCCGGTGTCCGATGAAGCGGCCGTGATCGGCTAGAATCTTCCTCACAAGAATGGCCGGGACGGGCCGCATGAACGACGATCAGGACGCGCTAGAGAAAATCCGGCAGGGAGGAACGGCACGCACCGAGGGCGTGTCGCGGCTCTATCGTAGCCACGCCCGCCGCTTCCTCGCCTATTTCCTGAAACACCGAGTGCCGCGCGATCACGCGGAGGACCTGGTGCAGGACGTGTTCGTGAGCATCGTGCGCCACGCCGCCGAATTCCGCGGCGAGACGCGCATCGACGCCTGGATGTGGGCGATCGCGCGCAACGCGCTGATCGACCATTTCCGGCGCGCGCGACCCGAGGCCCCCTTCGACGAGGACGACCTTGTTCGCCTTGCGGACGCGCAGGCGGACCCGCCGCGCGATGCGGGCGGGGGGCTCGAGGAGTGCGTGCGGAGAGCGTACGCCGCCTTTGCCCGCAGCCACGCCGACCGCGCGGAGGTCCTCGCCCGCGTCGCGTTCGAGGGCTGGAGCATCGAGGACGTCGCCGCGCTGCTCAAGCGCACCCCCGGGGCCACGCGCGAGTATCTTTCCCAGTGCCGCAAGAAGCTCAAGGCCTTTCTTGAGCCCTGCCGGGACTATCTGGCGGGCTGACGGCTGACGGGAATCGGCGTCTCACATGGCTGACAAGGACGATCAGGACTGGACGGAGACATTGGCCGGGAAAGACCCCGCCGGCGCCGACCCGCGGACCGTGAAGGAAGCGGAAGCGGTGCGGCGCGCCATGCTCGAGGAGCGCGGCCGCGAGACCCCGCCGGTGTTTGACGCCGAGTCGGGCCTCCAGCGCCTGCTGTTCCGGTTGCAGCGGGAACAACTGGGAACGGACGCTCGCGCCCGGTTCCGCCACTTTCCCGCGCTCGCGCTGGCCGCGACCGTGGTGCTCACGGTGGGGCTGGTTCTGCTCCTGCCGAGGCCGGAGGAGGACGTGCGGCCGGTAACGCGTGGCTTCCAGGGAACGCAAGTGCTGCTTGCCGACGACCCGCGGGCGGCCCGAGACCGTTTCGTGCAGGGCCTCAAGGCTCTCGGGATTGAGCCGCGGGTCACGCCGCGCGGCGGGGCAACGCTGATCGAGGCGCCGTGGCCCGCGCAGGCCGGCCAGCGCCACCGCGCGCTCCTCGATGCCCACTTCCTCCGCCCGCCGGAGGGGCGGACTCTGGTTGTGGAAATTCGCGGGCGGCCGTGACCGTGCCTTGGCGCCGTTCATTCTGATGGGAAACTGGTTGTGAGCTTGGGCCCAGAGGGCGCCTATCGGACCCGTCGCGGATTGACACGGGCGATCGGGAACCGCCGAGACCGCGTCCTGCAATCAATGGGGTTCGCAGGTGCCGCTAGAGCTCAGGCGACGATTTCAACGGCGGTTGGCAATCTGGGGCGCAGCGTTTCGATCCACCGCGCGACCCTCCGCCTGCGGCGGCTAGCGAGACTATACGACTCGCCGCGCTTGCCCGCGTCGTCGTGGAAGCGAAACGTCAGCGCGTACCAGGACGGGTTCGATTGACCGAGAGCGCGGGCTTCGTCGATCATCACCGACCGCAGCGCGCCCAGCGGCAACACCACGAGCCCGTCGGGATGCAGCCAGGCGATCTTGCCGGCGCCGAAGTCGAAGGCCGCGCAGGTCGGCTCGATCGCGAAGTTGCCTTTCAGGACGAGGTTCGGCGAAAACCCGTCTCGCACCAGTCTCTTGAATCGCTCGTCAATTGCCCGTCCCGCCCGCAATCCGCCCAACCACCCGGCGATGGTGGGGTAGGAGAGCCAAGCGATGCCGAGCAGAACCAGGACCAGCCATGCGACATGTTGGGGCGCAAGCATCATGCCAGCCACGATCAATGCGACGCCGATCAGCGTGAATTCGATCATGCGCCCCCGCTGCCGGGCAGGAGAGGCGCCACTGGAGCCCGTTCGGGAGCGGCAGGATTTCATGAGATCGCAGCTGTCAGCGCGTTCCGCCCTGGGGATCGAGCATGTCCGGCATCGTCAGCCTCCCTGGGTCGGCAGCGGTCGTGGCCAACGCAGACGCCCTCGTAGTATAGCGCCGTCCGTTCTCCGGATTCCCCGGCGCGGCGCTCGCATTTCCTGCAGTCGCCGCGCGTAATCGCGCCGGAAGAAAGCCGGATCGGGCCGCGCGATTGCCTCGTCCTGACGGAAAGTCACCCGCGTTCGTCCATCATGATAGCGAGGCGGGCGTGAGGATTGTAGGGGCTGCCCGCAAGTAATAGAATCGTTCGCGCTTCGAAGGGGGGCGAAAATGACCAGGCGAACTGCGGACCGGACGTCAGCCGGGGCCATTGCCGGCGCATGTGCCGCGGCATTGTGGGCGGCCTTGTACGCGACGGGGCCGTCGGCACAGGGGCTTTTCGGGCGCGCATCGTCGCTCGCGCCGGTGGTCGAGGCAGTCGCGCCGGCGGTGGTGAATATAGTCGTTCTCACTTCCAAACCGGGCGGCGCCGCCGCCCGGCCGCTGGAGGCAGATCCGGATTTCGGCGAGTTGTTCAGCCGGCGCGAAGGCAGCCGGCTGCGGCCGGTGGGCACCGGCTCGGGCGTCATCATCAACGCCGCCCGCGGCCACGTAATGACCAACGAGCACGTCGTGGGCGATCCGGGCATCGAGAAAATCGTCGTCATCCTGCGCGACCGCAGGGAACTCGAGGCGACGCTCGTCGGAAAAGACCCGGGCACGGACATCGCCGTGCTGCAGATTCGGGCCGAGGACCTGACGGAGGTGACCGTCGCGGATTCCGCGCGGATCCGCATCGGAGATTACGTGCTGGCGATCGGCAACCCGCTCGGGCTGGGCCAGTCCGTCACCTCCGGCATCGTCTCCGCGCTGGGCCGCACGATCGGCATGAACTCCTACGAGGAGTTCATCCAGTTCGACGCGCCCATCCATCCCGGAAATTCCGGCGGCGGGCTGTTCGACCTGGAAGGCCGCCTGATTGGCATCAATTCCGCCGGGATCAATATCCAGGGGCCCGGCGGCAGCCGGATCGGCGGCACCGGGGTTTCCTGGGCGGTCCCGTCGAGTATCGCCATGGATGTGGCGGCGCAGTTGATCGGCACGGGTGAGGTCCGCCGCGGCCGTGCGGGGATTTCGGCGGTGGACGTGACGCCTTCGCTTGCGAAGAAGAACCAGCTGGCGGTGCGCGAGGGCGCGTTCGTGAACGCGGTGGAGCCCCAGTCCGGCGCCGGACGCGCCGGACTAAAGGCGGGGGACGTCATCACGGAGCTGCGGGGCAAGCCGGTGCGCTCCTGGTCGGAGTTGCGCAACCGGCTCGGGCTGGTCCCGGTAGGCGAATTTGCCGAAGTGGGATTCCTGCGCGACGGAAGCGCTCACCGGGAGCGCCTGCAGATCGACCCCATCGTCGTGCCGCGGTCCACCGGTGGAAAGCGGGTCGCCCAGCTTTCGGGCGTAACCGTCGCCGAGCGGGACGGCGCGATCATCGTGGCGGACGTCGATGCGGACAGCCCCTCATATCGGGCCGGCGTGCGGCCGGGAGACGTCATCGAAGGCGTCAACGGCATGCGCTCGTCGAGCGCCGAGGAGCTGAGCCGGATCCTGCAGGACCAGCAGGGAGACAAGCGCCTCAGCATCGCCCGCGGCGAGGGCAAGCTGACACTGAGGCTGCCCGCCTCATACTGACCGGGCCAGGGAGGAACGCGACGTGACGATTCGAATTTTTCATCTCGCCGCCGCCAGCGCGGCAATGGGATTGGCCGGCCTGATCGCCTTGCCGTTGCTCGACAGTGGCGTCGGCAGCACGCTCGTGGCGCCGGCCGCGGCCAAGGGCGCGCCGGCCGGCAAGCGCGCCGTCTCGTCGCCATCGCTCGACGCGCTCGACGACGCGTTGCTTGCGGACCGCCTGGCGGCGGTGGGCGAGCGCACGAAAGACGCTCTTCTGCTGATTGCCGCCGCGAAAATCAAGCAGCGCATCGGCGAATCCGAGGCGACGCGGAAACCCGCCAGCAAGCGTTCGGATGCGGCTGCCCCGAAACGCAAGGGCGATGCGCGTCGCACCGATGTCGGCTCGCTCCTTGCGCGGGCAAAGCATTACGCTGGTGGCCGCAAGGACCTGATCGCGCTTGCCGACGACGTGGCGAATACCCGCTCGCGCGGCCGCGTGGGCGGCGTCTCGCGCACGGAGCACGTGATCCGGGGGCGCACCGAATTCATGACAAGCCACACGTTCCAGGGCGGCTCGGCCGCCGGCGTGGCGATCCGCGGCGACGGCGACACCGATCTTGACCTGTTTGTCCTGGATGCGAGCGGCAGGCCGCTGTGCGGCGCGGATGGTCCGACGGACGAGGAGATCTGCCGCTGGCGTCCCGCCGGGACGTCGGAGTTCACGATCGTCATCCGGAACCTGGGAGGCGTGTCGAACGCCTACCGGCTCTGGACCAACTGAGTCCGCGGCATCGGATTTCCCGCCGGCTTCCGGTCCCGTCCTGCCGCGGGGCGATCCCTGGTCTTTCACTCGTGTTCGCGAACCGCGTCAACGCCGACGCCGCCTTCGTCCGCACCTACGTGGACGCGCAGGGCGACCTCGCGATGGAGGCCTGGTATCCGAATCTCTACGAGCGCCGCAGCTTCGGCCATTTCGTCATGGCGCTCGACACCGACCTTCACGAGCTGTTGAACCGTTGCCGCGAGGAAGTCCAGACCCTGCTGCGCTGAAATATTGCCTGGCAATCGACGCATCGGGGTTTTTGATATAGTTTGCCGGCACTCGAGAGACGGGCGCCACTCATTGGATGCACATCATTGCACGTCGAGGCTGAACGCCACATGCGCCTGACCCTGTCCAGCTGGCGCGCGCGAGCGGCTCTCGTTTTCCTCGTGGCGTTGCTCGTGGGGCATGCCGTTGCCGCCTGGGGCCTCGCGCTTGGCATGCCGGAGGCGCCGTATGGCGACGAGGCGCGGTTCGTGTCGCTGCTCGTGGGCGAGACGCTGCGCATCGTCTGGCTGCCCTGGCAGCCGTTGTCGGCCGACGCGCACGCACCCGCCGGAATCGCTCGCCTGGTGCTCCCGCTCACGGCTGCCTGGATGGCGGGCGAGGGCGCGCTACACGTTGTGCGCAATCCCTTGCGGCTGTTCCGCGCAGTGCGGCGCGGCGGGCACGACGTGCTCGCGGGACTCTCGCCCCTCGGCCTGCGCATCCTTTTCCGCTGGGCTGCCGACGGGCGCGCAGTCGTGTTGGTGTCCGAGCGCGGGGCCGATTGCGAAAGCGCCGTGCGCGGCGGCGCGGCGGCGATCGAGGGCCGATGGGGCACGCCGGAGAGCTTCAAGCGCAGCGGTCTCGCGCGGGCGGGCACGCTCGTCGTGGCGGCGGGAGAGGACCTCGAGAACATTGATACGGCGGCCGCGGCGGCCGACGCCGTCGGTCGCGAGCGGGCGGCCGACATGCTGCCCTTGCACATCCTGCTGCAAGTCAACGATCCGTTCCTGCGGGCGCGCATCGACGAGCGCATCGACCGCTTCGGGCGCCTCGACGCGATGCAGCTGCGGCTCGTCTCGGCGAGCCAGATCGCGGCGCGCCGCCTGCTGCGCGAGCACCCACCTGACCGGCTGGCCTACGCGTCGACGTCCCGGCCGCACGCGTGGGTCATCGGCCTGGGCCAGATGGGCGAGGAGGTCGCGCTCTCGGTCCTGCGCCTCGCTCATTTCCGGCACGGGGGCCGGCCGATGCTGACGCTCGTGGACCGCGAAGCCGATCGCCGGCGCGCGTCGCTTGCAACGCGCTGGCCCGGGATCGAGCGCGTGGGGGAGCTGCGCTTCGTCGAGGCCGAGGCGGAGGCGGGCGACGCGCTGGCCGAACGGCTAACGAGCGGGGAATTTCGCGACGCGCCGCCGACGGCGATTTATCTTTGCCTCGGCAGCGCCGAAGCCAATGTCGCGCTTGCCATGGGCATCGGCGCCGCGCTGCGCCAGCGCGGCATGACGACGCCACCCGTGTACGTGCGAGGCCGCGGGGAAAGCGGCATGTCGGTGGTGGAAGGCGAATGGGTGCATGGGTACGGGGACATCGAATGGATCGCGGAGGGCGTGCTCACCGTCGAGACCGCGCTCGACCAGGTCGCGCGGCACATCCACGAGCGCTATCTCGCCGAGGCGGTGGCCCGCGGGGAAACGATGGGCGCCCGCCGCGCGTTGCGCCCCTGGACGCTGCTGCCCGAGGACCTGAAGGACGACAACCGCAATGTCGCGGACCATCATTTCGTGAAGATTCGCGACTGCGGCTGCCGCGTCGTCCGGGCCGTGGATGCCGCCGCCGGATTTCGCTTCGAGGCGGACGAAGTCGAATCGCTGGCCGAGGTCGAGCATCGGCGCTGGCTCGCGGTCCGCGAATTGAACGGCTGGCGCCATGGCGAAAGGCGCGACGACGCCGCGAAAGTGCATCCCGACATGGTTCCCTACGCGGATCTCGCCGAGCCGCGCAAGGATCTCGATCGTGACGTGGTGCGCGCGCTACCGGACGTGCTGCGCGAGATCGGGCTCGGCATCGCCCGCGATCTGCCGGTGGCGGTGACGGGCCCGCGCACGCAGTGGGCATTCGTCGCGGGCTTCGACGCCGCCGCCGCGGTCGAGCTGGGCGCGTTGCGGCGCGCCGCGGCCGCCGCGCGGCCCATGCTTTGGGTGTCGCCCGAAAGCGCGCTGGCCTGCCGCGTGGCGGAGATCGCGCTGGCGCGCGACCTTGCCGGCGTATCGGTGGCGCTGGCCGAGCCGCCGCACGCCCTGATCGGGCGGTTGCCGGACGACCTGACGCGGACGCGCGTGCGGCGTCTCCTGCAGGCGGCGGACCGCGTCCTGCTCGCGCCGTCGCTGGACGCGGCGCGCGCGGCGTTGCGGGCGCGCTGCCGGCTGGAGTTCGCGCTCTCCGTGGATGGAAGTGATCTCGCGCAATCGGCGCGCACGCTCGGCATGGACGCGAGCGGCCGGGTGCTGTGCCGGCCGGCGCAGGTGGGGTAGGCGGATATGGTCGCGATTCGTAATGGGATTCCAAGAGTCGTGTTGACGTTCGCGTCGGTGCTCCTCGCGTGCATGGCATGGGGCGCCGAGGGCGAGCGCGGGCTCCAGCGCGCGGCGGTGACGACCGACGCGTCGCGCAAGGTCGCGCTGGTAATCGGCAACGCCGCTTACGGCCGGGACGCGCTTGCCAACCCCGTGATCGACGCGAAATCCATGGCTGCCGCGCTGAAGGCGCTGGGATTCGACGTCGTCACGATCACCGATGCGGGCCGCACGCAGATGGTGCGCGCGCTCGAGGAATTCAGGAGACGCCTCACGGGCAGCGGCGTCGGGCTGTTCTATTTCGCCGGCCACGGCGTGCAGATGGAGGGGCGCAATTACCTGCTGCCGGTGGACGTGGACATGGGCAGCGAGGACCAGGTCAAGTACAACACGATCCGCCTCGACGACGTGATGGACACACTGGAGGGCGGTGCGCCGGCGGTGAAAATCGTGATTCTCGACGCCTGCCGCAACAATCCGTTCGAGCGCGGTCGCGGCGGCAGCGGCGGGCTTGCCGCCGTGGCCAACGCGCCGCAGGGCACGCTCATTGCGTTCGCCACCTCACCGGGGCGCGTCGCGCTGGACGGCAGGCCGGGCGACAACGGGCTCTACACCAGGCATCTTCTCGACGCGCTAAGCGCGCCGGGGCTGAGCATCGTGGAGGTCTTCATGGCGACGCGCGCGGCCGTGATGCGGGCGAGCAACGGCCGCCAGCTGCCCTGGGAAACGACTTCGCTGGTCGGGGCGCCGCTGGTGCTCAAGCCGGGCGCGCCGGCCGGCGGCGCGGGCCCCGTGGTCGCCCGGGCCGAAACCGCGGTGGCTTCCGCCGTGCGCGGATTCGAGCGCAAGGGCCGCCCGCAATCGCTCGCGCCAGGCGCGCGGTTCCGGGATTGCGAGCGCTGCCCCGAGATGGTGGTGGTCCCGGGCGGGTTGTTCGAGATGGGCTCGCCGCCGGGCGAGCGCGACCGGCGCGCGAACGAGGGGCCGCAGCGCAAGGTGACGATTGCGCGCCCGTTCGCCGTCGGACGCTTCGAAGTCACGTTCGAGGAATGGGAAGCCTGCCTGCTCGACGGTGGCTGCGACCGCTGGCCTGCCGACCAGGGATGGGGGCGGGGCAAACGCCCGGTGATCGACGTGAGCTGGGAAGACGCCATTCGCTATGTCGCGTGGCTGTCGAAGCGCAGCGGCCACGCCTACCGCTTGCTGAGCGAGGCGGAATGGGAGTACGTGGCCCGCGCGGGTTCGGCGCCGGCGGCGGGGGAGCGCACCTTGCCCGTCACCGACAGCAGCCTGCGGCCGAATCAACTCGGCCTGGCGGGCGTGCTGGGCAATGTGTGGGAATGGGTAGCGGATTGCTCCAACCCCGACTATGGCGGCGCGGACGCGCCATCGGACGGCAGGGCGCGCGAAACGGGCAATTGCGCGCTAAGGGGACTGCGAGGCGGCTCCTTTCTCACGGCGCCCCGCGGCCTGCGCCCGGCCGCGCGGTCGTTTTATCCCGCGGGTCGGCGAGACATCAATATCGGATTGCGCGTCGCTTCGGCCATCGAGTAGGGGCCGGGCCCGCCTAGGGCAGCGGCGGGCTGCGCCACAGGTTGGTCGGGACGCCGCCCCACAATCCGCGGGCATCGAGCTCGCCATCGCAGACGCCCGCGAGCCTGTCATCCGTCAGGTCCAGGATGCAGCGCGCCGGCCGGCGAAGCGGCTCGTACCAATATGTGAATTCCAGGCGATTGCCGTTCACGCGGATGTTCCGGCTGGTGGAGACGAAATGGTCGCGCATGTAGTGCTTCGTCTCGACGATCCACTCCCGACCCTTTCGGGAAATGCGCAGGAATGGCACTTCGGAGGAGCGCCGCGGCGAGCCGAACAACCACACGCCTTCGAAATTTCCGGGCGGCGCGTCGGGAACCGCCGCGGGCTGGGCCGCCGCGCAGCCTGCTGCCATCAGGAGGATTGTGATCCGAACCAGCCGTCTGCGCGTTTCGGCGTCATTCATGCCGCGTGCGGATTCTAGTCCGCAACGCCGGCTACCGCGGCCGGCGGACGGCATTCGGCCACCAGCTCGCTCGCCCTGACGAAATCGTAGCCGCGCCGTCTCAGCAAGGGGACGAGGTTGCGGACTGCCTCGGCGGTGCCGGGGCCGCGCCCGTTCGCATGCAGCACGATGACGCTGCCGGCCTGCACCCACCGGATCGCGTCCTGCTCCAGCACGTCGGCGGACCGATAAGGATCGGGATCGCCCAACCCGGCGTCGCCGGTGATGGCCACGACGCCGCTTTGGCGCGCGGTGGCGACGAGCGCGGGCGACAGGTCGAAATACGGCGGGCGGAATAGCGGCGCGGGCGCCGCGCCGAGCCGAAGCAGGGCCGCTCGTCCATCCTCTATCTCCGCCCGGATGGACTCGGCCGAGGCATCGCGCAGTCTCGGATGGCGGTGCCCGTGAAGCGCGATCTCGAAGAAGGAAACGCGGATCAGCCGATGAAAGCTCTCGGGATTGGATTCTGCCCAGAGTCCCGAAACGAAGAAGGTCGTTGGAACCCGCGCCCGTTCCAGGTAATCGGCGACTTCGCGCGTAAAAGCGGGCCGGAGGCTGGTCGGGCAGACGTCGAACGTCAGCGCAATGCGGTTTCCCGTTCGCGGGCCATGCAGGAATACACCCTGGCGGAAGCCGCATCCGCTGCGCTCGCTGACGACGACGCCGGGAATGCCGCCCGCTCTGGCGTAGCCCGCAAGCAGGGCGGTCAGGCAAGCGAGGCGACGAAGCGCGCGCCGCCTGGAGTTGCCCCCTGCCGCAGAGGTCATTGCGGCGTGCCCTGTTTGTACGTCGTCGGCCATTTGCGATTATGATACCCCCGCAAATACGCGTCGCACAGTCCGAGTCTGGGCAAGTCAGTCGGTTCGAACGTCGTCGATCCGAGGTTGCGCCGGGGACAGCGAGTGATCGGCTCAATTTCGGTCGGAGGAAGCACGCTGTGAAGCCCACGAATCGGCCTGGCCCGGGTGTCCTTGCGGCGCTCCTGATTGTTTTCCTTTGCCCGGCGAGCGCGCTGCACGCCGGCGTGTACGAGGGAAGCGTCATTGACGCGCGCACGCGGCGGCCGATCGCGGGCGCAATCGTGACCCTGGCTAATACCACGGTGCAGACGCGCCGGGACGGGTCGTTCCGGATCGAAGGCGAGGGCGCCAGCGTCGGCGTCAGGGCACACGGTTACTCCCGGCACGACGGCGTTGTGCCGCCGTCTCCGGCGGACCGGATCGAAGTGCGCCTGTGGCATCTGTCGCCGCGGGCGGTGTACCTGTCGTTGTCCGCCATGGGTAATCCCGAGCTGCGCGAGGCGGTGGCAAGACTGCCGGGCGCCACGCGCGTCAACTCGCTGGTGCTCGACGTGAAGGATGACATGGGGGATCTCGCGCTTCCGACCCCCGGGGACGGCGTGGCGCGCGGGCCCGACCGGTCGCGCGAGTTCAAGAATCTGCTCGACCGTTTCCGGCGCGAGAAGTTGTACACGATCGCGAGAATCGCCGTGTTCAAGGACGAACGGCTTGCCCGCGCGCGCCCCGAGCTGGCGCTCAGGGCGGAGGACGGCTCGGTCGTGCTCGACAACGACGGAAAAGCGTGGACCGATCCGCGGCACAGGGCCATTTGGGACTACAACATCGCATTCGCCGTCGAGGCGGCCCGGCGGGGTTTTGACGAGATCCAGTTCGATTTCGTGCGATTTCCGAGCGTCACCGCGGCGCCTCAGCTATCCGCCGACACCCGGCGCGCGGCGATTCGAGGATTCCTCGCGCAAGCCCGCGCCGCGCTCGTGCCGTACAATGTCTTCGTGGCCGCGGATGTCTTTGGCTACGCGAGCTGGGATCCCGGCGACAACAATATCGGGCAGAAGCTCGAGGACATTGCCGCCGAAGTGGATTACGTCTGCCTGATGCTCTATCCGTCCTCGTTCAAGCGCGGCCTGCCAACCGCGAGGCAGCCGCTCAACCGGGCCGACAGGATCGTCAGCCTCAGCCTTCGCAAAGCGCAAAGGCGGACCGGCCTGCCGGCCGTTCGCTTCCGGCCATGGCTCCAGGCGTTTCCGGACTACAATTTCGACCGCCGCATATTCGGGCAGCGCGAGATCGGCGCGCAGGTGCGGGCGGCGGAGCGTTTTGGCTCCGGGGGCTGGATGCTGTGGAATCTGCACAGCCTCTATATCGCGCGAGATCTGCCCGCGCGCATCGTTGGAGCGCGCCAGGCCGCGCGCTGAATCCATGGCATCCCGCCGCCACCCCGGCGCCGCGCTCGCGGCAATTGTCCTGGTGATGGCGTGCGCGCCCGCTGACGCGCTGGGCGCGCGCGCGTTGCTCGCGGCCGACCTCGCACCGATCGAAGCCATCGCCGAGTCGGAAGTCCGCGCGGGACGGATACCCGGAGCGGTCATTCTCATCGGCACCCGAGACCGGGTCCTCTACCGCAGGGCATTCGGCCACCGGACGTTCAAGCCTGCGCCCGCGCCGATGACGCCGGACACGATCTTCGACCTGGCTTCGGTTACCAAGGTGGTCGCGACGGCCACGGCCATCATGCAGCTCGTGGATAGGGGCAGGCTGGCGCTCGACGACCGCGTCGCGCGGCACTGGCCGCAGTTCGGCGCCAACGGCAAGAGCGGCATCACCGTGCGCGACCTGCTCACGCACTATTCCGGATTGCGCCCGGACCTCGACTTGAGCGAGGAATGGTCCGGTTACGACACCGCCATGAAAATGATCGTCATGGAAGCGCCGGTGGCGCCGCGGGGGACACGTTACCTTTACAGCGACATCAATTTTGAAGTCCTGGGCGAGCTGGTCCGCCGCCTGGCGGGCGCGACGCTGGACGCCTATTGCCGCAAGCACATTTTCGGTCCGCTCAGGATGAAGGGCACCGGGTTTCTGCCCGCGGCGGCCTTGCTCGACCGGATTGCGCCGACCCAGGATCTCCCGGGAAGAGTCCATTGGGGCGGCGTTCACGACGCAACGGCGCGCTGGATGGGCGGCGTCTCGGGCCACGCCGGCCTTTTCGCCACCGCCGACGATCTTGCGATCTATGCGCGCATGCTGCTCAACGGGGGCAGGGCGAACGGCGTACGCGTTCTCAGCAAGCGATCGGTCGGCAGAATGCTGGCCCGCCAATCCCCGCCGGGCGCGGCGCGCGCGCGCGGTCTGGGATGGGACAGGGGCGGGCCGGACGGCTACCCGGTGTTTCCGGCCGGCACCTACGGCCATCTCGGCTTTACGGGGACGATGGTCTGGATTGACCCCGGCGCCGGACTCTACGCCGTCGTTCTCACGAACCGCTCATACCCGGATGGCAAGGGACGGGCCGATCCCTTGCGAAAGGCCATTCTCGAACTGCTGTCCGCCGCGCCCCGTCGATCCGTCGAGGCCGCCGGCGGACGCGGCAGTTGAAAGCGGGAGCGGTGGCTGCGGCCCGGTCGCGATCCCTGTTCTCCGCCGGGCGGGTCGCGCGCCGCGCTCAGGGCGCTGCGGGCCGGCCCGCGCAGACCTGGTACAGCCGCTCGACGGAATAGGTCGCATCCCTGAACGGCGCCGTGTCGAAGCCGCGGGCCTTCGCGATCTGCTCGAGGAAGGTGCGCCCGTGATCACCGGGGCAGGCGGCGCACTCGTCGGGAAAATTTGGATTGATCTCATACACCGGATCGGAGAGCGCCTGTTCGAGCGAAACGAACTCGACTCCCTGCGCCCGCCAGCTCTCGAGGACGGCATCCAGCGTGAGCGCCGTGAAAACACCGGGATGGACCACAAGGACATGCGCGATATCGCGATCGAACAGGCGTCGCGCGATGCGCCGCGACTCGCGCAGGCGGCGGCTTGCGCCGTCAACGACGTGATCCTTCAGCCATGCCATTGACGCCTCGTCGCGCCGGGCCGCGCACCGCGCATAGGCGGCGATCCAAGCCCAGTCGTCGTAATGCGCGGTCACTTGCGCGATCCGGTAGCCGTGCGCGGCGAGATAGGCGCGCACGGCGTCGCGTTTCGCCAGCGTATCGCCCTCGTCGAGGTAGGGGTAACGAAACACTCTCCGTTGCCGGATCAACGGCGAATAACCCTCCAGCGCCGCCAGCAACCGGTCCTGCTGCTCGATGTTGGCGATGAAGGCATCGACCGATACGGCGTTGAGGTGCGGATGATCGTAGGTGTGATTGCCGAGCGGATAGCTTGCGTCCAGCCAGCGCCTGAAAATAGCTGCCGCCTTCGGACCCTTGCTTTCAATGCCGCTGCCGGTAAAGCCGTAGGCGCCCTGCACCCCGTTGCGCTTCAGCGCACTGATGATGGCGTCCGAAATGCCCTCGCGGGTCATCCCCGGGACGAGCCTGCCGTGGTCGGGAATGTCGTCCACCGTGATCGCCACCCTGAACCCGGCCAGCGGCCCCGGAACGGGGCGCTGCGGCGTCGAGCAGGCTGGTCCCAGGCCCGCGAGCAGCAACAGCGAGAGCAGGATCGCCGGCGCGCGCTCAACGTGACGCGGCATCAACCACCTTGTCGAGCTCCGGTCGCAGCGGATCGTATTCGTCGGTGAGCTGCTTCAGCACCGCTTCGAAGCGGGGATCGCCGCGCGCGACCTTGAAGAATTCCGAGCTGTACCACGCATAATTCGGCGCGCCCCCCTCGACGGCTTTCGCCAGCCATTCGATGGCTTTCTCGCGGTCGCCCTGGATCGCGTAGAACGTCGCGATCCCGTCCGCGTTGCCGAAATCGTCGCGCTTGGCGATGATCTCCATCTGCTTGCGGGCCTCGGCGATCTTGCCGCGGGCCGTATACAGCCAGGCGCGGATTTCCACGATGCTGAGCGCGGTCGGTTCTTCCTTTTCGAGCCGGCGCAGGAGCCGCTCGGCCGCCTCGAGATCCTTCAGCCACACCCACGTGAAGGCGACCAGGGTCAACTGGTCGACGCCTCGCGCGCGCTTCTCCGCGAGCTGGTTCTCGCGGCGGCTTTCCGCCAGGCGTCCGGAGAAGAAGTAGCTCATGGCCTTGCGGATGTGAACGTTGTTGGTGGGGTCGATCCGGGCAATCGTATCGAGCGCCTTGAGCGCGCGGTCGAAGTCCGCCATGTAAAAGGAGAAGCGCGCGACGTTGATCAGCGCGGGCATGTAATGGAATCCGGCACGCAGGCTCGCGAGGTACTCCCGCACCGCGTCCGCCCGTCGCCCTTTGCCTTCTTGGGCGTAGCCGAGCGCGTTGTGCGCCTCGGGAAGGGAGGGGTCGAGCTTGATCGCCTCGCGCGCGGACGCCTCGGCCAGATTGAGCCATTCCTTGTCGTTTGAGAAATTCCACCAGTAGCGCGTGACGTAGGCCTCGGCCAGCGCCGCGTGAGCCCGCGCAAATCCCGGCTCGAGGGTGATCGCGTGCTTCAGGAAGCGGATGGCGGACTGGTTGTTTTCGTCGTTTATCTGCTGCGCGAGGCTCAGGCCCCGCAGGTATTGCTCGTAGGCCTCGGAGTTGCGGGTGCCGAGCATGTCGCCGCCCGCCTTCGTCTCGAGCCGCAGCCGCAGCGCTTCCGCGACCTTGGGCACCATGCGGTCGAGCAGGCTGACGAGCTCGGTGAGCAGCACCTGGAAAGACTCGGCCCACACCTGCCGGTTCTGGCGCGAGTCGATGACGTCCACGCTCACGCGCAGTTGCTGCTCCGAGCGCCAGAAGCTGCCCGCGACCACCGTCCCGACGCGCAGGGCTTTTGCGACGTCGGGCGGCGTCCAGTCCCGGTCCTTGTATTGCTTGACCGAATCGAGCGGCCGGACGATGACCGCGGTAAGCCGGCCCAACTGCGTGTTGAGCTCGGACGGCACCGCCAGGCTCAGGTAATCGATGGACTTGTCCTGCGCCAGGTTGCGAAAGGGAAGCACCGCGATGGCGGTGGGATCGATCGCTTCGCCGCGCAGCCGGAACCACCAGACGCCGATTCCGCTCGCCAGCAGCCCGATCGCCGTCGCGGCGCCCAGGAGCAGGCGCCGCCTGCCGCTCGGAAGCCGCTCGGGCCCGGACGGCGCTCTCGTGCCGGCCAGCGCTTCCAGGGCCGCCGGATCGCTCAGCAGCCGCTTGACCGTGCTCGCGAGGTTTTGGACGTGCTTCTCGATCGGCGGCGTCAACGCGTCCATCCAATGGGAGCTGCTCAGGAAATACTCCATGGATCTGGACGGCAGCAGGTTCTCGATCCGGAAAGGAATGATCGGCACTTTCTTGGCGACCGCCCGCTCGACCTCGCGCAAAACCTGGTTCGAGCTGTTCGCGCTCGACGAGAACACGACGATCATCAGCTTGCTCGCATTGATCGCGTCGATGATCGCTTCGCCCCACGATGCCCCCGGCACGATGTCGCGCGGCGCAATCCACGCCCGCGCGCCTTCCTGCTCGATCGCGGCGCACACGGCATCCGCCGCGGTCTTGTCCGCCGAGGAATAGCTGATGAAAACGTCATGGGCCATGGAAACACCATGTTACCGAAGCCGCGGGCAAACCGGGCCGGTGAGTGGAACTTCGCGGCCGGTCATCCCGGACTCGCCCGGCGCGCGCGTGGCCGGAAGGCGAGCCTGACGTTGCCGCGGGCCGCGCGTCTGAGCGGCAAACGCCCCTTCGCAAAATGACAAATGGCGCGGGAAACGATACGATGCACGTCGCCTTTCCGGGGGCCCGGCGGTGCCCGGTGCGCCAATTCCACAATCTGGCGCTCGAGGCTGCGGAAGCGGGTCCGCTGGTGAGCATTGCAGGATTGGGGGGGCATTGGATTTCAAGGCGGTAGTCATGGCGAGCGGCACGCCCGTGCCGCGGCCATGGGAAGCGGGAATGGGCGAGTTCGTTGAGCGGGCTCGATCCGGCCGGCGACGCCGGTTGTCATCTGCGGGACGGGGGATCATCGGCGCGCTCGTTGCGGTCAGCGTGCTACTCGCCGGCCCGAGCGGACACGCGCAGGGCGCTCAGCGTTACGCGTTGCTGGTGGGCGTGGCGGAGTATCCAAGCCTCCCCGCGAGATCCCAACTGCCCGGCACCCGCAACGACGTCCAGCTCTACCACCGCGTGCTCAGGGAGCGCGGCTTCCGGGCGGGAAATGTCAGGATGCTCGCCGACGGCATTCCGGGAGGCCGGTTGCCCACGCGCGCGGCGATCATCGCCGGGTTCGAAGAGCTGGAGAAGAAGGCGGCCAAGGGCGATTTCGTGTTTCTCCTGTTTGCCGGGCATGGCTCGCAGCAGCCGGCCCGGAATCTCGGGCCGGGCAATCCCGAGCCCGACGGCCTGGACGAGACGTTCATGCCACGCGACATCGGCAAGTGGGACAGCCCGACCGCCACCGTCGTCAATGCAATCGTCGACGACGAATTCAACGAGTGGTTTTCCCGGATTCGCAACAAGGGCGCCTTTGTCTGGGCGGTCTTCACGACCTGCCATTCCGGCTCGGTGACGCGCGGATTTCCCGCCCGGGTCCGGGCGCTGAAACCTCAGGAGCTCGGCGTGCCGGCTGCCGCCATGGAGCGCGCGAAGGCGCAGGCGAAAAAGCTGTTCGGGGCGCCGCAGTCCGACCTGGCGCAGGCCGGAGGCTCGCTCGAAGGCGGGGTCCGGCTCACGCCGGACGCCGGCGGCTTCGTCGCCTTCGAGGCGGTTCAGTCGTACGAAGAGGAACTCGAGGAGCAACAGCCGGCGGGTAGCCCGAATGGCCGCGATCACGGGCGCCTGGCGTATGTGCTCGCCGAAGTGCTCGCGATGAACCGCTCGATGAGCTATCGCCAGGCCGGACAGCAGTTGCTGCAGATTTACGCGGCGCGCAACTATCACAACACGACGCCTCTGTTCGAGGGTCCCAGTCTCGATGCGACCGTATTCGGCGACACGGTCGTCGAGCGCAAGCCGCAATGGCCGATTGCCAGCAGCGGCGGCGAGATCCGGGTCGACGCGGGCTCGCTTCACCAGATCGGCGAGGGCGCCGTCTTCGCGGTCATGCCCGACGCCACGGCGGCGGACGGAAAGGCGCTGGGCTATCTGCAGGCAAAAAAGGTGGGCATATACGAGTCCACGCTCGGGCCGGTGGCGCACGGCAAGAAAGCAAAGATCGACCCCGGCAAGATCCCGGCGTCCGCGTTTGCGCGGCTGGTCAACGCCAATCTTTCGATCGCGCTGGGCGTTTCCCTGCCGCCGGAGTCGAAAACGCTCACGGCAAACGAAGCCAGGGTGAAACCGGCACTCGACAAGCTCGCCACGCAGGTAATTCCCGGCCTGCGGGTGGAATGGAAGCGACCCGGGGCCGTCGGGGACATACGGTTGCTGATCAAGGACGACCAGCTGTGGTTGATGCGGCCCGGCGCGGAGCTGGTCCGGGAGGGTCCGGCCAAGACCCATTCCATCACGCTCGCTTCGAAGAGCGAGCAGGAGATCATCGCCGCGCTTTCCGACAACTTGCGCAAGATCGGTCGGGTCGTCAATCTCGCGCGTCTCGCGTCCCGGATGTCCGCCACGCCGCTTGCGCGCGCGGTGGATTTCCAGATCGAGTTGATACGCGGGGGCAAGGCGTCGAAGGTGGCTTTTTCCAGCGTGCCGACGTTCCGAGACGGCGACCAGCTCGACGTCACGATCCGAAACAGCCACGAGCGCTCGGTCGACGTGACGATCCTCGCCATCGATCGCAATTACAAGATCGACGTGCTGTTTCCGAGCCGTGCCGGCGACAGCAATCGCGTGGAAGCCAAGTCCCAGCCGCTGAAGCTGCCACGGCTCGTTCTCGAGGCGGCGACGCCCGCGCAGGAGGCGATTCTCTTCATCGTCACGGAAGCGAAGGCGCTCGGCGAGCGCACCGACTTCAGCTTTCTGGAGCAATCCGAGCTGCCACGCACCCGCGGCGCCGGCGCGGGGGGCAATGACCTGATGGACGCCTTGGTGGCGATCGGCTTCCAGGCGGAACGGACCCGTGCGGTGAAAGTCAGCACCGCGACGACCGAGACGACCGCCATGCAGCTGTTTCGCTTCAATAGCATCCCGAAGGCGGGAGGGGCTGCAAAACCGTGACGGCCGGGCGATGCTACCGCAACGCGGCTGGATCCGGCTGCCTTGGCACGAGTATTGCGGCAACACTATGGATGCCGTGACCGTCGGCCGGCGGATTGCGGACGAATTCAGGGTCGCGGGCCTGACGAGCCGGTGTGACGCGCGTCTTGCTGGCGGGCAACCGTGCAGGCGCAGTGATGCTTGGCGCCTGATGGCCGGCGACCCGGGCAAGTGACGATGAATCGACAGTTTAGAAAGTTTGTTCTGCTTTGCGGGTTTCAGCGGCCAATCCGCGGCAGATTGTTCTTGGCCGCCATTTTTCACAACCTGGGAGTCGTAAATGAAGAACGTTGCTAAACAGGCCGCAAGCGCGCTATCCGCCCTGGCTTTGCTGTCGATGGGCGCATGGGCCGCCGATTTGGGCAAGATCGACCCGGCCAAGCCGTTGCAAGCCGCCGTGGACACGAAGGCGTCAAAGGGAAAGGGCAAGGTGAAAATCACCGGCGACGATACGAAGAATTCGACCGCTCCCGCCGCGAAGAAGCGTGCGGGCCCCTTCTCCTGCGACGTGCACATCGATAACCGGACCAATTGGGTCGTCCACCGGGTCGTTATCGACGGTCGGAACTGGGGAAGCGTCGGCCGCTACGGCGACGCGATCGCCCGCGACGTCGTGAGTGGCGCGACCACCCTTTACGCGGAAGCGGACTTCACGGACGGCAGCAGCAGGAGTTGGGGGCCGAGGACCTTTCAATGCAAGTCCTACGCCACGCATACCTGGCGCCTGCATTGAGAAACCCGTAGTTGGCACGCGCAGGCGGCTGTTTGAGTCGCTACTCAAGCGGCTGCCGGCGCGGCACCCCATCTGTTCCGTAACGCAGTTTTTCTGAAATCCATCATGCAGCAGCAGATCTTCTGGCGCGTGGTCGTCGCGTCGGCCTGTTTCCTGACGCAACCTGCAGCGTCGTACGCTGCGCCAGCGAAGCCATCGGCGGCAGTGGCGCAGCACGCGCGACCGGACGTGCAAGCCGCCGGGATCTCCTCGTACGTGCTTCCCAACGGATTCAAGATCATCCTGGCGCCGTTTCCGTCCGCGGCCAACGCGCGCGTCGAGCTGGTTGTCAGGAGCGGGAGCCTGCCGGAAGGATACGGCGAGACCGGCATGGCGCACCTGCTCGAGCACCTGCTGTTCAAGGGCGCCGGCGACCGGACCAGCGTCAAGAGCGACCTGACCCGGATCGGCGCGAGGTGGAACGCCACCACGACCGCCGACCGCACCAGTTTTTTCGAGATCGTCCCCGCCGACCCCGAGGCGGTCGATGAGGCGATTCGCATCGAGGCGGACCGCTTCATCCGGGCGAGGTTCACGAAGGACGATCTGGCAACCGAGATGACCGTGGTTCGCAACGAGCTCGAGCGCAACGACTCCGATCCGGGGAGCGTGCTGATGCGGGCGATCCAGCGCCAGAGCTTTTTCTGGCATGGCTACGCGCGCCCGACGATCGGCGCCAGGAGCGACATCGAGGGCGCGCCGTTCGAGGCGCTGCAGGCGTTCCACCGGCGGCATTACCGTCCGGACAATGCGTTTCTCATCATCTCGGGAAACTTCGATGCCGCGCGCGTCCTCGACTTGGCTGGCCGGCTCTTCTCGGCGGCACGCAACCCGGATACGCCGAGGATCGCCAGCTGGACGCGCGAGGAGCCGCGCGCGGCGAGCAACCGCGCCAATCTTTACCTGCCCGCGGGCACCACGATGGCGATGAGCGCGTGGCGGGTTCCGGGCCAGTACGACCGGCAATCCATCGCGTTGGGGCTGGCGAGCGCCGCCATATGCTCCCGGGACTGGGGGAGCCTGCGCGGGGACATCGTCCTCAAGCGCAAGACGGCCGTGTCCGCTGCCTGCTTTGGATGGGGACAGCGCGAGGCCGGCCTGTTCGTCGCGATGGCCGGCGCGGGCAAGGACGCCGACGCGGAGGCGCTGTCGCGCGCGCTGCGCGAGCATATCGAGGCGGCGGCCGCGAAGGGCGTCACGCAGGAGCAGCTCGAGCGCGCGAAGGGCGAGGAGACCAACGCACACGAGCGGGTGCAGAATTCTCACGAGGAGTTCGCCGCGCTCCTGTCCGACGCCGAAGTTTCGGGCGACTGGCGGCTGGTATTCTGGCAGCAGGATGTCGTCAAGGCCGTCACGGTCGAGGAGGCCAACTTCGCCCTCAGGAAGTGGGTCGTTTCGACCAACCGCAGCGATGCGATCCTGCGCCATGCCGAGAGCGCCGCCGCGCCGGAGCTGCCGAAAGCCGAAGACCCCAGGAAACGCGTGGAGGGCAGGGATTGGCCGAAGGTCGCCAGGTCCGGCGATCCGCTGCCGAAAACCGCCGCTGCGCTCGCAAAGGCGACGATCCACGTGCCGCTGGAGGAGGGAGCAGGGCGGGCCGCCCTGATCTCGAGAAAGACGCAGGGCGACCTTGCATGGATCGTGCTGGCGAACGACTACGGCAACGAGACCGCGATCCGGGGCCGCACGACGGCCTGCGACATGGCGAGCGCGCTGTTCGCCTACGGCGGCGCGGGCCTCACGCGCGACGAGCTGGATCGCCGGCTGGAAAAGCTGCAGGCGAACTGGGACATCAGCCTCGGAAGAATCGCGATCGAGGCGCCGCGCAGGAATATCCAGGCGGCCCTGGACATACTCCTCGGCGTCTGGGCGAGCCCGGCCCTGCCGGCCGCCGAATTCGAGCGCCTCAGGGCCGCCGCGATCGCGAGGAGCGAGGCGGCCATGAAAGATCCGGCGGCGGTCGCCTACAAGTCGCTCGAGCTGCGTTTCGACAACTATCCGGAGCATCATCCCAGGAAGCCGGTGTCCCTCGAGCAGGAGCTGGAGCGTTATCGCACGGTGACCCTGGAGCAGGTCAAGGCCTGCCAGGAGGAATTCACCGGGCTCGCCCGCGTCCGCCTCGTTCTCGTCGGCGATTTCTCGGTGGACGACGTGAAGGCGGTCTGGGCTAAGGTCGTCCGGCTGCCGTCGGCCAAAGTGCCGTACGAGCGCGTGAAGGATGTCGAGGCGCCGGCCACGGTCGATACCACGCCGATCACCGTGACGATGGCGGGCAAGCCCAATGCGAGCATCGCGGGAAGGGCGATGCTCAATATCACGGATGGCGCGGCGGATTTCCCGGCGCTGCGCATCGCCATAAGGATCCTCGGGGGCAACGCCGACAGCCGCGTCTGGACGCGGCTTCGCGAATCCGACGGCCTGGCCTATTCCGCCGAGGCCATTCTCGCCGGCAGCCCCTTCGAGCCGCGTTCCGAGTTCGTGCTGACGGCGAGTGCCGCCAGCGAGAATGCCGATACCGCCCTCGCGAGCCTGCGGGACGAGCTCGCGCGCGCGTTGCGGGACGGGTTCACGGAAGAAGAGGTCGAGCGCGCCAGGAAAAACTGGTTCCAGGAAAGGACCCGGTATGCGAGCCAGGAACGGCTGCTCGCGGCCCGGCTCGCGCACGCCCTGTCGAACGGCCGCGATTTTTCCTGGATCGCGGATTACGACGAGCGCATCGCCAAGGTGAGCGCAAAAGACGCGACCGAGGCGCTTCGCAGGCACCTGGGATCGGCCCCGATCGTCTGGATGATCGGCAAAGGCGGCGTCTAGGGAAGCGCCCCAGTCGTATCGCGGTTACCATCCGCCGCTGATTGCGGTCGAAACGCTGCCCGGGAGGGGGCATGACCACTGAAGCAACGCTCTTCAAGAACCTGCAAAAGGTCACGAGCAAGATCCACGCGACCGACAACGTCGACGAGATCATCCTCGACGTGAGCAAGGACATCTGCGCGGTGTTCGAGGCGGACCGGTTGACGATCTACGCCGTCAACGAGGACCGCAACGCGATCGTCTCCAAGGTCAAGACCGGGCTCAACACGACCAAGGACCTGATCCTGCCCATCACGCCCGAGCTCTCGGTCGCAGGGTACGTCGCCCTCACCAGGAGGCTGGTCAACATCAAGGACGCGTACGACGAGAAGGAGCTCAAGTCCTTCGATCCGCCGGTGATCTTTCTGAAAGAAATAGACAAACGCTTCAATTACCGCACGCGCCAGATGCTGGTCGCGCCCATACTCGACCCGCGCAGCAGCGACCTGATCGGCGTGGTGCAGATCATCAACCGGCTGTCGAAGCAGCCGTTCACCAAAGACTTCGAGGAAGCCGCGGTCGAGCTGTGCCGCACGCTGGCAATCGCGTTCCGGCAGCGCACGGTCCGCAAGCCGGCGGTCCGCAGCAAGTTCGAGTTCCTGGTGGTGGAAGGGCTGATGAGCCCGACCCAGTTCGACCTCGCGACGACCACTGCCCGGCAGAAGGAAGTCGACCTCGAGGAGTACCTGCGCAGCGAGTGCCAGATGAAGGACAAGGAGTTGGGGGACGCGCTGTCGCGCTATTACCGCGTGCCCTACGAGCCCTTCAAGCCAGACCGCGCCCGGCCGGAGGAACTGTTGAAGCGCTTAAAGCGCGATTACTGGGACAAATCGTCGTGGCTGCCGCTCGAGGAGGCGGGTGACACCATGATTGTGGTTGCCGCCGACCCGCATGCCACCAGCTCGCGCGAAGTCGCGAACATGCTCGGCAAGTTCAAGGTCGAGTTCCGCGTCTGCACCCGCCAGGAATTCCAGTTATTGAGGGAGCTGTATTTTCCGTCCGCCCCGACGACTGCAGGATGGGATGACATCATCAAGCCGGGCGAGGAAGAGCCCGAAGACGAAAAGGGCGCCTTCGCGGAGGAGCCCAAGGACACCGACAACGAGGTCAAGCGGGTCGTCAACAAGATCATCGTGGATGCCAAGAACATGGACGCCTCCGACATCCACATCGAGCCCAAGCCGGGAAACAGCAACACCCGGATCCGGATGCGCAAGGACGGCTCGTTGCTCAATTACACGGAGATTCCGGCGCGGCTGCGCAACCCGATCACCAACCGCCTGAAGATCATGGCCAACCTCGATATCGCGCAGAAACTGCGGCCCCAGAATGGCAAGATCAAGTTCAAGCAGTTCGGCCCGCTCGACATCGAGTTGCGCGTCGCCACGATTCCGACGGCGGGCGGCGTCGAGGACGTCGTGCTGCGCATTCTCGCTTCCGGCAAGCCGATCCCGCTCGACAAGCTGGGGCTGAGCAAGCGCAATTTCGAGGCGCTCAAGCAGGCGATTTCCAATCCCTACGGCCTGTTTTTCGTCTGCGGGCCGACCGGCTCGGGCAAGACGACCACGCTCCACTCCGTGCTCGGTTCCCTCAATACGGAGGACACCAAGATTTGGACCGCCGAAGACCCGGTCGAGATCACGCAGGAGGGCTTGCGCCAGGTTCAGATCAACGTGCAGCAGGAGATGACTTTCGCCGAAAGCATGAAGGCATTCCTGCGGGCTGACCCCGACATCATCATGGTCGGCGAAATGCGCGATGAAACGACCGCGCACACCGGCATCGAAGCCTCGCTCACCGGGCACCTGGTGATGGCGACGCTGCACACCAACAGCGCGCCCGAGAGCATTACCCGTCTGCTCGACATGAAGATGGACCCGCTCAACTTCGCCGATGCGCTGCTCGGCATACTGGCCCAGCGCCTGGCCCGGAAATTGTGCGAGGGCTGCAAGACAGGGCACGTGGCGACTCCCGACGAGACAAAGGCGCTGCTCGAGGAGTACTCGGTGGAACTGAAGAACACCGAGAGCTGGAAGCAGCACCCCAACGCGGAGTACAAGAAACTTTACGACGAGTGGGTGAGAAACTTTGGCGACAACGGCCAGATCACGCTTTATTCGCCCGGCAAATGCGAGAAATGCACCAACACTGGCTACCGCGGGCGCGTCGGCCTGCACGAACTGCTGATCGGCACCGACGCCATCAAGAAGGAAATCGTGGGCAAAGCCCCGGTCTCCCGCCTATTCGCCGTGGGGCTCGAGGAAGGTATGCGCACGTTGAAGCAGGACGGCATCGAGAAAGTGCTGCTGGGGCTCACCGACATGGAGGAGGTGCGGTCGGTGTGCATCAAGTAGTGCTTGATGAGGCGTGACTCGTGACTGGTGACTCGTGGGTCGAGTCAGGAGCCAAGGCGGCAAGCGATTTCGCGTGGCGGCGCCGGATCATACATGAGCCACTTGAAACTCAGGGTAGATGCGCATGAAAAGAGAGATTTCGCTGAATGACGCCAACTTGGCCGATCGAGTCCGTTCGGTGGAGCAGGCGGTGTCCAAGTTGGTCGCGCAGTTGCGCAGCCGGTTTCCGGAGTCCGACGGCTACGCGTGGAACGTTCAGGAAGGGCTTGCGAACTGGGCATGGCCCTCTACGATCTCGGCAACCACCACCGAAAAGGACCTGCTCGATGCGCTTGATCCAGAGGTGCGCCCGCGCGCGTTTCGACGCCGCATACGAGTCTCCAGGGGCAAGCGGTGGGGCTTTTACATGGACGTCCAGGCAGCTGATCACGAAGTTTCGCGATTACGGCTCGATATCCGGCGGGAAGCATCCTGGGTGGACATGGGTGCTGCCGCCATATTTGCAGTGAGCGTGGTGACTACGGTCGGATATGCCTATATGGAGGGCATGATAAAGGGGGGACGCAGTTTTGCTTACGCGACATTTGCCGGCGCCGGGATCGGTCTGGTGCTTGCCGGCTTGGGGTGGCTCGCGTCGCGGCCGCTGGAAGGCATGAAGCAGGGCGAAGTGCACGAGCTCATGGCGTCGGTTCATAGTTCATTGAGCAATGCGCTTGCCCCTCATGGCGAGATACACCGCTGAAAAGTCCGCAATCGCAGAAAGCAAACCGGGGAGATAGTGCCCGTGTCCTCGCGTGAGATACCGGCTGAATTCAAGTACTGGGCCTTCATCAGCTACAGCCACCAGGACAAGTCCTGGGGCGACTGGCTGCACAAGGGGCTGGAGTGTTATCGCGTTCCCAAACGACTCGTCGGTCGGGCTTCGCGTGACGGGACAGTCCCGAAGCGTTTGTATCCCATCTTCCGTGACCGGGAAGAACTGCCCACCTCGTCGGACCTCAGCTCCAACATCAACGAGGCGCTGAAGGCTTCACGCTATCTCATCGTCATCTGCTCGCCGAAATCCGCCGTGTCGCGCTGGGTGAACGAGGAGGTGAAGGCGTTCAAGGCGATGGGGCGCGAGGACCGAATCCTGTGCCTGATTGTGGACGGGGAGCCGAACGCGAGCGACAAGCCCAATTCCGGGCTGCTGGAGTGTTTCCCCGAGGCGGTGCGATATCGGGTGGATGCGAGCGGGCGGTTTACGCAGCAACGAACCGAACCGATTGCCGCGGATGCACGCGAGGGCAAGGACGGGAGGGCCGATGCGCGGCTGAAGATACTCGCGGGACTACTTGGTGTTGCCTTCGATGAGTTGAAGCAGCGCGAAAAACAGCGGCAGTTCTGGCAGCGGGTGCAAATGGCCACCGCAAGCGTACTGATTTTTGCAGTGATCGGAGGTGTATGGTACTGGCAGGAAAAGCAGAAGGCCGAACAGGCGCGGCTGGAATTGATCGAGCGGCTCTGGGATGAAGGCCGTCAAAAACTGCTGGCCGGGCAACCTGCTCGCGCAGCTGTGTTCCTAGGTTCTGCCTATCAATTGGACCAGAACAGTCCTGTCGTGCGGTTTTTGCTCGCGCGAGCCATGGTTTCCGTCGATGCCAGTCTTTTGACATTAGCTAATCAGGACAAACTTTCCTCCGCAGCTTTCAGCCCGGACGGGACGCGCATTGCCACTGCAGGTTTCGACAAAAAAGCCAGGATCTGGAACGCAAACACCGGCAACCTGATCGCCACATTCGAGGGACATGCATCCGTAGTCAGTTCCGCGCAGTTCAGTCCGGACGGTAGGCGCATCCTGACCACGGGCGGGGACAATACCGTAAAGCTCTGGGATGCCGCGAGCGGCGAGCTATTGGTCGCGATCGATGGCAACTCCGACCGGAGTCGGGTTCACATGGTGAGCCCCAAAGCGATGTTCAGCCCGGACGGTGAGCGCATACTGACTACGAACCACGAGAATAGCGCAAAGATCTGGAATGCCAGCAGTGGCGAGTTGCTCGTTTCACTGGAAGGACACGGCGATGGTCTCAACTCGGCCAGGTTCAGTCCCGACGGACGCCGCATCGTGACGGCGAGCAAAGACAAGACCGCGAAACTGTGGGACTCGGCGACCGGTAAACAGCTGGCCTCGCTTGGCGGGCATACCGACGAGGTTTTTTCCGCGGTATTCAGCCCCGATGGCATACGCATCGTGACTTCCAGCGGTGACCATACCGCGAAGGTTTGGAGTGCGGCCAAGGGCGAACTACTGGCCTCCCTTGTGGGTCATTTGGAATTCGTTCGACCGGCTTCTTTCAGTCCCGATGGCCGGCGCATTGTGACTGCGAGTTACGACAAGACCGCCAAGGTATGGGATGCCGGAAGCGGCAAAATGCTATTTTCACTCGACGGTCATGCCAATCCTGTCGATTCCGCCGTGTTCAGCCCGGACGGTCGGCGGTTCCTGACAGCGGGCAGGGACAATACCGTGCGGTTGTGGGATGCGGCTAACGGCAAGCTGATGGTGTTGTTCGAAGGACACGACGCCTATATCAACACCGCTGTATTCAGTCCGGATGGCCGGCAAATCGTAACCTCGAGCTTGGACTCGACGGCTAGGTTGTGGGATGCGACGGGCGGCAATCGGCACATTTCTCTGGACGGCCATGTCGAGCCTCTCGACGGCGCGGCGTTCAGCGGGGACGGGCGCCGCGTCGTGACGACGAGCAGGGACAACACAGCCAAGCTCTGGGATGCGGCGAGCGGAAAATTGCTGTTCTCGCTCGACGGTCAGGCCACGCACAACACCGCCGCGTTCAGTGTGGACGGCACGCGAATCGTGACGCAAGGCGGCGGCTATTCAGCCATGGTGTGGGACGCGGCCGGCGGCAAGCTGGTCGCCTCTCTCAGGGGGCATTCTACCGTTCTTAGCACGGCTGCGTTTAGTCCCGATGGCAGGCAGGTCGTGACTGCAAGCTTTGATAAGACCGCGAAACTCTGGGACGCGGGTAGCGGCAAATTGCTTGCCTCCCTTGAAGGTCATACCGATTACGTCAATTCCGCCGTGTTCAGTCCGGACGGCAGGCAGGTCATAACGGCGAGTAGGGACAAGACCGCTGCAATCTGGAATGCGGTGACCGCCAAGAAGCTGGTGACGCTCGAAGGGCATAAGGGAGAGGTCTTGTCGGTTGCTTTCAGCGGCGATGGTCGGCGTATCGTGACCGCGAGCAAAGACAATACCGCAAGAGTTTGGGACGCGGTGAACGGCAAGTCGCTCGCCTCGCTGATCGGCCA
>Ga0326597_10002313_pt1 | contig 28596 bp, 24 predicted proteins | sample RVTome_12_FD_203789 | JGI IMG/M metagenome (GOLD analysis project Ga0326597, IMG submission 203789) | Soil microbial communities from uranium-contaminated site in the Upper Colorado River Basin, Wyoming, United States - RVT100D185 | ecosystem: Environmental > Terrestrial > Soil > Contaminated >... | reverse complement strand
AAGCATGTTTTGGAAGACCTTTGGAGCCGCGAAAACCCTCCATGGAAGATCTGGTGAGAGGATGATGACATCGGACCATTTCGAGATCGGAGGTGGATGTTTTGGATTAACGTATCTCGATTAGTCAAACGGCGTTTTCCCGATGCTTGACATAAAAACCAATAGACAGAAATTGACTTCATATTCAAAGCCACCAGCGACCATTCCATATTCTGAATACAGTGTCTCCGGAGTTTACTTATTATTGTCTGCCTTTTTCACGATATGTGTGAGATGCGATCGGCGCAAAACTGAATTAACGGAGGACATGTGAAAATTCTTATTACAGGAAACATGGGTTACATCGGGCCGTGCGTTACCGATCAACTGCGGCGCGCCTACCCCGATGCCGTCCTGATCGGCTATGACATAGGCTATTTTGGACATTGTTTAACTGGCACTGCAGTATTGCCCGAGACACGCATCGATCAACAGTTTTTCGGTGACATACGAGAGATTAAACGGGATCTGCTCAATGGAGTAGACGTGGTTGTTCACCTGGCGGCCATATCAAACGACCCCATGGGAAATTCCTTTGAAAAAGTGACAAAAGACATCAATGACCAATCTAGTGCGCAACTTGCAAAATTCGCAAAAGAGTCGGGTGTAAAGCGGTTTGTGTTCGCTTCAAGCTGTAGCATGTACGGTTTCACCGAAGATGGCCCTCGAAAGGAGAATGACACACTTAATCCACTGACGGCCTATGCGCGTTCGAAAGTGTCCACCGAGACTATTTTGCAGAAGCTCGCGACGAATGATTTTGTGGTCACATCATTACGATTTGCGACCGCGTGCGGCATGAGTGAGCGCCTGCGACTGGATTTGGTGCTGAATGACTTTGTGGCTGGTGCTGTCGCTGCACGCCAGATCACGATCCTGAGCGATGGTACACCTTGGCGTCCGTTGATACATATCGAAGACATGGCGCTTGCAATTGATTGGGCTGTCGGAAGAGAACTATCAAACGGTGGGGCTTTTCTCGCGGTGAACACCGGAAGCAATGAATGGAATTACCAAGTCAAGAATTTAGCGTATACCGTCGCTCAAGTCATCCCGGGTGTAAGCGTATCCATCAACAAAAATGCACAACCTGACAAGCGTTCATATCAGGTGGACTTCAGCTTGTTCCGCAAACTTGCTCCTAGGCACCAGCCTAAAATGGATCTCGTTAACGCGATACTGGGGCTTAAGAATGGGCTCGAAAGAATGGGTTTTACTGATGTTAATTTTCGCAATTCACAATTCATGCGGCTCAAAGTACTGACCCATTTCCGTGACACTGGACTCCTCGATGAACAACTTCGCTGGTCATCTACTCTTCAGGACGAAACAGCTCTACGTAAAACAGGCGCCACCGACACCAGATAGAATTGGCGTTAAAGACTGGAGTGTTGATATCAGTGAATGCAGTATTTTCATTGGAAATGATTTACGGTTTTTACATACCAGACTCCAAAGAACGCATGGCATCTCGACTCACTCGAAAGAGACATACGCTACAATAGCATTGAGTGCCCTAAGCCGAATAATGTAGATAAAAAAGAGGACTAAATGATTCACGAAGATGTACCGGTATCTGTCATTAAACCTCCCACGGGCTGGGAGGCCATCGATTTCAAGGAGCTCGCGGATTATCGCGACCTGTTATATTTTCTAGTCTGGCGCGATATCAAAGTACTATACGCCCAGACAATCCTAGGCTTCTCTTGGGCAATTCTGCATCCATTGGTTCAAATCGTTATCTTCTCTGTCATCTTCGGTCGCATAGCCAAGATACCGACGGATGGAATTCCTTATGTGCTGTTCTCGACAGTCGCTATTATTCCATGGACATATATGTCGGAAGCCATGAGTAACTCGAGTCAGCGGCTGGTTCAAGATCAGAACATGCTCGGCAAGGTGTACTTTCCGCGTATTATTTACCCGCTGACTCCGATCTTGGCAAAGCTCGTGGATTTCGCCATTTCGCTAGTCATTCTCGCGATTGTGATGGTGTATTATCGCGTTGCATTTACGTGGAATTTACTGCTCTTGCCAGGGCTGGTTTTAATGATGATCTGTATTCCCGCTGGTATTGGCCTATGGCTCTCGGCGCTAGCGATACGATTTCGGGATGTAAAATTCTCTATGCCTTTTATTGTTCGCATGCTGATCTATTCAGCACCGATACTTTATTCGGCCTCGTCAATACCCGATACATATCGATTTCTTTATTCCATCAATCCTATTGTTGGTGTAATCGAAGGTTTCCGCGCGTGTTTGCTTGGTACTCCGATCCCGTGGCTTTATATAGTTCCCGGAATCATTACGGCTTTTCTGCTTCTTATTTCAGGAGCTATGTATTTCCGGAGAATGGAGCGGGTATTTGTTGACGTAATTTGAAGCAAAATTGTAAATCAGGGAGATTAGAATGAGTGGTGAGTTAGCGATACAGGTGAAAGAGGTAGGCAAGTTGTATCGCATCGGAATGAAGGAAGACGCCGAGGAAACCCTAACTCAAGCTTTGCTTAAAGCGATGCTCAGTCCCATTTCCAACTTTCGCAAATACCGTTCACTTTATCGATTCGATGACGTTGAAAACGGAAATACCGGGACAGATGTTCTCTGGGCGCTGCGTGATGTTTCGTTTGAGGTAAAAACAGGTGAGGTGCTTGGAATCGTAGGACGTAACGGGGCCGGTAAGTCCACGTTACTTAAGATTCTTTCGCGAATTACGCCACCGAGCCGAGGTCAAGTCGAAATCCATGGGCGAGTGTCAAGCTTGCTCGAAGTCGGAACAGGATTTCACCGAGAGTTGACCGGTCGAGATAACATATATCTGAACGGAACCATCTTGGGCATGAGGAAGAAAGAGGTGGATCGAAAATTCGATGAGATTGTCGAATTCTCAGGAGTAGAAAAGTTTTTGGATACCCCGGTCAAACGTTATTCCAGCGGCATGTCTGTGCGGTTAGCTTTCTCCGTGGCTGCTCATCTTGAACCTGAAATTCTAGTTGTAGACGAAGTTCTTGCAGTAGGTGATGCGGCGTTTCAGAAAAAATGCATCAATAAGATGCAGGACGTCGGGAAAAGTGGACGCACGATTCTCTTTGTGTCCCATAACATGCCGGCTATTAAAATGTTATGTACGCGTGCAATTTTACTTAACGAGGGCAAACTTGTGTCGAATGGGACCCCTCACGATATCGTAAGTACCTATATGACGTCAGATATTGGAGTACAACCCGCCCGCGAGTGGCGCGATCAGGCCGATGCGCCCGGTCTCGATGTGGCCCGGTTACGTGCCATTCGTTTTGTGTCACGATCCGGGAACGCGATAGGACACACAGATATTCGGGAAAATTTTGGTATTCAGATGGAGTACGACGTATTGACAGGCGGCCATATTTTATTACCGCATTTATATATATATGACGACGAAGGACTTCTTCTTTTTGGTACTTTAGATCAGGATCCGGAGTGGTGGCGACGACCGCGTCCTGAGGGTAGGTATACGAGCACCGTCTGGATTCCCGGTAATTACCTACAGGCGGGAATGATCTTTGTGAGCTGTGCGGTATTATCACGTTCGAACGATAAATCGCAGTTTTATGAGAAGCAGATAATTGGCTTATCGATATTGGATAACATGGGAGAAGGCACAGCTCGCGGCGATTGGGGTGGGCAAATGCTTGGTGCGGTACGACCCGCCCTGAACTGGGAAACTAAATATAATCCGTCCAAGGCGTAACGGGCATAATAGGTAAAAATGTTGCAAAGTTTGAAGCTATGGAATTCACAGGAATTTCATTGTCCAATGTAACCTGGAAACCTCGGACTTGGCGCTCGATACAGACAAGCTCTCTTTCAAAGCATACCCCGAGTGGGTAAAACGGACACAAAAGCAAAAAAGGTAGTGTTACAAGTCATGCAATCTCTCGCTAAAAAATAGTACGGTTATGGAAGCTGTCTCTATGAATAACCGCAAACCACAATGCCGATTCTGCGGAGAGACGCTGTCTCGGACATTCGCCGATCTTGGCATGTCACCACTCGCCAACTCCTATGTGACTCCAGAAAAAGCTGACGCCATGGAATCTTTTTATCCTCTTCACGTACTGGTCTGTACAAAGTGCTGGCTCGTGCAGTTACAGATGTATCAGACTGGTGAGGACATTTTCAGCGACTATGCCTATTTCTCATCGTATTCGGACAGTTGGCTCGCGCATGCCAAGGCCTATACTGAAAAGATGCGCACTCGCTTTAATCTCAATGCTTCCTCGCAAGTCGTAGAAATTGCAAGCAATGACGGCTATCTGTTGCAGTATTTTAAGGAAGCCGGAGTGCCGGTGCTCGGTGTGGAACCTGCGAATAATATTGCGGAGGTGGCTATTGCCAAAGGCATTCCCTCGGTAATAAAGTTTTTCGGTGAAAACTTGGCGTACGATCTTGTTGGAAAAGGCATGCGGGCGGATTTACTTCTAGGGAATAATGTCCTGGCGCACGTCCCTGAATTGAATGATTTTGTAAAAGGTATGAAAATCTTGCTGAACCCTACAGGTGTGATCACGATGGAATTTCCCCACCTGCAACGGCTGGTCGATGAGTGCCAGTTTGACACGATTTATCATGAGCACTTTTCCTATTTCTCCTTTATCACCGTTGAGCAGGTTTTTGCAAAACACGGCCTTGCGTTATTCGATGTGGAGGAGCTGCCAACACACGGGGGTTCCCTGCGCATATATGGAAAGCATACTGATGATTATTCCAAACCGATCAGCAATAAGATCTTCGCTTTGCGTGAACGTGAAAAACAGCTCGGATATGCCGATCTTGACCTCTATAACTCGTTTGCTGATAAAGTCATGTCGACTAAACGCAATATTCTGGAATTTTTGATTGAGGCCAAGCGTGCCGGCAAAACGATTGTAGGTTACGGTGCTCCGGCCAAGGGGAATACCTTACTGAATTACTGTGGCATACGCAACGATATGATCAGCTACACGGTTGATCGCAGCCCGCACAAACAGGGGCACTTTCTTCCGGGCACCCACATCTCGATATACGGACCTGAAAAGATTCGTGAGACAAGACCGGATTACGTTGTCATTTTGCCTTGGAACCTGAAGGATGAAATTATCAAACAAATGGAACATATTCGGGAGTGGGGTGGTCAATTTGTCGTATTTATCCCCGAGGTGAAAGTCATCGCATGATCTTCACCAAAACGACGATCCCGGGAGCTTTCGTGATTGATTCGGAGCGATTGGAAGACGAGCGCGGATTCTTTGCACGAATTTGGTGTCAACGCGAATTCAATGCACATGGGCTTAATTCCGAACTTGCCCAGTGTAACATTTCTTACAACCGTCGTAAGGGGACTTTGCGTGGTATGCACTATCAAGTGGCTCCCAATGCAGAAGCAAGGATCGTGCGCTGTACGTCTGGTGCTGTGCACGATGTAATCGTAGATTTGCGTCCAGATTCTGCGTCCTTCAAGAATTGGTTTTCAATCGAATTGACAGCGGACAATCGCCGTATGTTGTATATCCCTGAAGGGCTGGCACACGGGTTTCTAACTTTGCGCGATGACACTGAGCTGTTCTATCAGATGTCGAAATTCTACTCGCCTGACTCTGCACGAGGAGTTCGGTGGAATGATCCGGCGTTCAATATAGAATGGCCGGAAAAGGTCCAGGTGATAGTCGAACGTGATCGCAACTACCCGGATTTCGAAACGTGAACCATAAACCTCGAGTTGATATGGGAAAGAAGGATAGTGGTGCGGCAACCACCAGCGCGATGTATGTATTGATGACGGATCTCTATCCGATCTGCCGCAGCATCACCGGCGAGGGCGTGCGGCAAACCCTGAGCATATTGCAGCGTCATATCCCTTTAGAAATTCATGAAGTACCGACGGGAACTCGGGTTTTTGACTGGACGGTCCCGAAGGAATGGAATATCCGTGATGCCTATATCAAGAATGTGCATGGTGACCGGGTTGTCGACTTTCAGAAGTCCAACCTACATGTCGTAAGTTACAGCGTCCCGGTCAAAAAAAAGGTTTCGCTCTTCGAGCTTCGCAAACATCTCTACAGTCTGCCCGATCGTCCAGACTGGATTCCGTACCGTACCTCGTATTACAACGAGACCTGGGGCTTCTGTCTGAGTCACCGACAACTCGAGGCGCTGCCGGATGGAGATTATGAGGTTTGTGTAGATGCTTCCCTAAAGGATGGGTATCTGACCTATGGCGAATATGTCATTTCCGGTGAGTCGAGCGACGAGGTGCTTATCTCGTGCCACGTCTGCCACCCGTCACTTTGCAATGACAATCTTTCTGGCATAGCCGTTGCGACCTTTCTAGGAGCGCACTTGGCTCAGGGTACCAAGCCGCGTTACACCTACCGGTTCTTATTCATCCCGGGTACGATCGGCTCGATTACCTGGCTGGCGCACAATGAATCACAAGTAAGCTATATTAAGCACGGCCTGGTGGTCACGTGCGTGGGAGATGCCGGCAGGTTTACCTACAAGAAGAGTCGTCGGGGAGATGCCGAGATCGACCGAGTCACGCTACATGTACTGAAACAATTGGGGCACCAATTCGTTTCCGAGGATTTTTTCCCTTATGGCTATGACGAGCGGCAATATTGCTCCCCCGGATTTAACCTGCCGGTCGGATGCCTTATGCGTTCGCCGCACGGAAGTTTTCCCGAGTACCATACCTCCGCGGACAATTTGGAGTTCGTGCGCCCGGAAAACCTGGCAAGATCATTAGATGCCTATTGTCAAGTCATCGAAGTCCTCGAAGGAAACAGTGTTTATCTCAATCTTAATCCTAAATGCGAGCCGCAACTCGGACGCAGGGGCCTATACAAGCCGGTCGGGGCGGATTCCCATCAGAAACTCAACCAGATGGCGCTTCTGTGGGTTCTGAATCTTTCCGATGGAGTACACAGCCTGCTGGATATCAGTGAAGCAGCGAATATGCCTTTCCAGGAGATCAAACGCGCGGCCGATGCCCTGGAGCGTGTTGGGCTGCTCCGAAAAGTAGAAGTAGGGTCGCCTGCGCCGACCAGCAGTAAATAGCCTAATGATGAGAGAGCTCAGGTGACACTTGAGAATCCCCTAATCGGACGTAGAGCGCTTGTCACTGGTGCCAGCGGCTTCATCGGTTCGGCGCTTTGTCGCCGCTTGTCGCAGGCAGGGATGGAAGTTCACGGCGTGTCGCGGACGGAGCGAGACGCCACAGACTACTGCGCGCGATGGTGGTCCTGTCGGCTAGATGATATCGACGCGATGCGAATTTTGGTCAAGAGCTCGAATCCGGATTATATTTTCCACCTTGCCAGCCTAGTCACCGGTTCACGTTCAATTGAGCTGATAATGCCCACGTTCTCGGCTAATCTCACCAGTACGGTCAATCTTCTGACGGCTGCCACCGAGCTGGGTTGTGAGCGAATCATACTGACTGGGTCGTTAGAGGAGCCCGCCCCCGGTACCGACTATCCATTGCCGAGCTCGCCGTATGCCGCCGCCAAATTCTCTGCCAATGCTTATGGTCGCATGTTTCACGCGCTGTTCAACACACCGGTAACGATACTGCGTCTTTTTATGGTCTATGGCCCCGGCCAACAGGATCTCAAGAAGCTGGTGCCATATGTGACGATTTCTTTGTTAAAGGGAGAAATACCACAATTATCGAGTGGGTTACGAAAAATTGATTGGATCTTCATCGATGATGTTGTTTCCGGTTATCTAGCGGCCGCAACCACACTAGGAGTAGAGGGTGACACGATTGATCTGGGAAGCGGAAAACTTGAAACCGTGCGGACGGTAGTGGATGAGCTCGTTGGGCTAATCAATCCACGTATACAGCCGTCATTCGGATCTATACAGGAACGCGCAATGGAGCAGATTCGGACGGCGGATGCTGAAAGAAGTTTTCGTTTGATTGGGTGGCGACCCCAGGTAAGTCTGCATGAGGGGCTCTTGCGTACAGTGGACTGGTATCGAAATCAGCTGCATCGTGTTGCCATGTGACCCTGGCGTTCCGATGTTGTGATCGGTTGATTGCTATAGTTACAGAGTCAGAATGAATATGACAAGATGTCAGTAGTTGAGCAATAGATTCACAAACAAGCAAATAGTACAGAATGAGTGCCATTCTGAATTGACTCTATCATGTAAATTCATGGATAACTATGAGTTACTCAGAAAAGAATTTGGGGACCACTGGCATATCTCGGGTCAGGCCTAAGGTATCAATCGTTATTCCCGCTTTCAACGAGGAAGGTAACCTCGAAAAACTGTATTCGGAATTAACAAAGATATTGCCAGCGCTCGAACTAACTTGGGAAATCATCTTTGCTGATGACGGTAGTGCTGATAAGACTTGGGAAAACATCAAGGCACTCCGCAAACGAGACGAGCGCGTCAAAGCGGTGCGTCTGTCGAGGAATTTCGGTCATCAATATGCACTGTTGGCAGGACTTCGGCATGCCGAGGGAGATGCGGTTATATCAATGGATGCCGATATGCAGCATCCTCCAGAGTTGATATTAAAACTGGTCGAGGAGTGGCGGAAGGGAAACAAAATTGTCAAGACGATAAGGTCTAATCCAAGTGATTATTCCGTAGTCAAAAAAATCACATCACAATTATTCTATAAGGTTTTTTCCTATCTCAGTGGTGTAAATCTTCAGGATGGTATGGCTGACTTTCGACTCCTTGATCGGCAGGTGCTAAATGACATCTTGCAGTTCCGTGAGGAAGGTCTCTTTCTGAGAGGAATCGTTGAATGGGTCGGATACCCGAGCACCAGTATTTCTTACCAATGTGCGAACCGCTATAGTGGTAAAACAAAGTATACATTCAGAAAGATGCTGAGATTTGGATGGCGCGGAGTGAGTTCCTTTTCCATTGTCCCGCTCCGTATTGGTGTTTTAATCGGATTTGCTGCGAGTGGCATTTCCTTTCTCGGAGTGCTGTATGCAATCTATGGAAGAGTAATCGAAGGACATGCCGTGCCAGGTTGGGCTTCGTCGATAGCCATAATATCGTTTTTATTTGGCGTACTATTCATATTCTTGGGATTACTTGGCGAATATCTTGGGCGGGTTTTACTAGAAGTTCGCCAACGGCCGCGGTTCTTAATCAGCGAAAGGCTTGGTACCGGAGATTTCACGATGCATGCGGTTCAACCAGCAGATCTTATGAGCGACAGAAATCGTTAATGATTTTCCCCTCCTTACGCCAACTGCGTTCTTCACCAGGTTTTATTCAATTTACAAAGTTTTCGGTCGTTGGTTGCCTGAATATAATTGTCAGCACTATCGTATTTTATTTGTGCTATGAGCGGTGGCACTTGGGAAGCATTTTGCTTGAGATTGGCAATATTTGGTCCACACGGGTTGGGTTCGAGTCTCTACTACAAAATGTTAAGTCTATCGACGGTGCTATTGCCAGTGTCGCTGGGTATGTGGTTGGAATGTTCAACAGCTTTCTACTGAATAAAATTTGGACCTTTAATGTAAGTGAAATCAGGCTAGTTCATGTGTGGCGTTTTGTTGTTCTTAACCTTATTGGCATAGCTATAAGCACGCTGGCGATATTTTTCCTAGTGGACATGTCTCGTATGCCATACATACCAGTGTGGTTAGCTATCATTTCACTAGTGATGCTATTGAACTTTCTGGGCAATAAGTACTGGACTTTTCTTTGAGGCAAGTATGATGAAGGGAAGAAACAATAGACGTCAATCTGATTTTACTCTTTGCTGCCCTCGAGCAATGATAATCAGCGTTTTGGTTTACCAAAAGAATTATCAAGCCAAGAGTGAACTCACTGTACCACCCAGAATAACACTTCCCCTCCAAAAGGGGCGAGCATTTTGACAAGTTAACGAGGATACATGGTGGCAACGCTCAGGCTGATTGTTCATGCGGATGATTTAGGCATATCCGAACAGGTAAATAACGGAATTCTGAAGGCGCACCAAGAAGGAATTTTAACGTCGACGTCAATTATGGCAACAGGAGCAGCGTTCGAACATGCAGTAACGACGTGTCGTTCAGTACCGAATTTGGATGTAGGCATTCATTTGACCCTCGTGGAAGAGCAACCATTGCTCGAAAAGGAACTGATCCCAAGCTTGGTTGACTCTGAAGGTCGATTCTTTGGACATGCAACGATGTTTACGCAACGGTATTTTCTTAGAAAGATTCGCATCGCTGAGGTTGTGCATGAACTTGATGCGCAAATCCGTAAAGTCCTTGACTCTGGTCTGGCAATCAGTCATTTGGATAGCCATCAGCACGTTCATATGCTGCCGGAAATATGGCGTGCTGTAGTTGAACTGGCGACTAAGTACCATATCCCTGCAGTTCGATTAGCACGAGAAAGACTGCGTTTATACATGTTACGGGAGAGCAGTGCTGCCGCGCGTGTTGGGCCACTTTTAATATTGAATCTACTTGCTGGTAATTGTCAGGGCAAAAAAATACGAACGACTGATAACTTCGTCGGATTCTATTTCGGTGGAAAGATGACCAAGAAAAACATGAAGACCGTCATTAAGAATCTACCCGCTTCCGGAACATGTGAACTAATGTGCCATCCAGGACTTCTGGGTTCTGATGAGCGCTATGGTCACTGGTATTATAACTGGGGCGCTGAACTTGATGCTCTTATTGATCCAGAAGTGCAGGGTTTGCTTCGCAGCAAGGGAGTGGAATTAATATCGTATCGTGACCTTGGCTAGCGAATACCACTTACAGGATTCCGCAAGCAGGTTGAAAAAACAATTGAAAAATCCTGGTGAAATCGAAACCTTTATGTTGTGCCCACTTCACTTCATGGTGAATTATTTACGCAGACTGGTTTTAGCTCGCTAAACAATTGTAAATATTGAGTTTCTGTGAGGCGAATCACATGGAACAGGAGTTCTATCAAAAATATGCCACCGCCGAAAAGGAGCATTGGTGGTTTGTGGCACGAAGGCAAATCATCGCAAAGATACTCAAATCGCTGCAACTTGATTCGAATATCAACATTCTTGAGATCGGTTGCGGACCTGGCGGGAATCTCGAGTTACTATCAAAGCATGGCAATATATTCGCGATGGAAAGTGATGCCGGTGCCCGCGAGATTGCCAATCGACGGAAGATTATTCAAGTCGAATATGGAATGCTGCCAAATAACATCCCATTTGGAAGTCAAAGTTTTGATCTTATTGCCATGTTTGATGTTCTTGAGCATATTGACGACGACGTTGCCGCATTGAATGCTCTATACGAACGATTAAGACAAAACGGCGTACTGCTGCTGACTGTGCCTGCGTATAATTTTCTCTGGAGTCACCATGATATCGTGAATCAGCACAAACGGCGTTATGTGCGCAAGCAGTTAACCAGTCTTGCGCATGATTCTGGGTACTTTGTAAATTATTCGACGTACTTTAATACTTTGTTGTTTCCTTTAGTTCTGGTTGTAAGGCTTCTGGATAAACTCCGGCACAATAATGAAGGAAGCGATGTTGATATGCCTTCGAAGGTGGCCAATACGTTGCTTAAATATATTTTTAGTTCAGAACGGTTCTTACTTCCACACATCCGCCTACCGTTTGGTGTATCTATTCTGGTCATTGCACGAAAACCGTGAGATGGTGCGATTAGCAGATGAATGCTTTTTCGTGAGACTCAGACGTTAGGGTGAATGATAAAACTACAGGTGTGGTTATTGGAAAGAAATAAGCCTGACGTACAATGGTCATGTGGACCTTACTTTGCGTTCTACCTATCTGCGTGGTTGGCCACTAATTATTTTCCAAAGAGGCAGCCGATCCGATAATGTTGTGACGATACCCATTTGTAAGTCAGTATTTTATGGCTTTGACAGCACGCGATACAAAACGACCTTACTTCCCTGATAGTCCAGGCCGAAATACAACAGAGCAAAATTCTTTGGTAAACCATTTTGTAAGTAATCCACAAAGAACGGGTGTGTCTGTACACGCTGGTGAGAAAAATACAGAAAATCAGCCTTGTTTAGTTCGCAGAATTTGATAAGGCGTTGGAGGTCGGTATACGGGAGATACAGCTGTTTAGCCCCGGAATAATGTGCCAGATAACCTCTTTCTCCGACTATCACCGCTTTCCGGTGCAGCTCATTCGTGGCAATGTTTCTGACCAATTCCAAGGGTTTTTGCAGCTCAGCATGGCTGTACTCATCATTAAATTTCGGAGGGGTGATTACCGCCTTTCCGAGCGGTGGTGCCAGCAGTACGATTGTGGCGGCTACGAAAAGCAAGGAAAGTAACGTTACTCCACGCTGTCTGAATCGTGTGTTCTCGAGCAACGTACGTGCCACGTAGGCAATCCCAATTCCGGCAATCAATGCGATGAGTGGCAGTATGATGGCGACGTGGCGTTCCAAGTAGGGAGTCAATAATGATGGTAAAAGTGTGGTACCAATGAACGTAATCGCCATCAGGGACTCATAGATCCTCCCGGACAGGTAAAGCGCCAAAAGGCCAAATGCGAAAAAAACGATTACTAGCGGACCCAGCAGCTGTGCCGATTCGACTCGGTAGAATCCGCTCAGATGCTTAAGGAATTGAATTGGGTAGGTGGTTAAGGGGATATTGGCTGCCATTTGTTTGACTGGCTCATAGTGGACCCGGAGATACTCGATATTCGTCTCACTGTCGCTGTAATCCAGCCCGAATATTTTTTCAGAAAGTGATTTCCCGTCCGGGTTGTTCATGATAACCGAATAGACCTGTCGTCCATTAAGTGCGAAGTGGCCCATTTTCTCGCTCACACGCCAGATTTGCGGTGTAATGATGACAATAAAGCAGGTGCTGAACATAAGCGTCCAGACCACCAAATGTTTCAAGTTATAGTTGCGTTTCTTGTCAATATAGTAGTGAAGCAGCTGAAAAAAAGGGATGACAGCAAGAAAAATTAATCCTTCCAGCCGATTTAGAAACGACAGCCCGAATACCAGCCCGAGCAGTGCTGCTTTATCCAGCGTCGGTAATTTATATTGCGTAAGGAACAGCCACAGCCCGATGTAAACGGTTGCTATATAAGAAGGTTCTGTTAGTACGCTGATTGATAATGAAATAAGGATTGGGGTGAAACACAGGAGTAGCAGGCCGATGGCGATTTCAGAAGGGCGGGCGGTCAGACGGTTGCCGATGCCGGCAATCGCAAAAAAAAGTCCTATGCTGAATACGAAGGAGCATAATCGCGCACTGAATTCCGGTGACCAACCGGGCAGGCTGAACAGCGTGGCCAGGAAGGGATAAAACGGCGAAAAATCAGGATCAAGGTTGACAATCTGTCCGAAACTTGGCCATTCCATCAGGAATGCGATGTACCACAAATAGGAAGTGGAGTCGGTATCTTCCAGAAGGGTCGTATTCTTCCAGGCAAGAGTGCGCAGAGCGATATAAATTGCGAGTAATCCGAGCCCGTACCAAGTTCCACTATGTGTGAATACTTCAGAAAACCGTTTTTGTATGCTTTGCATTATTCGGAATTCTCGACTTTGCAATGGATTACGGTCGGCTCAGCAATACAGAAAAGCAAATCAAACCAGAATATTTTCCATTTCGATTAGGCTTTGTGACAGGTACTGACTGAATCGGCCATATTTGCATATCATGTGTCTGATCGGGTGAGAATTTCCTGTTGGCGATAGGGGGCGAAGGGACAAGGCAATGGCAATGGATCGTTTTGTGCAGGGACGTTGTGTTTAAGGACATTTTGGCAATATCCCAGGTCCCGAATGATTTCCGCTAACGGTGCCCATGCCTGCCAGTGGATAGAGCCAGACATTTGCCATTGTCGAATAACCGCTGCTGTTGGGATGCACGCCATCACCATAGAATCCGGACATGTTGAGGGCCGCCTCGTGATCGACCCAGATGGTCGGATTAAGGTTATTGATAACGTTGTTATTAAAATTGGTGAATTCGACGACTGCCGGGTTGGAGTTGACGATCCGCGAGTAGATAACGGTCACCGGCCAGTTGGATGCACCCCAGGTAGCAATCACGTCGCGGATGCTTTGGACGTCTGTCCATAGGTTGCTTTGGTCACCGGTTGGGCCGAGATCGTTGGTGCCGATATGCAGCAGAATGACATCCGGCCAGCCAGCGTTTGCGGGATCGGGCGCTGTAGCCGTGTCCTTCTTCCCGTTCAGCCAGTTCAACAGAAAACCGGTATTGGCAGTGCCCGTGCCCGAGGATGGGTTGCTGTGGCCATTCACCAGCTGGTTGGCAGTCCAGCCGCCGTGACCCTCATGTTGCGGGTCCTCGCTGAAAAGGGCGGTGCCGCTTACCTGGGTGCCGACAAAGTCGACCGTGTAGCCAGCGGCGACCAGTGCATCACGAAGGTTCTTTCGGTAGCTGGTGCGTTCCGAGAGCGTAGGGCAAGGGCTCGCCCCGGTACAACCGCCTGTTTCGCCGTTCGACACGCCCTCGGTGATTGAATCACCCAGCGGCATGACGCGTGGCGTGTGCACAATTTTGTAAGTCGCGACATTGGAACAAACGGTGCTCGGTGCGGCTTCGCACGCCCGGAACGTGAACGTGTCGGTGCCACGGGTATTCGTATTGGGTGTATAGGTAAACTCGCCGGTCAGCGGATTGGTAACCTGGGCCGAACCTTTGGAGGCGATGCCGACGATGCTGTAGGTCAGGGACTGGCCTGCGGGGGTAGCGCTCAAGGTACCGTTGAACGGCTGGTTCACTCCAGAGGCATAAGCACAGCTGTTGCTGGCCACGGGCGCCTGGTTGACCGGGAGTGAGAAGCTACCACTACCGCCACTGTCACAGCCAGAGAGTCCGAGTAGCAGGACCGCCAATGACACCAACCGCTGTGTGGGAATAAGTGAGGGATTTAACTGATGATGCATATCGAAGAATTTCGGTTGATGTATCGCGTGTCGAAATATGCCGTTAAATAAAATTAGAGCACTACCCAATCTGGAATTATCGGCTTATAAAACTGTTCAACATCCGCGGTGCTGTTTCCTCAATATAACGCGTACTGATTAAATCGTACTTTTTCTGAGCACCACTCACTCACAATCAATTTAAACAATATTGCCTCAAAACGCCGACACCACGTGAATGGTGCCGGCGTACAGAGACAACCGCTGTCAATTGAGATTATTTTATCCTAGCGAACGCAACGGAAATGCCAGGAAAAAGTCGAAAAACTGGCAACCAGCGCGTTATAATCCACATTGGTGATGAGTTGGACTTTGTCAGGGTCTGGTGTCGGGCTATATATACCTATATACCCCGCCTGCGCGAGCGACGCAGCCCCTCCACTCGAGGGATCTGTTGCCGGCGCTGTATTTCTGAGAGTCAGGAAGGCATCAACGAAATCAAATTTGTCGACCTCTGGGGTGAACGCACCGGCGAGAAAACCCGCCATCCACTCGCCCGGAGTGGGGAGGCGCTTGCCGGCGTTAAGGCAGGCGCGCTGCGCCTGGGCCCAGGACATGCCAACAGCCGCAGTACCGGTCGCTTTGCTGAAAGCTTTCACGGTTCCGCAACTGGTCATGCCGTCCGCGAGGCAACCGGGGATAGCGAAATCGGCTTGCGCTTGAAATTTATCGATGCATAGTGGGCCCACGCGTACCATGCCATCAGCGTCATCGGCCGGTGCGGTGGTATTTGCCACGCATCCTGTGCCGGGCACATTGCCTTGGAGATTGGTGATGCGCGTGTCGTTGTCGTTGATATTATCCCTGATGCTGTTCATCTTTGAGGCGGTAAGTGTGTCACCTGCGCCGTAAGAGACTGCGGGGTCAGTCACTTGTCCTGCAAAGGTAATCCCGCTTGTGGCGACGAGCGCCATACCAAGAATCCAGCGCATAAAAGAATATTTGTTGATACCACTCATGTTTGATCTCCTGCTAACAGATGTTAAATGTGGATACTAAATTGAATAAGTGAAGACTTAGCCTAAGGTACAACCGATTGTTCCGGTTGCACCGGCTGCACCGAGTACGCACGTCGTGCTTCCTGCGGGCGCAGAACCACCACCGCCACCGCCACCGCCGCATCCGCCCAAAGTTACGAGGGCCAGTATGAGCAGCAGGCTCCTAAGATTGATTAATAACTTCATTGTGTATCTCCTGGCTAACCTGTAAACAAATAATCAACAGTTCACCCTCCCTGGACCTGTCTCCTCCCTATGCATCTGAACTTGCGTAGGGGCTATCCTGTCCTTGAGGGGAAAAATTCCTTCCGTTGATTCCTGAGAGAAGCTTTAAGAGGCTCCCCCACCTAGTGTTATTCCTGTACTTAAACTTTCTGTGTATTTTCTGCAGGCGCGTAGTGTAACCTAAAATGCCAACTTCAGTATATTCGGAAAACACTGGCTGCCATTATTCAGCCAAAAGCCTAACCCTACACTTCATACTGGAGTTTTGAAAGCCAGAGAAAGCTCTTGTATATTAATGGAATCTTAATTGGAAAAGCGCGGCATTCTTTATATGATGCGGCATACTGCTGTAAAGTGTCGCGAATACAAGGGTAACCGATAACCAGTGCCGCAGCGGGCGTGACATAGGGGAGAAGCGGTGTATACGCCGTGCTGCATAACTGGCTGGTAGTGTAGGTGGCCATAATCCGTAATGCGCAATAAGTCAATCAAAGCGTTCACCTGCTAGACTTGCATTTCTCCAGCAAGATCCCTTCTTGCCGGCTAGATCAGCGCCATGCTTTGGCGTCCTGTAACCAGGCATTGTTGTTGAACCAGCATGACCATTACACGGCAAGTATGCGCCTGATAGATCAGCCGACCGCCTGAAAAACATGGACGTTATTTATTTCCTGGGCTATGCCCGGGTTGCGGTAGCGTGCCCGCACGCTTTCCGGGCGCATGCGATCAATGGGATGATGGCCAGCCTCTGACTGGGTTGGCAATCAATGATTTCAGTATTTTATCGATGAACCTGAATATGAATTCGCTCCTGAATGAGCCAGACAATGCCGGGCCGAATGAGCCCGGCGAAAAATCATGGCGGTTGCATGACGGCCAGTTCCTGCTCGGGCCGTTATATCCGGATCGATTTGAAGGATGGCAAAGAATTGCCATCGATAACCACACGAAGTTGACGGCTCATCCGGATCTGACTACGGCGCAAGTTTCCGACAAGGAAAAATCACTGACCTTGATTGGCTGCATCCTCGACCCGGAGGATCCGGCGGCGAGCAATGACGACATTCTGCAACAGCTGCTCCACCGCTTCACCGGGCGACCGGTCTTGATCAAGGCCACCAGCGGCTATGGCGGACGCTGGCTGCTGATCGCCACAAACGGCCCGGAAAAGTTTCTCTTTAACGACGCCCTGGGACTGCGGCAGGTGTTTTATACGAACCCAGCCGACACCGGCAGCCTGTGGGCCATGTCGCAGCCGGGGATCGGCACCGAGGTGCTTTTGCTCCAGCCGGACGCGGCGGCCACCGCGTTTATGAATTCGCCGGCGTTTCGCGCCGACCTCGAGTACCGCTGGCCCGCCGAGGCCTCGCCGTTCCGGGGGCTGAAGCATCTGCTGCCGAACCACTGGCTCGATCTTGCAACCGGAACGAGCCACCGCTACTGGCCGACGGAACCGCTGGCGCGCGTGCAACCCGAGGCTGCGATCGAAAGGCTGTCGGTGCTGTTGCCCGGCATTATCCGGGCCGCGGCGCACCGCTTTGAACTGGCGCTGGGAGTTACCGCCGGCCTCGACAGCCGGATGGTGCTGGCGGCGGCCCGGGCCGTGAAGGACAGGCTCTCCTGCGTCACCGTGCGGCAAGGCGGGATGGCGCCGGATCATGCCGACCTCGCGATTCCGGGTAGGTTGATGAATCGGCTCGGATTGCCGCATGGTGTGATCCACGCACAAAAGCACATGACGCCGGAGTTCAACCAGGCCTTCAAGCGCTCGGTGTATCTCGCGCACGACCACTACGGACCGGACGCCGAGGCGATTCTCCGGCGCTTCTCCCGCACCAAGGCGGTACTTACGGGTAGCGGGGCGGAAGTTGGGCGCTGTTCCTTTCGCAAGAAGCTGCCTTGGTCTGACCGTAGAACGATCACACCCGCGCATCTCGCGCGCCTGCAGCGAATGGACCGCGAGCCGTTCGTGTTGCGTCACTTCGAGCGCTGGCTGAGTGACGCCGCGCCGCGCCACAACGTCAAGTTGCTCGACCTCTTCGATTGGGAACAGGGTCATGGTAATTGGCTTGCGATGACACAGCTCGAGTTCGACATCGCCTGGCGCGAGATCATCACGCCCTATAACTGCCGGGAGGTGTTGACGATATTTCTCAGTGTCGATGAGCGCTACCGCCGTGCTCCGGATTACACCCTTTTTCGCCGCCTCACCGGCAAACTCTGGCCGGATGTAATGCAGGAGCCGATCAATCCCCGGCCGCGTCAGAACCTGCTTCAGCGGCTGAAAGGCGTTGTCCGGTCGATTCCCAGGTATTGGTCGTAGGAATTCATGACAAACGCCGGCATGCAACCTATGCCAACGGAGCCGCGGCGCGAAGGGATGATATACCGGTTGCTTCGTGCCATCGCGCCGCTACGCACCGCGGTGCGTTTCGTGCGCAAACGCCTCTCGCGCTATCGCCTCCAGGTGTGGCGCCTCGAAGGCCGGGAACGCGTGAGCGGCGTGCCGCTCGTGATTGTTTTCGCCGGGCAGCTCCAGAACAAAAACTACGTCGCATACCTTGCCTTCGCGGACTCCCCAGCTGAACGGGCGCTTGGCAAGCGTTGGTTATGGACGCTTTTGCCACCCAAAGGGAAGCGGGATGCCGATGGGGTCGACGTACGGATCGTTGAGCTGTGCGAAAGCCAGCGCCATTGGCTGGGGAAGCGCTTTCAGTTCTTTGTGCCCGTCTGGATCGGCGGCGAGCTGGATCTCCAAAGAGCTGTCGCACGGCGGCAACGCAGTAAGAGAGCCAGGTATTTCCTGCGGCAGATGCAGAAGAACGAAACCACCTACGAGGTGACACGCGACCCAAAGGCGTTCGAGGACTTCTATTCGAATATGTATTTGCCTTACATCAAGAACCGTTATGGCAATCGGGCGTTTTCAATGAGCCATGAGGACATGGTAGGGAAGCTCGGCTGCTCCGAATTGTTTTTCATCACCGTTCACGGGGAACGTCTCGCCGGAGATATTCTTCTGTACGAGGACAATGGCGTTCGTGCCTGGTCGACGGGCGTCAAAGACGGCGACCCCACTTACGTCAAGGCGGGCGCGATGAGGGCGCTGGACTACCTCAGATGTCAGTACCTGGCTGAGCGTGGATACAAGACTCTGCACATGGGCGGTTCCCGGCCCTTTTTGTTGGATGGGGTACTCAGGCACAAGAAAGAACGCAGGGTTCGCCTGAGCAACCATACGAAGCGCTATTTTTCGCTGAGCTTAACAGTGGGCTCGATGGGTACCGGGGCATTCGTTACCAACAATCCCTTTATATACGAGAGTCAAGGAGCATACCGCGGCGCGCTCTTCATCGAGCCGGATTCGCCGCTTTCGCCAGAGCTTCTCCGGCAACTCCACGACGAATACCATATGGATGGACTGGCCGGCCTTACGCTGTTCGATGCCCGCGCCGGCGGCAAGAAACAGCTTGCACAGATTTCCGAGGGGTCTCTTGATGAGCGGTAGCGAGAACACCGGATCCAAGCATCCTGACTGCGTGACTGGTTACCCGCCGCTGGAGTTCAAATTCATCGCGATGAACCTTGCAGTAAGAATAATCCCGACGGGCTGGAAGTTCTGGGGCAACAGCATTCTGCTGAAGACGCCGGTTGGCGAAAGCGGGTCGGTCAGCCTGCCGGAGCCGTACACTTGGACTTGGGCAGGTCCGGAAGAAATTGACTTTCTGGCGCGGCACCCCGAGGCAACCTCTCGTGGAGCCTATGCCAGGAGAGCGGCCCGAGGCGATCGTTGTCTGTGCATCAAGCAGGGAGCTGAAATCGTGAGTTATCGGTGGTTTAAGCTTGATACCGGCTGCATCTTGTGCGGGTTTGGGCCAAAGCGGGAGATTATTCCTTTTCCGCTCAAGCCGGGCCAGGCATATTCTTTTGACCTCTTCACGTACCAGAAGTACCGGGGTCAGGGTGTCGCCACCATGTTGATGAAGGTCCTTTTCCAAGCCTTGCGAGAAGAGGGGATAAATGAGGTTCTTTCTTGTGTTTCCCCTGACAATCACGCCTCACTCAGGCTACAAATGCGGTTCGGGGCTCAGCCCCAACGCATGGTGTACAACTACAGGATCCGGAGTTGGAGCAAGACCTTCCTGGGGCCAGAGGGGGATAGGCGACTCACCGAGTGGATGCAGCAGTTCAAATCCACCGCCAGCGGCAGATGACGCCTGTTGAGAAGTGCAGGCAAAATTACTTACAGAACCGGTAGCATAGGCAAACTTCGACCGGTGAGCCGGTGAGAACTTGCAAGAAAAATTGCATTGTATGCAAAATCCTGCGAGAGGAATGACGAGGATGATTAACAAAACCGTCCGCAAATGGGTCAAATCGGTGCTCTTGTATCTTTACAAAAAGATGGAGGCGGTCGCCGAAGACGAACTTCCCGCGTTTGCCAATAACCCGAAGAACCTCAAAATTAAACTACCATGGCGCATATACAATGCACACCTGATACACATTGGTGACGACGTATCGATCGGGCCGGGATCGCTGCTGGTTCCGCAGACGAGTTATCCTTCGAACGTAATGAATCATCCGGAGAAGCAAATAGCCGTGCAGACGTTCGATCCAAGAATTATCATAAGAAGTCGAGTGATGTCGACCGGACTGCTGACGATTGCCGCGATGCAGGCGGTTACGATCGAAGAGGATGTGATGTTCGCCGCGAACGTGCTGATTGCGGATGGTATGCACGGTTTCGAGAACGCGAACGAGCCGTACAAGTATCAGAAGATGTCGCAAATAGCACCGGTGGTCGTCAAACGCGGTTGCTGGATAGGCCAGAACGTAGTAATCATGCCGGGGGTAACGGTGGGGGAGATGTCGATTATCGGGGCGAACAGCGTGGTGACGAAAAGCATCCCCGATCGATGCATCGCGATCGGCGCGCCGGCACGGGTCATTAAAACCTGGGACGAGCAAGCCCAGGCGTGGGTTTTTGTTGGCGATGCACCGTGAAGTTCCCTCGGCAGTGACAAAAACCAGCTAATTGATGGATTCTGGCGTAATTATGAGTACAACTAGTGACGAGCTGAACCACGAGAAATTGCTGTACCACGACCAGTTCTTCATCGATCCACGCCACATGGAGGAATACCCATTGTGAGAAAAACTCCGTGGGCGAGGACACGTGCCTGACGCTATAGCCCATCGAGATTAATGCCTCTTTCATGGATGGCTGAATTCCTTCACCTTCTGACAAAGCTGGTATTGGGGAATGTGAGCGAAGCGACCAGGCATCTCGACCTCGGATACCGAAGTCCTGCTCGAGGCCTACCGCATCTGGGACACCGACTGCTTCAACCGCTTCAACGGTTTCTGGGCGGTGGCGCTGTATGACTTCCGGAAGCGGCGTCGGATCCTAAGCCGCGACCGCCTCGGTAAGAAGCCGCTGTACTGGACGCACTTCGGGTCGCGGCTCTATTTTGCCTCGGAGATTAAATCGCTGCTCCGGGTCCCGGCCGTCTGGAACAGCCGGAAGGTCAATGAAGAAGCACTGTGGCACTGGTGCGTGGATGGCCGGCGGGATCTCGAGAACTCCACATTCTTCGAGGGGATTCACAGCCTCCCGGCGGCTTGCTGGACGGTTGTGGATCAGAACTTCCCGAACAGCATCCGGTCGTTCTGGGAGGTTCCGCGCGAGCGAATGCGTGAAACCGACATCTCGGTCCCCGAGGCGATGCGGCTGGTGCGCGAGACGCTCGATGATGCCGTGCGAATCCGACTGCGCGCCGACGTGCCGCTTGCGCTCGAACTAAGCGGGGGGCTGGACTCTTCAACCGTGCTCGCGCTCGCAGCAAGGCACCAACCCGGCCGGATCACCACCTACACCGTGAAGTTCGCAGATCCGCAGTGGAATGAGGAGCCATTCGCGCGCACCGTCGCGAGCCGATACAACACGGACTACCGCGTGCTCGAGCCCGAGATGGGAGGATTCTGGCAGTGGATCATGGCGTTCACTGAATTGCAGGAAGAACCGTACCATTCACCGAACATGCAGACGAGTCAGATAATCTGGTCGCACATGCGCGCGGAGGGAACGAAAGTTACACTCACCGGCGCGGCGGGTGACGAAATGTTCGCGGGATACGGGCGCTATTACTGGAAAGCCCAGTTCGAGAACCTGCGTTCGGGACAACTGCGCCATTTCCTCGACAACGCACGCAATTGGACAGGGCGACCGCATCGCCTTCACACGCTGGCGCACGAGCTGGTGCGGGTGACCGGGTTGAGGGGAATCGTCCGGAAGATAAAGGACTCTATTCCCGCGCTCGACAATCAGTACATAAAGAACATCCGTATGCCGACGAAGCAGTACTACGCGGCTTCACTCACTAAATGGCTCTGGGAAGAGATCGTCAATACGCAGATTCCGTATTGGCTGCGCTCAGGTGAGAAGACCTATATGGGAATACCGTTCGAGGTACGGTGTCCGTTCCTCGATTATCGCGTCGTCGAGATTGCCACGCGGATGCCGACTACGTATCTCATTCGTCACGGCTGGCACAAGTGGATTCTGCGCAAGGCCATGGAAGACAGCCTGCCGGCCGAGGTCGTGTGGCGTAGGGTAAAGATGGGTTTCCCGTATCCCTACGAACGGTTCTTCGCGAGCTACCGCGGGATCATTGAGCTGATCCTGACCGAGGCACGCAATCCTTACATCGATTTCCGTCGCTGCGACCGGCTGCGAACGGACTAGAACGCGCTCAGTTTCAACCTTATGGTACGAATTCTTCATCAACGATAACAAGTCGTTGTTTCGAAAGATCGGGGAGATGTGTGCAGCGACCAGGCGACCCGTTGCCACGGCTTACGTTCCCGAGTATTTTAAAAGATTGTTCCCGTGTGACGCGTCTCGAACGGGCCGATGCGGTCGCGGACGGTATAACGGAGCGAGTGATGAAGGTACCTGTGCCAATGGAGGAGGCAATACCTGGTGCAAAGGGGAGCCCGGCGCTCGACCACCAGTATGGCGAGCGTCAGGTACAGTCTGGTTTTGACCGTTTGTTGTATCGGAACCAGTTTGTCCTGGGTCCACAGTTCATCGAGTGGCTGCCGGGGTGGAAGCAGTACGAACTCAATGGCTCGGCGCGGCTGACCGTCCATCCGGACCTTCCATGCTGTCAGGTTTCCGAGGGTAGCAGGTCGATAACACTCCTCGGTTTCATCCTCGACCCCGATGATGCGAAGGCTACCGACCAGGAAATCGCCGGGAGACTACTCAGCGCGCTCGGGGATTGTGAATCGTTCTATGAGCAAACGTACAAATACGGTGGCAGATGGATTCTTATAGTCTCCGACGGCAAGAGGCGAGTTCTTTTCAACGACGCCGCCGGTCTACGTCAAGTGTTCTATACCAACGAGCAGTACGGCAATGGGCTTTGGTGCGCGTCGGAACCCCGGATGCTCGCGCGGGTACTGGGCTTGGAGATCAGCGCGAATGCGCTGGACCTCATCAATTCCTATTACTTTCGGTCGAGGTGGGAATACTGGTGGCCGGGCAATGGCTCACCCTACAAGGAGATCAGCCATCTGCTCCCCAACCACCGCCTGGATCTTCAAACCAAGCAGGTTCGTAGATACTGGCCCAACGAGGACCTGAAGGAGCGCCCGATGGGCGAAGTTGTGGAAACCGCGTCCAGAATTTTCATGGGCCTGCTCAGCAGCGCGGCCGAACGCTTCGAGTTGGTGCAGTCGATTACCGCCGGTTGGGACAGCCGGCTGCTCTTGGCCGCAACCCGGCACGAATCGCATCGGATCTCTTACATGACGGTCCGGCAGTTGGGCATGCGCGAGAGCCATGCGGATATCCGGATATCATCGATCCTCTTGCGTCGGCTAGGGCTCGATCATCGAATCGTGCGAAGCAGCCTGATTTTGGACCCGGAGTTCGTCAAGACGTACAAGACCAATGCAGTGCTGGCGCACAACCATTATTTATCTGACGCCCAAGTCATTTTGAACAGCTATGGTCTTGGCAAGGTCTGCGTGGTTGGCGGGGTCTCGGAGCTCGTGCGGGATCCGACGCTAGGCTCAACAATATCAATCAATAGAAGGATCACGCCGGCCGAGATGTCAACCGAACTATACGGTCTTGGCAAAAACCAGTTCGCGATAACCGAGATTGGAAAGTGGTTTGCCGGAATGGGCCAGATCCATAACCTGAGCCGGGACACCATCTGGTACTGGGAACAGCGGGCCGCCAACTGGCTGGCAATGAACCAGGTGGAATTCGACATCGCATGGCGCGACATCTTCGTTCCATATAACTGCCGGGGTTTGCTGATGGCGATGCTCGCGGTGCGCGAGAAGGACCGTCGGTCGCCGCAGAACAGGTTGTACAAGGAACTTATACGGAACCTATGGCCAGAGGTGCTGAGTGAGCCGGTGAATCCACACAAGGCTGGGCGACTCGCCATCCTGAAGGGTAAACTTCGCGCGCAGGCGAAGAGATTGGTACTGAGGGTACCTCAATGTAGGAGGTGGTTTGAGCACGGGGAATAGCAGTGGACCTCTGGTCAGCATCGGCATCCCGACGTACAACCGGGCGGACGGGTACCTGCAAGAGACGCTCGGGAGCGCGCTCGCGCAGACCTATCCCAATGTGGAAATCGTGGTGGCAGATAACTGTTCACCCGACGCTACGCGCGCAGTCGTCGCGAGCTACGGCGATCCGCGGGTACGTTATTTTCGCCATGAACCAGGGATAAAGCCGAACGACAACTTCAACTTCTGTCTGCAGCAGGCGAACGGCGCCTTTTTTTTGCTGCTGCACGACGACGACAAGATCGACCCCGATTTCATCGACACCTGCATGCGCGCCGCCGGATACGACAAGAGGGTAGGGATCATCCGCACCGGAACGCGGATTATTAACGCTGCTGGCACCGTGATTAAAGAAGGCAGGAACCGTGTCGCTGGTTTATCCCTGGCCGATTTCATCCTCGGGTGGTTTGCCGGCAAGACCCCGCTTTACGTTTGTAGCACCTTGTACAATACAGAAGGGCTGCGGGCGAAAGGAGGTTTTCACTCCCGGCACAATCTGTTTCAGGACGTTGCCGCCACGGCCAGGCTTGCTGCGGCGATGGGAAGAGTGGACATCGAAAAAACGATGGCGAGCGCTCGACAACACGGCGGCAAGTGGACACGCGTGGCCCGGGTTCGGGAGTGGTGCGAGGACTCACTCGAACTCCTGGACATTTTATGCGAGTTGGTGCTCGACAAGCGGGACGAGGTGCGCGATCGCGGACTCAGGTTTTTTGCCAGCGTCAATTTCAACCGCGCGAGCGACGTTCGTGCCCTGAACAAAAGGCTTAAGGCTTATTGGATCGTGTACCGGATGTTCGGGGGGCGTTACCTGCCACGGGTGGGGATGATATTTCGCAGCACATCGCTTTATCGTGGATTGCGTCACTTGAAGCGAAGACTCCTGGGCCTCCCCAGATGGTTGGAGTAAATATGTCATTGAGCATTCAATCGCGGCGCGCCATTTGGCGTTCTGCTTCATCCCACGCGCGTGTTGCTTTCAACGGGATCGAACCGCGGTGAAGGTCGCCTACGTAGTTGGATCTTTTCCGGCACCGTCTCAGACATTCGTCGCGAACCAGATCCTCGGCGTCGTAAATTGCGGGCACGATGTGACTATCTTCACCACTGACCGTCCCGCCAAAGGCATGTCCGCGGCGGTCGAGACAGATGGATTACCAAGACGCACCCATTCGATTTGCCCACCGAGGAATTTTGCCATCCGGCCGTTCAAGGTTCTCGGACTCCTGGTCATGTACGGCTGGCGTGCGCCTCTGGTTGTTGCGCGCGCGCTTAATGTTTTTCGGCATGGCCGCCTGGCGGCGTCGTTGTGGCTGCTTCACGCCGCGTTGACGCTCATTCGCATCGGAGAACGAAAATACGACATTGTTCATGCCCAGTTTGGGACGTACGGTCTATATGCGTTGAAGCTGATTCAGGTCGGCGCTATCGAGGGTGCGCTGGTGACCTCTTTCAGGGGATACGACGCCACCAAGGGCCTGCGCGCCGAGCCTCGAAGATATGCGGAATTGTTCCGTATGGGCCGGCTGTTTCTTCCCGTGAGCGAGTCCGTGGCGCGCAAGCTGGTCGAAGCGGGCTGTGATCCATCGAAAATCCGCGTGCTGCATTCCGGAATCGACTGCGCGAAATTCAAATACACGGAGCCTCGGCGCATCGAAAAGCAGCCGACCCGGATCGTGACCATCGGCCGCCTTGTCGAGAAAAAGGGCGTCACGTACGGCCTGAAGGCGGTGGCGCGGGTTATTGCATCTGGGCGCGCGGTTGTTTACGACATTGTCGGTGACGGGCCACTTCGTATTGAGCTCGAACGCCTGATCGGGCAATTCGGCATCGGCACGCATGTCCGGTTACATGATTGGAAGAGCCACCGGGAAATCGTGGCAATTATGGAGGCATCACATATCTTGTTGGCGCCGAGTGTTACAGCAGGCGATGGTGACGAAGAAGGTATTCCAAACGTCGTCAAGGAAGCGATGGCCGTAGGCCTTCCGGTCGTCAGCACGGTGCACGCCGGAATCCCCGAGCTTGTGGCGGACTGGGAATCGGGGTTTCTGGTTCCCGAGCGCAGCGTTGAAGATCTTGCCGAACGAATCACGTATCTTTGCGACCATCCGGAAATCTGGCCGCCAATGAGTCATGCGGCGCGGCGCAAAGTCGAGACCGAGTTTGATATCGATGGACTGAGTTTGAAACTTGTTGACCTGTACGCGGTCTTGCTCGGGCAGCATGGCGAACAAGCACCGATGGCAGGTCGCGGGTCGCTGGAGGAGATGCATTCAGGAAATGGCGCATCGCCTCAACCTGTTCAACGGGGACACGGCAACTGACCATGTGTGGAATCAGCGGGATCATCGGCATCAAATCAAAAGGAGATACCAGGGCGGTTGAGCGCATGGTCGCGGCGCTTTCACACCGCGGGCCCGATGGGCACGGGGTGCTGAACCTGGGTGAGTGCCAGCTTGGCCATACACGCCTGAGCATCATCGATCTCGAGGGCGGGGCGCAGCCAATGAAGGACGTGAGCGGGCGTTACGCCATCACGTTCAATGGCGAGATATACAACTACCGGGAACTGCGCGAGGAACTGCTGAAGAAAGGTCACCGCTTCAACACTCATTCTGACACCGAAGTGATCATGTCCGCCTATGCGGAATGGGGCGCCCGGTGTCTTGACCGGTTCCGTGGCATGTTCGCCTTTGCGATCTGGGACACGGAAAAAAGAACACTTTTTGCCGGCCGCGATTTATTTGGCGAGAAACCGCTTTATTATGCGATGTCGCCCACGGGGCAGCTTTTGATTGCCTCGGAAATCAAGGCGCTTCTCGCTTCGGACCATGTCATCCCCCATCTCGATGCCGCGGCCGTCGATGCGTTTCTCGCGTTCGGTTATGTCCCGCCTGACCGGACCATTTACGAAAACGTTCATACCCTGCCACCGGGACACTATCTCGAGTGGGACGATCATGGTGTGCGCACCGCCCGATACTGGCATGCGCGGTTCGATACGCAGCAGATAACAGTGGACGACGCAGCGGTCCGCATGCGTGAGCTTTTGCAACAGGCGGTGCAACGCCAAATGGTCGCCGACGTTCCAGTTGGGGCTTTTCTGAGCGGCGGGCACGATTCGAGCACCATTGTGGCTCTCATGCAGCAACTTACCAGCCAACCCGTGAAGACTTTCTCGGTGGGGTTCGGCGAATATATCAACGAACTGCCTTACGCTCGCGCGGTGGCGGAGCTTTACCATACCGAACATCACGACATCGATCTGGGGACGCCGCCCGTGGCCCAATTGCTGCAAACCATGGCGGAAGTTTACGACGAACCTTTCCGGGACCCCTCGCATATACCCACGTACCTCATTTCCCAATACGCGCGGCGGAACGTGAAGGTGGTTCTCACCGGCGATGGCGCCGACGAGCTGTTTGGGGGATATGCATGGTACCCCCTGTTGGCCAAATCGACGGAGGTATCGCCCTCCTGGTTAGTGTGGCTTGTGCTGCGAAGCGTAAGCCGGCTTGTTGGAAACAGGATTCGGTCGCTCGACCGCTATTCGCAAGCCGTGGGAATGGCAGAACGGATCCCCAATACATGGATGCGATATATCAAAAAGGTCAGCGTTGGGAACGGAACGCGCCGAAGCTGGTGGGCGGAGCAGAGTAAGGCATCGAGTTCTTACTTTCCCGGCGAGTACTACCAGCCCCCCGCCGGCACTACCGGCATGGATGAAGTGCTGCACTTCGATCTCATGTCATTTCTGCCCGGCGACATCCTGGTCAAGGTGGACCGC
>Ga0326597_10002312_pt1 | contig 28598 bp, 22 predicted proteins | sample RVTome_12_FD_203789 | JGI IMG/M metagenome (GOLD analysis project Ga0326597, IMG submission 203789) | Soil microbial communities from uranium-contaminated site in the Upper Colorado River Basin, Wyoming, United States - RVT100D185 | ecosystem: Environmental > Terrestrial > Soil > Contaminated >... | reverse complement strand
GAGCCGCGGGCGCACGTGCGCCAAGGGCGTGGCGACGCCGAACCAGCTCGACGATCCCGATCGCGTGCTGTTTCCGCTGAAGCGCGCCGGGGCGCGCGGCGAGGGGCGCTGGCAGCAGGTGTCGTGGAAGGAGGCGCTCGAGGACATCGGCGCCCGGATCCGGCGGGCGATTCAGGAGGGGCGTCGCGACGAGCTGATGTATCACGTGGGCCGGCCAGGCGAGGACGGCTACACGAACCGCGTGCTGCAGGCCTGGGGCCTCGACGGCCACAACAGCCACACCAACGTCTGCTCGTCGTCCGCACGGCTGGGCCACTTCCTGTGGACCGCGGACGACCGTCCATCGCCCGACTACGCGAACGCCCAGACGATCCTCCTCCTGTCGTCGCACCTCGAGACCGGGCACTACTTCAATCCGCACGCCCAGCGCATCGTCGACGCCCAGTCTCGCGGCGCCACGCTCATCGTCATCGACCCCCGGCTGTCGAACAGCTCGGCGAAGGCGGACCTCTGGCTGCCGGCCTACTCGGGGACCGAAGGGGCGCTGCTCCTGGCGATCGCGCGGCGGCTGCTCGAGACGGAGCGGTACGACCGGGAGTTCGTGCGGCGCTGGGTGAACTGGCGCGAGTACCTCGCGGCCGCTCGCCCGGACCTCAAGCCGACGTTCGACAGCTTCATCGCCGCCCTGAGGGATGAGTACGGGCGTTTCACGCCGGAGTACGCCGAGGCCGAGACGGGAGTGGCGGCGGCAAAGATCGTCGAGGCGGCCGACGCCATCGCCCGCGCGGGAAACCGGTTCTCGACCCACAGCTGGCGCGCCGCCGCGTCGGGCAACCTGTGGGGCTGGCAGATCACACGGTGTCTGTACCTGCTGGTCGCGCTCACCGGCTCGGTGGGGACGGTCGGCGGCGTGAACCTGCATCGCAGCAACAAGTTCGTGCCCGCGCCGCCGAGCCCGCCACCGCCGCCGGGCTGGTGGAACGAGCTGCTGTTCCCGCGCGAGTACCCGCTCGCCTTCCACGAGCTGAGCTATCTGCTGCCGCACTTCCTCAAGGAGGGGCGCGGCCGTCTCGACGTGTACTTCACGCGCGTCTACAATCCGCTCTGGACGAACCCCGACGGGTTCTCGTGGATGGAGGTGCTGCAGGACGTCGAGAAAATCGGCCTGCACGTCGCGCTGACGCCGACGTGGAGCGAGACCGCCTGGTTCGCCGATTACGTGCTGCCGATGGGTCTCGGCACCGAGCGGCACGACACGATGAGCCAGGAGACGCATGCCGGGCAGTGGCTGGGATTCCGCCAGCCGGTGCTCCGCGTCGCGCGCGAGAAACGCGGCGAGCGGATCGGCGCCACGCACGAGGCGAACCCGGGCGAAGTGTGGGAGGAGAACGAGTTCTGGATCGCGCTCAGTTGGAAGATCGATCCGGACGGCGCGCTCGGCATCCGCCGCTACTTCGAGTCACCATCCCGGCCCGGAGAACCGATCACGGTCGACGAGTACTACGGCTGGATCTTCGAGCACTCGGTGCCGGGCCTGCCCGAAGCGGCCGCGCGCGAGCAGCTCACGCCGCTCCAGTACATGCGGAAGTACGGCGTCTTCCAGGTCAGCGAAACCCGCTACAGCCACGAGCACGAGCGGGCGCTCACGAGCGCCGACCTCGAGGGCGCGCACGTCGACGAGGCGGCGGGTCGCGTCATCCTCGACGGGCGCCCGATCGGCGTTGTCGTCGACGACGTCTCCCGCGCGGGATTCAAGACGCCGTCGGGGCTCCTCGAGTTCTACTCGACCACGCTGGTCGAGTGGGGCTGGCCCGAGCACGCGATCCCCCGTTACGTGCCCGGCCACGTGCACTGGCGCGAGCTGAAGCGCGAAGAGGGCGAGTTCGATCTGCTGCCGAACTTCCGGCTGCCGACGCTCATCCACACGCGGTCGCCGGTGAAGTGGCTCTACGAGATCTCGCACGAGAACCCGCTCTGGATCTCGACCGCCGACGCCGGTCACCTCGGGATCGCGACGGGCGACCTGGTCAAGGTTCGGACGCGCATCGGCTACTTCGTCACCCGGGCCTGGGTCACCGAGGGCATCCGGCCTGGCGTGCTGGCGATGTCGCATCACCTCGGCCGCTGGCGGCTCGACGAGACCCGCGGCGGCGCCCGCTACGCCTCGGCGCTCGTGACGATCGAGCGGCCGGCCCCGGGCCGGTACGTCATGCGCCAGGTGCACGGCGCGGCACCGTTCGACAGTCCGGATCCGGATTCAGCGCGCGTCTGGTGGGGCGATGTCGGCGTGCACCAGAACGTGACGTTCCCGGTCCAGCCCGATCCGGTGAGCGGGATGCACTGCTGGCACCAGCGGGTGCGGCTGGAAAAAGCCGGTCCGGACGACCGGTACGGCGATATCATGGTCGACACGGCGCGGGCTCACGAGGCCTATCGGTCCTGGGTTGAGATGACCCGCCCGGCGCCGGGCCCCGGCCGGCTGCGGCGGCCGCTCTGGTTTGATCGTCCGCTGCGGCCGTCGCCAGAGGCGTACCGCCTGGACGAGCCGTAGCAGTCCGTGGTGAACGTCGACACGGCCTGCGAGGTCACGGAGGACGTGGCCATCGCGTCAGAGACCACGGAGGAATCCGGAGCCTCTCCGTGCCCTCGGACTCTCGGTGTTCGCGCTCCGCGTCCTCGCAGCCCGTGGAGTGACTGCTGCCATGGGCTGCTAGACATCAGCCTCGCATGACCGGACCTCCAACGCTCACGCCGCACTGGAAGATCTGGAGCTTCGTGGTTGCGGCCTTCGTGCTGCAGTTCGTCGCCTGGGCGGCGGTGCGGTTGCTGGGCGACGAGTTCCACACGCTCGGCGTCTGGCTGCAGGTCGCGATCGTCTGGGCGACCATCGTGACGCTCGCCGTCGTCGCCACCAACCGGATCGGGTGGCTGACGCGGACCCTGACCCGGCACGAAACCGCTCATCTGGCGACGCTCGACCTGGTCGGCCAGATCGAGATGCAGAACGCGCTGCTCAAGACGCTCGCGCGCTCGAACGACATCGGGCTCGCGTTCCAGTCGCTCGCGCGCCAGATCGCGAAGGTCGTCGACTGCAACCGGCTCGGCCTGTCGCTCGTCAAGGAGAACGGCCAGTCGCTGCAGACCTTCACGGCGCGCGTGACCGGCGAAGAGCGCCGGCACCGCCCGCGGCCCGACCTCGAGTTCTCGATCGACCGCACGCTCATCGGCTGCGTCGTGACGTCACGCAAACCGCTGCTGACCAACGACGTCGGCAAGCTCGCGGCGGACTTCCTGGACGCCAACGTGCTGCACGGCGCGGGGTTCAAGTCCGTGCTGATCGTTCCGCTCATCGCCAAGAACCGGGTGCTCGGCACGCTCAACCTGGTGTCGCGATCCAGCAATGCCTACGTCATGGAGCACGTCGAGACCCTCGGTCCCATCGCCGAGATCCTCGCGGTCGGCATCTTCGCGCAACAGCTCCAGGTGGCGCTGGGACGGTACCGGTCGATGGAGACGATGGCGGAGCTGACGCTCTCGATCTCGAACGAGATCAACGGCGCCGTGCAGGCAATCGTGGGCCAGTGCGACCTGCTCGAGCACGGTTACCCTGACGAAGCCCTGCAGCGGGATCTCGCCAACGTCGTGAGGCAGGCGCAGCGCATCTCCGATCTGCTCGAGCGGATGCGCCAGGCGACGCAGGACCGGCTGCGGGAGGTGGCAGCCACGGTCCACGAAGCCGGCATCCCGTCGAGCCCCGACGACCTCGCAGACCAGTCCGAAATGATCTGAGCGGCGCCCCAGCACCCGCGTTCGTGCTCATGACGCTCGCACCAGGAACACGCCTCGCCCACTACGAAATCGTCAGCGCACTCGACTCGGGCGGCATGGGCGTCGTGTACCGCGCGCGGGACCCCAGGCTGGACCGGGACGTGGCCGTCAAGGTGCTGTCGGACCGGCTGGCGTCGGACCCCGACATGCGCGCGCGGTTCGAGCAGGAAGCCCGATCGCTCGCCGCCCTGTCTCATCCCAATATCCTCGCCATTCACGAGCTGGCGGTGTTCGAAGGGCTGCCGGTCGCGGTGATGGAGCTGCTCACCGGTGAGAACCTCCGCGCCCGGCTGTCGCGCGGCCCCCTGACCTGGCGCGACGCCGTCCCGATCGCGGCCGCGGTGGCCGACGGGCTGGCGGCGGCGCACGCGCGCGGCATCGTCCACCGCGATCTGAAGCCCGAGAACGTGTTCCTGACCGCGCACCAGCAGGTCAAGATCCTCGACTTCGGCCTGGCGCACCGGACTCTCGCGGTCGCCGCGAGCGACTCCCCCACGGTCGTCCAGACGCGTCCGGGGCTGATCCTCGGCACGATCGGCTACCTCGCGCCGGAGCAGATCCAGGGGCGCGCGCTCGACGGACGCACCGACATCTTCGCGCTCGGCTGCATGCTGTTCGAGATGGTGGCCCGGCGACGGCCGTTCGACGGCGCCACGCCGGAGGAGTCGCTGGCCGCCGCGCTGCGGGCGCCGATGCCGCCGCTCGAGCCGAGCGAACCGGCTCCGCCGGGGCTCGAGCGCATCCTGGCGCACTGCCTCGACAAGCGTCCCGAGCGGCGGTTCGCGTCCGCCGCCGACCTCGCGTCGGCCCTCCGCGCCCTGCTCCAGGACTCGGCCGGATCCCCGTCGGCGTTTCCGCCGCCCCGCCCGTCCGCACGCGAACTCGATCGCGGTGCTGCCGTTCTTCAACACCGGGCTCGACCCCAATGCCGAGTACCTGAGCGACGGCATCACCGAGAGCATCATCAACAACCACTGGAACCGCTGGACGCCGGAGGATTTCCAGAAGTCGGTCGCCTTCTTCGAACAGGCGGTCGCGGCCGACCCCGGCTACGCGCTGGCGCACTCCGGCGTCGCCCAGGCGCTCACGGCGCTCTCCTTCTATGGCCACGTGCCGCCCGACGAAGGCTTCCCACAGGCACGGGCCGCGGCGGAAAAGGCGATCTCGCTCGATCCGGATGTCGCCATGGCGTACGTCAGCCTGGCGCTGGTGCGGTTCTTCTTCGACTGGGACTGAAAGAAGGCCGAAGCTGCGTTCCGGCAAGGCCCTCGCCCTCGACCGCCACCTGGGCGCGGCAAACGCGTTCTACGCGCTGTTCCTGAACGCCGCCGGCCGCCACGAGGAGAGCCTCGAGGAGGCGACCCAGGGACAGCGTCTCGACCCGCTGTCGCTCATCATCAACACCGCGCGCACGTGGCCGCTGTTCGCGCTCGGACGCTACGAAGAGGCTCTGGCACAGGTGAAACAGGTCCTCGATCTGGACCCCGGGTTCCCCGAATCGCACTCGCAGCTCATCGGCATCTACGAAGAGCTGGGACGCTACGGCGACGCGGCCGCGGCGTTCGCGCGGCACCCGGCGATCGGCGGCCGGGCGGACATCGGCGCGCGCCTCGCCGAGGCGGTGCGCGCGGGGGGTGCCGAAGGCTACTGGCGAGCCAAGCTCGAGGTCATCGAGTCGACCGGCCCGGTCGTCTCGCCGTACCTGCGCGCCATCTGTCACGCCGCGCTCGGCGAGCAGGCGCAGGCGCTCGACGCCCTCGAGCGGGCGTGCGAGGAGCGATCGGGCTACATCCTGTTCGTGAAGACCGAGCCCCGGCTTCGCTCGCTCGCCGAGAATCCCCGGTTCCAGGCGCTGCTGCAGCGGGTGGGTTTTCCGTGATTCAGTCGGGCGGCGTGCCCGCCGGCCCGTTGGCGTAGGGTTTCAGCACCGCGTACAGCGTGCTCATAATCGGCGTCGGCACCCCGAGCGCCCGGCCCCGGCGCACGACCGAGCCCTGCAGCGCCTCCACCTCGGTGCGCTTCCCCTGGGAGAGGTCGATCAGCAGCGACGACCGCGTCGACGGCGCCAGCACGTCCATGTAGGCGACGACCCGGTCGTGCAGATCCGGGGCAACCGGCACGCCCTCGCCGAGCGCCACGAGCGTCACTTCCCGGACCGCGCCCAGGAACATCTCGCGCGCGTGCAGATCCGACCAGACGCCGCCGGCGGGCAACCGCGCCGCGCCCGTGAATCCGGCGAACGGCGCCAGGTAGACGAACTTCTCCCACAGCGGCACGCGAGCGTCCGGGACCGGCTCGGCCTGGATGTCGGCGCGGGTGAGCGCCTCCGCGATGAGCTGGACCCGCTCGGACAGCCGCGGGAGATCGCCGAATACCTCGCCGAGGACGATCCGGCGGTGCGTCCCGGTCTGAACCACGAGGCCAGGCCCTGCGAGCGCGGTCGCCACGTAGGTCGCGCCGCCGAGGACGGCGGGGCGTCCCACCACGCGCGCGATCTCTTCGACGCTGTCCACGCCGTTCTGCAGCGTCAGCACGACCGAGCGCTCGCCCACGAGCGGCGGCAGCAGCGGGAGCGCCGTGCCGTTGTCGTACGTCTTCACGGCCAGGACCACGACGTCGACCGGCCCGATGGCGGCCGGGTCGTCGGTGGCCTCGACCCGGACCTCGAAGTCCCCGAGCGGGCTCTCGACGCGCAGGCCGCCGTCGCGCATCGCCGCGAGGTGAGACCCGCGCGCCAGGAACGACACCCGGTGTCCGGCCCGCTGGAGCTTCGCGCCGTAGTAGCCGCCGACCGCGCCCGATCCGACGATGGCGAAGTGCATACGGATGGATCCTTGTCCGTGCTTGGTGCCTGGTGCCTGGTGCTTGGTGCGTGCCTCGTACTTGGTGCTTGGTCCGTACTTGGTGCTTGGTTCGTCCCTAGTCCTAGTGCGAGGTGCTGTCAGTGCATGCGCGAGGCACGAGGGACCAGGCCCGCACGAGGCACCAGGCACCAAGTCCGCACCTGGCACCCAGCACTAAGCACCAGGCACCTCGTGCTCGTACCGTTCCGTCCTCGTCCAGTACCAGTATGCCGGCAGGCCCAGGGCCAGGAGGCCGAGGCCGGCCAGCGACTCCACGGGGCGCTCGACCAGCGTGTTCAGCACGAACGCGGCCGACCCGCCGATGAAGAGGATCGGCACCACGGGGTAGCCACACGCGCGGTACGGCCGCGGGCGATCGGGCTGCGTCACCCGCAGCCTGAAGATCGCGATCCCGCCTGCCACGTTGAACAGGATCGACGCGAACATCACGTAGGTGAAGAGCTGCTCGTAGGTGCCCGACAGCGCGAGCAGCGACGACCAGATCGTGAGTCCGACGATGGCGACGTGCGGGGTGCGATAGACCGGGTGTACGACCCCGGCCGACCGGAAGAACACCCGGTCGCCCGACATCGCGAACAACAGCCGCGACCCGCCGAGAATCGCCGGCGCGTTGCAGCCGAACGTCGAGACCAGCACGGTGAGCGCGACGAACGTCGCGCCGCCCGGTCCGACGAGCGTCGTCGCGGCCAGCTCCGCGATGCGCACCACCCCTTGCATCTCGTCGATGCGGAGCGCGTACAGGTACGCCACGTTCACGGTCACGTAGATCGCGATCAGGGCCAGGATGCCGAACAGGAGCGCGAGCGGCAGCGTGCGCTGCGGGTTCTTGATCTCGCCGGACGCGTAGGTGATGAAGTACCACGCCTCGTAGGTCCACAGCACCGCGATCATGGCCACGCCGAACGAGGCGACCGGCCGGGCCAGGTCCGGCGGCACGACGGGGGTGAAGACCGGATCGACGCGCTGCACCAGCAGCGCCATCACCGGCAGCGCCGCCAGGCCGGCCACCTTGGCCACCGTGAGCGTCGCGTTCACCATGTTGCCGCTGCGGACGCCGACGTAGTTGATCGCCCCCAGCACCGTGATCGACGCGACCGCGACCACCTGCCCGGCCGACAGCGTCCAGGCGCCGCTGATCGGCAGCGGCACCGAGAGGATCACGCGGCTGGGTGACAGCGCCGGCACGAAGTAGCTGAGGTACTCCGCGAACCCCACCGCGACGGCCGCGATCCCGCCGCTCAGCACGACCAGCAACGCGGCCCACCCGTAGAGGAACCCCGTCAAGGGGCCGTACGCCTCGCGGAGAAAGACGTAGACGCCGCCGGAGCGGGGATACATCGCGCCCATCTCGGCGTAGGTCAGCCCACCCGTCAGCGCGAGCACGCCGCCGAGGGTCCAGGCCAACAGCAGCAGCGACGCCGACGGGATCGACGAGGCCATGATCCCGGTCGTCAGGAAGATGCCCGATCCGACCACGCTGCCGACGACGAACAGCGTCGCCGAGCCCAGGCCGAGGGCCCGGATCAGTTTGGCGTCTTGGTCTTGGGTGGCCGCGGGCGTCGTCATCGGCGGTCTCGGGTGGCGCGTTTTCTGGCCGAAATCTGGCGTTCCGGCCGATTGGGTTCCGCGACTCTACCACAGCCTGGGCCCGGGCCCTGGGACGTCGTCGGCCCGCGATGGCCACGGTTGGAGATCCCGCTTGCCTCCGCTTGCCTGGACGGTCCATCGCGGCCATAATCAACGGATTCCGTAGAGAAATCAGACGGTTCTGCCAAACCCGGGGTCATCTCGCGCCGCCGGTCCGGTGCGCACCCGCGCCGAGTGACCGAGTCGCCGGGACCAGGACCACGCGCGTTCCAGCGCTCTCGCGCATGATGACGGAGGCTTCATGTCCCTGCGGTTGCCCGGAAGTCCGTCCACCCGTCTCTTCCTCGGTGCCACGGTAGGCCTGGCCCTGGCGGCCACCATCGCGGTGACCACGCCCGCGGCCCAGGGCCGTGGCGGCGCTCCCGGTCAGCAGAAGAAGACCGCGCCGGTCGCCGCCGCCACCGGCCAGGGTCTGACGATCGGCCGCAACGTCAACATGGTCTCGGGCACGAAATGGCCAACGGGTGATCCGTACCTCCAGCGGCAGAACGAGCCCTCGATCGCCGCCTCGACCCGCAACCCCCTGCATCTGCTCTCCGGCGCGAACGACTACCGGACCGTCGACGTCCCGTTCGTGGACGGCGCGGACGAGACCGGCGACGCGTGGCTGGGGCTCTTCAAGTCGTTCGACGGCGGCCAGCGGTGGCAGAGCACGCTCGTCCCGGGCGGATATCCCGCGGGGCCAGACGCAGCTCTGCCGGATCGGGACTCCAGGCAGGCGCCCCGCCGACCCGCCGGTCGTGCAGCGCGTCCCGGCCGGCAACGCCTACGTGGCCTTCACGCGGATTCAGCGTGATGCCGCCGGCGGTGTCCGGCGGGCCGACATCATGCTCTCGGTGTCGAGCGACTGCGGCGCCACGTGGAGCCCGCCCATCCGGCTGAACGGCCAGGCCGACGCGATCAACCAGGGCGCTTCCATCGCCATCGATCCAGGCAACGGCCAGGTCTACGTGACCTGGCGACGCATCAGTCCGCTCGGCACCGAGGACGCGGACGGGTACCTGGTGGTGCGGTCGCCGAACTTCGGCAAGAAGTTCTCGAACCCCGGCGTGGCGCGGCGGTTTCCGCGCGGCAGGAAGGTCGGGTCAACGTCGAGCGGCCCTTCCCGTTTCAGGAGGTGCGAGAGGTCTTCCCCCTCGACGAAGGGCATCGTGATGTACTTGACGCCCCCGACCTCGCCGAGGTCGTGGATGCGCACGACGTTCTTGTGGGTGACCTGGCGCGCCAGCAGCAGCTCGCGCTTGAAGCGCCGCTCGATCTCCTGCGCCGCGTGCGGGTCGTTCATGACCTCGGGCCGGACGACCTTCAGCGCGACCACGACGCCCAGCTCCGCGTCCCACGCCTGGTACACGACACCCATGCCGCCGGCGCCGAGCACCTTCAGGATGCGGTAGCGCGTACCGAACGGCTCGCCCGGCGCGAGCGGACCGGTGTTCGCGCTCGACGCCCGGGGCGTGTCGGGCGAGGGCGACGGTGGCGGCGTGAGCTGGGTTTCAGCGGGATCTGAGGTCGAGACTCCCGGCCCTCCCGGCGAGGACCCGCCGGCCGGGCTCGCGCCCGGCTCTGCGACAGGGGCGCCGCAGTCCGGGCACCGGCCCCCAGGGGCCGGAGCGGTGCTGCCGCAAGCTGGACAAGGCATGCGAGATGCCGACTGAGTCGTAGGAGCCTCGAAACGCGCCATTATGCCCCGAAACCCTTGAGCGGGCAACGTTTGGACGTTTCGAGATGGCGGAGGAGCACGGACCGGGCGTCCCGGCTCGGCTCATCGCTCCCGCCACACGATCGTGGGCGCGATGACCCGTTCCACGCGGTAGCGTCCCTCGATGGCCGTCGGCCGAAGGAGCACGATGCCCGCGCGCTCGCCCACCGCCAGCCTGCGCGGGCTCGGGGCCTCGTCGGTCCAGGCCGGCGGGCTCACCTCCTGCCCCGGCTGCAGTACCCCTTCCCCGAAGAGCGGCGCGGCAACGAGCCCGGTCGCGTCGATCGTCTCCAGCGCGCCGAACGTGCGCAGGTCCCCCAGATCTTCGATCCGGAGCGACAGCTCGACCGCCGGCGCGCCGTCTTCGGCCGCCACGCTTCGCGTGGCGACCACCCCGATGTCGCCCGTAAAGGGCGACACGCCGGCGCCGTTGAGAATCGTCGCGTTCTGCACGAGCAGGAAGAACAGCCGGGACTCGTTCTCGGGGAGCGACTCGTAGCGGCCGGGATCCGCGTCGTGCACCCGGCCGGTGGCGAGCGCGTCGAGCGCCGACACGAGCGCCACGAAGTTGAGCCGCACGAGCGCGGGGTCGGGGTGCTCCGCCGACCACGGTCCGGTCTCGATGAGCACGACCGGCGTGCCCCATCTGGTGACGTTGTCGCCGAACGCCCGCACCTCGAACTCGTCGTCGTCGTACCGCCCGATCCGGCCTGGCGCCAGTGGCTCGATCGCGTCGCGGATGATGGCGCAGGTCTTCTTCGTCAGCAGCCGGGCGTCGTTGACGCTGCGCGCTTCGTCGTACGCGACCGACAGGAGCGAGATCGACGCCGGCTGCGGCGGACGGCCAACCGACGTGCGCCAGCTCTGGTTGTGCAGGTTGAAGCCGATCTGCGGCTCCAGGCGATCCCTGAGCGCCTTGAGCGCCCGTCCCTCCGGCGTCTGCAGCCTGAGCGCGTCGCGGTTGACGTCGATACTCTGGGCGTTGCGGCGCTCGAACCGCGCAGCACCGTCGGGATTCAGCATCGGCACGGCGTGAATGGTCAGCGCGTCGAGGACGCGCCGAGCCACCGGTTCGTCGCGATGACGACGGAAGTACTCGAAGAGGTCGAAGAGGGCGGACGTCGCCGACGGCTCGTCGCCGTGCATCTGCGACCACAGCAGCACCGGAAACGGCCCGGTCCCGAATTGCACGTGGTTGATCGATCGGCCCTCGATCGACTGGCCGATCTCCTCAACGCTGAAGAGATCCGGCGCGTCCTGCTCGAGCACCGACAGCCGCCGCACGACCTCCGCATGGTCCAGGAGCGGCGAGTGCAGGGGGGACACGCGCTCGGTGTTCCACCGCTCCGCCAGTTCCATCGGCAGCGGCGGCGCCGGCACCGCGCGCAGACGTGCAGCGGCGCAGCCGGTTGCAGAGAGCGACACTGCGAGGACGAGGACACGAGAGAACGGAGACCTGTATGACATGGACCGCACAATCGCCCAGGAGCGGTTTTCAACCCGAGGCTTCGTGTTCGCGCCTTCCCTGCCCTCCGTGTTCTCCGTGGTGAGACTACCCCCGTGGCTTCTCGGGCCAGGTCGCGTACGCGTACATCAGATCCACCATCGACTGCTCTGACTCGACGATGCCCGCGACCCGGTCGTTGCCGTCGACGACGATGTACTCGTCGTCAGCGTGGGCGCGCGACCCGTGACCGAGCGCGCCGCCGGCGGCCGGCAGCTGGAGCTTCCGCGTGAACTCCCACTGCGGCGAGCTGCCGGCGCTCCGCGGCCAGACCATCGGCTCGATCCCGTGCTCTTTGTACATGGCGAGCGTGGCCTGCACGACGGCCTCCTTCACCGAGGTCTGCGACCACTGGTCGCCGCCGCCCAGCCGACGCAGCTCGATGTCGGAGAAGCCGTGGCGGTCGAGGTGGACTCGCACCAGGTCCGCCTGCTTCCCGCTCTCCTGATTGGGCACCAGCCGCGAATCGATCTTCACGGTGGCCTTCTCGGGCAGGATCGTCGCGATGCCGGGGCCGGTGTATCCGCCCCAGATGCCGTCGATGTTGAACGTGGTGTCGAACATCAGGCGGTGCGCCGCCTCCAACGGCGTCCAGTCGTGCATGAACACCGTCATGTTCTCCCGCTCCGAGCCGAAGAGCCGGTCCTTGAAGCGGGTGGTCAGGACCTCCAGCATCTCCAGCTCCTCGCCCGTCGGCGGCCGGATGTCATCCTTGAAGCCGGCGATGAGGATCTCGTTCTTCGCCGGGTCGTACATCGACCTCAGCGCGTCGACGAGCCGCCAGACCGGACTGTCGAGCACGGCCTTCCGGCTCGAGTGGATCGGCATCTTCTGCGGACCGCGACCCCAGCGCGCGCCGTGCGCCTCGAGCTCCAGGTACATGATGCCCTTCGCCCCGAGCGACATCGACACGGAGCCGTCGGCCTGCTGCGACGGCCCGAGCTGCATCAGGCAGTTGGCCTTCGCCAGGCGGTCGCGCCACGGGTCGAGCACCGAGTGGAAATTCGGGCTCCCCTGCTCCTCGGCGCCGTCGCAGGTGAAGATCACGTTGACCGGCAGCTTGCCGTTCACCGCGATGATCGACTCCATCGCGTTCAGCACGAACCGGTTCGCCCCTTTGCTGTTGATGGCGCCGCGGGCGACGATGGCCTCGCGGAACGGCCCGAAGTTCTTCACTCGGTTGGCCGCCAGCGGCGGGCTGGACCACCGGCTCTCGTCGAAGGGCTGCGTGTCGTACATGAAGTAGACGACGATGGTCTTCGGCGCCCCGACGTCGTAATGGGCCAGCACGCCGGGCCATTCGGGCAACTCGGTCGGCACGAGCTGGATGTCCCGGCAGCCGAGCGCTCTGAAGGACTGCATCATCAGGTCCGCCATCTCCTTGACGCCCCTGTGCCAGGAGCTGATCGACGGCTGGCGGAGATCGCGCTGCACCTTGGCGATGTGCTCCTCGCGGTGCGAGGCGACGTAGTCGCGGGCCTTGCGGACCTCTGGCGAGCCCAGCACCGCGGCGACCTGCTGCGCCTCGGCACGGCCGAGGAAGTCGAAGGTCGAATACGCGGCGGCCGCGCCCACGGCTCCCTTGGCGGCCAGATCGATGAACTGCTTGCGCGTGAGCTCCATGACCATCCTCCTGTCCTGCACGAACCCCCCGGGCGTCGGGTCAGTAGCGCAGGCGAATCACGGTGGGCGGGGCGCCCGCACGGGGCGCCACCACGAACAGCGCGTCGTACTCGTCGTCTTCGATCGTCACCGTCTGCGTGGCGCCAAGGGCGTCGAGGATGGCCGGCACTGTGTTGGAGTGCCCGGCGACGACCACGACGTCATCCGGCCGGCTGTCGCGGATGCGGGCGACGAGGCCGGCCGTGTCCCTGGCGGGGACCTGTTGCACCGTCAGGCCCAGGCGCCGGGCGAGCGGGTCGACGGTCTGGTTCGTGCGCTGGTATTCGGTCGCGTAGAGCACCGTCACGCCGGCGTCGCCGAGCATCGCCGCGAGCCGCGCCGCGCGCGCCTCGCCGGCGGCCGACAGCAGCGGGTCGGTCGACGCCGTCATCGACGCCGCGCCCCCGTCCGCCCGTTCGGCGTGCCGGACGACGAAGACGGCTTTTTGCGCCGCTGCTGGGCTCGGCAGCGAGAGGACCACCAGAAGGAGCGCGCCGAGCCACCGGACGCGAGCATTGAACATGGTCAGCCTTTCGGGGCGCTCACTCGAGGCGCTTCAGCTCGATCTCGGCCGCGATGAAACCGAACGCGGGCCAGTAGTCGCTCTTCGTCGCCCGCTCGAAGTACTCCCGAGCCTTCTCCGGCCGGCCCTCGAGCAGGTGCCAGAGGCCGAGGCCGTAGCCCACCGTCGAGAGGTTGAGGGGGCTGGCATCCATCTGTTCCGCGACCTCCGCCTCCGAGCGAACGCCTTTGAACAGCAGCAGACGGTCCAGGTACGACGAGTTCTCCGTCACGTCGAGGTCAGGGACGATCTTGTCGAGGAGGGCCTTCGCCTCCGCCGCGCGGCCGGCGCGGCGCAGGCTGGGGTACTGCCATGCGTAACACGCGATGCGGTCGTCGTCTGAAGTCGAGGTGCGCACGCAGCCGTCGTAGGCGTCGGCGGCCTTTCCGAACTGGCCGTCGAGGTAGTACGCGAGCGCGAGGTGGTAGTAGATGCCGAAGTCGTCCTTCTTCATGGCTTCGGCTCTGGTGAGATCGGCGAGCGCGAGGTCGATCTTCCGGACGTTGATGTAGTTGTGTCCGCGGTAACGCAGGATCATCGGGTCGTCCGGGTCGAGACGATGCGCCTCGCCGTACGCGTTGAACGCCTCGTCGTAGCGGCGCAGGCGCGCGAGCGTGCGGCCGCGGCCGACGAAATAGTCGGCCTTCGAGGGATCCAGCCTGATCGCCTCGTCGTAGGCGGCGAGCGCATCGGGGTTCTCGTTCTTCTCGAAAAGCTGCGTCGCGCGCTCGTAGGCCTGGCGCGCCGCCGCGACGGCCTGCGCGTCGGGCGCCTGAACGCCCAGCGCGACCGACAGCGCGATCATCGTCAGCAGTTCCATGTCCGCCTCCAGGCATTGGATCGGCGCGGCCGTCCGGGCCGGCGCGCCGTTCAACGTGTTGACCCCAGTTGGTCAATACCGGTGTCAGTTCTTGGTTCTTGGTCCTTGGTCCTTGGTCCGTGCCCCGCTGCGGGCGGTCGCCGCTCCCTTCACCGGTGATGGCCGGAAGGGGAGCAACCGTGCGGGGATTCCGCACCCGGCACCACGCACAAAGAACCAGCCAAGCACCAAGAACCAATCACCAAGCACTGATCGCTTTCTGTTACATCGAGGCTATCTCCGTGCGGGCGCGGCCGCCACGAACAGGATCGCCCCGACCGCCAGCGCGCCGAGCCCCACGACCAGCTGCAGCGTGTTCGCCCCGGCGATGATCGCCAGCGACACGATAAAACCGATGACCGGCACGACCGGCCCGCCGGGGATCGTGAAGGAGGCAGGCCGCACCGTCCCGGCAAAGCGCGGGCGCCGCAGCACGAGCACCGACGCGCACGTGCCGGCGTAGACGACCAGACGCGCGATCGCGCTGCCGGCGGCCAGTGTCGCGAACGACCCGGTCAGCGCGAGCACCAGGGCGACGCCGGACGTGATCAGGATGGCGTTCGCCGGGGTGTGGTATCGCGGGTGGACCCGTCCGATGAACGGCGGCAGGTCTCCCTGCTCGCCGAGCGCGAACAGGCTGCGGGACCCCGACAGCGCCTGCCCGACGTTGTTGCCCGTCATCGAGATCGCCGCGCCCACGGTGAGCAGGAAGCCCCCCGCGGCGCCCATGAACAGCAACGCCGCGTCGGCGAGCGGCGTCCGCGACGCCGCCAGGTTCGGCAGCGTGCCGAGCGCCACCACCTGCACCGCCGTCATCACGGTCGTGACGATGACGATGGTCATGATGAGCGCGAATGGGATCATGCGCGCCGGATCGCGGGTCTCGCCGGCCGTCACCGGCACGACCTCGTACCCGCCGAACGCGAAGATCAGGTACAGCGCGCTCGCGGACGCCGTGGACCACGTCACGGTCCCGTCAGGCTTCAGCCACTCGACGTCGAGGAAGAAGGCGCCGACCAGGACGAACAGGCCCAGCGGCACGAGCTTGGCGATCGTGAACGTGTTGACGGCGAAGGCGCTCTGCCTGATCCCGATGACGTTGAGATAGCAGATGGCGGAGATCGCCGCGGTGATGAGCGCGGCGCGCGGTCCCCAGTTCACGAGCGCCGGAAAGTAGAAGCTCAGCGCGTCCGCGAGCCCGTTGATCACCGAAGCCCAGCTGGCCGCGCGGACGTACCACAGCATCCACCCGGTCTCGAAGCCCACGAACCGCCCGAACGCCGCGCGGATGAAGAGATACGGCCCGCCGGTCGCGTCGAAGCGGCTGCCGGCCTCGGCGAAGCAGAGCGCGATGACGAGCGACACCAGGCCCACCGCCGCCACGGCCCACGGGCTCCAGCCGCCGACGTTGGCGGCGACCAGCGCCGGCAGCAGGAACACGCCGCTGCCGATGACCTGATTGACGCCGATGGCGGTCAGGTCCCAGCGGCCGAGCGCACGAACGAGCGACGGCCTGTCGGCGGAAGACGGTTCACTCATATGGATAGACGAGGCGCCGGCGCGGCTCCGGCGCGAGTTGTATCATGAGCGGCGTTCCCGAGCCAGAGGAGTTTTACCCGTTGGGACCGTTCCTTCGCCCGCTGGTCTCACTGGCCCGGCGGCGTCGCGGTCTTGCGCGGCGGATTGAAAAACGGCGTGGGAACGACCGCCGCGCCGACGCGGTGGCGGACGGCGTCGACGGTGATCTCGAATTCCACCGACGAGCCCACCGCGCGGTGCTCCCGGGACACGGTCGCGAGCGCGATCAGCTTCTTGAGCAGCGGCGACCAGGTCGTCGAGGTCGCGCGGCCGATCTGGACGCCGTGGCTGTAGACCGGCACGGCCACGCGCGAGGTGACGGGCGCGACCGACGGCGGCAGGCCGCGCCGCTCGTAGATCGCCTCGACCTCGGGCCAGTCGACCTCGAGGCCGACGACCTGCCGGCGGGGACCCCGCGCACGTTCCTCGGCGAGCGCCGCCTGGCCGACGAACGACCGCTTGCCCTCGGACACGAGACGCCCCAGCCCCATTTCGAACGGCGTGTACAGCTGCGATGGGATCACCGCCTTCTTGCTGCTGAAGAAATCCACGTCGATGAGGAGCAGGCCCGCCTCGACACGCGCCACGTCGAGCGCCAGCAGCCCGGTCGGCCGCGCGTCGAACCCGCGACCGCCGTCGACGAGCGCATCCCAGACGCGCACCGCCTCCGCGGCCGGAATCCAGATCTCGTAGCCGAGGTCGCCCGTGTAGCCCGTGCGCGAGATGTCCACCGGCACACCCGCAATCGAGCCCAGGGTCACGCGGAAGTAGCGCAGGCCGTCGATGTCCGCCTCGGCGACCCGCCGCAGGATCGCGGCCGAGGTCGGGCCCTGCAGCGCAATCGCCGCCACCTGCTCGGTCACGTCCTCGATCGCCACGTCGAGCCCGCGCGCGTTCTGCGAGAGCCAGCGCAGGTTGGGATCCGCGGCGGTCCATCGGAAACGGTCCTCCGCCAGTTTCGAGACCGTCCCGTCGTCGATCACCTGGCCGCGTTCGTCGCACCAGGGCGTGTAGTAGACCTGGCCGACCTTCATCTTCGCGACGTCCCGGGTGATCACGCGATCGACCAGGCGCGCGGCGTCCCGGCCCGTCACCATGTACTTGAAGAGCGGGGAGACGTCGAGGAGCGCCGCGGCGTTACGGATGGCGTTGTATTCGTGGTCGTGGTGCGTCTCGTACACGCTGACGGCGTAGAAGCCGGACCACTCGCGAACGCTCAGACTCTCGCACAGGGCGAGGGTGCGGGAATGCAGCGGGGTGCCTACGGGCATACGCGCTCCGACTGTCGACTGGTGGCCGTCGACCCGTGAACGTGACAGCGGGAGCCCGCATTATAAGCGGGCGTGGCCCCCCCTGTCGTCCCGCCGCCGGCTGAGGTAGAATCCGCGCGACGTGCCGCTCAGGACTTCCGTTCCCCATCTCGTCGTCCACGGCCTCCTCGTCGGCAACGAGACGCGCGCCGCAGGACTGTAGCCCCGATCGGGATTTCCGGCTCCAGGCTCCCGGCTTCAGGCGCGGTCACGGCCATGCACGACGCGATCATCATCGGCGGCGGACACAACGGCCTGGTGAGCGCCGCCTATCTGGCGCGCGCGGGCCTGAAGGTCCTCGTGCTCGAGCGGCGCCACGTCCTCGGCGGCGCCGCCGTCACGGAGGAAGTGTTCCCCGGCTTCAAGTTCTCCGTCTGCTCCTACGTCGTCTCGCTGCTGCGCCCCGAGATCATCCGTGAGCTCGATCTGCCGCGCCACGGCCTCGAGATCCTGCCGCTCGACGGCACCTTCACGCCGATGCCGGATGGCGACTACCTCTGGCGGACGAACGACCACGCGCAGACCCGACGGGAAATCGGGCGGCACTCCCGGCTGGACGCCGAGGCCTACGACGAGTACGGCAAGGCCATGGTGGACATGGGCCGGTTCGTGAAGCCGACGCTGGGCATGACGCCGCCCGACCCGACGTCGCTCGCGCCGCGCGGCCTGCTGGACCTGCTGGCGCTCGGCCGGCGGTTCCACGGTCTGCCGGGCCGCGACCAGAACAGCCTGGTCCAGCTGATGACGATGAGCGCGGTGGATCTGCTGGACCAGTGGTTCGAGACCGACGTGCTCAAGGCGACGATGGCGGCGTCGGGCATCATCGGTACGTTTCTGGGCGTCCGATCGCCGGGCACGGCGTACGTGCTGCTTCACCACTACATGGGGGAGATCGACGGCGCGTTCCGGTCGTGGGGGCTCGCGAGGGGCGGCACGGGCGCGATCTCGAACGCGATCGCCGGCGCCGCGCGGGCGGCGGGCGCCGATATCCGGACGAACGCGCCGGTGGCGCAGGTGCTCGTCGAAGACGGGAGGGCGGTCGGCGTCGTGCTCGACAACGGCGACGAGCTGCGCGCGACGCTCGTGGCGTCGAGCGTGGACCCGCGGCTGACGTTCCTCGGCCTGGTCGGCGAGCGCCAGCTGCCCGGCGACTTCGTCGAGGCCATCCGCCGTTACAAGTTCCGCGGATCGTCCGGCAAGGTGAACCTCGCGCTCGACGCGCTGCCAGACTTGCGGTCGAAGCCCGGAGCCGGCCCGCACCTGCGTGGCGCGATCTCGATCTCACCGAGCGTGGACTACATGGAGCGCGCCTACGACGAGGCGAAGTACGGCCGCTACTCGCGTCGCCCGTACATCGACATCGTCCTGCCGAGCCTGACCGATCCGTCGGTGGCGCCGCCGGGCAAGCACGTGATGTCGTGCTTCGTGCAGTACGCGCCGTATCACTTGAGCGAGGGACGCTGGGACGAGTGCCGCGAGGCGTTCGGCGACACGGTGATCGACACGATCGCCGAGCACGCGCCGAACATCCGCGACATCATCCGGCACCGGCAGGTGGTGACCCCGCTCGACCTGGAGCGCGAGTTCGGCCTGAGCGAGGGCAACATCTTCCAGGGCGAGCTGACGCTCGAACAGCTCTTTTTCCTGAGGCCGGCTCCCGGGTGGGCGCAGTACCGCACACCCGTGCGGAACCTCTACCTGTGCGGCTCGGGCGCGCATCCGGGAGGGGGGATCATGGGCGCCCCGGGACGCAACGCGGCGATGGCGATGCTCAAGGAGGGGAGGAAGTAGGAGGCAGGAGGTAGGAGGTAGGAGGTAGGAGGTGAAGCGTGGCGAGAGAGCCTGCACGGACATTCGAGGATCTGGTCGTGTGGCAGAAGAGCCATCAGCTTGTGCTGCGCGTCTACCGGATCTCGGTGCAGTTTCCGAAGACGGAGCAGTACGGCCTGAGTTCCCAGATGCGAAGGGCGGCCGTGTCCGTGGCCGCCAATATTGCCGAGGCCTTCAAGAGGCGCGGTCGGCCCGACAAAGCGCGACTGATGAACGTCGCCCAGGGCTCGCTCGAGGAGTTGAGGTACTACTTCATCCTCTCGCGTGACTTGGAGTACTTGCCCAAAGGCGAAGACTGGAGCGAGCTTGAGGAGGTGTCCAGAATCCTGGGAGCATACACTCGGTCGCTCCTGAAACCCTCCTCTTCTCCTGACTCCTGACTCCTGACTCCTGACTCCTAGTCCCATGTCTTCGACCAACGTCATCGTAATCGGCGGCGGACACAACGGCCTCGTCACGGCCGCGTACCTCGCGAAGGCCGGGCGGGCGACGCTCGTGCTCGAGCGGCGCGATGAGGTGGGCGGCGCGGCCGTCACCGGTGAGATCGCGCCGGGCTTTCGCTCGTCCACGCTGGCCCACGCGGCCGGACCGTTGCGCCCGGCCATCGCCCGCGACCTCGGCCTGGCGGGTCACGGCCTCGAGCTGCTCGCGCCCGATCCCCCGGTCGTTGCGCTCGACCCGGACGGCCGCGCGCTCGCCTTCCATCGCGACCCCCACGTCACGGCTCGGGGCCTCGCGGAGCTGTCGGTGCGCGACGCGGCGCGTTATCCCGCGTTCGCCGACGTCCTCGCCACGCTTGGCGGCTTCCTTCGTCCGCTGCTGGACGAGGCGCCCCCGTCGATCGACAGGCCGGCCGGCCGGGATCTCTGGTCGCTGCTGAAGGCCGGCCGCCGGTTCCGCGCGCTCGGGCGTGAGAACGGCTTCCGGCTGCTGCGCTACATGCCGATGGGCGTGGCGGACCTCGTGGACGAATGGCTCGAGACCGGGCTGGCCCGCGCGGCCGTGGCCGCGCGGGGGATTGCCGGCACCGCGCTCGGGCCGCGCGCCGCGGGCACGGGCGCGAACCTGCTGCTCGCGGCGGCCGCCGATCCGGCGCCGGCCGGCGGCGCCAGCTTCGTGCGCGGCGGGCTCGGCGCGCTGACCGCCGCGCTGGCCGCCGCCGCGCGGGCGGCGGGCGCAAAGATCCGCACCGGCGCCGAGGTCGCCCGCGTGCTCGTGCGCGACGGGCGCGCAGCCGGCGTCATCCTGGCGACCGGCGAGGAGATCCCGGCCGCGGCCGTGGTGTCGAACGCCGACCCCGTGCGCACGCTGCTCGGCCTCGTCGATCCCGACGCGCTGGAACCCGAGTTCGCCGAGCGCGTGCGCCACTACCGCGCGCACGGCGCCGCGGCGAAGGTCAACCTGGCGCTCGACCGCCTGCCCACGTTTACGGCGCTCGCGCGGCACGAGCGCCCGGAGGCGTGGCTGGCGGGACGCCTGCACATCGGGCCGGACCTCGACTACCTCGAGCGCGCGGCGGACGCCGCGAAGTACGGCGAGTGCTCGGCCGAGCCGTACCTGGATGTCGCCATCCCGTCGATCGCCGACCCGTCGCTCGCGCCGCCCGGCCGGCACGTCGTGTCGGTGTACGTGCAGTTCACGCCCTATCGGCTGCGCGGCCGCGAGTGGGCGGCGGAGCGGGACGCTCTCGCCGACCTCGTGGTGCGCACGCTGGCCCGCTACGCGCCCGATTTGCCGGACCTCGTGCTGGCCCGGCAGATCATCACGCCCGCCGACCTCGAAACGGAATACGGACTGACCGGCGGGCACGTCCTGCACGGCGACCCGGCGCTCGATCAGCTCTTCGTGTCGCGCCCGCTCTTCGGCTGGGCCCGCTACCGGACGCCGATCGAGGGCCTCTACCTCTGCGGCGCCGGCACGCACCCCGGCGGCGGGGTCACCGGCGCCCCCGGCGCGAACGCCGCGCGGGAGATCCTGCGCGATCTGCGCGCGAGGCGACGAAGTCCAAGCACGCCGCACACGAAGACACGCCGCGTGACATAAAATGACCCGCGTGAAACGCCAGCTCCTCCGACTCGTCGGCCCCCTGCTCGGCGCGGCCACGGCCATCCTGCTCGTCGTGGCCAGCCGGCCCACCGACTCGAGCGCGATCTTCGGCTTCTCGGCCGCCAGGACCGCGGCGCAGCACGAGGCCGAGCGGCAGTTCCTCGCGCTGCCCGACGCCGACCGGATCCGCGAGGCGCACCGGTACCTCGCCGATGAGCCACACCTGGCTGGCTCGCCGCGCGATCGCGAGCTGGCCGAGTGGACGCGCGACCGGTGGCGCGAGTACGGTCTCGAGGACATCGAGATCGTCGAACACGAAACGCTGCTGCCCTACGGGGAAGAGACCAGCGTCGAGATGACCGCGCCGCGCGCCGTGCGCGCGACGATGCGCGAAGAGCCGGTGCCGGGGGATCCCTACAGCGCGAGAGCGGACGTCGGCATTCCCTACCACGCCTATTCGGCCTCCGGCGAGGTCGAAGCGGAGGTGGTCTACGCCGGCAGCGGCAACCCCGAGGACTACGACTGGCTGGCGTCGCGCGGCATCGACGTCGCCGGGAAGATCGCGATCGTCCGCTATTCGCTCCCGTACAGCTACCGCGGCTTCAAGGCACTGACGGCCCAGCAGCGGGGCGCCGCCGCCATTCTCATCTACTCCGACCCTGCGGAAGACGGCGCCGCGAAGGGCGCCGTGTACCCGGACGGCCCCTGGGGCAACGAGAGCCACATCCAGCGCGGCGCGATCGTCTACGACTTCATGGTGCCCGGCGATCCGCTGACGCCGGGCTGGGCGTCGCTGCCGGGCGCGCCGCGGATCCCGGCGGCCGAGGCGGCGTCGCTGCCCGCCATCATCAGCGCGCCGCTCTCGGCGCGCGACGCGCGCCCGATCCTCGAGTCGCTGGGCGGGCCCGAGACGCCGCCCCGGTGGCAGGGCGGCCTCGGGTTCACCTACCACGCCGGTCCCGGCGCGACCGTGCGGGTGCGGGTTCGCAACGACGATCGGGTACGCCCGATCTGGACCGTGGTCGGGCGGATCCGCGGCGTCGATCGGCCCGACGAGGTCGTCGTCGTCGGCAACCATCGTGACGCTTGGATCTACGGCGGCGTGGACCCGTCGAGCGGATCGGCCGCGCTGATGGAGCTGGCGCGTACGCTGGGGACGCTCGCGCGCGAGGGCGTCCGGCCGCGCCGGACGATCCTCTTCGCGAGCTGGGACGCCGAGGAGTTCACGCTCACCTCGTCGACCGAGTGGGGGGAGCAGAACGAAGCGTGGCTGCGCGAGCAGGGGATTGCGTACCTCAACGTCGACAGCGCCGCGACCGGACCCGCGCTCCAGATCTCCGCCGTCCCGTCGCTCAACACGCTGTTCGCCGAAGCGGCGCGCGTCGTGCCGGACCCGTCCACGGGACGGCCCCTCGCGGCGGCATGGCGCCGTCGCATCGCGGCCGAGCGCGGCGTCGAGCACGACGATCGGGATCTCGTGAACAACCGGCTGGGCAGCGGGTCGGACTACACCGTGTTCTTGAACTTCATCGGGATGCCGATCGCCGACCTGTCGTTCGACGGCCCGTACGGCGTCTACCACTCGATTTACGACAACCACCACTGGGTGTCGCGGATCGGCGACCCCGAATTCCGCTACCACGTGGCGCTCGTGCAGCTCTGGGGCGTTGCCGCGATGCGGCTCGCCAACGCGGATGTGCCGCCGCTCGACGTACGCGCGTACGCCGACCGCGTACGTGACTACCTGGACGAGGTGGATCGGCGATGGCTCGCGTCGCGTCCAGGGTCCGACGGCGAACGGTCGCCGGAGCTGGCCGAGGCCTGGGACGCCTCCGCCCGGCTCGCAACAGCCGCCGCGCGCGCGTCGGCCGACATGGCGCGGGCACTGCGATCGGGAGACCCGGAGGCCATCGAGGCGGTCGGACTCCGCGTGCGGTCGCTGGAGCGCGCGCTCCTGGACCCCGACGGCATTCCGGGCCGGCCCTGGTACCGGCATCAGGTCTACGCGCCCAAGTACACGTATGCCCCCGAACTGCTGCCCGGGATCGCCGCCGCCATGGAAACGCGGGATCCCGAGGCCGTACGCCGCCAGGCCCTGAAGCTCGCCGCCGCGCTCGATCGCGCGGCCGCCGCCGTCGACGGCCCCGCCAGGTCCGGCGGGTAACTGTGATCGCGGACACGCCGCGCGCAGCGCACGGCCGGAGGATCGTGACGCGGCGATGACCAGGAGAGACACAGGTCGTGGCACGAGTCGTCGCACCAGTGGCACAGGTCTTCAGACCTGTGCCTGTGCCGCAGTCTCGCTGGCGACGGGTGTCCTGTCCGTCACTGGCGTCCGCACGCAGGCGACCGACCTGACGGCGGACGACTTCGCGCTGACGGTCGACGGCAGGCCCAGGCGGCTCGTCTCGGCGCAGTTCATCGCGCAGGCCCGGCAGTTCGAGCGGCCGGCGCCGAAGGACGAGATCTTCAGCCTGGTGCTCGACCGGATGATCGCGCGGGAGTGCGTGAGCCTGCGGCCGCCTACGCCGGCGCCGGCGGCCCGCAGGACGCGCTCGTCGACGAGTGGCTGAAGGACCTGCAGGGCGCGCGGAAGTAGGTCGGCGATTCGTGCGAGAATGGCGGGATGCTGTTCGCGGCGTTGAGCGGCGTCGTGGCCGGCTTCGTGCACGTGCTGTCCGGACCTGACCACCTGGCCGCCGTGGCACCGCTCGCCGCCGACAGCGGCCGCCGCCACTGGCTGACCGGCCTCGACTGGGGCGTGGGCCACACCGGCGGCGTCCTCCTCGTCGGCCTGCTCGCGCTCCTCCTGCGCGAGCTCATTCCCGTCGACGCCATCTCGTCCTGGGGCGAGCGCCTCGTCGGCGTCGTGCTGATCGGGATCGGGATCTGGGGTGTCCGGCGCGCGCTGGGTCTCAGCGTGCACGTCCACGAGCACGCGCACGACGGCATGCGCCACGAGCACGTGCACGTCCACGCGGGCGATGCCGGCCACGCGCACGCGCCCGGCCAGGCGCTCCCCCACTCGCACACGCATGCGGCCTTCGGCATCGGCGTGCTGCACGGCCTGGCCGGCAGCTCGCACCTGCTCGGCATCCTGCCGGCGCTCGCGTTCGTGACGCGCGCCGAATCGGTCGCCTATCTCGGCGCGTTCGGCGTCGCGACGGTAGCCGCCATGACCGCGTTCGCCGCCGGGATCGGGCGCATCGCCGCGCGGGCGAGATCGGGCGGCGCCGGGTTCTACCGGAGCCTGCTGTACGGCTGTTCCGGCGCCGCGATCGTCGTGGGCGGCGTGTGGTTGTTTGCGTGACCCGGTCCGCCTGAAGGCGGACACGACGACGGTCGCGCGCGACGACTGGTGCGCGCGACGCCGGTCACGCGTGAGTCAGGGGTTGTAGATCAGGCCGCCGCGGCGCACGTACCCGCGCAACACGTCCACGGCCTCCGCCCGGAGGACGTCCCGCACGATCGTCACGCCCCGCCGCTCGAGATGCGACCAGGACCCGGCAAAGACCGGCCCCTCGTCGAACCCGATTCCCTGCACGTCTTCGGTGCGGGCGGCGCAGGCCAGCCGCCGCACGCCGCTCCAGAGCACGGCGCCCAGGCACATCGCGCACGGCGCGCTCGAGGTCACCAGCTCGTAATCGGGCCTGCCGGGACCTCCGAGCGCGTACGACCCCACGGCGGCCTCGGCGAGCATGATCGCGACCACCTCGGCGTGCAGCACCGAGTTGGCCTCAAGCTCGACGAGGTTCACGCCCGCCGAGACGATGGCACCCGTGCCGGGCTCGAAGATCGCCGCGGCAAATGGACCTCCGGTGGCCCGCTCCACCTGCTCGCGCGACAGCTCGACGACGAAACGCATGCGGTCGTCGAGCGCGGCCATCGGCGCCACCGAGGCGAGACGCGCCGACAGCCAGTGCGGCAGCGAAAAGACGATCCGACCCGGCGGCTGGCTCATGTTGTCGGGCCGGTCAGCGGCCCACCTCGCCGCCGGTTCCCATGCCGCCGCCCTGGCGCCGCAGGCCGCGCCCGGGTCGCGTGCCGGTTGGGCGGCCACCGTCGAGCACGAGCGTGCCGTTGACGATCACGTGCTGGACGCCGACCGGCATCTGATCCGGATCCTGCTTGGTCCCACGGTCCGCGATGGTGCCCGCGTCGAACACGACCACGTCGGCCTTGCGGCCCGGCGCGAGCCGGCCCCGGTCCTCGAGCCCGAGCTGATCGGCCGAGCGGCCGGTCATCTTCGCCACCGCCGCTTCGAGCGAGAGCACCTGGCCTTCGCGCACGTAGCGACCGAGCACGCGCGGGAACGACCCGTAACCTCGAGGGTGCTGCCCGGCGATGCTGCCGTCCGAGCAGATGAGCACCTGCGGATGCGCGACGAACGTGGCGAGGTCCTCCTCGTCCATCGACGTGCCGATAATGCCGATCCCGGGACCGGCTTCGCGGATCATCTCGATCACGGCGGTGACCGCATCCTGTCCGCGCAGCCGTGCGATCTCCTCGAGCGTGCGCCCGTTGTACGTCGGGTCAGGCCGGTAGCCGGTGACGAGCACGTTCGCGGCGCCGCCGATGTCCGCGAGGCCCGACGTCCACATCTCGCGGTTCTCGAAGTCACGCTCGGGGATCAACACGTACATGGCCGACTGCCAGTAGGTGTAGGGGTACCAATCGGCCATGACCGTCAGGCCCTCGCGGCGCGCGTCCTCGAGGATCTTCAGACCCTCGACCGCCTTGCCCCACACCGATTTCACCGCGAGCTTGATATGGGAGATCTCGACGCGGACGCCCGCGCGGCGGCCCACGTCGATCGCCTCGCGCCAGGCCGCGAACGCCTCGTGCTCCTCGTCGCGCACGTGGCTCGAGTAGAAGCCGCCGTAGCGGGCCACCACGCGGGCCAGCGCGACCATTTCCTCCGGCTGCGCGTAGAAGCCGGGGTCGTACTCCAGACCGCTCGACAGTCCGAGCGCCCCGTCCAGCATCGCCCGCTCTACCAGCGCCGCCATCGTCTCGATCTCGGCGGGGGTGGCCGCGCGCCCGAAATCGCCGCCGAGTACGACGCTGCGGACCGCGCCCGCGCCCACCGACGTGGCGTAGTTGATCGCCGGACGCGCCCGCTCGATGCCGTCGAAGAAGTCGGAGATCGGCAGGTCGCTCGACCCGTCCTGCCCGACGACCGCCGTCGTGATGCCCTGGCGCACCTGGCTCTCGGCGTCAGGCCGGGCGTTCAGCTCCCGCGACGCGTGGCTGTGCATGTCGATGAACCCGGGCGCGACGACGAGCCCCGTTGCGTCGACCACGCGCTCACCGGGCCGCGGCTCGAGCCGGGCCGCGATCTCGACGATCGTGTCCCCCTCGATCCGCAGATCCGCACGCCGCCCGGGCGCCCCCGTGCCGTCGATGACCGTGCCGCCCGACACGAGCAGCGACGTCGCCGGCGCGCCCTGCCCGGCAAGCCCGACCGACAGCACCAGCGTCGCGACGGCGAACCCCGCCAGCCGCAGGAAACCAAGCAAGGAGGATCTCTCGGTCATCGCACTTCCTCTCGAAATCGCGCGCTCCATCATAGCGCGCGCGGCACGATCGCGGAACGGACCCTGACCCGCTTTGCGCGCCCTGTCGTGCGCCTGTTTCCTGCCCTCCGCGCCCTCCGCGGTGCGCCTGTTTCCTGCCCTCCGCGCCCTCCGCGGTGCGCCTGTTTCCTGCCCTCCGCGCCCTCCGCGGTAGATCCCTCCGCGCTCTCCTCAGCGTCAGTCTCACTAAACCCCCGGCCGTCCCCCCGGGTCTAACCCCGCAGACCCTCGACACCGCGCGGCGGAGGGCCACAACGGCCCTGTGGAGCACGACATGGCTGTGCACGTCCTGAATCGCCTGGGCCTCGGCCCGCGGCCGGGCGACGTCGAACGAGTCCACCGGCTGGGATCACCACGTCAACGAAGGCGACGCCAGCGGACAGATCGCGAACCGTCTCGATGACTTCGGCCGCGGCATCGCCGCGCTCGCCACCGACCTCGGCGATCGGCTGGCGGACGTCGTCGTGCTCACCATGTCGGAATTCGGCCACGCGGTCGCCGAGAACGGCAACCGCGGCACGGACCACGGTCACGGCACGGCGATGCTGGTCGCCGGCGGCGGCGTGCGTGGCGGCCGGGTGTACGGCCGGTGGCCCGGCCTCGAACCGGAACAGCGGTACGAGGGCCGGGACCTGGCCGTCACCACCGACTTCCGGGTGGTGTTCTCTGAGGTCGCAGGACGGCACCTCGGCGTGCAGGACGCCGGCGCGGTGTTCCCGGGCTTCTCGGTCGATTCGTCGAGGCCGCTGGGGTTCCTGAGGTAGGTACGTCTCTTGCTGTATGAGCGGCCTTGGGTTGAGCCCATCCGGGGCGCGACGAGGCCGGTGCCGGAGCGGGCCGCGCCGTTTTCAGCCCAGAAAGGGACGATGATGCCGACCTTCAGCGGGCAGTACTGGACAAAGGCCGTATGGGGTTCGACACACCAATTCTGAATCTGCGCCGACAAGACCTGTAATCTCTCCCTGCCCCCGCCAGGCTGCGCTCGCCAGCGCCCAGGTCCGCTAAGTCCAACAATAATCAGCCGGGTCCGTGATCGGTCCCCTCGAGGTCGTCGTCCGGCCGGGTCCTTGCTCAGCCCCCTGGCACGGAGGACGAGATGCGCAACAAGTTGCTTGTGTCGATGGCACTCACGCTGGCGCTGGCCGTGGGATGGCCGGCCGAAGTGTCCGCGCAGGGCAATCAGAACGCACCAGGATTGAGATACCCGGTCATCCACCGCGTGCAGGTGGACTCCTCGACGGGGACGTTCCGGATCGAGGGGACGAACCTGGATCCCAACCCGACCGTTCAGCTCGACCTCGAAACCGTGCGCGTCCTGGCGGCGGAACCGTCGATGATCGTCGCCGAGTTGACGCAGAACCTGCTGCCTGGAACCTACAGCGTGTCGGTGACGCCGGACCGACGGCACACGATGACCGCCTGGTTCCTCGTCACGATTGGCGCCCAGGGACCCGCCGGCCCCGATGGCCCTGCGGGGCCGCCCGGCGAGACCGGGCCTGAAGGGCCGATGGGCCCGATCGGCCCGGCCGGACCCCCCGGACCCGCCGGTGATCCCGGTCCGAGCGGCGTGGTGGAGAGCCAGTACGCGAGCGGCGGCGGCCTACCGACGCCGTCGGCGATAAACCAGTTCCTG
>Ga0326597_10002311_pt1 | contig 28606 bp, 25 predicted proteins | sample RVTome_12_FD_203789 | JGI IMG/M metagenome (GOLD analysis project Ga0326597, IMG submission 203789) | Soil microbial communities from uranium-contaminated site in the Upper Colorado River Basin, Wyoming, United States - RVT100D185 | ecosystem: Environmental > Terrestrial > Soil > Contaminated >... | reverse complement strand
GAGCCCATCGGCGGGATCTTCCGGGCGGTGCATACCATCAAGGGGATGGCGGCCACCATGGGATACGCGTCGGTGGCGGACCTGGCGCACCGCATGGAGAGCCTGCTGGACGGCTTGCGGCGCACCGAACGGTCGCCCTCGGGCGAGACCCTGGATCTCCTGTTCCGCACCACGGACGCGCTGGAAGCGGGCGTGAACGCCGCGGTGGCGGGACGGGAAGCCGCCGCCCCGGCCGACCTGGGGTCGGCGCTTCAGCGAGCAGCCGCGGAGTTCCAGCCGGCGCGCCGCTCCGGGCGGTCGCGCGCGCGGGACGTCGCCACTCGGCCGGAACCGGCCGGTGTCGCGGCGGGGATCGCCGTGCGCGTGACGCTCAACCCCGACGCCGCGCTCAAGGGGCCCCGCGCCCTCGTGGTACTGGCCCGGGCGCGCGAGCTGGGCGCGGTGGACGCGATCCAGCCCACGCCGGCGGCGTTCGAGCAGGACGACTTTGACGGGGAGCTGCGTTTCCGCCTGGACACGCCGGCCTCGGCGGAGGCGATCGAGGCCAAGCTGCGCGACGCCGGAGATGTGGCCCGGGTCACGGTTGGCGCGGCGGCCGAGGTGGAACGACGGGTGGAGCCCGGGACGGGAGCGCGCCACGTGCGGGTGGACCTGCGGCGGCTCGACGGCCTGATGAATCTCATTGGCGAGCTGGTCACCGCCCGCGGGCATCTCCTGGAGGTCGCGTCGCGGCAGGCCGACGCCGCGCTGGAGGAGGTGAGCGGGCGGGTCTCGCAGCTCACCACCCAGCTGCAGGACGAGATCCTGCAGGCGCGCATGACGCCCGTGTGGCAGGTGTTCGATCGGTTCCCGCGGCTGGTGCGTGACCTGGCGCGCCGCCTCGGCAAGCAGGTCGAGTTCGTGATTGAAGGGAAAGACATCGAGCTGGACCGGGCGCTGCTCGACGAGATCAGCGATCCCCTGGTCCATCTGCTGCGGAACGCGGTGGATCACGGCCTGGAAGCGCCGGCGGAGCGGCTCGCGGCCGGCAAGCCGGCGATGGGCCGGGTCACGCTGGCGGCTGCCCGGGAACGCGATACCGTGGCGGTGCGCGTCGCCGACGACGGACGGGGGATTGATCGGGCGCGCGTGCTCCGCGCCGCCCGGGACCGGGGGCTGATCGACGCCCAGGCGGAGCTCTCGGGCGAAGATGCTTTGATTCGGGTCCTCGCCCGGCCCGGCTTCAGCACCGCCGCCCAGGTGTCCGACGTCAGCGGGCGCGGGGTGGGTATTGACGTCGTGGTGACCAAGGTGCGTGCCCTGGGTGGGGCCGTCGAGCTGCGCACGGCTCCCGGCCTGGGCTCCACCTTCACGCTGCGACTCCCCACCAGCCTCGCGATTGTCCGGGCGCTGGTGACTCGGGTGGGCGAGGAACGCTACGCCGTCCCCCTCACGCACGTGGCGGAGATGGTGGATCTCGATCCGCGGAAGGTGACCACGCTGGAGGGCCGCGACGCGCTCGCGTTTCACGATCGGTTGATCCCGCTGGTGCACCTGCGGCGGGTGTTGCAGATCCACGGGGAACCACCCACGCGGCGGTCGGTGGTGGTGGTGGGCGTGGGCGAGCGCTACTCCGGCCTGGTGGTGGATGCGATGCTGGGACAGCAGGAGATCATGGTCCGGCCGTTCGCGCCGCCGGCGGGCACGCTGCCCATCTTCACCGGCGCCACGATCCTCGGCGACGGGGCGCCGGTCTTGATCCTGGACGCGGGCGGGCTGGTCTAGCGCCGGGCTGGATGGCCGTCGCGTATTTCACCGCGGAGAACGCAGAGGGCGCAGCGATGGGGCGGTGAAACGCGCAGAGATCTCGGGCTTGGCCGATGTGGTGGCCTGGAGAGACGGATGGACGATGTGCGGGATTTGAAAGAGCTGCAGCTCGATGCGCTGCGTGAAGTCGCCAACATCGGCGGGGGGCACGCGGCCACGGCGCTGTCGCAGATGACCAACCGGCGCATCATGATCAGTGTGCCCAAGATCTTCGTCTCCCACCTCGACGAAGTCTCGGCCCAGTTGTTCGACCCCGGCGTGCCGGTCGCGGGCGTACTCATGCACATGATGGGCGATCTCACCGGCCGAACGCTGTTGCTGGTGCCGGAGACCAACGCCACCGTGCTGTGCGACCTGCTGCTGAGCCGGACGGTGGGCACCACCAAGCAGCTCGGCGTGCTGGAGCAGTCGGCCCTCAAGGAGGCGGGCAACATCCTGGGGGCCGCGTACATGAACGCCCTGTCGGATTTCATGAAGATGATGCTCCTGCCCTCGGTGCCGAGCCTGGTGATCGACACCGCCGCCGCCGTGGTGAGCAGCGCCTACCTCAACTTCGGGCGAGAGCGCGACTACGTCTTCTGCATCGAGACGCGGTTTGAGTTCGACCAAGCAGGACGCATCCTTCCGGGGTACTTCTTGCTGCTACCCGATTTGGTGTCTCTCCGAGCCATCCTCGACGCCATCGGCCTGGCCTGAGCCATGGCGGCTCCGGTCCTTTCGGAACGGGACCTGTCGGTCCTCCGCTCGTTCGCCCGGCGCATCGACCCGTCGGACGCCGGCGCGCACAACAACCTGGGCGTCCTGTATTTCCAAAAGGGCCTGATCGACGACGCGATGAGCGCGTTCACGCGCGCCCTCGAGCTCGATCCCAAGATGCAGGTGGCGCAGCGCAACCTGGAGATCGCCTACCACAAGACCGGGTACTACGACCGGCGGGTAGCCGAGCTGACGGAGCGGCTGCGGGTCCGCTCGGACGACCGCGACGCCCGCTGGGAATTGGGCCGGACGTACGCCTCGCTGGGGCAGCCGGACCTGGCGATCCAGGAGTTCCAGGCGCTCCTGGCCAAGGCCCCCGACGACGTCGCCGTGCTCATCCAGCTCGGGTTGGCCGAAAAGCACCGGGGCCGGCTGGAAGAGGCCACCGAGTGGTTGACCCGCGCGCTGGAGCGGGATCCCCAGAGCAGCGTGATTCACTTTTACATCGGCGAGACCTGCTACAACCGGGGCCTCAACAAGGAGGCGCTGGAGGCGCTCACCCGCGCCACCGAGATCAACCCGGACCACGCCGACGCCCATTATCTGCTGGCGTTCGTGCTGGGCGACCTGGGAAGGCACGAAGAAGCGCGGGCGGCGAGCAAGCGCGCCATTCAGCTGAACCCCAGCTTCGCGCGCGCCCAGACCAACCTCTCGCTGGACAAGACCCCCGCGGCCGCCACCGACCGTCCGGAGGCGCCGGTACCGGAGGTGGCGCCGGGCGGCGCGCTGGCCCACTACAACCTGGGCCTCGCGTTTCGTCAGAAGGGCTACTACCTCGAAGCCCTCCGGGAATACCGCACCGCGCTTGATGCCGGCGAAGACCGCCGCCTGGTGCTCCAGGCGGTCGCCGAAGTCCACCTGCTCCGGCGCGATTACCCGGTGGCGCTCGAGCTGTACGAACGCCTGCTCGAGGAAACGCCCGACGCGCCCAAGCTATGGAACGAGCGCGGCGTGGTGCTGCATCAGCTGGGCCGGCTGCCGGAAGCCCTGGAGTCCTACGGGCACGCGGTGGAGCACGGGCCCGGCTACGCCCTGGCGCTGAACAACCTGGCCGTCGCTCATGCGGTGCAGGGCCGCTACGAGGAGGCGGTGGATACGCTGCGGGATGCGCTGTCCAGCCAACCGTTCCTGGTGGTCCCCGGTATCAATCTAGGGCTGCTGCTGTTTCGTTCCGCCAAGGTGCAGCTCGCGCTCCAAGCGTTTCGCAAGGTGCTGGAGCTGGATCCCGCCTGTGCGCCGGCTTGGAACGGCCTCGGCCTCATCCTCAACGAGCTGGGCCGGGTGGCCGACGGCCGCAACGCCTTCGCCCGGGCAGTGGAGGCCGATCCCGAAGCCGCGGAGGGCCACTACAATCTGAGCTTTGCCCTCTCCGCGCTGGGCGACTACGACGGGGCGCTCCGGGAAGTCACGCGCGCGCAGGGAATCGATCCGTACTACACGCCGCAGAAATTCCAGCTGCTGATCGACCTGCAGTACGAGTCGCCCACCATCGCGGTCGTCCCGGAGATCTCGGGAGACGTCACCACCGAGCTGGCGCCTCAGGCGCTCAAGATCGAGCAGGGCGCGGTGGATCAGTTGTTCCGCGGGCTCGAGCCCCGCTCGCCCGGCACCCGTCGATCCATCGCGGTCGAGGATCCGTTCGCGCTGGCGCGAGAATACCTGAGCAAGGGGCTGCTGGAGCTGGCCGCGGCCGAGACCAGCCGGGCCGTGAACCGTGGCGCCGACCAGGTCGAGGGTCACGTGCTGGCCGGCGAGATCTTCGCGCGGCGGGGGCTGCACGGGGAGGCACTGGAGCGGTTCCGGGCCGCGCGCGCCGAGCAGCCGGAACGGCGCGAGGCCCGCTTCGGTGAGGTTCGCGCCCTGCTGGCGTTGGGCCGCGGGTCGGAGGCGGTGCAGGACGCGGAAGGGCTGGCGCAGGAGACGCCCGGCGATGTGGACCTGCAGATGGCGCTGGCCTCGAGCCGCCTGGCCGCCGGGAACCCGGCCGGCGCGCTGGATGCCCTGCGGCTCGCCCGCGAACGCGCGCCGCAGCGAGCGGACATCCTGAAGCTCGAGGGGGACATCGCGCTGAGCCTGGGCAATACGCAGGGCGCCCTGGACGCGTACACCGCGGCCCTCGGGCTGGATCCGCGCTACGTGCAGGTGTACGTGGACGTCGGCCGGACCCACGAAGTGCGGGGCGACCTCCGGGCCGCGGAGGCGAGCTTCCGGTCGGCGCTCGACATCCTCCCCACCCATGCCGAGGGGGTGTTGGCGCTGGCCACCCTGTACCGCCGCACCGGATCGCCCCGCGGCGCGGTGAACCTGCTGGTGGATTACCTGACCACCGACGCGTCCGACGTGCAGGCCCTCCTGGCGCTGGGCCGCGCGTTGCTGGAGGACAATCGGCTGGATGCCGCGCTGGAGGTCCTGCGCCGGGTGCTCGCCTTCGACGACCAGCACAGCGGCGCGATGTTCTTCGCGGGCGTGGTGCTGGCCCAGCTCAAACGCTATCGCGAGGCGGTGAGCATGTGGGAACGGGTCATCGCGGTGGATCCCGGCGGCCCGTTCGCGCAGGAAGCGCGCAAGCACGCCCGCACCGCGCTCGACCTGCAGCACATTTTCCGGAGCGAAGCGGCGTAGGCTATGGCGATCGAGGGCCCGCTCAAGGAGCTCGGGATCCACGACGTCTTCCAGCTGCTCGACGTGAGCCGGAAGACGGGGGTGCTGCGCATCACGTCCAAGATCCGGCAGAACCAGGGCACGGTGTACTTCGATGGCGGCGCCGTGGTCTACGCGGAGATTCAGAGTAATCCCCACCGGCTGGGCGATATGCTGGCCCGGACCGGGAAGGTCAGCGAGGCGGACCTGAGCCGGGCCCGGGATCTCCAACAGCGGGGGGACGGGCGGCGGCTGGGAGAGATTCTGGTCGAGATGGGGGCGATCACCGAGCGGGAGCTCGAGCGGCAAGTGCGGCAGCAGATCGAGCAGGTGGTCTTCGAAATGATGAGCTGGCAGGAGGGCTACTTCTCGTTCATCGAGGGTCCCCTGCCGGTGTTCGCGAGCGACGGCGCGGTCCGGCTCCCCACCGAGGCGCTGCTGATGGAGGGCGCGCGCCGGATTGACGAATGGTCGCGGATCGAGAGCAAGATCCCCAACCTCGACGTCGTGCCCGCGCTCCCGCCCACGGAGCAGTCGTCGGAGGGGCTGCTCGATCTGCTCCCCAGCGAATGGGAGGTGCTGGCGGCCATCGACGGCGAGCGTTCGATTCGCGGGATTGCCGGCCTCCTGGGCCGGACGGAGTTCGACGTCGCCAAGATCGTGTTCGGCCTTTCGACCGCCGGGATCGTGATGTTGTCGGAGCGGCGCGCGTCGGGCGGTCGAGACCTGTCGCAATTCCAGGACGTCGGCGAGCTGGTCCGGCGGGGCTCGGCCGCCGTCGTGGCCGGGGATCTGGAGGGAGCCCGCATCGCGGCGCAGGCCGCGGTGGACCGGAACGCTCACCATCCCGCGGCGCACCTGTTGCTCGGGCGCGTGGCGCTGGCGGTGCATCGCGAAGCCGAGGCCGAGGAACACTTCCGACGGGCGCTCCGCCTCGACGCCAGGTTGGTGGAGGCGCACCGCCTGCTGGGCCACGCGGTGGCGCTGCAGGGCCGCTTCGCCGAGGCCGTCGAGTGGTGGCAGCGATGGCTCCAGCTGAGCGCGGGGAGTCCGGATCGCCCGGCGGAGGTGGATCGGGTTCAGGAGGCCATCCACGCCTCGCAGACGCTCGAAATGCTGCTTCGGGGCGCCCATGAATGACGACATTCGCGCGCTGAGCGCCGAGGTGGCGCGGGATCCGGCCAGCCTGGCGTTCGTTCCGCTGAGCGAAGCGCTGCGCGTGCGGGGCCAGCTCGATGCCGCGACGAAGGTGGCCCTGGCCGGGATGGAGCACCATCCCAACCTGGCCGACGGCCATGATCTCTACGCGCGCATCCTGGCGGACGCGGGCGACGTCGAGGGGGCGGCGGACGAGTGGAGCATCGCGCTGGCCCTGGATCCCCGCCATGCCGGCGCCCACAAGGGACTGGGCTTCGCCAACTTCCGGCAGGGCGATCTGGACGCCGCGCTGGAGCACCTGGAGCTGGCGCTGGCGGCGGACCCGACCGATCAGACCATCGTGCAGGCGCTGCAGACGGTCCGGCAGATTGCCCAGCAGGCGGCGGCCCACCCGGCGGAGGTGCCCGAGCGTCCGGCGGTGTTTGCGGGGCTGGAAGGAGCGGACCACGGACTGCTGCTGGTGGATCCGCAGGGGCGGGTGCTGGCCGGCGGCCTGCGGGCGCAGAGCGGCCACGACGTGGCCGAGGAAGTGGCCGCGTATCTCGCGGGCGTGTCCCAGGAAGCCGAGCGCACCGCCCGGCTGCTGGAGCTGGGCGAGTGGCGCTGGATCATGGCGGAAGGGGAGCGCGGACATCTGCATCTCAGCGCGCCGTCGACGAGTGCGCTCCTGCTCCTCGCCCGCGACAAGAGCGTCCCGTCGGGCCGGCTGGCGATCCTGGCGGCCCGCGCCGCTGAGGTGGCCCGTCGCTGGCTGGAGGCACAGACCTTGTGACCACCAAGTTCCAGGCGGCCCTCGACCGGGTGACCCGGGTGCGGGGAGTGCGCGGCGCCATGTTGGTCGCGAGCGAGGATGGCCTGGTCGTGGCCGAATCCCTGATGGAGGGGGTCCGCGGCAACGCCGTGGCCGCGCTGGCCGCGAGCCTCGCCAAGCGGTTCCACCGCGCCAGCGAAACGGCGGCCTGCGGTGTCCCCGAGTTCCTTCACCTCCAGGCCAGTCAGGGATCGTTGCTGGCGACTCCGGCGCCCAGCGGGATGCTGTTGGTGGTGGTGGCGGAGGCGGACATCAACGTGGGGCTGGCCCGGCTCGAGATGCGGAAGGCGGGCGAGGCGGTGGCATGACGCAGACCCGGGCCGTCGAGCCCTGGACCCTGGAGCCGCTCCAGCGGTTCGTGGCCGAGGCGGCGGCACGCCTCGCGCTGCTCACCACGACGTCGGGGCAGGTGATCGCGCAGCACGGGTTCACGCGGGCGGTGGACGTGATGAGCGCCGCCGCGCTGGGGGCGGCCATCGCGGCCTCGACCTCGGAGATCACCCGCATGCTGCAGGAGCCGGCCTTCCGGGCCCTGTCGCACCAGGGCCAAAGCCATGGGATCTTCCTGGCGCATTTCGAAACGCCCCGCGGCCCTATGCTGGCGCTGGTGGTCTACGGCGGCGACTCGTCCATCGGGCTGGTGCAGTTATTCTTCGAGCAATTCGCGCGGGACCTCGCGGCGGCCTGTCCCACGCCGGAACCGGCCAAGCCCGTCCTGGCGGCCGACTTCGAGCGGGATCTCAACGAGAGCCTCGCCGCCCTCTTCGGACGGTAGAGCATGTCTCTGGTCAACTTCACCACCCGCGAAATCACCTGCAAGATCGTCTATTACGGGCCCGGACGGTCCGGCAAGACGACCAACCTGCAGTACATCTTCGGGCGCGTGCCGGAGGATCGGCGGGGACGCATGGTATCGCTGGCCACGCAGACCGATCGCACCCTGTTCTTCGACTTCCTGCCGTTGGAGCTGGGGTCGATCTCCGGTTTCAAGACCCGCTTCCAGCTCTACACGGTCCCGGGCCAGGTGTACTACAACGCGACCCGCAAGCTGGTGCTGCAGGGGTCCGACGGGGTGGTGTTCGTGGCGGACAGCCAGGCCCGCCAGCTGGACGAGAACATCGAGAGCATGCAGAACCTGCACGCCAACCTGTTGGAGCAGGGGCTCGATGTGCGGACGCTGCCGGTCATCCTCCAGTACAACAAGCAGGACCTGCCGCCGGAGTTGATCCTTACGCCGGCGGAGCTGGACGAGGCGCTCAATTTCCGGGCCTGGTCCAGCCTGCCGGCGGACGCCATCAACGGGCACGGCGTCTTCGAAACGCTGAAGGCGATTTCGGAGGGCGTCCTGAGGAGACTGAGCGAGGAGCGGGCCTAGGCCGTGGAACTGAACCAGGTATTCCGGTTCGACACGTTCCTGGTGGGCGCCAACAACCGGCTGGCGGTCACGGCCGCGCGGGCCGTGGCCCAGACGCCGGGAACCGCCTACAACCCGCTGTTCATCTACAGTGCGACGGGCCTGGGCAAGACCCACCTCCTGATGGCGATTGGCCAGCAGGCGAAACAGGTCGGCCCCACCGTGGTCGTGGAGTATCTGACCCTGGAGGAGTTCGTCGAAGCGTTTCACGCCGCGGTGGCGGCGGGGCAGAGCGACGCCTACCGCAACCGGTTCGTCAACGTGGACGTGTTGCTGATTGACGACGTGCAATTCCTCACCCACCGGCGGGAGATGCAGACGGAGCTACTGCGGTTGATCAAGCAGCTCCAGGACGCCGACAAACAGATCGTGCTCAGCAGCGACCGGCCACCCTCGGAGATCGAGGGGCTGGATGAGCGGCTGGTGTCCGGGTTCGCCGGCGGCCTGATTGTGGATATCGGGCGGCCCGACTTCGAGACCCGCCTCGCGATCCTGCGGCGCCGCGCCGAGGAGCGGGACGCGGCGTTCGGCGCAGGCGTGCTGGAGGCGGTGGCGGCGTTCGAGTCGGCGAACGTGCGGGAGCTGCTGGGCACGCTCAACCGGCTGGTGGCATTCCAGGCGGTCAACGAAGCGCCCCTCACGCCGGAGTCCGCCACGGCCTTGCTCGGCTGGGAGGGCGGTGAGCCCCCGGCTGCCGCGATCGAGTCGCCTCCGGCCGCGGACGAATTCTCGGATTTCCTCAGCGACGTGACGTCGGTGCTGACGCGCCAGGTGGAAGAATGGCGCCGGCGCGTGGCCGAGGCGATCATGCGCTGGGAAGGGGAAGGGTACCGGACCGCCCGGCTCGAGGCGTTGCTGAACCAGGAGGCGCCGGTCAACGCGGAGTCGTCCATCCGGGACTTCGAGCAGGCCATCGAGCGGTTGCGCGAGCTCGAGGCCGAGATGACGGCGATGGACCCGACCGGCGCGGGGCACGCGGTGTTCCGCGACCCGGACCTGGTGGCCGACGCCGAGGCCCTGGTGCAGCGGGCCCGGGAAGGCCTGTCGCCCCCGCCAGGGCCTTCGGCCCTGTGGACCTTCGAGGAATACGCCGGCGGGGAGTCCAACAAGCTGGCCCTGAGCGCGGCGCGGGCCGCCGGCGAACTGCCCGGCCGCCGGTACAATCCCCTGGTGCTGGTGGGACCGGCCGGCGTGGGAAAGACGCACTTGCTCCACGCCATCGGCAACGTGCTGGCGAACGCGCCGGGCGCGATCGTGGCGTGTCTGTCCGCTCAGGATTTCCTGGACGAGCTGGTCCAGGCCATCGAGCGGGATCGCGTGGATCCGTGGCGGGCCCGCTACCGGCGCGTGACCGCGCTGCTGTTGGACGACGTCCACCTGCTGGCCGGGAAGGAGCGCTCCCAGGAGGAGCTGTTCCACCTGTACAATCACATGGCGGCTGCGGAGCGGCAGTTGGTGTTCACCCTGCACGCGCCCCCGCGCGCGGTGCAGGCCCTGGACGATCGTCTCGTCTCCCGCTTCGAGGGCGGGCTCGTGGCCGAGCTGGCGCCGCCGGACCGCGAGCTCAAGCAGGCCCTGATTCGCCGCCAGCTGACGCACCGCACGGGCGAGCCCGACGGCGACCTGGTGGATTACCTCGCCGCCCGGCCGGCGGATTCGGTGCGCGCCGTGCTCGGCCTGGTGCAGCGGGTGCTCGGCGCCGCGGACGCCCGCGGTGCCACGCCCAGCGCCGCGCTGGCCCGCGAGCTGCTGGAAGGCGCCGCCCCCCCGACGCCCCGGACGTCGGTGTCGCTGCGTGCCAGCGGCGTGGTGGCTTCGCCCGTGGGGATGGTGAAGAGCCGTGAGAAGTTCGTGTGGTCCTGGCCCAACCCGGCCGAGCGCCTGGTGGAGGACCTGAGCTGATGGCGATTCGCGGGAGCCTCAAGGAAGCGTCGCTGCCGGACGTGCTGCAGCTCCTCGCCCTGGGGCAGAAAACCGGGTGCCTGTCCATCGTGGACCGGAGCAACATCGCCCACGTGTATTTCGAAAAGGGCCGCATTTGCTACGCCTCCATCGTGAACCGGCGCGACCGCCTGGGCGACATCCTCGTCAAGAACGGCAAGATCAGCCAGGAACAGCTGGACCAGGGCATCCAGCGGCAGATGCGCGAGCGGGACAAGCGCCTTGGCGAGCTGCTCATTGCGTCGGGGGCGCTCTCCCAGGCCGATCTCGAGCACTACATGCGCATGCAGATTCAGGAAGCGGTCTACTTCCTGTTCACCTGGACGCGGGGCACGTTCAATTTCGAGGCCGACGTGCGCCCGGAGCCCCGGGACTTCCTAGTGTCCATTAATCCGGAGTCGCTGCTGCTGGAGGGTGCCCGGCGGGTGGACGAGTGGAGCCTCATCGAGAAGAAGGTCCCTTCGTTCGATCTCATCTTCACGCTGGACCGCGATCGCCTCGCGATCGCCGAGGACGTCGAGCTGACGCCGGAGCAACAGCGCATCCTGCCCTTGCTCGACGGCACGCGCGACGTGACCCGGGTGATCGAGGATTCGGGGCTGGTCGAGTTCGACGTCGGCAAGGCGCTGTACGGGTTGCTCACGGCGGGCTTCGCGCAGCGGGCGGGGCGCAGCCAGGCGGCGCTGGGCGCGGCGGGTGATGCCCGGGTGGACGAGCACCGGAACCTGGGCGTCGCGTTTTACCGGACCCAGATGCTGGATGAAGCCGCGCGCGAGTTTCGCCGCGTGGCCGAGCTTCGGCCCACGGATGGCAGCGCGTTCTTCTATCTGGGGTTGGTGGCCCTGAAGCAGGCCAAGTGGACCGACGCCGTCGAGCATTTCACGCAGGCGGCCGAACGCGGCGGCGGCCAGGCCGCGGTTCTCCATAATCTGGCGTACGCCCACGAGCGGACCGGGCAGTTGGAGCAGGCGGAGACCTTCTACGGTGAGGCCGCCTCCCGAGGGCGGCATGACCCACGCCATCTCATCGGGTGGGGGATCGCGGCCCTGCTTCGGGGCGACGCCCCGGTGGCCGGTGGCCGGCTGGATCGCGCCCGCGAGGTGGCGGGCACCAAGCCCCTGCCCGCGGTGTGGTACTGGGCCCGGGGCCTGGCGGCGGCGGTGGAAGGGCAGCTCGAGGTCGCCGAGGCGCAGTTGCGCGAGGGGATCGAGCAGTATCCCCAGGCGGTGGTGCTGCGGAACAACCTGGCGGCGCTGCTGGAGTTGACGGGGAACCTGGACGAGGCGATCGAGCTGTTGCGCGGCACGCTGCTGGACGAACCCTCGCTGCCGCAGTTGTCGAAGAACCTGGGGGACGTGCTGTACCGCCAGGCCAATTACGACGAGGCCTGGGACGCGTATCAGCGGGCCGTCAAGCTCGATCCCCAGCTGGGGGACGACGTGTACTTCAAGCTGGGCAACATCGCCTACAAGCGTCTGGACCGCGACGCCGCCGGCCGGATGTGGCGACAGGCGCTCGACCTCAATCCCACGCATGACCTCGCCCGGGCCAACCTCGACGCCATGAGCGCGCCGGCGTGACCCGCGAGGGCCACGGGGCCACGGAGCCCGCGTTCCAGGCCCTCATGCACGAGATCGCGAAGACCCACGGGTTCCGGTGCGACGCGTACAAACAGGGTTGCATCCGGCGGCGTATCGGTGCGCGTATGCGGGCGCGGGGAGTGCACCGCTACGACGCCTACGCCGCGCTGCTCCGCCGGGACCCCGCGGAGGCCCGCCGACTCCTCGACGCGCTGACCATCCACGTCTCGCGGTTCTACCGCAACCCCGAGACCTGGGACGTGATCGCCACCACCGTCCTCCCGGAGCTGTGGAAGCGGCGAGCGGGTCGGCTCCGCTGTTGGTCGGCGGGGTGCGCCGAGGGCGAGGAGCCCCACACGCTCGCGATGTTGCTGCTCGAGCAGGAACGCCGCGAAGGATGGTCTGCTCCCCGAAGTGTCATCGACGCCACGGATTACGACGAGACCAGCCTGGAGCGTGCCGCCGGCGGCAGCTACGCCCGCGCGGCGATCAAGGACCTTCCCGCGCGCTTCACCCGCCGCTATTGCGAAGGGCAGGATCCGGTGGTGCTCGCGCCGGACGTGCGGCGCCTGGTTCGCCTGGCGCGGCACGATCTCACCCGGGAGCCCCCCCCCGCGCCGCCCTACGACCTGGTGTTGTGCCGCAACGTGGTCATTTACTTCGATAGTCGCACCCAGGAACGCATCGTCTCGGCCCTCACCGACGCGCTCGCGCCGGGAGGGTGCCTGGTCCTCGGGAAGGTGGAAACCATCCGCGGCGAGGCCCGGGCGCGGCTGGTGCTGGAGAACCCGCGCGAGCGGATCTACCGACTCCGATGACGTCGCCCCCCCGCGAAATCGTGGTCCGCATGGGTGAGTACGCCGTGGTGCGGGGCGAGGGCGTGCTGGTGGCCCTGGGTCTCGGTAGCTGCGTGGCGGTGATCCTGCACGACCGGTACGCGCGGGTGGCGGGGCTGGCGCACGTGGTGCTGCCATCGGCGTCACTCAGCCGGGATCGCGATCGGCCCGCGCGCGCCGCCGAGACCGCGGTCCCGCTGCTGGTGGGCGCCATGAAAGCCCAGGGCGCCGACGTGGCGCGAATCGCGGCGCGTCTGGTTGGCGGGGCCAGCATGTTCGCCAACCTCCTGGCGGGCGGCACGGTCTCCATGGGCGAGCGCAACACCTTGGCGGTGCGGGCCGCCCTGCGCGCCACCGGCATTCCCATCGTGGGCGAGAGTATCGGTGAGACCTACGGGCGGTCCGTATGGTTCGACCTCCGCCGGGGCACGGCCGTGGTCCGCTCCGTGGGACGGGAGGACCGTGTCCTCTGAGCGGCGGCCGGGTGTCCTGATCGCGGACGACAGCGCTCTCATGCGCCGGGTCCTGGCGGACGTGATCGAAGCCTCGGGACGGTTCCGCGTGGTGGCCACGGCGCGCGACGGCCGGGAGGCGTTGGCCGAGCTCCATCGAGCCCATCCCGACGTGATCACCATGGACGTCGAGATGCCGGTGCTGGACGGCCTCGGCGCCATCGCGGCGATCATGCGGGAAGCGCCGCGCCCCATCGTGGTGGTGAGCGCCCACGCCGCGCCCGGCTCGTCGCAGGCGATCCGCGCGCTCGAGCTGGGCGCGGTGGAAGTCGTGGCGAAACCGTCGGGCGACGACGTGTCCGGGCTCGCGGTGCTGGGGCCGGCGCTGGTGGCGGCGCTGGAGGCGGCGTTCGCGGCGGATCCCACCAGGGTTCCGGCGCTGGCCGCGGTGCCGGGCCCCGCGCGGCCGCCGGCCACCGGTCCGGGCCGGGCCGCCCGGCTGGTGATCGCCATCGCGGCCTCCACCGGCGGCCCGCGGGCGCTCGCGGAAATCGTGCCGCGGCTGGCGCCCGGCGCGGGCGTGGCGGCGCTGGTGGTCCAGCACCTGCCGGCGGGCTTCACGCGCAGCCTCGCCGACCGGCTGCACGAGCTGAGCGCGCTGGCGGTGACCGAGGCGGAAGACGGCGCCGTGGTGTTGGCCGACACGGCGTACGTGGCACCGGGAGGTTATCATATGCGCGTGGTGCGCGAAAACGACGCCGTCAGCATCCGCCTGGACACGGGTCCGGCGCGCTGGGGCGTCCGGCCGGCCGCCGACGTGTTGTTCGAGTCGGTGGCGGCGGCCTACGGGCCGAACGCCATCGGCGTGGTGCTGACGGGCATGGGGCGCGACGGCGCCGCGGGGCTCGCGGCGCTGCGCCGCGCGGGCGGGCGCGGCCTGGTCCAGGACCGCGCCAGCGCCGTGGTCTTCGGCATGCCGCAGGCCGCGCTCAACGCGGGAGGGGCCGAGGAGGCCCTTTCCCTGGACGCCATCGCGGCACGGCTCAATGGGTTGGCGCAATCGCGCGGCGTGGCATGACCTCGTACCTGTTGGTTCGCTCCGGGCAGACGCGCTACGGCGTACCCCTCCGAGACGTCGTGGAGGTGCTCGATGCGGGGGAAGTAGTCGTCGTTCCCGCGGCGCATCCGGCGGTCCGGGGCGTGTCGGCCGTGCACGGCCGGCTCCTGCCGCGGGTCCATCTCGAGGGCCTGCTCCGCGGCCGCGCCGGGCCCGCCGCGGCACCTCCCACCTTGGTCATTGCCGACGCGGGTGGCCGCTCGGTCGCGTTTGAGGTGGATGACGTGGACCTCGCGACGGCGCCTGAGCTGCTGCCGTTGCCGGCGACCTGGGACGGGCCCAGCGCGATCGGCGTGGCCCGGCACGACGGAGACCTCGTGCCGGTGCTGGATGTCTCGGCCCTGATCGCGCGACTCTGACACGCGGCGGATGCGCTACGTTTGACCTAGGCCTCGAAACCAGGATCGGGGGATGCCAGAGAGCAGCGACGAAGTGCAGCTCGTGGTGTTCCGAGTCGGCGAAGCCGAGTTCGGGTTCAATATTTTCCAGGTGGAGCGCGTGCTCCGTCATCAGGCGACGGAGCCGTTGCCCAATGCGCCGGCGTTCCTGGAAGGCCTCCTGCCCTACGGGGATGGCGTGGTGCCGGTCGTTGATCTTCGCAAGCGGGTGGGCGCGCCGGCGCCGCTGGGCGAGGAAACCCGGATCATCATCGTCGAGTTGGAGCAGGGAAGGGTCGGCGTCATCGTGACCGCCGTGCGGGAGGTCCTGCGGGTGCCCGCCGAGCGGGTAAGCGCGCCCCCCGCACTGGTGCGCGGCGTGGCCGCTCCCTACATCTCCGGGGTCGTCCGGCTGGCGGAGCGGACGATCGTCGTCCTCGCCGCCTCCAAGCTGCTCACGTCCACCGAGCGGATCGCGCTCGAGGAACTATTGGTGGGGACCAGCGATGAGTGACGCGATCGTCGGGCCCCTGCGGGCGACCTACACGGAGATCGCCCAGAAACTCGACGGGCCGCAGGCTGCCGAACATCGCGACCAGCTCAAGAAAGACATCATCGCCCTTTTCAAGACGGTGGATCAGGCGATCACCGATCTCTCCGGTCTGAAGGAGGAGATCCGGATCCTGGTGGATCGCTACAAGCAGCTGGCCCAGGGCGAGACCGGCGACACGGCACCCCAGTTCACCGGGACGGTGCCGGTCATGGCCGATCATATCGGCGCCTCCACGTTCATCCAGAAAGGCTGGAGCCTGATCTCTCTGGGGGATTACCCGGGAGCGGTTCAGGCCCTCACCAAAGCGCTCACGTTGTCCCCGGGCGACACCCAGGCGGAGTCGCTGCTGGGATGGGCCCAGATGCTGAACGAGGACTACGACGACGCCCTGCAGACCTTCCAGAAGGTGCTCAACAAGGAGCCCGCCAATTCGCTGGCCCGCATCAACGTCGGGTACATCTGCTTGAAGAAGCGGATCTTCGGCGAGGCGATCGAGCATCTGTCCAAAGCGATCCGCCTGGACAACGACAAGAAAGCCACCCTGTACGCCCACTACTACCTGGGGCTGGTGTACCTGGAGCGAGAGATGTATGAAGACGCCCAGACCTTCTTCAAGAAGACGCTCCACCTGGGCCCCAACCTGCTCGAGGCCTATTTCGAGCTGGGGCGGGCGTTCTGGTTCGGTGGGGACCAGGACGAGGCCAAGCGCACATGGGAGGAAGGCTACAAGGCCAACAAGTTCAATCCCTGGGGCAAGCGCTGCAAGGAAACGCTGGACCTGGTGGCGCAGGGGCAGGAGCCGACACGCTCCTAGCCGTCTGGGCGGCGCTCCTGGCGCAGGCGCCGCAGCAGGTGCAGGTGGGGGAGGTGACGGCCGTCTACTGGCCCGGCCGGGAAGCCGTCGCGACCGCCCTGGCGGAGCTGGCGGACGGCGCCGGGTCGTGGCCGGGTCTCCCCGCATTGGCGCACCGCCCCATCCGTTTGATCATCGCCGAGAATACCCGACGGTTTGACTCCCTGACCCTGCGGCGGCTCCCGCCGTGGGGTGTCGGCGCGGCGTTTCCGGGCTCGCGGACCGTACTCATCCGGCTCAACGGCGACCCTCGCCGGGTGCTGCGTCACGAGCTGGCGCACCTGGCGCTGCACGACGCCGTTCGCCGGGTGCCGTTGTGGCTGGATGAGGGATACGCCGCCCGCGCCGCCGGCGAGTGGGACCGGCTGGACGGGCTCATGATGAACTGGCGTTTGCTCGGCGGGCGGGTCCCGACGCTGGATGGGGTCACGGCCGACCTCCGCGGCCACCGGGCCGACGCCGAGGCGGCGTACGCCTTCGCCACCACGGCGGTGTTGTATCTGGAGCGCCTGGGGCGCGAGCGGGGCCTGACCCCGCTATTCGCTCACCTCGCCGCCGATCCGGACCTGGATCGGGCGATGCGCGCCATCTACGGGCTGACCCTGGCGCAGTTCGAAACCGCATGGCGGCGCGACCTCAAAGACCGCTACGGCTGGCTGGTCCTGTTTACCTCGTTTACCGCCCTGTGGTTGATGGTGTTGGTGGTGGTGGGCCTGGCCTGGCGATACCGGCGGCGGCGCGACCGGGTACGGCGCGAGGCCCTGAATGAAGGATGGGTGATCCCTCCGGATTCGGAGGGTCCAAGTGCTTGACGCTCCTGCCGTTTCGCGTTAGCCTCCACGGTCGTGCCGGAAAAGTCATCGGCGTCCGGCCGGCTGCGGTTCGGCCGGGTCAACGGGATTCTCCTCGGCGCTGCCATCATTTCGCTGGCCGCGGGGTATCTCTTATTAGCGAGGGGCTCGACGACGCTCGCCCCGGTGCTGCTGGTGCTGGGCTACTGCGTGCTGTTTCCGCTGGGGCTCGCGCTGTAGCCGCGAGCGCAACAACGGCAAGAGCGCGGAAGACGGGCGAATAGCTCAGCTGGTCTAGAGCGCCTGCCTTACACGCAGGATGTCGGGGGTTCGAATCCCTCTTCGCCCATGCCGAGTGGGGCAAGGTCCGCTCGTGGGAGAGCGAGTCGTGCACAACGTGGAGGAGCGTAGCGTGGAGCAGACAGGTCGGAACGCGCGGCGGATGACGCTGGTGGCCTCGATCATCGTGGCGGGAGGATCGACCGCCACGCGGGCGGAAGCACAGGCTGGACGGGCGCCGGTACAGACCGAGCGCGTGCTCGTCGTGGCGCCGATCCCCGCGGATCCGGGCGATTCGGCCTACGCCGTGGTGTTCGGCGATGAGCTCCGGAAGGGCCTGGAAGGAAAAGCGCGCCGTCAGCTGAGCGTCGTCACCAAGGAGAAAATGGGCGAGGCCCTCGAGGCATCCGGGTTCAGCCGGGATGCGTTGCTGGACGACAACGCGGCGAACCAGTTGGCGCGGTTCCTCCAGGCCGACGCCTACGTGGTCGGTCGGATCGAGGCCAACCCGGTTCCCAAGGCGGACGTCCACCTCATCGAGGTGAGGCGGTCGGGGTTGTCGGGGTGGATCCACGTCCGCGGCCCCGGGGGCGCCACGGCGAAGCAGCTCGCGGATCTGTTGTCGGACTCCCTGGACGGTCACGTCCGGGCCGCCGAGTCGACTCGCGAATGCCTGGATCGGCGGGATCGTCGCGATTTCCGCGGCGCCAAGGAACGCGCCCGCCGGGCCTTCCAATTCGTCCTCAATCACCCGGCCGCGGCCATGTGCCTGGCGGTGGTGTTCGAGGCCGAGCAGGCGCCGCCGGACAGCTTGATCCCCGTGCTCGAGATGGCCGTGAAGGGTGATTCGCTGAACACCCGGCCGTGGGAAATGCTGGGCCGCCAGTACCAGGCGCGGGCGACGCACGACGACAGTCTCAAGGCCGCGGACGCCTTCATCCGGCAGCTCCAGGCGGATCCCAGCGACGCACGGCTGCGGACTGGCATCGCGGCGCTGCTCATTACGCTCAAGGAGCACGCACGGGCGAGTGAGGTGCTGGACGAGGGGCTCAGGCAGAATCCCGGTGACCTGGCCACCCTCCAGCTGAAGGCCCGCGCCTGCGAAGAGGGATCGCTGTGGGCCTGCCTGGTGGAGTCGCTGGCCGCCCAGTATGAAGTGGACACCAGCCTGGTTGGGAAGCTGGACTTCTACGGGAAGATCTTCGGCGCCGCGCAACAGGCGAACGACACCGCCGCCATGGTGAGATGGTCCGGCGAGGCCGTCCGGCGCATGCCCAACGAGGTCAACATGTGGCGCGCGCGGCTCGCGGCTTTCAACACGGCGGGCATGCAGGACTCGGCAATTGGAGCCAACTGGAGGATCGCCCAGTTGGACCGGACCGACATCCGGCCCCTCCTGGGCTTGGCGCAGATCTACACGGAAAAGGTGAAGATCGACTCCACAGCTCCCCTGGATACGGTGACCCTGGGCCGGGTGGATTCGTTGCTCCAGCGCGTGGCCGCCCTGAAGAGCAATGGGGCCGGCCAGCCCACCGACACCAACGTCTGGATGAACGTGGCGGTGATGTACTTCAAGCCCGGCACGGAGATGATCCAGGCGCGGGTCCGGCCGGACTTCGCCATCGGGTGGGTGGAGAAAGCCAAGCAGTACGACGTTCGCAAGCAGCTGAGCACCCAGGCGGATTTCTTCCTGGGGCTGGGCTACATGTTCAACATGTCGTCGGCGTTTGATTTCAACGCGCTCTCGCAGTCCAAGAACTGCCGGACGCTCGGGAGCCTGGACGAGTATGTGAAGAAGCTGCGTGCCGCGATGACCGCGGGCGCCAGCGTCCAGCCGGCCACGGCTCAGCAGGTGCTGGGGAACATCGCCGGCATCGAGAAGTTCGTGGTGGACGCGCGGGCGGCGTGGAAATGCAGCTGAGCGCTTGAACCGGGGCGTCTCCACGTCTAAGATTACGTTCTCGACTGTGGAGGGGCTGTAGCTCAGCTGGTTAGAGTGCCGGTCTGTCACACCGGAGGTCGCGGGTTCGAGCCCCGTCAGCCCCGCTTGACCCATGCCACGGATTCCCCACAGCGGTCCTGTGCGATACGGCGCAGGGCCGCTGTTCCGTTCGGGCCGGGCGTGACGTGACCGCCGTGCAGGTGCGGCACGTGCCGGTGCTCGCCGAGGCCGTGGCCGCGCTGGCCGGGGGACGCGCCCGGGCCGTGGATGGCACGGTGGGCGGTGGGGGCCACGCCGCGCTGATGCTCCAGGCGGGTGCGCGGGTGCTGGGGGTGGACGCCGATCCCGCCGCCGTGGCGACGGCCCGGGAGCGGCTCGATCCCGGGCGGGCGACGGTGCATTACGGCCGCTTCGCCGACCCGGCCATCCTCAGGGCTATTCATGAGTTCCAGCCCGACTTCATCTTGCTGGATTTGGGCGTGTCTTCCCACCAGCTCGACAGCGACGTGCGGGGGTTCTCGTTTCGCCCCGGCATCGCGCTGGACATGCGGATGGACCCGGACGACGGGCGGACTGCGGCGCAGGTGCTGAACGACGACCGCGAGGCCGAGCTGGCCCGGGTGTTCCGCGAGCACGCCGACGAGCCACGCGCGCGGCGCCTGGCGCGGGCGATCGTCCGCCGCCGGCAGAGCCGCCCGTTCGCCACCAGCGACGACCTGGTCAACGCCATCCGCGAGGTGCTGGGGCCTCGGGCGGGCCCGGCCGATTTCGCGCGGCTTTTCCAAGCGGTGCGCATCGAGGTGAACGATGAACTGGGTCAACTGGAGCGGGCCCTGCCGGCGTTGCGGGACGCGCTGGTGCCGGGCGGGATGCTGGCCGTGATCAGCTACCATTCCGGGGAAGACCGGATCGTGAAACGGGCCTTCGCCGGTTGGGTCCGCTGGTGCGTGTGCCCCCCCGGGCAGCCCGTGTGCACCTGCCGGGGCCGCCCGCTCGGCGCGCTGAACCCCCGGCGCGCCACCACGCCAACCCCCGACCAGGTGGCCGCCAATCCCCGGGCCCGGAGTGCGCGACTCCGCGGATTCGTGAAGGCCTATGCGCCCTAGAGGCCGGGTCTGGGTGCTCGGGTGGCTACTGTTCTTCCTGGGCATCCTGGGGTGGGTGGTGGCGCGCCAGACCGCGTCGGTCGTGACCGCCACCGAGCTGGGCGAGCTGCGGGAAGAGCGGGCGCAACTGGAAGCGCGACACGCGGAGCTGTTGACCCGCTTGCGGGCCGGCAAGAGCCGGCGCGTGCTGATCCCCCGCGCCGAAGGGTTGGGCCTGCGCTTGCCAGCCGACTCGGAGATCATCATTCTGCAGGTGCCTGGAGCGGAGAAGCGCTGAGTGGCGAAGCCGGCGGTGCGTTTGGGGGTGGTGCAGGTGGCCTTCGGGCTGGCCATCGCCGCGGTGGTGGCGCGGGCCGCGCAGGTGCAGTTAGTCGAAGGCGCCACCTACCGGACCAAGGCGCGGCAGCAACGCACGGAGGAGGTGGTATTGCCGGCGCGGCGCGGGGCGATCTACGATCGCAACGGCGTCCCGCTGGCGCTCACCCGCGACGGGTATCGCGTGGGGGTGGCCCCGCGGGAGCTTCGGGACCGCTCCGGTGATGCCGCGACGATCGCCCGAGCCCTGGGTCTCTCCCGGCGCGCCGTGGACCGCGCCCTGGGCCGGCCATACGCCTATTTCGGGGGGCCGTACACGGCGAGCCGGGTGGAACCGCTCCGCACCGTGCACGGCGTCCATCTGACCCATGAGCTGGAGCGCTTCCATCCCAGCGGCGACTTCGCGCGCTCGCTGATCGGCCGGCCGGCGAATGACGGCCGGCCCGCCAGCGGGCTGGAACGGACGCTGGACACGGCGCTGACGGGCCGGGCCGGTAGCGCGGTGGTGCTCCGCGATGGGCGTGGACGCCGCTACGAGTCGCCGGCGCGCCTCGGCGCGTTCCCGGTCCCCGGGCACGACGTGTACCTGACACTGGACGCCTCCCTACAGGACATCGTCGAACGGGCCCTGGCCGAGGCCATCGAGCGGTACGACGCGGCGGGCGGCGACGTGGTGGTGCTGGAGCCCCGCACCGGAGAGGTGCTGGCTGTGGCGTCGCGTCGGGCCGACGGATCCACGCCCGCGACGGTGTTCACCAGCGTCTTCGAGCCTGGCTCCACCGCCAAGGTCTTCGCGGCCGCCGCGCTGCTGGACGCCAACCTCGTCACGGATCGCGACTCGGTGTATGGCGAGCGGGGTGTCTGGGTGCAACGCTATCGCACCGTCCGCGACGACCACCCGGTCGAGTGGCTCACGCTGCGCACGGCCATACAGGTCTCCAGTAACATCGGGATGGCGAAGTTCGCAGACCGGCTGGACGCCGCCCACCAATACCTGATGCTGCGGTCCTTTGGCTTTGGCGCCCCCACCGGTATCGAGTTCCCCGCCGAATCGCGCGGCAGTCTGGAGCGACCCCACCGGTGGAGCGGCGTGAGCGCCGCAAGCCTGGCTATGGGATATGAGCTGGCGGTGACGCCGCTCCAGCTCGCCGTGGCCTATGCGGCCATCGCTAATGGCGGCGTCCTGATGCGGCCCACGCTGGTCCGGGAGACACGCGCCCCGGATGGGACGGTGCGGCATCGGCAACGCCCGGAGCCGGTCAGGCGAGTGGTGCGGCCCGAGGTGGCGCGAGAGCTGCGGGCGATGCTGCGCGGCGTGGTCTATGAAGGTGGCACCGGCTCGACGGCGGCTCTGTCCAGCTACGAGCTGGCCGGCAAGACCGGGACGGCGCGCCGGGCCACGGCCCAGGGCTACAGCCCTGGCGCGTACACCGCCACGTTCGCCTCCCTGTTCCCGGCGGACGACCCCCAACTGGTCATGGTGGTGAAGCTGGACGACCCCAGGGGCGCCTACGCCCGGCTCACCGCCGCCCCGGTGACCCGGTCCGTCATCGAGCAAGCACTGGCGGCGCGCACCACCACGCTCGACGCCCGGCGGCTTGGGACGGAGGCCGCGCCTCCACTGGCGCCCACCGTGGGGACCGGCTCCGTTCCCCACGTCGTGGCCTGGCCCCCGGCGAGTGTTTCAACGCCGGCAACCACGCGGCGCGTGCCGGACGTCACCGGGTTGACGCTCCGCGCCGCGGCGGCGGCGCTGCACCAGAACGGCTTCCAGGCGCGCATCCGGGGGTGGGGGACGGTGGCGGACATGTCGCCCGCGGCGGGGACCAACGCCGAGGCGGGTACGCTGGTGACGCTGGTGGCGACGGCACCATCCCGGCGATGACCACCTTGCGCGACGTGGTGGCTTCGTTGCAGCAGGACGGCCAGCTGCTCGAGCCGCCCGACAACTTCCCGCCGCTCCGGGGCATCGCCGACGACTCCCGGCGGGTGAGTCCTGGGGCGCTGTTCTGCGCCGTGGTGGGCAGCCATCGCGACGGGCACGCCTACCTCGATGATGCCATCGACCGCGGCGCCGCGGCCGTACTGGTGACCCGGCCCGGCCGCTACGCCGTTCCGGCCGTGGTCGTACGGGATTCCCGCGTGGCGGCCGCGGTGGCAGCGGCCACGTGGTTCGGCAGTCCCGCGCACCGGCTTCGCATGGTCGGCGTCACCGGCACCAACGGCAAATCCACCACCGTGGCCCTCATCCGGCATCTGCTGAACCAAGGCGGTACGGTGGGGGCGGTGGGGACCCTGGGCGCGTGCGACGGGAGTGGATCCGCGGCGGGGCCGGCGATCGCGCTCACCACGCCTGGCGCGGTGGAGTATCACGCCGTTCTGGCCGCGCTCGCCGCGCGCGGCGTCACGACGGTCGTCACGGAGGCGTCGTCGCACGCCCTGGATCAGCGGCGACTTCACGGGGTGGAATTCGCCGCGGCCGTGTACACCAACCTGACCCACGACCACCTTGACTACCACAAGGACCTGCAGTCCTACCTCGCCGCGAAGCTGCTGCTGTCCACCCAGGTCCGGGAGGGTGGAGTGGAGGCGGTCAACGCCGACGATCGGGCCTGGGAGGCGCTGGCGCCGGACCCTCGGCGGCGGCGGGTGACCTACGGCGTGCATACGCCGGCGGACCTACAGGCTCGCGACATCAAGCTGGGTGCCGAGGGCACGGAGGTCACCATGGGCTTCGGCAAGGAGACACGAGCCGTTCGCCTGCCGCTGATCGGGGAATTCAACGTGAGCAACGCGCTCGCGGCCGCGGCCACCGCGTGGGGCCTGGGACTGAGCCCCGCCCAAACGGCCGAGCGGTTGGCGAGTGCACCGCAGGTACCCGGACGCATGGAACGGCTGGCCAGCGACGGGTTCGTGGTGCTGCGGGATTACGCGCACACGCCCGACGCGCTGGACCGGGCGATTCGGGCCCTCCGGCCGGTGGCCCGGGGCCGATTGATCGTGGTGTTCGGGTGCGGGGGCGATCGCGATCGCCGCAAGCGGCCGGTGATGGGCCGGATCGCCGCCCGCGGCGCCGACCTACCGATTGTGACCTCCGACAACCCACGAAGTGAAGACCCCGACGAAATCATCGATCAGATCGAGGCGGGCATGGAGGGCACCGCTCATCTTCGGATCACCGATCGGCGCGAGGCGATCACGCGCGCCATCCAGGTGTTGCAGCCCGGTGACTGCCTCCTCCTGGCAGGCAAGGGACACGAAACGTACCAGATCATCGGGGACCAGCGATTGCCGTTCGACGAGGGGGAGATCGTCCGCGACCTGCTTGCTGGGCTGGTCCGCCCGTGACCCACTGGACCGGCGGTCGGGTGGCCGGCGTCCTGGGGACGGCGGAGCCGCCGGAGACGGCCTTCACCGGCGTTTCCACGGATACGCGAAGCGTGCGCCCGGGGGAGTTGTTCGTGGCCCTGGAGGGCGAGCGCTTCGACGGCCACCGCTTCCTCGACCAGGCGGTGCAGGCCGGCGCCCGGGGTGCCGTGGTCCGTCGCCCGACCCATCCGGTCTCCGGATTGGTCCTGTTCGAGGTGCCGAATACCTTGGTGGCGCTCGGGGACCTTGCCCGGGCGCGCCGCCGCGAGCTGGCCGGGCCGGTGGCGGCGGTCACCGGCAGCAATGGGAAGACCGCCACCAGGGCGATGCTTGCCGTGACCCTGGGTACGCGCTGGCAGACGCACGCCACGCGCGAGAATCTGAACAATCTCGTGGGGGTCCCGCTCACCATCCTGGAAGCGCCCGACGCCGCCGAGGCGCTGGTGGTGGAATGCGGAGCCAGCGAGCCGGGGGAGATCGCCCGGCTGCGCGGCATCGTCGAGCCCACGGTTGGCGTGGTGACCAACGTCACCCCGGCCCATCTGGCGGGTTTCGGAAATCCGGACACGGTGCTGCGGGAGAAGGTCTCGTTGCTCGAAGGCTGCCCGCTCGCCATCGTGGGTCAACGGCCGGCCGAGTTGGCGTCGTTGGCTCGCCGGGTGGCGGGGCGGGTGGTGACGGCGGGGCTCGCGCCCGGCGCGGACGTGGCGCCGGATCACTTTCACGTGGATGAGCGGGGCCGTCCGGTGCTGACGTTCCGCGGCACCCGGTTCGCCGTGCCGCTCGTGGGACGCCATCAGGGGGACAATGCCATGGTGGCCCTGGCGGTGGCGGCGGAGCTGGAGCTCGATCTCTCCCTGGTCGCCGGGGCGCTGGAACGAGTGGCGCTGCCGCACGGCCGGTGCGAAGTGGTCACCGCGGGAGACTTGGTGCTGATCAACGACACGTACAACGCGAACCCCGCCTCATTTGCCGCGGCGCTGGACGTGGCCGGGAGTCTCCGGGGCAACCGCCCGCTGGTGGTACTGGTGGGCACCATGCTGGAGCTGGGGTCCGCGTCGCCCGAGCTGCATGATCAGGTGGCCGAGCAGATCCTGGCATTGCGCCCCGACCTGATCGGCGCGGTGGGAGCGCTCGCGGCGGCGTTCGAGCGGCGCCGGATCGGCGCCAGGTTGATCGTGGCGCCGGACGCCGACGCGCTGGGGCGGGCGGTCGCGCCCCGGCTCAAGGGGGGGGAATTGGTGTTGCTCAAGGCATCCCGCGGCGTGCAGCTGGAGAAGGCGATTCCTCACCTCACGAGTGGGCGGGAGGTGTCGTGCTCTACCACCTCTTAGCCCGCTTCGCCAGCGACGGCGGCTTCTTCAATCTGTTCCGGTACATCACCTTTCGTGCCGCCGGCGCCGCGGTGACGGCCATGCTGTGCGCCTTTGTCATCGGGCCGGTGGTGATTCGGTGGCTGCGCGAGCGCAAAGTGGGGCAGGTGGTGCGGGCCGAGGGCCCGGCCGCGCACCAAGCCAAGCGGGGCACGCCCACCATGGGCGGCGTCATCATCATCGTGTGCACCGTGGTGCCGACCCTGCTGTGGGCGCCGCTCACCAACCGGTATGTGTGGGTGGCGGTGCTGGCGACCCTCTGGATGGGCGGGATCGGGTTTCTGGACGACTACCTCAAGTTCATTCAGGGGAAGTCGCGCGGGTTGGTCGCGCGCTACAAGCTGGTGGGCCAGGTGACGTTCGGATTGGCGCTGGGCGGCTACCTCCTGTGGCAGCCCCTGGCTCCCAACCTCCCGGCCAACGCCACCACGCTGCCGTTCTTCAAGTACGTCCTGGTAGTGTTGTGGCCGCTGGTCTACATCGGGTTCGTCACGTTTGTGGTGACGGGCACGTCGAACGCGGTGAATCTCACCGACGGGCTGGACGGTCTCGCGGCGGGACTCACCGTGATCGCGGCGGCCGCATTCACCATTTTCGCGTATCTCTTTGGCCGCGTGGACTCGTCCGCCTATTTGAACGTGTTCTACCTCGCGGACGCGGGCGAGCTCAGCGTGTTCTGTACCAGCCTGATGGGCGCGGCGCTGGGGTTCCTCTGGTTCAACGCGCACCCCGCGCAGGTGTTCATGGGAGATACGGGGAGCCTGGCGATCGGGGGCGCGTTCGGGACCGTTGCGATCCTGCTCAAGTCCGAATTCCTGCTGCTGCTGGTGGGCGGCGTGTTCGTGGCGGAGGCGCTCTCCGTCATTCTGCAGACAGGAGTGTTTCGGTGGCGGCGCCGGCGCTACGGACGTGACTACGCCGAGGCGCACCGCGTGTTTCGGATGGCCCCGTTACATCATCATTTCGAGAAGGCCGGGTGGGCTGAATCGAAGGTGGTGATGCGATTCTACATCATTGGCATCCTGTGTGCGCTCTTCGCGCTGTCGACGCTGAAAATCCGGTAATCCCGGCTGCCTGGCGGCGGGGCGAGGTGGCGGTCCTGGGGCTCGCGCGCACCGGCGCGGCCGCGACCCGATGGCTCGCCTCGCAGGGCGTGCGGGTATACGCGTCCGACGCCGCGGACTCGGCGGCGCTGCGTGAAACGGCGCGCACCCTGAAGGCGCCGGGCGTGACGGTCGACGTGGGCCGGCATGATCTGAATCGCATCGTCCGCGCCGCGGCGGTGGTGGTGTCGCCCGGGATCTCGCCGCGGGCCCAGGTGCTCACGGTGGCGCGTAACGCCGGCGTGGAGATCGTGGCCGAGATGGACCTCGCCGCCCGGGCGCTGCGCGGCACCCGCCTGATCGTGGTGACGGGGACCAACGGGAAAAGCACCACCACGGCGCTCATTGGCCATCTGCTGGCCTCGGCCGGCCGGAGCACGGCGGTGGCGGGGAATATCGGCCGGCCGCTCATCACCGTGGCCCTCGAGGAACCGGCGCCGGAGTGGGCGGCGGTGGAAGCGTCGTCGTTCCAACTACACGACGCGCCCCGGCTCGAGCCGGCCGTGGGCGTCGTGACCAATCTCGCGCCCGACCACTTGGACCGGTACGCGAGCGTGGAGGCGTACTACGCGGACAAGCGGCTCCTGTTCCAGAACGCGTCGGACAGGTCGACCTGGGTTCTCAACGGCGACGATGCCGGCGTGTTGGCCCTCGCCGCGGGCGCCGCGGGCCGCCAGCGGCTCTTCCGGCTGGACACGCCGGCCGACGCCTGGTTCGACGCGGCCGGCGGATGGCTCATGCTCGGTGAGCGGCGCCTCCTGGCCCGGAGCGACCTGCCCCTGCTTGGCCAACACAACGTCGCCAACGCGTTGGCCGCCACCCTCGCGGCCGACTCGGTGGGCGTTTCCGCCGAGGCCATCGCGAGCGCGCTGGCCAGGGTGCGCGGTCTTCCTCATCGTCTGGAGCCGGTGCGGGAGGTGCGGGGCGTACTCTGGGTCAACGATTCCAAGGCGACCAACGTGGCGTCGACATTGGTGGCCCTCCGGGCCGTGGACCGGCCGTTCATCCTCATCGCGGGCGGGCGGGGCAAGGGTGAGGGGTTCACGCCCCTGGCGACCCTGCTTCGAAGCCGCTGTCGGACGGTCATCGCGTATGGCGAAGCCCGCGCAGACCTGGTGCGGGACTTGGGCGGGGCGTGTCCCGTGGAGGAAGAGCACGCCTTCGACGCGGCGGTCGCGCGCGCCGCGGCATTGGCGCAGCCCGGAGACGTGGTATTGCTGTCTCCGGCGTGCGCCAGCTTCGATCAGTTCGCCAATTACGAGGAGCGCGGCGCGCGGTTCCGGCGGCTGGTGGAGGAGCGATGACGGGGGCGATGGCCCCGGAGCGCGCCGTCTGGGAGACCCGGCTGCTGGCGGTCGTCACGGCCACGCTGGTGGTGTTCGGGATCGCCGCCGTGTACGGCGCCTCCAGCGTGGTGGCGGTCCAGCGCGGAGAGCCGGGGTCGGCGTTCGCGATGCGCCAGGCGGCGGGCGTCCTGCTGGGTGGCATCCTGTTCCTGATGGCGGCCCGCGTGGACTACCACGTGTGGGAGCGATGGGCCTGGCCGCTGATCGGCGGGTCCGCGCTGCTGCTCCTCGTGCCCTTCGTGCCGGGCGCCCGCGCGATCGCTCCCGAGCTCAACGGAGCCCGGCGGTGGATCGATCTCGGCGTCATCACCTTTCAGCCTTCGGAAGCGGCCAAGCTCGCCGTGGTGGCGTGGACCGCGATGCTGGCGGCGAAAAAAGGCGACATGGTCCGCGAGTTCAAGCGCGGCGTGTTGCCGTTCATAATGATCGTGGTCCCGGTCAGCGCGCTGATCCTGTTCGAGCCCAACCTCTCCACCGCGATCTTGGTGGGGTTGCTCGCCGGGGTCATCCTCTTCACCGCCGGGGCACGCATCGGCCACTTCCTGCTGCTCGGCCTCGCCGCGGTGCCGATGGCCTGGTACGAGATCGTCGCCGTGCAGTACCGTCTGGCGCGCGTGGTCACGTTCTTGAGCCCCGGCGAAGATACGCAGCAGCTGAGCTGGCAGATCACCCAGTCGGTCATCGGCGC
>Ga0326597_10002310_pt1 | contig 28608 bp, 24 predicted proteins | sample RVTome_12_FD_203789 | JGI IMG/M metagenome (GOLD analysis project Ga0326597, IMG submission 203789) | Soil microbial communities from uranium-contaminated site in the Upper Colorado River Basin, Wyoming, United States - RVT100D185 | ecosystem: Environmental > Terrestrial > Soil > Contaminated >... | reverse complement strand
AGGACTTCCGGCCGGATACCATGCTGCCCGGGATCCGCATCAACACTGGCGGCAACGACTTCGCGCCGATCGAGTCGGAGCAGCTGATCCGGTTTAGCGGCGAAAGGTGGGAGCGCTTCGGCCCGATCATCGGCAGGTAGCCGCCTAGCCGAGCTCCGGGCCGGCGGGACAGAACACCAGCCTCGCCTCGCCCGGCGCGGCGCCGCGCCGAAGAAGGCCAAGGCCGCGGTCCACCTGTGCTTCGGCAACTACGGCGGCCAGACGGTGCAGAAAGGGCACCTGGGCGAAGCTGATGCGCTATCTCAACGCGCTCGAGGCCGACCACGTCGTCATGGAATGCTCGAACTGCCCGCGCGCGGAGAAGCTGCTTGGGCGCGGAACTTGCCGCCGGCGCTAGCTACACACTCGCCTCCTCGTGGCGGCGCAGCGCCCCGCCCCAGCTCGTTTCCCAGTCGTTGCCGACGAAATCGCGCACCGCGCCGTCGGCAAGGTAGAACCGGTTGGGAATCTGGAACATGGCGATGGAGAGATTGCCTTCCGGCCCCGCCCAGGCCTCGTGGCGGCTGCCCGCCGGGCGCCACACGAAGTTGCCCGCCGTCACCGTGCCTTCGCCGCACACCAGCGTCCCCGAAAGCAGGTACGTCTGCTCGATCAACACGTGCTCATGGTCGGGCAGCTTCGCCCCCGGCCCCATCTTCAGCAGCACCGTCAGCAGGCCGGAATCGCGGTCGATCAGCAGCGTCTTCTGCTCGACACCCGGGAACACGGTCTTTTCCCAGGGCAGCGCCCCTACCTCGACGAAGCGGCTGGCGAGCGGCGCCAGCGCGGCGTGGTTCTTGGCGTTGGGGGTCTTGCCGGGCATGGGTACCTCCGGAGGCCACAGGGACTGTAAGTGGAGATTACTACCCTTTGCGATGCTCGCCCACCCGCACGATCTTCATCGTGTTGGTGCCGCCCGCCTTGCCGATCGGCTCGCCGATGGTGAGCACGATGAGATCGCCGTCCCGCACCACGCTGTTTTCGACCAGCACCTTCTCGGCCTCCGCGAGCAGCTCCTCGCGGTCGTGGCCGACATATTTCACCATCAGGGGGTAGGTGTCGCGGAACAGCGCGCAGCGGTAGCGCGTCGCGGTCTGCGAGGTGAGCGCGTAGATCGGCACGCCGCAATTGAGCCGGCTCATCCACAGCGCGGTGGCGCCGGACTCGGTGAGCGCCGCGATCGCCTTCACCTTGAGGTGAAACGCCGTGAACAGCGCCCCCATGGCGATCGACTGGTCGACGCGCGTGAACACGCGGTTCAGGAAATCCTGCTCCAGGCTCACCGACTGCGTCTGCTCGGCCTCGACGCAGATGCGATCCATGGCCTCGATCGTCTCCACGGGATAGCGCCCGCTCGCCGATTCGGCCGAGAGCATCACCGCGTCGGTGCCGTCGAGCACCGCGTTGGCGACGTCGGACACCTCGGCGCGCGTCGGCACGGGGCTGGCGATCATCGACTCCATCATCTGCGTCGCCGTGATGGTGAGCTTGTTGTGCTCGCGCCCGAGCCGGATCATGCGCTTCTGCAGCGCCGGCACCGCCGCGTCGCCCACTTCGACGGCGAGGTCGCCGCGCGCCACCATGATGCCGTCGCAGGCGCCCATGATGCTCACCAGCGCCTCGTGCTTCACGGCTTCCGCGCGCTCGATCTTGGCGATCAGCATGGCCTTGCCGCCGGCCGCGCGCATGAGCTCGCGCGCCATGTACATGTCGGCGCCCGACTTGGGAAACGATACCGCGAGGAAGTCCGCGCGGATCCTGGCCGCCGTGCGGATATCCTCCATGTCCTTCGGCGTCAGCGCGGCCGCCGTCAGCCCGCCGCCCTGGCGGTTGATGCCCTTGTTGTTCGAGAGCACGCCGCCGTGGCGCACGCGGGTATGGACCTCCTCGCCGCGCACCACCGTCACCTCGAGCACGATCTTGCCGTCATCGAGCAGCAGCACGGCGCCCTCCTCGACGTCGCGCGGCAGCTCCTTGTAGTCCAGGCCGACGCGCTCCGCGTCGCCCTGCTCGCAGGTCGCATCGAGGATGAAGCGCGCGCCCTTTTCCAGCGTCACCTTGCCGTCCTTGAACTTGCCGATGCGGATCTTCGGCCCCTGCAGGTCGCACATGATGGCGACCGTGCGTCCGCACTTGCGGCCGATGTCCCTGACCAGCTCGGCGCGCTTTTCGTGGTCGGCGGCTGTGCCGTGCGAGAAATTGAGCCGCGCCACGTCGACGCCCGCGCGCAGCATGCGCTCGAGCACCGCGGGATCGCTGGACGCGGGGCCGAGCGTGGCGACGATCTTCGTGCTGCGCAGCATCGCGCGCAGTGTAGCATCGCGCCGCCCGCGGGACGGCGCTAGGCGCGCGCCTCCAGCGCCGCCACCGCCGGCAGGGTCTTGCCTTCGAGGAACTCCAGGAACGCGCCGCCGGCGGTCGAGATGTAATCGATCCTCTCGGCGATGCCGAACTTGTTGATCGCCGCCACGGTGTCGCCGCCGCCGGCGATGGAGAACCCCTGGGAGTCGGCGATCGCGCGCGCGATCGTCTCGGTGCCCGTGGCGAAGGCGTCGTTCTCGAACACGCCGAGCGGCCCGTTCCAGACGATGGTGCCGGCGCGCTTGAGCGAGTCGGCGAGCGACTGCGCGGACTTCGGGCCGATGTCGAGGATCATCTCGTCGGCGGCCACGTTTTTCGCGGGCTTGGTTACACCACTCGCGTCCTCGAGGCTTTTCCCCACCACGACGTCCACCGGCAGCGGCACCTTTGTCGCCTGCATGATGCGCTTCGCCTCGACCACGAGGTCCTTCTCCGCCAGTGACTTGCCGATTGGCAGCCCCGCCGCCAGCATGAACGTGTTGGCGATGCCGCCGCCGACGATGAGCTGGTCCACCTTCTTCGCGAGCGCCGCGAGCACCGAGAGCTTGGTCGACACCTTCGAGCCGGCGACGATCGCGATCAGCGGATGCTTCGGGCTCGCGAGCGCTGCTCCGAGCGCGTCCAGCTCCGCGGCCATCAGCGGACCGGCGCAGGCCACCTTGGCAAAGCGCGCCGCGCCGTGCGTGGTCGCCTCGGCCCGGTGCGCGGTGCCGAAGGCGTCGTTCACGTAGACGTCGCAGAGCGCGGCGATCTTGCGCGAGAGCGCCTCGTCGTCCTTCTTTTCCCCCTTGTTGAAGCGGCAGTTCTCGAGCAGCACCACCTGGCCCGGCTTCACGTTCACGCCCCCGAGCCAGTCGCGCGCGAGCGGCACCTCGCGGCCGAGCAGCTCGCCGAGGCGCCGCGCCACCGGCGCGAGCGAAGCCTTCTCGTCGAACTCGCCTTCCTTCGGCCGTCCGAGGTGCGAGGTGACCATCACCGCGGCGCCCTTCTGCAGCGCGAGGCGCACGCCCGGCACCGAGGCGCGGATGCGCGTGTCGTCGGTGATGCGTCCGCCGTCGTCCTGCGGGACGTTCAGGTCGGCGCGGATGAAGACGCGCTTGTCCTTCAGGTCTAGATCCGCCATGCGCTTGAAGCGCATGACGCTATCTTGCGTTCATCATCGCCACCGCCGCGTCCAGCATGCGGTTGGAGAAGCCCCACTCGTTGTCGTACCAGGAGCCCACCTTCACCAGCGTGCCGCCGGTGACCTTGGTGAGGCTCGCATCGAAGATCGAGCTCGCCGGGTTGTGGTTGAAGTCCGAGGACACGAGCGGCTCGGCGTTGTACTCCAGAATCCCTTTCAGCGACCCTTCCGCGGCCTTCTTCACCGCGGCGTTCACCTCCTCCACCGAGCTGGTCTTCTTCGCGGTAAAGGTCAGATCGACGATCGACACGTTGATGGTCGGCACGCGGATGGCGTAGCCGTCGAGCTTGCCGTTCAGGTGCGGCAGCACCAGGCCCACCGCAGCGGCGGCGCCGGTCTTGGTCGGGATCATGTTGTGCGTGGCCGAGCGCGCGCGGCGCAGGTCCTTGTGGAACACGTCGGTCAGCACCTGGTCGTTGGTGAAGGCGTGCACCGTCAGCATGAGCCCCTGCACCACGCCGATCGAGTCATCGAGCGCCTTCACCAGCGGCGCGAGGCAGTTGGTGGTGCACGAGGCGTTGGAGATCACCGTATCCGAGGCCTTGAGCTCGCGGTGGTTGACGCCCATGACGATCGTGCGGTCGACGTCCTTGTCGCCCGGCGCTGAGATGATCACCTTCTTCGCGCCGGCGGCGAGGTGGCCGGCGCCGCCCTTCGCCTTGCCGGTGAAAAGCCCCGTGCACTCCATCACCACGTCGACGCCAAGCGCCTTCCAGGGCAGCTTCGCCGGGTCGCGCTCGGCGAGCACCTTGAGCCTGTCGCCTTCGACCGCGATGGCGTCGCCCTCCACCGCGACCGCGCCGGGAAAGCGGCCGTGTGCCGTGTCGTATTTCAGGAGGTGGGCGTTGGTCTTGGCGTCGCCCAGGTCGTTGAGGGCGACGAACTGCAGGTCGTGCTTCCTCCCGCCCTCGTAGTGCGCGCGCAGGATCATGCGGCCGATGCGGCCGAATCCGTTGATGGCGATCTTGATTGTCATGACAAAACGCTCCTTACCGCTTTCTCGACGTTTTCGGCCGTGAAGCCGAAGTGCTTGAAAAGGTCCCCGGCGGGGGCCGACTCGCCGAAGCGGTCGATGCCGACCACCGCGCCTTCCGGCCCGACGTACTTCCTCCAGAATCCGGTGACGCCCGCCTCCACGGCCACGCGCGGCAGGCCGCGCGGCAGCACCGACTCGCGGTAGGCGGCGTCCTGCCGGTCGAACACGGTGGTCGAAGGCATGGAGACCACACGTACCGGGACATCCGCCTCCGCGAGCCGCTTCTGCGCCGCGAGCGCGAGCGGTACTTCCGAGCCGGTCGCAATCAACACCGCTTTCGCCCAAGGGGCGTCGGACAGCACGTAGCCGCCGCGGCGCACCTGGGTGAGCGCTTCCTCGCCGCGCAGCGCGAAGGCGACGTTCTGGCGCGAAAAGAGCAGCGCGCTTGGGCCGTCGCGGCGCTCGAGCGCGCAGGTCCACGCCACCGCCGCCTCCACCGTGTCGCAGGGCCGCCACACGTCCATATTGGGTATGAGCCGCAAACTGGCCGCATGTTCCACCGGCTGGTGCGTCGGACCGTCCTCGCCCAGGCCGATCGAATCGTGCGTGAATACGTAGATCACGCGCTTGCCCATGAGCGCCGCCATGCGCAGCGCGTTGCGCGCGTAGTCCGAGAACACGAGGAACGTGCCGCCGTAGGGGATGAAGCCGCCGTGCAGCGCAACGCCGTTCATCAGCGCGCACATGGCGAACTCGCGCACGCCGTAGAACAGGTAATTGCCGCCCGCTTCGCGGGTGATGACGCGCGAGGCCTTGGCCATGGTCAGGTTCGAGCCGCTGAGATCGGCCGAGCCGCCAAGCAGTTCCGGCAGCTCCGGCAGCAGCGTCTCGAGGACGTTCTGCGACGCCTTGCGCGTGGCGAGGGATTCGGCCTTGGCGTGCGCATCGGCGATCAGCCGGCCCACGCGTTGCTCGAAGTCCGCGGGCAGGTCTCCGGTCAGGCGCCGGCGGAACTCCGCCGCATCGGCGGGATGCCGCGACGCGTACTGCTCGAAAAGTTTCGACCACTTGCGCTCGGCGCGCTTGCCCGCGGCACGCGCGTCCCAGCCTTCGTAAATGGATTGCGGGATCTCGAACGGCGGGTGCGGCCAGCCGATCGCAGCGCGCGTCGCCGCCACCTCCTCGGCGCCGAGCGGCGCGCCGTGCGCGGCGCCGGTATTGGCCTTCTTCGGCGCGCCCTTCGCGATTACGGTCTTCGCGCAGATGAGCGTCGGCCGCGATTTTTCCCGCTTTGCCTTCTTCAGCGCCTTGTCCACCGCCTCGACGTCGTGGCCGTCCACCCCGGCGATCACCTGCCAGCCGTAGCCGGCGAAGCGCTTGGGCACGTCGTCGGTGTACCAGTACGCGATAGGGCCTTTCTCCGAGTCGATGGAGATGCCGTTGTCGTCATAGACCGCGATCAGCTTGCCGAGCCCGAGCGTGCCGGCGAGCGAGCAGGCCTCGTGCGAGAGGCCTTCCATCATGCAGCCGTCGCCGAGGAACACGAAAGTGTGGTGATCGACGAGGTCGAACCCGGGCCGGTTGAACTGCGCGGCGAGCAGCTTTTCGGCGAGCGCCATGCCCACCGCGTTGGCGACACCCTGGCCGAGCGGACCGGTGGTGGTCTCCACGCCCGGCGTAAGGCCGTATTCCGGGTGCCCCGGCGTCTTCGAGCCGAGCTGCCGGAAGCGCTTGAGCTCCGCCATCGGCAGGTCGTAGCCGGTGAGGTGCAGCAGCGCGTAGAGCAGCATCGAGCCGTGGCCGTTGGAGACGACGAAGCGGTCGCGGTTGGCCCACGCCGGATGCGCCGGATTGTGCCTGAGGTGCCGGTGCCACAGCGCCACGGCGATCTCGGCCATGCCCATCGGCATGCCGGGGTGGCCGGACTTGGCGGCCTCGACCGCGTCCATGGCGAGCGCGCGGATGGCGTCAGCGAGCTCGCGATCGGACGCTGGGGAATTCATCGGAGCGCGGAATTATACTCGGCGACATGCTGCTGCTTCCGTTTTCCAGCCCGCAGGATTTCGAGCACCGCGTGCACGGCGCGGCAGGCGCCGACGGCCTGTGGTTCGTGTTCCGCGGCGACCGGCTGCTGGTCGAGGTCGGCCCGCCCGACCCGCGGCCCGGGGACGATCCGCGCGTGCGCGAGCGGCCGAGCTGGGCGCGACTGCCGTTGCAGAAAAACAACAATCCCTTGTGGTCTACGCCTCTCCGTACCCTATATTTAGGGTGGCTGCAGGGTCTGGACTGCTGGGCGGCCGAGGTCGGCGGGGCGAGCGCGCCGCCGGGCCACGACTGGGTCGGTCTGCGCGCGTTGTTCTCGGTGCTGGAGGACGCGCACTTCGCGCTCGCGGGCCGGGCGCTGCAGCTGCTGCAATGGGACCGCGACCACCAGTACTGCGGGCGCTGCGGCACGCCGACCGAGCCGCGTGCCGAGGAGCGGGTGCGCGTCTGCCCGGCGTGCAAGCTCGCCGCCTACCCGCGCGTCGCGCCCGCGGTGATGGCGCTCGTGCGGCGCGGCCGCGAGCTGCTGCTCGGGCGCAGCCCGCATTTCCCGAGCGGCATGTACAGCGCGCTCGCCGGATTCGTCGAGCCCGGCGAGACGCTCGAGCAGTGCGTGGCGCGCGAAGTCGCCGAGGAGGTCGGCGTGACGGTCGAGAACCTCGAGTACTTCGCCAGCCAGCCGTGGCCGTTTCCCCACAGCCTGATGATTGCGTTCGTGTGCGACTGGGTCGGCGGCGAGATCCGCGCGCAGGAAGGAGAAATCGAGGCCGCGGCATGGTTCGATGTATTGCATTTACCCGGACTTCCGAGCAGAATCTCGATCGCGCGGCGCCTGATCGACGCGGTTTCTGCGGAGATCCGGCGCCAAATTTAAATCGGCGCTTAGCTTTGCACGCGTAAGTGCGGGGCGGCCCAAGCGGGGTATTGCACGAATTGAACGACATTGACGAGCTCGGTTTTTCGCCGCAAGGCGGACACGCGGGGGCGCAGCCTGGATTGGTACGTGCAGGGCTGCGCCTTCTCGTTTTTCGGGGGGAACGGACATGAACGGTCTGCATCTCATCGGTGATCTGAGCGGCTGCCGCTGCGACCCGCGGCTGCTTCTCGACGGCGCGGATTTCAAGGGCAAGTGCCTGGAATTCGTGCGCGACGCCGGCCTGACGACGATGGACGCGAGCTTTCACCAGTTCGACGGCTCCGGCTTCACCGGCACCGTGGTGCTCGCCGAGTCGCACCTCGCCATCCACACCTGGCCCGAGAAGCAGGGGCTGACGCTCGACGTCTACGTCTGCAACTACAGCGACGACAACAGCGCCAAGGCGAGAAAGCTGTTCGACAGCATCGTCGCCTACTTCCAGCCGACCGAGTGCGCGCGCCACGAAGTGGAGCGCGGCGGGCATCTGCTGATGGAGCCGCTCAACGACTCGACCGGCTTCTACATCAAGGCCGCGCGGCAGGTGGGCGACTGGCAGACGCGTTTTCAGCACCTGCAGATCTACGACACGCCGCACTACGGCAAGATCTTCCGCCTCGACGGGTTCAACATGACCTCCGAGAAGGAGGAGTTCGTCTATCACGAGAACCTGATCCACCCGGCGCTCACCGCGCACCCGGCGCCGAGGAAAGTGCTGATCATCGGCGGCGGCGACGGCGGCTCCTCGGAGGAGGCGCTCAAGCACCCCTCGGTCGAGCAGGTGACCATGTGCGAGATCGACGCGCAAGTGATCGAGGTCGCCAAGGAGCACTTCCAGGCGGTGCACAACGGCGTGTTCGACAACCCGAGGCTCAGGGTGCTGGTCGGCGACGGCATGAAGTTCGTGCGCGAGACGCAGGAGCGCTTCGACCTCGTCGTGCTCGACCTGAACGACCCCATGGGGCCGGCCGAAGCGCTCTATTCGGCCGAATTCTTCCAGCAGTGCCGGCATGCGCTCGCCCCGGGCGGTGCGCTCGCGCTGCATATCGGCTCGCCGGTGGCGCAGCCCGAGCGCGTCGGCGAGCTCGCCCAGCGCCTGAACGGCATCTTCCGCATCGTGCGGCCCTACACCATGTTCATCCCGCTGTACGGCTCGCTGTGGTCGATGGCGGTGTGCTCGGACAAGCTCGATCCCAAGGCCTACACCGCCGACGAGATCGACCGGCGCATCGAGCAGAGGAAGATGGCCGAGCTCCGGTACTACAACGGCGAGACGCACGAGGGCGTGTTCGCGCTGCCCAATTTCGTGCGCGACCTGGTGACGCCGCCGCGCCTGAAGCAGCAGACGCGCGGCCGGCGGCTGGGCGTCGTGCGCGCCGTCGCCAAATAACAGGGACAGACCACGTTTTTCCCGAGGGGCACCGCGGCGCCCTTTTTATTCGGGGCTAACGTGTTGCCGCGAGAGCTGCATCGCGGGCGATCGGGCCCCATTTGGCCGTGTCCTCCTGAATTCTCGTAGCGAGCTTCTCGGGCGAAGAGCCGACGGGCTCGAAGCCGAGCAGGAGGAGCCGTTCCTTGACCTCGGGTGCGTTCATCGCTCCGGCGATCACGTCGGATAGCTGCCGGATGGACGCGGCGGGCGTCGCGGCGGGAACAAAGAACGCCATCCAGCCTCCACCGGTGATGTTCGGCAGGCCAAGCTCCGAAAAGGTGGGAACGTCGGGCACGCGCGAGAACCGCCCCGACCCGCTAGTCGCGAGGATGCGCACCCTTCCGGCCTGATGGAGCGGAATGGCTTCAGCGAGGACGCTGATGCCGGCAGGAATGTGCCCACCCGCGACATCCTTGAGCAGCTGAGCGCCCCCCTTGTATCCCACATGCGAGAGCTCGACGCCAATGGAGCGGCCGAGCAGGATCCCGAACAGGTGCGGAAGGCCGCCAGCGCCCGTCCCATAGTTTCGGCGGCGCGGGTCTTCCTTTGCCCAGGAAACGTAGTCCGGAAAACTCGTCGCCGGCACACCGGGGCCCGTGATCAGCGCTAGATCGAAGGATGCCGCGAGCGACACGGGCGCAAAGTCGCGCTGCGGGTCGTAATCGAGAGCCGGATTGGTAAGCGTCGCCCAGACGATGGGTGCAGGCGGCGCCAGCATCAGGGTCTTGCCGTCGGCAGGCGCCGCCTTCAGCAGCCTGGCGGCGAGCTGACCCGCGCCCCCCGGACGGTTGTCGACCAGGACGTTCGCGGCGAGCGCGACCTTCATTCTCTCGGCGACAAGCCGTGCGACGAGGTCGGCCGCACCGCCTGGCGGAAATCCCACGAGGATACGCACGGACCGGTCCTCGGCCCAGGCTGGCAGCGACGCGAGCAGCGCGGCGCACGTGAACGCGCGAACGAGCATTAACATGGCAACTTTTCCTTTTTCAGCGGCCACAGGTCGACCGTGGCTGCATTCTTCCTCCGCGCGGAGCAGTCTGTCGTGAGCCGATTGTCCCGGCACGCCATCCTTTCGCCGAATCTTTCGGGTACGGCAGGGACAAATGTCCCTTCAGCGCGGCTGCGAGGCACCGAGTCCGGCTTCGCGCGCCCGCACAATCGCTTCTCCGCGATGATGGACCTGCATCTTCTCGAAGATGCGCGTGAGGTGATTGCGCACTGTCTTTTCGGACATTCCGAGCCGCGCGCCGATCTGCGCATTGTCCATTCCTGTCGCAAGTTGTTCCAGAACCTCGCGTTCGCGCACACTCAGGCCCTCGAGGGCTTCCCCAGCACGGTCGTCGGCAAGGAAGGCGTGCATCTCGGCGACGAACCTCGGCCACTCGGCGTCCTCCGCCGGGAGCATGTGATTGACGGTCTGCAGCGTGACAAACCGCGCGCCGGGGATCTTCGAGGCGAGCAGCCGCCCTTCCTCGTGCGGCACCCGCGTATCGCCCCGCGCGTGAAACACGAGCGTGGGACAGCGTACCCGGCCCGCTATCGCGCTGACGTCGATTTCGTAGAACATGCGGATCAGCCGCGCGGCGCTCGCGGCGGAGGCCGAAAGCCGCATCATCTGCGCCAGGGAGCGCATCGCTTCGACGGAGCCGCTCGGCATCATCTGCGATGCGAAGACCTGCCGATACGTCGGATCATCGCTGTCCCAGCCGAGCTCGACCAGCTTGAGTTGGAGCATTGCGTCTTCGACTGAAGCGCCGGCGCCGCGCTTCAGCTTGCCGCGTCCGAAAGCGCCGAACAGAATAAGGCGCGACACCCGTTCCGGATGACGCGCCGCATACGCTATCGCGACCGCCCCGCCTTGCGAAGGGCCGAAGAGCGCAAATCGCTCGAGCCCGGCGGCATGCACAACGCAGTGCAAGTCGTCGACCCATCGCTCGAAGGATACTTCTCCAGGGTCGCGGTCGGAAAGCCCGCAGCCGCGCGGGTCGAATCGGACAAGCGTATTGTTCCGGGAAAGCTCGTCCAGCCAGTGCCGACGGACAGGCGTGCCCCAATCGTGCTCGATATGGGTGAGCCAATGAGGAGCTCTCACGAGGGCGGGTCCCGATCCGGCCACGGCATAAGCGATACGAACTCCATCGTCCGCCGTGCAAAACCGAATCCGCTGCGAACTCATGAAGATGCTCCGTTGTATTGCCGATCGATCATACGCCCTCCGAAGGACTCGGGTTCACAGCCTGTGGGCGTGAATGCATGACTCGCAGGGATACGCTCCGGGAGCGAGCGGCGCAGATCAAACTGGCACGGAGCCTGCGCCGGTGATTCGCAGGCCCAGCAGCGCCTTGCCAAGGTGACCTGCAGCCAGGAAGCGTGCATCACCGGCCAGTAGAGCAAGGCGACGAGCCAGGCCGCGAGAACGCCAGAAGCCGCCGAACTCGGCGCGCGCCAGATGGGGTTCGTTTATTTTTTTACCCTCAAGCTAGGCGACCCCCTGCAGCACCTCCCGTACGCAGTCGAACAGGCGGTCGATTTGCGGCTTTTCTATGATCAGCGGCGGCGACAGCGCGATGATGTCGCCGGTGACGCGAATCAGTACCCCGCTCTCGAAAGCGTTCACAAAGGCCTCGTAGGCGCGCTTGCCCGGCGCGCCGGCGCGAGACGCAGGAGAAGTTCGACCTGATCGCGCTGGACCTCAACGACCCGGTCGGCCCGGCCGCGGCGCTCTACGCCATGGAGTTCTTCCAGCAGTGCCGGCACGCGCTCGCCCCGGGCGGGGCGCTCGTGCTGCATATCGGCTCGCCGGTGGCGCAGCCCGAGCGCGTGGGCGAACTCGCCCAGCGCCTGAACGGCATCTTCCGCATCGTGCGGCCCTACACCATGTATATCCCGCTCTACGGGTCGCTGTGGGCGATGGCGGTGTGCTCGGACAAGCTCGACCCGAAGGCCTACACGGCCGACGAGATCGACCGGCGCATCGAGCAGCGCAAGATGACCGAGCTCCGGTACTACAACGGCGAGACGCACGAGGGCGTGTTCGCGCTGCCCAACTTCGTGCGCGACCTGGTGACGCCGCCGCGGCTCAAGCAGCAGACGCGCAGCCGGCGGCTGGGCGTCGTGCGGGCGGCTGCGAAGTAAGCAGCTAGTAGCGGGCCCCAGCCTTCAGCAGGAGCGACTCGCTCGCGCCGTCGCCGTTGTCGCGCGCCATCTCGAGCGCGACTTCGCCGCCCGGCGCCTGCAGGTTCGGATCGGCGCCGCGCTCGAGCAGCAGCTGCACCATGCCGGCGTCGCGCGCGAGCACGGCCGCCATCAGCGGCGTGAGGCCGTTCGAGTCCGGCTTGTCCACCCAGCGGCCGAGGTCGAGCAGTTCCGACACCGCCTCGCGATCGCCGAACAGCACCGCGGTCATGACGTCGTTGTACCCCGGCGTGATGGGCGGCGGGGCGCGCAAGGGCGCGACGGCAGACGGCGTAACGGCCGCCGGCGCCGCCAGAGGCGGCGCGGGCTTGGGCTCGGCAGCGGGCGGCGCTGCGCTTGCGGCGGGAGCGGGCGCCGCCGCCATCACCACGGGTTCCGGCTTGGGCGCGGGCTTTGCGACTGGCGCGGGTTTCGGGGCGGGTTTCGCGACCGGCTTGGGCTCGGGTGCGGGCTTCATCGCCTCGGGTTTCGGCTCCACCCTGGCCATGGGTTCGGGCTCGGGCGCGGGTGCCGCCACCGGTTCGGGCTTCATTGCGGCCGCGGCAACCCGCACTGGCGCCGCCGGCGCCCCGGCCAGTGCGACGGCCGGCTTCGGCTTGGCCTGGACCGGGATGGGCGGTGGCGTTTCGTCCAGCAATGCCGGCAGGTACTGGTAGGCGAGGTAGCCCAGCCCGGCGACCAGCACCAGCGCGAGCAGCCCCACGCGCGCGCGATTCGACCCGCCGCCATTCTCGGGAGCCGGCTCCGGCGCTTGCGCCTCGTCCGCCTCCTTTTTCTTCTTGCCAAAGCCGAACATGGTGCCCTCCCTGGCGATGCTCAGTCGGTCGTTTTGAGGACCTCGCGCACGATTTCGAACAGCTGGTCGATGTCGCTCTTCGCGATGATGAGCGGCGGGGCGAGCGCGATGATGTCGGCTGCCACGCGGATATAGGCACCCCGTTCGAACGCCTTGATGTGCGCGTCCAGGGCGCGTGCGCCCGGCGCCCCGGCGCGCGGGGCGAGCTCGATGGCGGCGATCAGACCGATGTTGCGGATGTCGATGACGTTGGGCAGGCCCTTCAGCGCATGCGCCTGCTCCTCCCAATACGACCACAGCTCGGCGGCGCGCGTGAACAGCCCTTCCTCTTCGTACACCTGCATGGTCGCGAGCCCCGCGGCGCAGGCGAGCGGGTGCGAGGAATAGGTGTAGCCGTGCGGCATCTCGATCGCTTTCTCCGGTCCCGTCATGAACGCCTGGTAGAGCTGCTCGCGCATGAACACCGCGCCCATCGGCACCGTGCCGTTGGTGATGCCCTTGGCGGTCGTGATCAGGTCCGGAATGACGTTGAAATGCTGGGTGCCAAAGGTCTTGCCGAGCCGGCCCCAGCCCGTGATCACCTCGTCGAAGATGAGCAGGATGCCGTGCTGGTCGCAGATCGCGCGCAGGCGCTCCAGGTAGCCCACCGGCGGCACCAGCACGCCGCCGGAGCAGGCGACGGGCTCGACGATGACCGCGGCGATGGTCGAGGGGTCGTGCAGCGCGCACAGGCGCTCCAGGTCATCCGCCAGCTCCGCTCCGTGCCTGGGCTGCCCGCGCGAGAAGGCGTTCTTCTCGGGATCGTGCGTGTGGCGGATATGGTCGACCCCGGCCACCAGCGCGCCGAAGATCTTGCGGTTGCCGACCATGCCGCCGACCGCGGTGCCGCCGAAGTTCACGCCGTGATAGCCGCGCTCGCGGCCGATGAGGCGCACGCGGTGGCCCTCGCCGCGCGCGCGGTGATAGGCGAGCGCGAGCTTGAGCGCCGTGTCCACGGATTCGGAGCCGGAATTGGTGAAGAAGATGCGCTTCAGGTCCGCGGGCGCGAGGCTCGCCAGCTTGTCGGCGAACTCGAACGCGAGCGGGTGCCCCATCTGGAACGTGGGCGCGAAGTCGAGCTCGGCGACCTGCTTCTGCACCGCGCTCACGATTCTCTCCCGGCAGTGGCCGGCATTGACGCACCACAGGCCCGAGATGCCGTCGATCAGCTTCCTGCCCTCGGGCGTGTAGTAGTGGACCCCTTGCGCGCGCGCCAGGAGGCGCGGGGCCTTCTTGAAGTGCCGGTTCATGCTGAAGGGCATGAAGAATGCCGAGTTTTCGAGGCTGGGGGGCGTGGCGCGATCGTTCATGTCGGTCCTCCTAGGCTGCCGCACGGGCCGCGCCCGCGATTCCCGCTTTGCGCAATGCGGCGTGCAGCAGCACGTTGCAGCCGGCGGCCAAATCCGCCGGCGTGGCGCTTTCGATCTCGTTGTGGCTGATGCCGCCCTCGCAGGGAATGAAGATCATCGCGGTGGGGGCGATGCGCGCGATGTACACGGCGTCGTGCCCGGCGCCGCTGACGATGTCGAGGTGACTGCAGCCGAGCGCGCCGGCGGCCTCGCGCACGCTCCCCACCAGGCCGGCGTCGAACGCGCAGGGCGCGAAATACACGCTCTCGCGCAGCTCGATCCGCACCCGGCATTCGGCCTCGATGGCCCGCGCCGCGCGCTCGAGCTCGGCGCACATGCCATCCAGCGTCGACGCCTTGGCGTTCCTGAAGTCCACCGTCGTGCGCACTTCGCCGGGAATCACGTTGCGCGAATTCGGCTTCACCTGCATGAAGCCGACCGTGCCGCGCGCATAGTCGGGGAAGTCCCGCGCGATGCGGTTCACCTCCTGCACCAGGCGGCTCGCACCCAGCAGCGCGTCGCGCCGTAAATCCATCGGCGTAGGCCCGGCGTGCGCGTCCTGCCCCGTCACGGTCACGTCGTACCAGCGCTGGCCGAGCGCGCCCTGCACCACGCCGATCGTCTTCATCTCGTTTTCCAGCACCGGGCCCTGCTCGATGTGCGCCTCGAAATAGGCGCCGAGGCGGTGCGGCCGGGCGCTGCCGGCATAGCCGATGGCCCGCAGCGCATCACCGACCGTGACGCCCTCGATATCCTTTTGCACGCGCGCGTGCTCCAGGGTGAATACGTTCGCGAACACCCCCGAGCCCATCATCACCGGCGTGTAGCGTGAGCCTTCCTCGTTGGTCCAGGACACGACTTCGAGCGGCGCGCGCGTGGCGACCCCCGCCTCATTGAGCGTGCGCAGCACCTCCAGGCCCGCCATGACGCCGTAGGCGCCGTCGAATTTGCCGCCCGAGGGCTGCGAGTCGAGATGGCTGCCCATGGCCACCGGCGGCAGCGCCGCATCGGCGCCCGCGCGGCGCGCGAAGATGTTGCCGATGGCGTCGACCTCCACCGCGAGGCCGGCCTCGCGCGCCCAGCGCGCGAACAGGTCGCGCGCGCCCCGGTCCTCCGCGGTCAGCGTGAGCCGCTTCACGCCGCCCTTGGGCGTGGCGCCGATTCCCGCCAGCTCCATGAGCGAGTCCCAGAGCCGGTCCGCGTTGATGCGCAAGTTGTCCATGGCGGCGATTGCTGTGGGCTAGCTTACCCCATAGCGCGATGATCCAGGCGGCCTCAGCCCGGCCAGGCAACGACCTTCTGCTTCTGCTCGCCCAGGCCGCGGATGCCGGCGCTCAGCACGTCGCCCGGCTTCAGGAATACAGGGTCGGGCTTGATGCCCATGCCCACGCCCGGCGGCGTGCCGGTGGTGATGATGTCGCCGGGCAGCAGCGTCATGTACTGGCTGACGTGCGAGACGATCTGCGCGACGCTGAAAATCATGGTGCGCGTGTTCCCCGACTGCATGCGCTTGCCGTTGAGATCGAGCCACATGTCGAGCGCCTGCGGATCCTTCACCTCGTCGGCGGTCACCAGCCACGGCCCGATCGGCCCGGCGCTGTCGAAGCCCTTGCCCTTGTCCCACTGACTGGTGGCCATCTGGAAGGCGCGCTCGGACACGTCGTTCACCACGCAATAGCCGGCGACGTGCTCGAGCGCCTTGTCGACGGCGACGTACTGCGCCTTGCTTCCGATCACGACGCCGAGCTCCAGCTCCCAGTCGAGCCTGGTCGAGCCCTTGGGCTGGATGACGTCGTCGCTCGGCCCACTGATGCAGCTCGTCGCCTTGGAGAACACGACCGGCTCGGTGGGAATCGGCAGGTTCGACTCGATGGCGTGATCGCGATAGTTCAGGCCGATGGCGATGAACTTGCTGATGCCGACGTACGGCACGCCCAGTCGCGGCTGGTTGGACACCACCGGCAGGGATTCGGGCTTCACCTTGGAGAGCATCTTCAGCCCGCGGGGCGAGAGCTCGTTCGGCCCGATGCCCTGCACGATCTTGGACAGGTCGCGGAGCTTGCCTTCGCCGTCGATCATGCCGGGCTTCTCGAACCCGTCCTTGCCGTAGCGGCACAGCTTCATATGGTCATACCCCCATCGATGGAATACAGGTTGCCCGTCGCGAACAGCGACTCGTCCGAGGCGAGGAAGACCAGCATGCCGGTGATGTCCTCGACCGTGCCGAGGCGGCCCATGGGCTGCCGGGCGATGAAGTCCTTGCGCGCCTGCGCCGGGTCGGCGAAGGCGCTGATACGCGCGCCGAGCGAGGGCGTGTCCACGGTGCCCGGGCCGATGCAGTTGCAGCGGATGCCCTGCTTCACGGTGTCGGCGGCGATCGCCTTGGTGAGGCCCACCACCGCCGCCTTGGTCGCGCCGTAGACGAAGCGGTTGGGCAGTCCCTTCACGCTCGAGGCGATCGAGGACATGTTGATGATCGAGCCGCGGCCCTGCTTCAGCATCGCGGGCAGGAAGGCGCGCGTCACCAGGTACATGGACTTCACGTTGAGGTTGAAGCTGAAGTCCCAATCCTCCGGCGTGCACTCGAGGATCGTGCCGTGGTGCACGTAGCCCGCGCAGTTGAACAGCACGTCGACGGCGCCGACCTCGTCCGCGGCCTTCGCGATGGCGGCCGCGTCGGTCACGTCGAGCACGCGCGTGCGCACGCCGTCCCTGCCTTCCAGATCGGCCAGCGCCCGGGCGTTGACGTCCGTCGCCCACACTTTCGCGCCTTCGCGCGCGAAGGCGAGCACCGCGCCGCGGCCGATGCCCTGCGCGGCGGCGGTGATGAATGCGGTCTTGCCTGCGAGTCTGCCGGCCATCGGGGCTGCGGATTATAGCCGACCGCGGCGCGCGGCCTGAGCGCCTCGCGCGGCGGTTGCTGCGATGCGGCGCGAAATAATCGGTCTGACCACTTGACCAATCTGCCGGCCGCTGTCTACCCTGCGCGCATTCCCACAATGCCGCTGAAAGTCGTCGCCCCGCGTCGCCTGTACCGCCAGATCGCCGATCAGATCCGCACCCTGATCGGCAACGGCGAGTTCGCGCCGGGCACGCGCCTGCCCGCGGAGCGCGACCTCGCGCGCCAGCTCGGCGTGTCGCGGCCCAGCCTGCGCGAGGCGCTGATCGCGCTGGAGATCGAAGGGCTGCTCGACGTGCGCGTCGGCTCGGGCATCTACGTGGCGCGGCCGGGCGAGCGCGCGCGCCGCGCCGAGCTCGCCGACGCCTCGGGGCCGTTCGAGGTGATCCGCGCGCGCCGCCTCATCGAGGGCGAGTGCGCCGCGCTCGCCGCCCGTCACGCGAGCCCGGCGCAGCTGCGCGCCCTCCGCAGCGCGCACGCACACATGCAGAAGGAGGCGCGCCGCAACCACAATCCCCTGCACGCCGACCGCGCCTTCCACGTGCGCATCGCCGAGGCCGCCGGCAACAGCGCGCTGGAGCTGGTCGTGCAGACGCTCTGGGACCAGCGCGTCGGGCCGTTCTACCGCGCGCTCGAGACGAAGCTCGAATATCCGGCGATGGCCGGCGAGACCCTGCGCGAGCACGCGGCCGTCCTCGCCGCCATCGTGGCGCGCAATCCCGCGCGCGCGCGCGCAGCGATGCGCCGCCACATGGACCTGACCCGCCGGCGCTACACCACCGACTGGCAGGAGGCGGTGCAATAGCATGGCCGCCGTGGCGATCAGCGGCGCGCGCAAGTCCTTCGGCCATACCGAGGTGCTGCACGGCGTCGATATCTCGATCGCCGACGGCGAGTTCTGCGTGCTGGTCGGCCCCTCGGGCTGCGGCAAATCGACGCTGCTGCGCATGATCGCCGGGCTGGAGAACATCAGCGCGGGTGAGATCCGCATCGGCGAGCGCGTGGTCAACAACGTGCACCCGAAAGAACGCGACATCGCCATGGTGTTCCAGAACTACGCGCTCTATCCGCACATGACGGTCGCCGACAACATGGGCTTTTCGCTCGCGCTGCGCGGCACGGCGAAATCGCTGATTGCCGAGCGCGTGCGGGTCGCCGCCGACATCCTCGGCCTCGCGCCCTATCTCGAGCGCTACCCGCGCCAGCTCTCGGGCGGCCAGCGCCAGCGCGTCGCCATGGGCCGGGCCATCGTGCGCGACCCCCAGGTGTTCCTGTTCGACGAGCCGCTGTCCAACCTGGATGCCAAGCTGCGCGTGGCGATGCGCACCGAGATCAAGGAGCTGCACCAGCGCCTGAAGACCACCACCGTCTATGTCACGCACGACCAGATCGAGGCCATGACCATGGCCGACAAGATCGTCGTCATGCATGACGGTCGTGTCGAGCAGATGGGCGAGCCGCTCGCGCTCTATGACCGGCCGGCCAACCGCTTCGTCGCCGGCTTCATCGGCTCGCCGGCGATGAACTTCCTCGAGGGCGCGGTCCACGGCGCCGACGGCAAGCGCGTCGTGCAGACGGCGTCCGGCGCGCGCCTGCCGGTCGCCGAGTCGGGCGCCGCGGCGGAAGGCCGGCCGGTGATCTACGGCATCCGCCCCGAGCACCTCGAGCTCGCCGACGACGGCTTCGACGCCGAGGTGATCGTCATCGAGCCGACCGGCTCGGAGACGCAGCTGTTCGCGCGCCTCGGCGGCCAGGAGATCGTCGCGGTGTTCCGCGAGCGGCATGACTTCGCGCCCGGGCAGAAGATCCGCCTGCGCCCGCGCCCCGGGATGGCGCACCTTTTTGATCCGTCGAGCGGCGATCGCATCTAGGCGCCGCCGGCCGATACTTGCACGCGAACCACAACCAGGAGGAGACGCAAAATGACTGATCGAAAAACCACACGCCGCGACGTGCTGAAGGGCGGCGCCGCGCTCGCCGGCGCAACGGCGCTGCAGGCGGCCAATCTGACGCTGTTCGCCGAGGCCTGGGCGCAAAGCTCGCGCTGGAAACCGGAGAAGGGCGCCAAGCTCCAGCTGCTGCGCTGGAAGCGCTTCGTGCAGTCCGAGGAGGACGGCTTCATGGTGCTGGTTGCGGCCTTCAGCAAGGCGACCGGCGTGCCGGTGACGGTGTTGAACGAATCGCTCGACGACGTGCAGCCGAAGGCCTCGGTCGCCGCAAATACCGGGCAGGGACCGGATCTCTTCTGGGGCCTTTACTCGCTGCCGCACCTGTTCCCGGCCAAGTGCCTGGACGTCACCGACGTGGCCGACTATCTCGGCAAGAAGTACGGCGGCTGGGTGCCGAGCGCGGTCACCTACGGCAAGTCGGGCAAGCGCTGGATCGCGATCCCGGTGGGCTACAACGGCAACGTCATCAACTACCGCCAGAGCATGATCGAGAAGGCCGGTTTCAAGGAGATCCCGAAGGACACGGCGGGATTCATGGAACTGATGAAGGCGCTCAAGGCGAAGAGCGTCCCGGGCGGCTTTGCGCTCGGCCGCGCCTCGGGCGACGGTAATGCCTGGGTGCACTGGTGCCTGTGGGCCTTCGGCGGCAATCTCGTCGATGCGAAGGACAAGGTGATCATCAATTCGCCCGAAACCGTCAAGGCGCTGGAGTACGCGAAGGAAATGTCGGCGCACTTCGTGCCCGGCTGCGCAGCGTGGAACGACGCCTTCAACAACAAGGCTTTCCTCGAGAGCCAGGTCTCGCTCACCAATAACGGCGTGTCGATCTACGCCGCCGCCAAGGCGAACGCGGGGAAGGATGCCAAGGCGAAAGAGGTCATGGACGACATGAACCATTCGCTCTGGCCGGTGGGCCCGGTGGGCAAGCCGACCGAGTTCCACGTCGCCTACCCGATGCTCGCCATGCGCTATACCAAGGCGCCGCAGGCGGCCAAGGCCTTCCTCGCCTTCACGCTGGAAGCGCAGAACTACAACCCGTGGCTGGAGGCGGCGGTCGCCTACATCACGCATCCGTTGAACGCCTACGACGCGAATCCCGTGTGGACCTCCGACCCGAAGCTGTCGGTGGCGCGGGACTGCGCCAAGCGCACCCTCACCGCGGGCGGGCTGGGCTCGGTCGGCGAGAAGGCGGCCTCGGCGCTGGCCGACTTCGTGATCCTCGACATGTTCGCCTCGGTCTGCACCGACCGCGCGAGCGTCAAGGACGCGATCGCGGTAGCCGAGCGGCAGGCGCGCCGGATCTATCGCTAGCCGGTTGCCGACGGGAAAAGCATGAACCAGGCAACGACTTGGGAGCGGCTGCGCACCAACCGCGACTGGCTCGGGTTCTGGTTCATGCTGCCTGCCGCCGGCTTCCTCGTCGCGTTCCTGGTGTACCCGCTCGGCCTGGGCATCTGGCTGTCGTTCACCGACGCGCGCATCGGCACCCCCGGCAAGTTCATCGGCCTGGAGAACTACGAGTGGATCATCGGCGACTCGAAGTTCCAGACCGCGGTGTTCTTCACGCTCCTGTACACGTTCGTCGCCAGCGCATTCAAGTTCGCCATCGGTCTGTACCTGGCGCTGCTGCTCAATCAAGCCATGCCGTTCAAGGCGATCATCCGCGCCGTCGTGCTGATCCCGTTCATCGTGCCCACCGTGCTCTCCGCGATCGCCTTCTGGTGGATCTTCGACCCGCAGTTCTCGGTCATCTCCTGGTCGCTGAGGAAGCTGGGCTGGATCACGGACAACATCAATTTCCTCGGCGATGCCTGGAACGCGCGCTGGAGCGTGATTTTCGCCAACGTCTGGCGCGGCGTGCCGTTCATCGCCATTTCGCTGCTCGCCGGGCTGCAGACGCTGCCGCCGTCCCTGTACGAGGCCGCCACCCTGGACGGGGCGACGCGCTGGCAGATGTTCCGCTACGTGACCTATCCGCTGCTCACCCCGATCATCGCGGTGGTGATGACGTTCTCGGTGCTGTTCACCTTCACCGACTTCCAGCTCATCAAGGTGCTGACCAACGGCGGGCCGGCAGGCTCGACCGAGCTGATGGCCACCATGTCCTACAACACGGCCATCCTCGGCTCGCGCATCGGCGAGGGCTCGGCGGTGTCGACCGCGATGGTGCCGTTCCTGCTCGCCGCGATCCTGTTCTCCTGGTTCGGGCTGCAGCGGCGCAAATGGCAGCAGGGAGAAGGCAATGACTGAGGCGCCCCGGCCAGCCAGCCGCGTCGACGAAAGCGAGGGCATGAGCTACCTGTCGACGCTGCCGCAGCGGCTGGTGACGCTCTATCTGCCCCTGTCGATCATCATGATCGTGCTGCTGTTCCCGTTCTACTGGATGACCATGACCGCGATCAAGCCGAAGCAGCACCTGCTCGATCTCGACGCCCACAACCCGTTCTGGACGCTCAGCCCGACGCTGGAGCACATCGAGGAACTGCTGTTCAAGACGGACTACCCGCTGTGGCTGTGGAACACGATGTTCATCGCGGTTTCGGCGACCGTTCTTTCGATCGTGGCCAGCGTCTTCGCGGCCTACGCGATCACGCGCATCCGCTACCGCGGCGCCCAATGGATCGGCGGCTCGATCTTCCTCGCCTACCTGGTGCCGCCGTCGATCCTGTTCATCCCGCTCTCGACGGTGGTGTTCCAGTACGGGCTGTTCGACACGCCGTTCGCGCTGATCCTCACCTATCCCACGATTCTGATCCCGTTCTCGACCTGGCTGCTGATGGGCTATTTCAAGACCATCCCCTACGAGCTGGAGGAGTGCGCCCTGATCGACGGCGCGTCGCGCTGGCAGATCCTCACGCGCATCATCCTGCCGCTCGCCATCCCGGGCCTCATCTCGGCGGCGATCTTCTGCCTCACCCTGTGCTGGAACGAGTTCATCTATGCGCTCACCTTCATCAACACCACCGCCCACAAGACGGTGCCGGTGGCGATCGTCACGGCGTTCACCGACGGCGACCAGTACCGCTGGGGCTCGCTGATGGCGGGCGCACTGGTCGGGTCGCTGCCGCTCGTCATCCTTTACGCGTTCTTCGTGGAGCATTATGTTTCGGCCATGACCGGAGCCGTGAAGGAATGAACCAGCTCGACCTGAAGGGCCGCACCGCGATCGTCACCGGAGGCCTGATCGGCATCGGCGCCGCCATCGCGCAGCGCCTCGCAGCCTCGGGCGCCAAGCTGCGCATCTGGGACGTCGGCGACCAGTCCGACCCGGTGGACGTGACGGACGTGAAGGCCATCGAGCGCGCGACCGCCAGGGCCATGGCCGAGCTTGGCCGCATCGACATCCTCGTCAACAACGCCGGCATCGCCGGCCCGACCATGCCGGTCGTGGACTACCCGGTGCAGGAGTGGAAGCGCGTCATCGACGTCGATCTGCACGGTCCGTTCCTCTGCTGCCGCGCGGTGGTGCCGCACATGGTGAAGGCGAAGTATGGCCGCATCGTCAACATCGCCTCAATCGCCGGCAAGGAGGGCAACCCCAACGCCGCGGCCTACGCCGCCGCCAAGGGCGGCGTGATCGCATTCACCAAGGCGCTCGGCAAGGAGCTCGCGCAGACCGGCGTGCTGGTCAATTGCGTGACCCCGGCGGCGGCGCAGACGGCGATCCTCGACCAGGTGACGCCCGAATTTGCGAAATTCATGCTGTCCAAGATCCCGATGGGGCGCTTCGTGAAGGTCGAGGAGATCGCCGCCATGGCCTGCTGGCTCGCTTCCGACGACTGCTCGTTCTCCACCGGCGCGGTGTTCGACATCTCCGGAGGCAGGGCGACCTACTGACATGGCAAAGAAGAAAGTCATTCCGCTTCGCAGCGTGCAGTGGTTCGGCCGGCAGGACATCTACGGCTTCATCTACCGCAGCTGGACCAAGAACCGCGGCATCCCGCAGGACCAGTTCGACGGCCGGCCCGTGATCGGCATCTGCAACACCTACTCGGAGCTGGTGCCCTGCAATTCGCACTTCCGCACCCTCGCCGAGCACGTGAAGGCGGGCGTGCTGGAAGCCGGGGGCTTCCCGCTGGAGTTCCCGGTGATGTCGCTCGGCGAGACGCTGCTCAGGCCCACGGCGATGCTCTACCGGAACCTCGCCAGCATGGACGTCGAGGAGTCGATCCGCGCGAACCCCCTGGATGGCGTAGTGCTGCTGATGGGGTGCGACAAGACGACGCCGTCGCTCCTCATGGGCGCGGCGAGCGTCGATCTGCCCACCGTGGGGGTCTCGGGCGGGCCGATGCTCTCGGGCAAGTACCGCGGCACCGACATCGGCTCGGGCACCAACACCTGGTCGATGTCCGAAGACCTGCGCGCGGGCAAGATTACCCTCGACGAATTCCACGAGGCCGAGTCCTGCATGCATCGCTCGCACGGGCACTGCATGACGATGGGCACGGCGTCGACCATGGCGTCGATGGTGGAGGCGCTCGGCGTCGGCATGCCGGGCAACGCCGCGATCCCGGCGGTGGACGCGCGGCGCAACGTGCTCGCGCGCATGGCCGGCCGGCGCGTGGTCGAAATGGTGAAGGGAAAGCTCAACCTCTCGAAGATCCTGACGCGGCAGGCATTCGAGAACGCGATCCGCGTCAACGCCGCGATCGGCGGCTCGACCAACGCAGTGATCCACCTCATCGCCATCGCGCGGCGCATCGGCGTCGATCTCAAGCTCGCCGACTGGGACCGGCTCGGGCGCGGCGTGCATACGCTCGCCAACCTCATGCCCTCGGGCAAGTACCTGATGGAGGATTTCTACTACGCCGGCGGGCTGCCCGCGGTGATCCGCGAGCTGGGCGAGAACGGCAAGCTGCACAGGAACGCGCTGACGGTCAATGGGCGCTCGCTCTGGGACAACAACAAGGACGCGCCGTGCTGGAACCGCGACGTGATCCATGCGTTCAGGAAGCCCTTCAAGAAGGACACCGGCATCGCGGTGCTGCACGGCAACCTGTGCCCCGATGGCGCCATCGTCAAGCCCTCGGCGGCGACGCCGAAGCTCCTGAAGCACCGCGGCCGCGCCGTGGTGTTCGAGAACATCGAGGATTTCCACGCGCGCATCGACGACCCGGATCTCGACGTCGACGCCAAGTGCATCATGGTGCTGAAGAACTGCGGCCCGAAGGGCTACCCGGGCATGGCCGAGGTCGGCAACATGCCGCTGCCGCCGAAGCTCCTGAAGAAGGGCATCACCGACATGGTGCGCATCTCGGATGCGAGGATGAGCGGCACCGCCTACGGCACGGTGGTCCTGCACGTGGCGCCCGAGGCCGCCGCAGGCGGGGCGCTGGCGCTGGTGGAAAATGGCGACATGATCGAGCTCGACGTTCCCAGGCGCCGGCTGCAGCTCCTCGTGTCACCCCGGGAGCTCGCCAAGCGCCGGGCCAGGTGGAAGAAGCCCAAGGCCCCGCTGGGGCGCGGGTACTGGAAGCTGTACTTCGACCACGTGCTGCAGGCGCACGAGGGCGCGGACCTCGATTTCCTCGCCGGAAAGAGCGGCGCCTTCGTGCCGCGCGACAACCACTGAGGAGGCTCGCATGCTCCAGGCCGCCGAGCTCACCATCCGCCTGCACCCCGATGACGACGTGGTGATCGCCCGGGTCGAGATCCCGTCCGGGACGACTGTCGCGCGCGAGAACGTGCGCGCCCAAGCCATGATTCCCGCGGGACACAAGCTCGCCACGCGCGCGGTCGAGGCGGGCAAGCCGGTGCGCCGCTACAACCAGATCATCGGCTTCGCCACCCGGGCAATCCGCCCCGGCGAGCACGTGCACGTGCACAACGTGGCCATGGGCGCCTTCGAGCGCGACTACGCGTTCTGCGCCGGCGTGAAGCCGATCGACTACGCGCAGCCGGGCGCCACCTTCCAGGGCATCGTGCGCTCGGACGGCCGCGTGGCGACGCGCAACTACATCGGCATCCTGACGAGCGTGAACTGCTCGGCCACCGTCGCGCGCATGGTCGCAGACCATTTCAGGAACAACCTGCGCGACTACCCGAACGTGGACGGCGTGGTCGCGCTCACGCACAAGACCGGCTGCGGCATGGCCTCCGAGGGCGAAGGGATGGAGCTCCTGCGCCGCACGCTCACCGGCTACGCGCAGCACCCCAACTTCTACGCGGTGGTGAGCATCGGCCTCGGTTGCGAAGCGAACCAGATCAACACCTGGATGGGGAGCGCGAAGCTCAAGATCAATGACAAGCTGCAGGCCTTCACCATCCAGGAAAAAGGCGGCACCACCAAGGCGGTGCAGGACGGCATCGCGCGCGTGAAGGCGCTGCTGCCCGAAGCCAACAAGGTCAAGCGCGAGACCGTGCCCGCGAGCCATTTGATCCTCGGCCTGGAGTGCGGCGGCTCGGACGGCTACTCGGGCATCAGCGCCAACCCGGCGCTCGGCGCGGCGGCCGACCTGCTCGTGCGCCACGGCGGCACGCCGATCCTCTCCGAGACGCCGGAGATCTACGGCGCCGAGCACCTGCTCACGCGCCGCGCGGTGTCGCGCGAGGTGGGCGAGAAGCTGCTGGCGCGCATCCGCTGGTGGGAGGACTACACCGCGCGCAACAAGATGGAGATGAACAACAACCCCTCGCCCGGTAACAAGGCGGGCGGCCTCACCACCATCCTCGAGAAATCGCTCGGCGCCGCGGCCAAGGGCGGCACCATGAACCTGGTGGATGTCTACGAATTCGCCGAGAAGGTGACGGCCAAGGGCTTCGTCTTCATGGACACGCCCGGCTACGACCCGGTGTCGGTCACCGGCCACGTCGCCGGCGGCGCGAACGTCGTCTGCTTCACCACCGGCCGCGGCTCGGTATACGGCTGCAAGCCCTCGCCGTCCCTGAAGCTCGCCACCAATACGCGCCTCTACCAGCACATGGAAGAGGACATGGACGTCAACTGCGGCACCATCGTCGACGGCACCGAGACCGTCGAGCAGGTCGGCGAGCGCATCTTCGGGCTCATCCTGGAAACCGCCTCCGGCAAGCGGACCAAGTCGGAACTGCTCGGCTTCGGCGAGGACGAATTCGCGCCTTGGGTGGTAGGCGCGACGATGTGACGCTTCGCCCGCGCGCCGTCGTCTACGCCTTTGCGGCGCTGGGACTGGTCCTGCTGACGGTGCTGGCCTTCGCGACCGGCCGCTTCCCACTCTCGTTCGCCGAGCTCGGCGCGCTCGCCGCCAACAAGCTGTTCGGGGCGGGCTACGCGCTGCCGCCGAGCGCCGAAACGGTGGTGCTGCAGGTGCGCGGCCCGCGCATCATCGCCGCGCTGCTGGTCGGCGCGGCCCTCGCCGCGGCCGGCACCGCCTACCAGGGCATGTTCCGCAACCCGCTGGTGTCGCCCGACATCCTCGGCGTGTCCGCAGGCGCCGCGCTGGGCGCGGTGCTCGGCATCTTCTTCTCGCAGAGCGTACTGGTGATCCAGCTCGGCGCCTTCGCGGGCGGGCTCGCCGCCGTCGCGGTGGTGACCGCCGTGGGCGCGAGCGTGCGCCGCCACGACCCTATCCTCGCCCTGATCCTCGCCGGCATCGTCATCGGCACGCTGTTCGGCTCGGCGATCGGCCTGCTCAAGTACCTCGCCGACCCCTACAACCAGCTGCCCGCGATCACCTTCTGGCTGCTCGGCAGCCTCGCGGCGGTGGCGCCGCGCGACCTCGCGTTCGCGTTGCCGTTCGCGCTCGCCGGCCTGGTGCCGCTCTTCCTGCTGCGCTGGCGCATGAACCTGCTTTCGCTTTCCGACGACGAGGCGCGTGCGCTTGGCGTGCCGGTCACCCGCCTGCGCATCGCCGTGGTCTGCGCGGCCACCCTCATGACCGCCGCTGCAGTGGCGATCTCCGGGATCATCGGCTGGGTGGGACTCTTGATCCCGCACGCCGCGCGCTTGCTCGTCGGCCCGGAGTTCTCGCGCCTGCTGCCCCTGTCCATGCTGCTCGGCGCGGCGTTCCTGCTCGCCGTGGACACGCTGAGCCGCACCATCGCACCGATCGAAGTCCCGCCCGGCGTGCTCACCGCGTTGATCGGCACGCCGTTCTTCCTTTGGCTGTTCGCCACTGCGAGGCGCTCATGGCAGTGATGCTCGAGGCGCGCGGCCTGGGCTACGGCTACCCGCAACGCGCGGTGGGGCGCAACCTCGACCTGCAGGTCCGCGCCGGCGAGGTACTCGCCGTGCTCGGACCGAACGGCGGCGGCAAGACCACGCTGTTCCGCACCCTGCTCGGCCTGTTGCCGGCGCAGGCGGGCGCGCTCCTGCTCGACGGTCAGGCGCTCGACACAATCGCGCGCGGCGAGGTCGCGCGCCGCCTGGGCTACGTGCCGCAGGGACACGCCGCGCAGTTCGCTTTCACCGTGCGCGAGGCTGTACTGATGGGGCGCACCTCGCATGTCGGACTGTTCGCCGCGCCGGGGGCGGCGGACCGCGACGCGGCCGAGCGCGCGATCCGCGCGCTGGGCATCGGCGAGCTCGCCGAGCGCGTGGTGACGGAGCTCTCCGGCGGGGAGCGGCAACTTGCAATGATCGCGCGCGCGCTGGCGCAGGGCGCCAGGCTGCTGATCCTGGATGAACCCACCGCGAGCCTCGATTTCGGCAACCAGGTGCGCGTGCTGCGCGAGCTCCGGCGCCTGGCCGCCGAGGGCTACGCGATCGTGTTCGCGACCCACGACCCGGGCCAGGCTTTCCTCGCGGCAAGCCGCGTGCTGCTGATTGCACGGGGCGGCGCGCGGCGGCAGGGCACGCCCGAGGAGGTGATCACCGCCGAGAACCTGCGCCAGGTCTACGGCGTCGAGGTGCGCGTTGTGCCGATCGATGGCACCAACGTGTGCCTGCCGGTGCTCACGGCATAAAAAAGCCCGGCCGGGTTCTCCGGTCGGGCTTGTGCTGGCCAGTCGTGCGCGGCGTTACTTCGCGCTCTGCGGCCCGACAATGCGGCTTTCCGGCGCGCCGCTCGTCGCCGGCGAACCGTCGCCGCCCTTGTTCATGGCCAGCAACTGCGCATCCTTGGCATCCTGCACGCAGGAGCCGCGCTCGCCGGAAGCCAGGGCATCGCATTTCTGGATCGCCGCCTCATAGTCGGCCTTTGCGGCGGCAGCGTCCTCCTTCGACACCGCGGCCTGCTTGTCCGCGCTTTCGGCGGATTGGCCTTCCGACGCCCCGAGCGTGGGTGAAATGGTGCCGTCGGTCTGGTTCTTCATTTCGGTGTTGCTGGACGCATCCGACTTGGCGGCCTGCTTGTCCGCGCTTTCGGCGGATTGGCCTTCCGACGCCCCGAGCGTGGGTGAAATGGTGCCGTCGGTCTGGTTCTTCGTTTCGGTGTTGCTGGACGTATCCGAGAATGAAGGCGACGACAGCATCAAGCCCGCGAAGGCTGCCGTGACCAGTGCTGCAAGTTTGCGTT